>ERZ795030.2727-NODE-2727-length-20207-cov-5.093241_pt1 | contig 20207 bp, 14 predicted proteins | sample MGYA00375122_ERZ795030 | MGnify/ENA primary metagenome ERZ795030 (study PRJEB30165, sample SAMN05720146) | activated sludge metagenome | isolation source: anaerobic digester from wastewater treatment plant | place: Japan | collected 2015-04-20 ... | reverse complement strand
ATACGAGATAACTCGGAGTGACTGGAGTTCAGACGTGTGCTCTTCCGATCTCGACAGGCCGAGCGCACCGGCGAGCCCGAGGGCCGTCCAGCCGAGCGACCGGGCGAGGGCGCGGCGCCGTTGCAGACGGCTGAGGGCCGCGGGGGCCGGATCGCGTGGGCGGAGGAATGCGACCGCCAGCGCCGCCAGCGCCTCGAGCAATGCGACGAGCAGCGAAAGATAGACGATCTGCAAGTGGCCCGCCGTGATCTGCAGGGCCAGACCCGCGCCGAGGGCGAGAGCGCCGGCGCGCCCCGCGCCCCGCCCCAGGCAGGCGCCGCCCCACGCCACCAGCGGCAGCCAGGCGAGCGCCTGCAGCTTCTGCAGATGGCCCGGCCCGGCGAGCGTGGCCAGGTGGCTGCCGAAACCCCAGGCGATGCCGACCAGGAATGCGGTCCACCACGTCATCCTGCGCCGGCGGACGGTGAAGGCCATCACCAGCGCCGCCAGCACCAGGTGAAGCGGATATTGGATGTTGAATGCCAATGGGAACGGCAGCACGGCCCCCAGCCAGTTGAACGGATAAAACGGCATGAACATCTGGCTGGCCAGGAACGGCATGCCGGCAAACAGGCAGGGATTCCACAGGGGGATCTGTTTCGTCCGGCGGATCTGGCTCCAGCCCCACAGCCAGGCGGGATAGTCATGGCCGAGCGTGTCGGAGCCGGCCGGGACGGTGCGCGTCAGCATCAGCGGCGCGCGCAGGATGCCGGGCAGAACGGCCTCATCGTCGGGGGCTTCGCGGATGCCGGTGCCGCGCAGCGAACCGGCCTGCCGGGGTCCGCCGCCATGGAGGATGGCCAGCGCCAGCAGGAGATAGCACAGAAGGAGCGCGACGAGCGGTCGCTGCCCGAGGTGCCGGTTGAACGCGGGACGCATCAGGTGGGGACATCCATCAACGCGATCCGGACGAAGCGGCGGGCCAGGCCGAGGTGAATCAGCGTCCGCTCGGGGATGGAACCAAAGCCCAGCGCGCCGCGACGGATCGCCTGTTCCAGGCCGCGCAGATTCTGCTCCATCACGCGCAGGAGTTCAAAGTCGTGCGGGTGGGGCGACTGGCGCGAGATGAGGCGGAGGATATCGCGGGTCAGTTCGCGCAGTTCGGGCTGATCCTGATGCGTCTGATGAACCAGATTGAGGAAGTAGGCCGCGGTTTGCAGTGGCCGGTCGGAGGGGAGGATCGCCGGATTGCCGAAGACCTGGCGCGCCAGGAACTGCGTGTCGCCATCGGTGAAGCTGCGCTGGAACTCGCCGATGAAACCGGTGCAGGGATAGCGGCGGAGGACCGCCATCGGGATGCTCAGATCGTCCAGGTCGTGAACCGAAAGCATCGGCAGAAAGAGGACCTGATCGCCCAGGTAGGCGTAATCGGCGGCCAGCCGCGTGCTGAACAGCGGGCCGAGCCGCTCGTTGTCGTGATCGATGACCAGCGTTTCGAGCGCCCCTTCGCGGGCCAGGGTCGACCAGTCGAGCAGGCTGACGCCGGGCGTCAGCAGTTGCGAATCGAACGCCCCCTCGCGCCATTGGGGCCGCACGCGCGCCACCAGCCGCAGCGAATGGCGCATCTTGAGCAGCCGATGGCGCAGGTAGCGCAAATGGAGGTGCATCTGGTCGCGCTGCCAGGCGCGCACCAGTTCCAGGTCGCCGTGCAGCGCCTCGGCCGCCAGCTCGACGCCGTGGGTTTCGCGGAACCGTTCGCGGCATGAGGCACAAAAGCAGAAGGGGGAGGATTTGATCGGGCCGCCCTCGATGCCGACCGCCGTATAGTTGATGACGATGCCGGGGATATTGTAGCCGGCGGCTAGTTCGGCCAGCAGGCTGCCGACGAAGCGGCGGTAGTCGGGGTTGAGCGGGCAGGGATGGAGCGATTCGGCGCGGCGGGTGCGCGCGGTCAGATGCTGCGGATGCGCCCGCAGGCGCCAGTCGGGGTGTTTGCGGAGCAGCCGGTGTTCGGCGATCGAGTAGCGGGGGTGGAAATTATAGGGTCGGGCGAAGCCCCAGACGGTCAGGCCGAAACGATCCGCGAGCCGGATGACCTGCTCGACGGCGTCCCATTTGCTGAGGCGCGGATTGATTGAGGGGAGGCCATATTCGCGCGCGGTGGCGGACTGGAACAGCGTCCAGCCGTTGCTGTAGACGGGGAAGACGACGAGGTTGAACCCCGCCTCGGCGACCCGCCGCAGCTCCAACTCGAGCGACGTCGGCGAGATGCTGCGCACCAGATTGAAGAAGTAGCCGCGCGTCTGCGGCTCGGGCAGACCGCTGGGCTCCGACGGCGCGGCGGGGATCGTGACGGCCTGCGCGTACATCGTTACTCATCGCTCAGAGTGCGATAGCGTTCCATTTCTTCCCGCGAAATCTCGTCGGGGTTGACCAGCCGATAATGGCATTCCCGCACCAGGCGCAGTTCCTGTGCATTGTCGTCGAATTCGAAGAGCACAACGGTCCGGCCCCGCGCAAACTGAGCGGCGATCGGCCGGCAGATCAAACCCGGAAACTTATGGCGACACAGGTGTATGTCATGCTCGATCTGGAGCGTGCCCAGCGTGTCCTTCTGTCCTTTCGCTTGAACGGGGAAGACGTAATGCGCCCCCTGGCGATCGACGCCGACATAAATCTCATCGGTTTCGACCTGTCCAATAGCCGGCAACGACGAGCGCAAATGGCTTTGTAGCGAATAGCAAGCCACGCGGGTGAAGATGTCAAGCAGTCGGTTGTAGCGAATGATGGCCAAGAGCGCCTGTTCATCGTTCAGCGCGTAGCGCGAGATCAGTCCCGGAGTCGAGTCGGGAATCTTGGTCACCGACATCAACGCGTTGGGCTTGAAACGGATTTCGCCCTTGGTCAGGACGAACCGATAGCGACCGACACCCGCCGATCGGATCAGCCAACTCATTCCCTCCGGCGCCGTTGCCTGTATTTTTTCCGGGAGGTTCTTTCTATATCGAAAGCTGTAGATGACGTCGCCAAGGTTTTTGGGAAGCCGGATTCGCCGTCGTCTGGCATGTTGCACAAGCTCATCGCGATCGAAGGTGAACTGGTCGACGCCGGGCGAATAATGCTCCAGAAAAACCGCTTCGATCAGCTCGGAGTATCTGGACACGGGAGTTTCAGGCTTCATCCGGGCCATCGCAGAACGAGCACCTCCTCATTGAGTTGTTCGCGCGTGGCCGTGGCCAGCCTGGTTCTGAACAGATCGATACTCTCGACGCGGTAGCCCAGTTCCTCGGCGATTTCGCCCAGAATCTGGCCGGTTCGGATCATGATGCGGAGATAGGAGGCCTGATCTCCGACGACATAGCCCAGCCAGGCGCCCGGCTTGAGAAAGTCGCGCAGATCGGCAAGATGCCGGTACATTCCGCCAAAGTAGGACCGGGTCACCCTGGCGTAGAGCCGCTCAAACCCGGAAGTTTTGCCCAGCTCAATTCGTCGAGCTTCGATTTTGTCGGCCAGGTCCTGAACTCGCTTGTTGCCCTTAACCCACTGCTCATCCCGGTCCTGTTGATAGATATTCCGGGTATTGGATCGGATCAGGTGCTGCTTCATTCGCCGCAGTTCGCTCTTGTCGTTGATGAAGCCAAGCAGGACCGATTCCAGGCGAGTCGTGCGGGTATAGTCCTTTTCATTGGGGTAAGGGGGAGAGGTAAAGACGACCGAGAACTTTCGGTCGCGGACAAGATGCGAGAGATCGCGCGCGTCGCCGTGAAGCACCGTGGCCTCCGTTTTCCCGCGCGGTCGCACCGTCTCCAGATCCCGGGCCATCCCAATTGTATTCGCGAGCCAGGATTGAATAACGGGAGCGTCCTCCTTGATCACCCCCACCCCGACTTCCGGCCCAAAATGCAGATTGCCGATGTCCTCAACCAGCGACTTTGCCAGCGCGAGCCGGCCGTATGCGGCGCAGCTTCGATCCACCGAGCCAATGATCAGGTCGCGCAGGATCAACGTCTTGTGCAGCGGGCGCGGGCTGATGGAGTTTTTCAACAGCAGCTTCATCTGTTCCGCGGGCAGGGTCCGCATCTCATACCGTTCGCGGCCGTCGTTTGAATCGAACAGCTCCACATCGGCGATTCCCTGGCGCTCGAATTCCCCGGACGCCGAATCGGCAATTTCGTTGGCCCAGGTGATCAGCTTCCCGGGGTTGATGGACCAGCTTGTTTTGACGGTGGAGGCGAAGTGGGCCATCGGATTCGCCTCGATTCCGATCGAAGCGATCCCCTGCTTCTTGCACTCGACGATCGTCGTGCCCGTGCCGCAAAAGGGGTCGAGCACCAATCCGGAGCCGTCGACGCCGAACTTCTCCAGATAACCACGAACCAGGTGCGGAGGAAACGACAGCACGAACCGATACCAGTCGTGAACCGACCGATCCGCCGCGTCGAGCTTGTTTATCTTTCCGTTCGTCTGCGTTAACATCGACGTTCCTTGGACCGACTCCGCCGGGCGGCACGATGCAGTAAACGTCATGAAACCAGAATCCGAACAGGGAGACAAGCTCACAAGCCGCCGCGCCAACGCCTCCGAGGGGATGGAGCCGTTCACCGCGCGGCTGCGCGAGGAAACGGCGCGCTGGGCGCGGACCTGGTGCTTGATCGACCTGCCGGCGCTGCGGCGCAACCTGCGGCGGGTTCACGAGCGGCTGGCGCCCGGCCGCCGGCTGATCGTTTCCGCCAAGAAGGACGGCTACGGTCATGGGCTGCTGGCCGTCGCCGGCGAGGTTGATCAGTTGCGCCAGTGGTCAGGCCGCGACATCACGCTCGGCCTGATGACGATCGAGGAGCCGATCGCGCTGCGCGAGGCGGGCTACGACGGCGATCTGCTGCTGTTCGCGACGCTGGCCGGCGAGGCGCTGGGCGAGGCCATTCGCCTCGATGCCGCCCTGACGATCACCGACCTGGAGGACGCGCGCGCGGCCGATGAAGCGGCCGGTCGGCTGGGCAAGCTCGCCCGCGTTCACCTGAAGGTCGATACCGGCATGGGGCGGCTGGGCCGGCGCGTCGAGGAACTCCCGAGCCAGATCGCGCGAATCCGCGCGCTGCCCAACCTCTCCTTGGAGTCGGTCTGGACCCACCTGGCCAATCCCAAGGGCGATCCGGAAAGCGCCCGGCGCCAGATTGAGCTGCTCGAGGGGTTGCGCCGCATGACCGGCCTGCTGGACCTGCCGGCGCACCTGGGCGGCTCCGACGCCGTCGCCCTGATCGACGGTCAGGCGGGGGGTGATTACGATTTCCGCGCCGGCATCTCGATCTACGGCGATTCCAGTCTGATCGCGGGACTGGAGCCCGTGATGACATTTGTCTCGCACGTCATCTACCGCAAGCACGTGCCGCCGGACTGGCCGATCTCGTACGGCCAGACGCACCGCACCGTGCGCGAGACCGAACTGGCGCTGATCGGCGCGGGCTATGGCAATGGGGTGCTGCGCACGCTCGGCAACCGCGGCCACGTGCTGCTCCGCGGGCGGCGCTGCCCGATCCTCGGCCGCATCTGCATGGACCAGTTCATGGTCGACGTGACGGAGTGCTGCGACGTTCAGGTGGGGGATGAAGCGGTGCTGTTCGGGCGGCAGGGGAGCGCGGTGCTGACGGCGGCCGAAGCGGCCCGCGCCGCCGGGACCGTCTCCTATGAACTGCTCTGCCTCGCCGGTCAGATCAACCCGCGGCGCTACCGCCACGCGGACTGAATGGAGATTTCGCCGGGCCGCGCGCGCGGCGGGCTGGCTTGAAATCAGCCGCCTGCGCCGGCGGCCGCTGACTGGAATAGATCAAGGCCGGAAGTTGCGCGCGAAACCAGGCGCCCGCGGTTCGTTCTGGATCTCCCGCAGAAACTGACCGTGGATCAGCCCGCCGTAGACCGTCAGATCGTGGGCCAGCATCCGGACCCGTTCGGCGACGACTTCGTCGATCAGCTCATCGTTGCCATCGAACACCGCATCGCCATTGAAGCCGATGCCATAGGGCAGGCTCCAGCCGTAACACTGGCGCACCGCCGTGCGAAGCTGATCCTGCACCGTGAGCCCTTTCTCGTGGGAGGCGACGATGTAGGCGAACAGCTTGCCGGTGAACTCCTTCCAGAAGAAATCGAGGAAGTTCTTCATCGCCCCCGACATCGAGCCGTGGTAGTCGGGGGTGCCGAGGATGAACGCGTCGGCCCAGACGACGAGCTCGCGCACCTGCTGTTCGACCGGGTCGGCGCCGCGGCGCTCGGGGTTGAACATCGGCAGGGGCGTTTCCTCCAGGTTGAGCAGGCGGGTTTCGGCGCCGATCGCCGCGGCCTCCTCCAGCGCCAGCGCGACCAGCTTGCGCGTATGCGAGCGGCTGCGGAGGCTGCCGACCACGCCCAGTATCTTCGTCATCATCGACTCCCGTCATGGTGTCCAGGCGATCCCCGGAGCGGCGGCGGATCGGGGGTGGGCAGGCGGCGGGAAACTGGCGCGCCGACCGCGGCCGATCCTGTCCAGCGAGCGGTTCCAGACCCTCCATGGTCGATTGACCCGGAGACTGCCGTCACGCTCCCGTGCAACGCGGCAGGACCATTCTATAGTATCCGAAGGACAGGCAAAAGCGAAGTGTTGGGGGAATTCAGCGATAAAAAGGATATAATGAAACATAAACGACATAAAGGATGCGAAGATGGCCGGCGCTGGAACAGAATCGCGGGGCTTCGTTGGTCCGGCGGCCCCCGCTGTTTTGTCGCTTTTTGCCTTGCCCGCATGCCGTCCGGGTGCCTATGATGTCCGGTTCTATGGAGTGGCCCTGCCTCCGCGAACACCCCGAGGGCTGCCTGTTGCAGGTGCGTCTGCTCCCCAACGCTTCGCGCTCGGCACTGGAGGGGCTCCGGGAAGGGCGCCTGACGGCGCGGGTGCAGGCCCCGCCCGTAGAGGGTAAAGCCAACCAGGCGCTGTGCCGGGTGGTGGCCGATGCCCTCGGTCTGCGACCGGCCGACGTTATCCTGCTGCGGGGCGAACGGTCGCGCCAGAAGGACCTGCTCCTGCGTGGCATGAATCTGGATCTGGCGCGGGCGCGGCTGTCGGCCGTGGCGCGCGATGCGTGAATGAAATACTTTCCGCCAGGGACTCATGATGGAAGCCTTTGATCTGGAACAATACAAGCAATCGATCGCGGAGGCGACCGCGGCCATCCGCGAGCGTCATGCCGAAGCGCCCCGGTTCGGGATCATCTGCGGCACCGGCATGGGGGGCCTGGCCGACCGTGTCGAGGAAAAAACCGTCATCCCGTACCAGCAGATCCCGCACTTCCCCTTGTCCACCGTCGAGTCTCACAGCGGCAATCTGATGCTGGGGCGGCTCTCGGCCCAGCCGGTCGTCGTCATGCAGGGGCGGTTCCACCGTTATGAGGGCTACTCGCTGCGCGAGGTGACGTTCCCGGTCCGGGTGATGCGGGCGCTGGGCTGCGAGGCGCTGATCGTCATGAATGCCGTCGGGAGCATGAATCCGCTTATCCGGCGGGGGTCGATCGTGCTGGTGGACGACCATGTCAATTTCATGGGCGACAATCCGCTGATCGGACCCAATGACGAGGCGATGGGCCCGCGGTTTCCCGACATGTCGGAGCCCTACGACCCGGAAATGCGCGCGATCCTGCGGCAGGTGGCGCTCGAAAACCAGATCCGGCTCGAGGAGGGGGTCATGGTCGCCGTGACCGGCCCCAACTTGGAGACCCGGGCGGAATACCGGATGTTCGCGCAGCTGGGCATCGACATCATCACGATGTCCACGGTGCCGGAGGTGATCGTCGCCCGGCACGCCGGGATGCGCGTCGTGGCGCTATCGACCGTGACCGACGAATGCCTTCCCGACGCGCTGCGGCCGGTCGCCATCGAGGAGATCATCGCCACCGCCCGTTCGGCCGAACCGCGCCTGGAGCGCCTGATCCTGGGCCTGCTGGCCCGGATTGGCGCGCGCGGGATTTCCGGCTAGAATGGCCGTGCGGCGACCGGCGCCGACAGATCCCAGGCTTATCGAGGTTGATCCGCCAGGCCATGACGCAACAGGAAAAGACCGACTATAAAGAGACCTTGAATCTGCCGCGGACGGAATTTCCGATGCAGGCCCGGCTCCCGCAGCGCGAACCGGTCCGTTTCGCCCAGTGGGAAGCCGAGGGGCTTTCGGCCCGGATCGTCGCACATCACGCCAACGAACCCGTCTTCTGTCTGCACGATGGCCCGCCCTACGCCAACGGCGCGATTCACATCGGTCATGCCCTGAACAAGATTCTGAAGGACGTGCTCATCCGCTACAAGGCGATGAGCGGCCACAAGGCGTACTATCGCCCCGGGTTCGATTGCCACGGCCTGCCGATCGAACAGAAGGTCTTGCAGAAGCTGGGGGGCAAGGCGCGCAAGCTGTCGCCGGTGGAAATCCGCGCCGAATGCCGGCGTTACGCCCAGAAATGGGTCGATACCCAGCGCGAGGAGTTCAAGCGGCTCGGCGTCGGCGGCGACTGGGACAATGCCTACCTGACGATGTCGCACGAGACGAGCCTGGGCATCCTGCGGGCGTTCCGCGATCTGGTCGCGCGCGGCGTCGTCCGGCGCGGCATGCGCCCCAATTACTGGGACCCGGTTTTTCGAACGGTGCTCGCCGAAGCCGAAATCGAATACGCGACGCACGTTTCCGACTCGATCTACGTGAAGTTTCCGCTGACGGAGGGCGAGGCCGTCGCCGGCCTGGCGGGTTTGGCGAACGTTTCGCTCGTGATCTGGACGACCACGCCGTGGACGCTGCCCGCCAATCTCGCCGTCTGCCTGCATCCGGATTATGAGTATGTCGTGCTCCGGTCGGGCGCGGAGCACTTTGTCGTCGCGCGCGAACTGGCCGAGTCCTTCCGCCAGGCCTGCGGCTTGGGCGAGGCTCCCGTCGTCGCCCGGGTCAATCCGAAGGATCTGGAACGCAAGACCTGCCGCCACCCGATCTTCGACGACCGGACGAGCCTGATCATTCTGGGAACCCACGTGACGCTGGATGCCGGCACCGGATGCGTTCACACCGCTCCGGGCCACGGGCTCGACGACTTCCATGTCGGCCAGCAATACGGTCTGGACGTTTTCGTGCCGGTCGACGAGGCGGGCCAGTTCACGGCCGATTTTCCCGCGATGGCGGGCGTCGGCGTGTTCGACGCCAATCCCCGCATCATCGAGATGCTGGAGCAGAAGGGCCTGCTGCTGCACGCCGGCAAGATCGAGCACCAGTATCCCCACTCCTGGCGCAGCCACAAGCCGATCATCTTCCGCGCCACCGAACAATGGTTCATCGACCTGGAGGTCGGCCGGATCCGGCAACTCGCCCTCCAGGCGATCGATCAGATCCGCTGGATCCCCGAATGGGGGCGCGATCGCATCTATAATATGGTCGAGTCGCGGCCCGACTGGTGCATCTCGCGCCAGCGCGCCTGGGGCGTGCCGATCCCGGCGATCCGTTCCAAGGCGACCGGCGCCGTCGTCCTGGATGTCCGCATTCTGGATACCGTTCTCGAAGTCATGGCCCGCAAGGGCGAGGACGCCTGGTGGACCGATCCGCTGTGCGACTTCTGGCCCGAAGGGTTCATCTGCCAGGAAACCGGCGAAACCTCCCCCGACCAGTTCGAGAAGCTGTACGACATCCTGGATGTCTGGTTCGATTCGGGCGCGACATCGATCGCCGTCTGCGAGGCCGACCCCAACCTGACCATGCCGGCCGACCTCTACCTGGAGGGGGGGGACCAGCACCGCGGCTGGTTCCAGACCTCGCTGCTGCTGCGCATCGCCGCCCGCGGCGAGGCCCCGTTCCGCGCCGCCATGACGCATGGCTGGGTTCTGGACGGCCAGGGCGAGGCGATGAGCAAGTCCAAGGGCAATGTGATCGCGCCGCAGGAGATCGTCCAGACGATGGGCGCCGACGGCCTGCGGCTGTGGGTCGTCAGCGAGGATTACCGCGCCGACCTGACGATATCGCAGGACATCCTGCGCCGGGTTGCCGACGCCTATCGCCGGATCCGCAACACGTTCAAGTTTCTGATCGGCAACCTGAGCGACTTCGACCCGGAGCGCGATGCGCTGCCCGTGGCCGAGCTCGAGGAATTCGATCGCTGGATCATCTCCGCCCTCAATCGGCTGATCGAGAAGGTCCGCCACGCTTACGAGCGCTACGAATTCCACCGCATCTATCATCTGATCCACAACTTCTGTTCGGTCCAGCTCAGCGCATTGTATCTGGACGTGATCAAGGACCGGCTCTACTGCTCGGCGCCGGGCGACATGACCCGCCGCTCGGCCCAGACCGCCTGCCACCATCTGCTGCATAACCTGGTTCGGATGGTGGCGCCGATCCTGGTCTTCACCGCCGACGAGGTGTGGGGTTTCGCCCGCCTGGGGCCCGAATCCAATGTTCATCTGGCGTCGTTCCCCACGCCGAACGAGTCCTGGGCGGCGCCCGACCTGGAGGAGAAATGGGAGCGGCTGCTGGAGCTGCGCTCGGAGGTCAGCCGCGTGCTCGAGGAGGCCCGGCGCGAAAAGCGGATCGGCCACAGTCTGGAGGCCGCCGTCGAGATATCGTCGGCGGATGAGGCCGAGGTCGCCTTTCTGCGCAAAAACATTGAGATTCTTAAAGATTTGTTTATCGTTTCCGCAGTTCAGGTCCAGCATTTGCAAACGCTGGAGTCGCCGGGGCGGAGCGTGACGGCCGCTGCCGCCGCCGGCCGGAAGTGTCAACGTTGCTGGATGATCGACCCCGCCGTGGGTCAGGATAGCGCCCATCCGGGCCTATGCGGTCGCTGCCTTGATGTCATTAAAAGGATCGGATAATGGCCAAGAAGAAGATCAGCAAAACCGCTGGCGGCGCTACCAGCCGGAACTCGAAGAAAGCCAAGGCGCCGGCCGTCCGGGCGAAGAGCCCGGCGCGCAAGGCCGCCAGCAAACCGTCGGCCGGGGCCGAGCGCCGCGCGGCCAAACCGGCCGCGAAGAAGTCGCTGGCCGGCAAGGGCGCGGTGCGCAAGGCCGCGCCGAAGAAGGCGGTCAAGGCGAAACCGGCCGCCGGCGGCAAGTCGGTTGCGAAGAAGCGTCCGGCCGCCCGGCCGAAACCCGCCGCGCCCAAGCCGGTGAAGAAGCAGTCCGCGGCGAAGAAAAAGGTTGCGGTGAAGAAGGTTACGGCGAAGAAGGCCGCCCCCAAGGCGACGCCCAAGTCCCGTCCGGCCGCCAAGGCTACCCGCCCGGCCGTCAAGCGCCCATCGGCGGCGCCGGCCGCCGCCGAGAAGAAGCCGGCCGATGGGGCCCAGGCGCGCCGCGACGCGGTGCGCAAGGCCGCCGCCGAACAGGCGTATACCGTCGCGCGCAAGGCTCGCGAACGTGCGCGCGAGGAGAAAGATCGCCTGATTCCCGATCTGGATCGCCCCACCGGGATGTATAACGGGATCATCCTTGCCGAGAACCCCAAGCCGTTCCCCCAGCGCACCCCCTACAGCAAGAAGGAACTGGAGAAACTGCGCGATGCGTTGCGCGAGGAACGGGCGAGACTGATCAGTCAGCTCGAATCGATCCACCGGCTCAACATGGAAACGCTCGATCTGGCCAAGGAACACCCCGGGTTCTCGGTCCACATGGCCGAGCACGCGACCGATCTGCAGACCGCCGAGGCCAATCTGGGCGTCCGCACGATTGAAGAGGAGCGCCTGACGCTTGTGGAGGCCGCGCTGGATCGGCTCGAGAACAACGTCAATCACTACGGGCTGTGTCTGGCCTGCGGCGCCAAGATCGGGATCCAGCGGCTGATCGCCCGCCCGCACGCGCACCTGTGCCTGGACTGCCGGCAGCGCTACGAGAAGATGCGTTCACGGCGCGGGTACTGAACAGACATAAGGGACGCAAGGGACATAAAGGAAGAGACATAAGGAGACATTTACTCAGGTCCCGCGGCCCTGTTCGCATTTGTCGCCGGCCGCGCGAACCCGTGCTGGAGTCGCTGCCCGGCTTCGGCTAGCATGATTGCATGACGCCGCCCCGGGAAACCGCCGTCCCCCAACCGCTTGAGCGCCCGCGCGGCCCGCTCGCCGCCCCGTTCGACCCCGCCTGGCCGGTCGGCCGCGTCGCGTTCACTGCCCTGGCCGCGGTCGTCATCCTGCTCGATCAACTGACCAAATGGCTGGCGGTTGCGTTTCTGCGCGGCAGACCGCCGCTGGAGCTCATCCCGGGCTACCTGCGCCTGTGGTATGCCGAAAACACCGGCGCCGCGTTCTCGGTGCTGGAAGGTCACACCGAGATCCTGGCCGGCTTCTCGCTGATTGTCAGCGTGGTGATTTTTGTCTGGGGCTGGCGGCTCTCGCCGCGCGAACAGGGTCTGCGCGTCGCGCTGGGCCTGATCCTGGGCGGCGCGCTGGGCAATCTGATCGACCGTGTTTACCTGCGTTACGTCATCGATTTTATCTCGGCTCACTGGCATTACAAATATGTCTGGCCGACATTCAACATCGCGGATTCGGCCGTCTGCGTCGGCATGTTCCTGCTGATCGTCGCCAGCTTCCGGATCCCGTCCGCGCCGGCAAAATCGGCGGACAGCCCGGGATCCACCTGAACGATCAGGGAAAAGCCCGGAATAAACAGGCAATCAGCCGTTGGAATTTCGCCAGATCGTGGGCTCTGAATTCAGGAAAAGGGTAATCGACGGGACAGATTATCCTCCCCGTGCGATCGAGCCAGGGGTATTCGGGGTTCACCCGCTCGCCCGTTCCAACGGGCGCCTACTTTCCACGCGGGTCGCGACATTCATCAGACTGTCGATGTAGGCGCAGCAGGCGACATAGTTGCCGCCATAACCCATCCGCTGACGCAATTCCGGACGCCCTTTGCGCAGACGCAGGAATCGGCTGAGGGCAGGATGCGTGCGAGGCGGGGGATCGCCCCTGGGCGAGGAAAGATACGCCCTGGCCAGCTTCTGGGTGGCCATCTGGAGATAATGCAGTTGCTGGCAAAGCGCGAAATCGGCTCGCCCGCTGATCCGCCGAAACATGCCATAACCGTTCAGTGCTTGCCGAAAGAAAGCACTGCGCGATGCCCCGGTCGGCCGCTCCCGTCAACAGGCGGGGTTAATCCGCGACGCCGTCGTGCCATGTCAGCGGCGCCAGGTAGACTCCGCCGCGGAACCAGCCGCAGTGGCTCAGATACCAATCGCCCCGCTCGTCGCGGACGACTTCGGCGGCATGCGCCGGGAGCGTCGCCACGCGATCGCTGAAATTCCAATGAAATGGGTCGCGGCTGCGCAGCACGTCGGTGGCGTCGTAGCCGGCGCGCCGGTCATTGTTGCAGATGAACAGGTAGAACCAATCGCCGCGCTGGACGACGAAGGGCGATTCGGTCGGTCCGCCGAACGTGCCGCACTCCTCGTCGGTGTAGACGATGCGGCGCTCGCCCCAGCGGACCAGGTCGCCGCTCGTGCGGCAGGCGACGATGTGCCGCCCCCCCTCGGCCGGTTCGGTCGCCGTGTAATACATCACCCACTGTTCGCCCAGCCGGATCACGCACGGGTCGCGCGCGTCGAAGCCGTCGATCACGATCGGGTTGGCCGGGTGGCGCTCCCAGCGCCAGAGGTCGGTCGAGGCAAGCAGGTGAATCCGGTAGCGAGTGTGATCGTCGTTGCCGACGCAGACGAACATCTGGTACCGCCCCTCATGCCGCACGATATGCGGGGCCCACAGGTGAATTTCCCCATGGGCCGCGTCGGCGGTCAGCGCGTCCGGTTCGCGCCGCCACGGCGATTGCGTCAGGTGGTCGGCCGTCGCGTGCGCCAGATTCCGCGCCGGGTCGAGGGACCAGTTGAACGGCTCGAGATGCGTGATGCCGAACAGGTGCCAGCGCCCGGCCGGATCGCGCGCGAAGCAGTGATCGTTGATGCACCACGGCTCGCGCCGGCCGGCGCACGGGTCGTAGATGCGCCGGAAGGGTCCAACGCTCAGCGGCGGCGCGCCGGAGCGAACAGCAGCTGGAAGCGGCTCAACCGGCTTCATCAGCCAGCCCGTCGTTCCAGTACAGCGGGGCGATGTAGGCGCCGCCGCGGCCCCAACCGCAATGGGTGATATACCATTTGCCGTCGACGTCGCGGATCACCTCGGCCGCGTGCGCATTGAGCGTCGCCACGCGATCCTCCATCGTCCAATGAAGCGGATTGCGGCTGGCAAAGACATCGGTCGCATCGTAGCCGGACCGGCGGTCGTTGTTGCAGATGAACAGATAGAAGACGTCGCCGCGGCGCACGACACAGGGCGATTCGGTTGAGCCGCCGAACGTGCCGGTCTCCTCATCCACGAAGACGACGCTCCGCTCGCCCCAATGGACGAGGTCCTTGCTCCGCCGGCAGGCGACGATATGATTGCCGCCCGCCGGCTCGATCGTGGCCGTGTAATACATCAGCCATTCGCCATCCAGGCGCAGGATGCATGGGTCGCGCGCATCAAATCCATCCACAACCATGGGATTTTCGGCGTGGCGCTTCCAGTTGAACATGTCCTGCGACGTGAACAGGTGGATCTTGTAGCGGTGGTTGTTGCGCGCCCCAACGCACACATACATGTAGTAGGTGTCTTCATGCGTCACGACGAAGGGCGCCCACAGGTGATGCTCGTCGTAAGCAGGGTCGGCCGTCAGCGCGAAGGGGTGCTTGTCCCACGGGCGCTGGGCCAGGCTGGGCGAGGTCGCGTGGGCCAGGTTCTTCTCGTCGAGCGGGTTGAGCGGCTCGGCGTGCGTGATCCCGAACAGGTGCCACAGGCCGTTGCGGTCGCGCGCGACGCAGTGATCATTGATGTACCAGGGCTCGGCCTCGCCGTGACTCTGGTCGAAGAACCGTTCGAACGTGCCGGTTCGCAACAGCGCCCCGCGCCTGGTTGCTTGCGTTTGCTGGGTCGTCACGTGATGCATGATCTCCTCACCGTCTGAGCTTCGTCTGTCCCATGTCGTGATCGATTCAAGGTGTTCTGCCGTCCCTGACGGGACTGTTGTGCTGAAGGATCCGGCAAGGCCTGGGTCGTTCACCCCCCATTTTATTCCTTGCCATTCCCCGAATTCGGACCATCTCCGGCCACCCCTTTCTGGGGTTTGATGCGTCGGGAGGGCGACGCAGGGTTCCGGCCCGCGGCCGTCACCCTGCGCTCTCTTCCGGTCGTCCGCAAGCGATCGCGCTCCCGATCCCGATGCTTGCGTCCATTACCTTTCCTCCAGCCAGCGGGCGACGAACGCCACGTCGCGGCGGATATCGGGGGTTTCCAGGACCAGCGCGCCTTCCGGTCCAACTTCGAGTTCGCACCCGTCCAGTACCGCCGGCTCGCCGGTGCTGAGCCAGTCGACGCGCCAACGCCCTGCGCGCCGGCCGCGGAGGGTCAGCCGACCGCGAACCGCCTCCTCACCCGGATGATGCACGCCGAGGCCGTGGTAGGCCCAGCCGGCCACCCGCTCATCGTCGGCGACGGCCATGGCAAACGGCCCGGCCGTCGCGTCGGCTCCCGGCGCCGGCTCGACCTGCACCGGCTGGCGCGTCAGCCGGCGTCCGGCGAAATCTCCCGCGCGAATGAACGCCGCCGCCGCCGCGAAATCCCGATACAGATCCAGCGCCTCGACGCGGTCCCAGGCCCAGATCTGCGCCGCGCCGGCCGCGCCCGACATCAGCCCCGCCCACAGCATCGCCCGCGTATATCTGCCGTCGGCCTTGTCGGGGTAGGCCATGTTGTGGTCGCCGATCTCGCCCCAGAAGAACGGCCGTTCCGGATCGGCGCCGTCCGGGATGGCGCTCACGGCGCTCAGCATGTCGTGGCGGTAACAATGCCCCTGCAGGTAATCCATCGACTCCCACAGCGGATGTTCCGGTTCGGCGGCGCTCGTCGTCACCAGATGGCGGTGAACATCGACCGAGCGCAGCAGGGCGGCCATCTCGGCGTGCCATTCGGCGACGGCGTGGCCGTCGGCGCCAGCGAAGTGCTGGCCCAGGTCGACAAAGTGATCGATCCAGCGCTTGACCTTTGCCCCGAGGTAGCCGTTCGTATACTCCACCTCATTGAACAGTTCCCACGCCATCACGGCGGGGGAATAGCCCCAGCGGGCGACGATGTAGCGGTATTTGCGCCGTGTCAGCTCGAGCGCGCGCGGGTGCGTGAAGAACTCGGCCGGATGGGCCAGGAATCCGCCCCGCGCCCGCGACCACGGATGATCGTGCCAGTTGGAGTTGACGAACGTGCTGACCTGGCCGTGGTGCTGGAGGACGAGCTGGAAGCGGATGTTGTGCTGCTCGGCCGATTCGATGATCCGATCCCACCGGCGGGCGACCTCCAGATCGAGCTGGCCCAGCTTGTCGCCCCGCATGAACCAGTCCAGGTTCAGCCCGGCCCAATGCACCATCCAGACGCGCGACCAGTTCATCCCGGCCTCGCTCATGCGCGCGAAGCAGAGCGGAAACTGGTCCTCGGCGTGCCAGGCGACGTTCATCCCGAACGGATACCACGGTCGCGTCCCATCCAGGCCGAAGCGGCTGGGATCGCTTGCCAGCCGCCGGACGAACCCGGGGGCCGGCGCCTGCCGCACGCCGTAGGCCGCCGGCGTCTGCAGCGCCGCCTCGAGTTCGTGCCGGCCGGATGAGGTGCGGCGCGTCACGCCGGCGAGCCGATAGACGCCGGATTGCTCCGGCGTGAAGCGGATCCGCCAGACGGCGTCGCCGTCGAAGAAGGCCGGCGCCGCGAACCGCTCGCCGTCGGGCCGCTCGATCCAGCCATCGATTTCGGCTTCGAACGGGTTCCCGTCCACGTCATGCAGCTCGAATCCCCACTCCAGCCGCGGGCTCGGCGCGACCCACGCCACCTCGGCGACCGTGGTCCCCAGGTCCACCGGCATCATGGCTCGCCCTCCCCGTGCTGGACGACGACGCGCGCCGTCTCGCCATCGTCGTCGGTCAGCGGCACGCGCAGATAATCCGAGGCGGGGTCATAGTCGATCTGGCGCGGCTCGCCGTTGACTTCGACGGCGCGCGGGACGCGGCCCCAGCAGCGCACGCGCAATTCGGTCGCGCCCGGCCGGGTGCGGCGCATCTCCAGGACCTGCCGTCCGCCGGCGGCGTCGTAGTCGTGGCGCGTGACGTAATAGTGCCCCACCGGCGCAGCCGCGAGCGGCGCCGCGCCGGTCACCATCGCCATCAGGGCGAAGCTGGCCGCTCCCTCCGGCGAATACCACTCCTTGAGCACGCGGGTGTCGTCCAGCATCCGGCGCAGGTGCGCGTGAACCTCCTCGGCCGGCTGATGCAGCAGCAGCGAGCGGACGACCAAGTGCGCCACCGAGTGCGAACTGCCGTAGTACCACCCGTCGCTCCGGACGTTGCCGTCGTCCCAGTTCGGATGCAGCGCGGGCACGCGCTCCATCAGCCACGGCCGCAGGCGCGCCTCGTCCAGCCCGTAGTCATGCAGGTAGAGCAACTGATCGGGATGGTACATGAAGAAGGCGTGGGTGACCTGAAAGAAATCGCCATCGTGGGCGAGGCCAACGCCGGTTGTTTCCGCCCAGCCGTCGGGGGCGAAGCCCGTTTCCGCCTCGCTCACCGGAATGCGGCGGCCGGCCGCGACGGTGTAATCGTGCGCGACGGCCCATTGCGGCGCGAACCAGCTGGCGTAGAGGTTCATCATCTGGAGGGCCGAGCGCGCCGCCACGTCGCGCCACGTCGGCTCGTCGCCCACCATCCGCGCCATCCGCGCCATCCCGAGCATGCCCTCCCAGGCGAAACGGATGCCGTCGGAGTTGGCCCCCTGGCCCGTCACCATCGTATAGGTGCTCGCCGTCGGCCAGTCGAAGATGATCTGGTAATAGCGATACAGTCCGCGGATCGTGTCCCAGTTCTCGCGCAGCAGGGCGGTGTCGTCGAGGTGATAGGCCGCCTGCCACAACCCCTGGAGCATGTGGCCGATCGCCCATTCCTTGTCGTAGGCCGCGTCGGCGCACCAGAACCGGTCGTCCATCAGGAAGAACTGGCCGGTCTGGAGTTCCTTTTCGACCTTGATGTTGTCGGGATTCAGGATGTTGCGGGCCACGCGGCGGCAGTAGTCGGCGATCGCGGCGTTCTCGCCGATGATCAGATGCGCCGGGGCATAGAGCTTCATCGCGCCGCTGTCGCCCGAATTGTCCGAGTTGATCCGCCGCGGGATGTTCCGCAGCCGGCCCGCCAGGTCCTGCTTCATTTGTTCGATGAAGGGATCGCCCGTCACGTTGGTCGGGATCAGCGTCCGCTCCAGATAATCCGGCAGCGGGATGCTCCAGGAGGCCGAATCTCCCTCGGCGGCGACGAGCGGTCCCCACAACGTGGCGTAGTCCAGCGGACGCAGGCCCGCACCCCATTCCACCGGGTAGCCGTGCGCGCGGGCGAGGGCGGCGACCGGCGGGACGGGCGCAATCGACCGCGGCGTCACGTCCCACTGGGTCGCCAGGTCCAGGTAGCGGAAGTGTTCGGTGAATGTGATGCGCCCGGCCGCCTCATCCGGCGCGGGAGTGGTCGTCACTTCCAGCGGATAGCGTTGCAGGCGGGCGGCCCACGCGCGACAGCGTTGCGCCACGTCCGCGGGCAATCCCGCGGCCCAGCCGGCCGTCACGTCGGCGGCGATCCGCTCGATCCCGTGGAGCGGCATCACCGCGACATGGCCGGCCGTGCCCGCGTGGCGGAAATTCAGGCCGAGCGATCCCATCCGGCGCGCGACCTCGATCCGCTCCGGCTTGCGCTCCAGCACCAGCAGCATCGGCGCATCGAATGCATCGGGCTTCCGATCCGCATGCCACAGCAGCAGCCACGGCTCGGCGGGAAGGGGCAGCGCGGCGCCCTCCTTCAGGGGCGCGACGGTCACCCCGTCGCCGTCCGCATAGGCCACATGCGTCGGACCGCCGCCCGGCTCATGCCAGCGGTAATGCTCCAAGCCGATCTCGTAGAGCGCCGCCGGGCTCACCCGCGACAGGTAAACCTTGAACGGATGGCCGTCGTGGCCCTCGAGCGGGGCCGTGTAGGTCATGCAGGTGGAGCTGACGAGTTCCAGGATCGGATGCCCCGCCTGGCGCGCGTCGATCTGGATCTGGCCCAGGGGGTAATCGCTGTTATCGAGCAGCGCGCGCGGCCACTGCAGCGTGTGGCGGGGAAACTGGACCCCTTCGATGCTGAACGCCAGGCCGCCGTTGAGTGTCGGGACGTCGATCACCGGCTCCTCGTTGCGCCGCGCCAGGTAGCCCCCGTAGACGCCCGCCGACCGCGCCGGCTCGGCGAATGAGAGCTCCTCGGGGATGACGACCCGGTAACGCGGGTCGATTTCCTCCAGCGGCCGGTCGTGCAGCGCGCCGGCCGCGGGCGGCGGATCCCGCCGCGCCAGCGTAATGGAAAACACCTTAAGGTAATCGCGCCGGGGCAGCCGCAGCCCGACCAGCGGCCGGGTCGGATCCAACCGGATCGACTGGAGGTAGATCATCGGCATTCGCGGCTCGGTGCGATGTTCGTGATAAGTGAACGGGAACCGGATCGCGACCTGGTCGCCGCGCGTCGGCCCGACCGACCAGTCGCTGATATCGAGCGCGGCGCGCGTCGTCGTGCCGTCGGCGTAATAGAGCGTCACGTCGCCGGCCTGGTCGCCGAACTTGCCCGAGGCGAGAAAATAGGCCGCGCTGTAGGGGCCGGCGGCGAACCCCGTGAGGCACTGCCCCTGGCTGCGCAGGTGGTTATTGAGCCCGTCGGCGACGCTCGGCATGGCGAACGGCACGCCGTGGTAGGTCGCGACCGGCGCGTCGGGCCAGTGTTCGGCCGGCAATGTCCGCTGCTGCCACTCGCCGGTGTGGAAGTCGCCGTCAAGCGGATTCGACTTCCAGGCCACGGCGTCGGAATTGAAGACGCCGCTCAGGTCGAGCAGATGAAAGCCGTCATGGTCGGTCCCGCCGATCGTGCGCCACGGGTCGAGCGGGCCGAAGGCATCGATCCACAGCGAACCGGACCGCGGACCATCGGCGCCCCGCGCGCCGCTCAACACCAGGTCCAGGCCCTCGACCTGATCCAGGTCGAACCGGCCGTTCTCGCGCGTCCAGGTGACCAGCCGCAGCATGTCGAGCACGACCGGGATGCGCATCCACTCGCCCGGTTGGGGCCTGGCGGGGAAAACGGTGGCCTGCTGCCAGATTTCGCCCGAGCGCTC
>ERZ795030.2718-NODE-2718-length-20264-cov-9.178336_pt1 | contig 20264 bp, 19 predicted proteins | sample MGYA00375122_ERZ795030 | MGnify/ENA primary metagenome ERZ795030 (study PRJEB30165, sample SAMN05720146) | activated sludge metagenome | isolation source: anaerobic digester from wastewater treatment plant | place: Japan | collected 2015-04-20 ... | reverse complement strand
AAATGGTCGGCGTGGCGGGATTCGAACTCGCGACCCCTTGCACCCCATGCAAGTGCGCTACCAGGCTGCGCTACACGCCGACAAGCTTGCAATTATAGCGCGTTCAGACAGAGCTCAACGACAGCAAGTTGCGTATTTCAAATAGCTCCCGACGAATCAAGTGGAGGCTATTGGCCGTCTGTTCATCGTTCTCAGGTACCGAATCTGCAAGATCGACGAACACCGGGTGCGCACCATCTTGGCCAGCGCCGTCACCAGAAAAGTCATCCCCTTCGCGCCGACGATCCCGCTCAATCTGGCTCAACTCCTGAAGCCGGTTCCTCGCACCACTGATCGTAAAACCCTGCTCGTAGAGCAAGTCCCTGATCCGCCGAATCATCAGGACTTCATGGTGCTGATAGTAGCGCCGGTTGCCCCTTCGCTTCATGGGGCGCAACTGAGTGAACTCCTGCTCCCAATAACGAAGCACATGCGGCTTGACGCCGCAAAGATCCCCCACCTCGCCGATGGTGAAGTATCGTTTGGCGGGTATCGGTGGGAGCATTTTCTCCATGTAAATCAATGCACTTCAAAGGAAATGTGTGAGATTACTCCAACAATCATCAAGATGCCATCTATTCACCGATGGCAAGCGAAAAAAAGAGCCGACTTCGGAATTAGTTGGTGTCGCCCTGGATCTGGTCTTTCAGCTTGTGACTGGCATGAAAGGTCGCAACCCTTCGCGCCTCGATGGGAATGGCCTCGCCGGTACGGGGGTTTCGACCGGGTCGGGGGGCCTTCGTCCGTATCTGAAAGTTGCCGAATCCAGAAATTCGGACGTCCTCGCCTTCAACCAGGCTGTCGGCAATCAAGTCAAAGAACGCATCGATCATGTCCTTGGATTCCCGCTTGTTCAGACCAATCTGCTCAAACAGCAGTTCAGCGAGTTGGGCTTTGGTCAGTGCGGGTGTTTCCATGCTTTCAAACGACAATTCCATGACATCCTCGCGAAAATATCGAACTTTGGTTGGCGACGAACGTACAGCCGTCAACTGCGCAAACGAGCGCCTAACTGGCTCGCCAGTACATCCATGACGTTCTTCATGGCACTGTCGATCTGGGGCTCGGTCAAGGTGGCTTCATCGCTATTGAACCGAAAGCGAATCGTCAAGCTTTTTTCATTGGACGACAATCCTGCGGTGTATCCGGTCGTCGCATCAACTGCCACGCCGGATTTGCCGCGGTAGATGTCGAAAAGCACAGCATCGCGAAGCAGTCCTCCGGTATTGGCTGCCCAGACAGCCGCCATTGTTTCCGCATGGCTGACGCTCTCCGGAACGACAACAGCCAGATCGCGCTCGACGGCCTGATAACGGGTTACTGACGCAAACACCGGAATCTCGCGTTTCAACACGCTGTCGAGCTCCAATTCAAACATCAGTGGCGCCGCGGGGAATTCCCAGATCTGACGCCAACGTGGATGAAGTTCGCCCACATGACCAACCGGCGCACCGTCGATCAAGACACGCGCGCAGCGGCCAGGATGCATGGCAGGATGTTCGGCCGGCTCAAAGCGCGCCCGCCGTGGCGCAATGAGCGCCTCGATATCACCCTTGACATCAAAGAAGTCGGCGTTTCTCGATCGCTGTCCCCACTGAACCCGATCCACCGCGCCATAGGCAACCCCGGCAACCCGCGTGGGCTGGCGAAAGCCTTCAACCGTCGAATCTGTGCTTTCGACCGTGGCGTCGCGGAGAAAGACGCTTCCGACTTCAAAAACCCGCACACGATCCGCACGGCGGTCGATGTTGAATTTAATCACCTGGAGCAATGAGCCCAGCAATGATGAACGCATCACGCTCATCTGACTCGCAATCGGATTCATCAAGCGGATCGGCGTCGCGTTTCCAGCCAATTCACGCTCCCAACGCTCGTCCACAAAACTGAAATTGATCGTTTCCTGATAGCCGAGCCCCGCAAGCAAGCGTCGCACGGCAAACGGCCCGCGCCGCGACTCCGAAAGCAGTTTGGGGACAATCGGCCCGGTCGGTGGCGTGGTCGGGAGCTTGTCATAGCCGACCATGCGCACGACTTCTTCAATCAAGTCCTCTTCGATCTGAAGGTCAAAGCGGTACGAAGGAGGCACCACGGTCACGGTTCCATCGCCTTCGCTCACCTCCAGGCCCAAACCCCTTAAAGCGGAGGCACATTGAAGCTGAGTCAGCGGCATACCAATGACCTTGCTCGCTCGGGCCACGCGTAGCGTCACCGGCTGACGCCGCGGCACATTCGGCGCCTGATCGTCCATCGGCCCGGGCTGACCGCCACAGATGGCCACAACCAACTCCGTAATTCGTTCGATATGTTCCACCGTCAGCCCCGGATCGACACCTCGTTCGAATCGATGGCCAGCGTCCGTCGAAAAGTTGAAACGACGGGAGCGACCGGCAATGGCCTGCGGCCACCAGAAGGCCGCTTCGACATAAATGTGGCGTGTCTCGTCCGAAACGGCCGTGGAATCACCACCCATGATCCCAGCCAGCGACTCAACTTGCGCATCATCCGCGATCACCCCCACCGCCCCATCCACGGTCACCGTGGTTCCATTGAGCAGCGTCAGTTGCTCGCCCGTGCTCCCCCATCGAACGGTCAGGCCACCATGAAGCTTCTCAAGATCGAATATGTGCGATGGTCGGCCCAATTCGAACATCACACAATTGGAGATATCCACAAGCGGTGCCACGCTACGTTGCCCGCATCGGGCGAGGCGTTCGACCATCCAAGGCGGCGTGACCGCCTTTGGGTTCACATTACGAATGATCCGGCCAGTGAACCGTCCGCAGAGGTCGGGAGCGACGATCCTCACGGGCAGTTTCTCGTCGTGGGATACGGTAGCAGAGACGAATGCCGGCGTGATCAAAGGCGCTCCCGTCAGTGCGGAGAGCTCGCGCGCGACGCCAAAGACGCTCAGGCAATGCGCCAGATTCGGGGTGAGCTTCAACGTGAAAAGTGTGTCATCCAGGTTCAGAAACCGACGAATGTCCTGTCCAAGCGGCGCGTCACCGGGCAGTTCAAGCAGTCCGCCATGATCATCGGAAAGTTGAAGTTCCCGCGCCGAGCACAGCATCCCCTGACTCTCGACGCCACGCAGCTTCCCGGTCTTAATCAATAATGGCTTTCCATCCTCTCCCGGTGGAAGGCTTGCGCCGACCAAAGCGCACGGAACCCTGATGCCCGCGCGCGCGTTTGGAGCACCACAAACGATGTTCAACAACCGCTCCTGGCCGACATCAACCTGGCAGACACGCAAACGGTCGGCATTGGGGTGCTGCTCAAGAGACTTGATCTCCCCCACAACAACGTCGCTGAACGGAGGTGCCACCGGATCGAGCGCCTCAACTTCCAGTCCGGCCATGGTCAGTGTTTCGGCCAACTGTTGTGTGGAGAGCGTGGGATTGCAAAATTCGCGCAGCCAGGACTCAGGGAATTGCATGGTCTAACCTAGATTGGCAAAGAACAGCTCTCAGTACGCTAGGGCCCGGCCGCTAGCGTACTCAGAGGAACTTACTGAAATTGACTGAGGAATCGGATGTCGCCATCAAAGAACAGGCGCAGATCGTTCACACCATAGCGCAGCATAGTGAAACGATCCAGCCCCATTCCAAACGCGAAGCCAATGAAGCGTTCAGGGTCCAGCCCCATGGCCCTCACGACGTTCGGATGCACCTGCCCGGAGCCAGCCACTTCAAGCCAGCGCCCGGCAAGCGGGCCAGAAGGAAACTGAATATCGATCTCGGCGCTGGGCTCTGTGAACGGAAAGAAACTCGGTCGAAAACGCAAGACCAAGTCCTCGGATTCGAAGAAGGTTCGACAGAAATCAGAAAAAACGACCTTGAGGTCCTTGAAACTTACCTGCTCCCCAATCCATAAACCTTCGCACTGATGAAACATGGGAGAGTGCGTGGCGTCACTGTCCACACGATAGGTGCGACCAGGCGCAATGACCCGAATCTCGGGCATCGGCTGGCCGGCATCCGTCTTTGCCTTGTGCCGTTTGACATGCTGGAGCGCATGGCGAATCTGCACCGGACTGGTATGCGTGCGCAGCAGATTCGGGGCATCGGGTGTTCCGCCCTCAACGTAGAACGTATCGTGCATGGATCGCGCCGGATGATCCTCTGGCGTATTCAGCGCGGTGAAGTTGAACCAGTCAGCCTCGATTTCTGGGCCCTGGGCCACTTCGAATCCCATCGATCCAAAGATCAGTTCGATACGCTCCATGGTCAGCGATACGGGGTGCAAACCGCCTTGTCCTCGGCGGCGCCCAGGCAGCGTGACATCCAGAGCCTCGGCCTTCAACTGCGATTGAAGCTCAAGGTCCGCAAGGGCCATGCGGCGCGCACCCAGCGCCCCCTCAATGGCTTGCTTGGCTTGGTTGATCGCAGCACCCCGGATCTTCTTGTCTTCGACACCCAACGCCGACAGTCCCTTCATCATTTCGGTCAGGCGTCCGGACTTGCCCAGAAACCTGGCTTTCGCATTTTCCAGTTCTGAGGGTGTCGTAGCCGCCTCAAAGCCTGAGCGGGCACTGTCAACCAGGGCGTCCAGATCGTTCATAGTTTCTTATGACTAGAAGCGGGCCGGGACCAACAGATGGCCCAACCCATGAAATTGGGGCCAGCCCCCTAGTCCAAAGCTGATGCACTCCATGCATCAGACCGAACTCAGGATCTGACCCCGTTCTTTGGGCGGCTGTATCAAGCAGCCAGTTTGGCCTTGACCTGCTCGACAATTCCTGCAAACGCTGCCATGTCGTGAATGGCGATGTCACTCAGGACTTTGCGATCAATTTCAATGTTGGCCTTCTTCAACCCGTTGGCGAACTGGCTGTAGGTCATGCCACACTGACGTGCAGCTGCATTGATACGGGCGATCCACAACTGGCGGAAGACACGTTTCTTGGTACGGCGGTCACGGTAGGCATATTGCCCCGCCTTCATCACCGCCTCTTTGGCGATACGGAAGACGTTACCACGGCGGCCGCGGAATCCTTTGGCGAGGGCGAGAACTTTCTTGTGGCGGGCGCGAGCCGTTACACCACGTTTGACGCGAGGCATGTGATTACTCCTTGTTCGTCGTTAATTAAATACCACGGCCGGGGAGCATCTGTGCCATGTGACCCATATTGGTCTCATGAACAGCTGCAGAACCGCGCAGATGGCGTTTATTTTTGGTGGTCTTCTTGGTCAGAATGTGACGTTTGAAGGCTTGACCGCGCTTGACGGTACCACCCGGACGAACACGGAAGCGCTTTTTCGCGCTGCTTTTGGTCTTCATTTTGGGCATATAAATGCTCCTATTTCTTGTGCTCGTGAGGCGTCTGCAAACAATTTACAGCCTTGTTGGCCCCGAGCCACTTGTGCAGGCGGTAACCCCCTGCGTTCGCCGGGGAACCTGGATTCCCCGACCAGACAGCAGGCGCTCAAGCCTGCCGCTGACTCAAGGCGACACCGAGGCGTCGCCCTGAAAATCAAACCGAAGTAACCGGCGCCACCTCCGCTGCCGGTTTCGCCGCAGCCTTCCGCTTACCTGGCGCAATCATCATGATCATCTGCCGACCTTCGAGCTTCGGATACTGCTCGACAATGATCAGGTCCGCCAACTCATCTCGAATGCGATTCAGCAAGGCCATCCCCAACTCCTGGTGCGTGATCTCACGCCCACGGAACCGCAACGTAATCTTGCACTTGTCGCCTTCAGCAAGAAAGCGCTTGATATTGCGCATCTTGATGTTGTAGTCGCCATCGTCGGTACCAGGTCGGAACTTGACTTCCTTGATCTCGATGACCGTCTGTTTGGCCTTCGCCTCAGCTGCCCGCTTTTGCTCCTGGTACTTGAACTTGCCGTAATCCATCAAACGGCAGACCGGCGGATTTGCAACAGCAGAGATCTCGACCAGATCAACATCAAGCTCCCCGGCCATGCGCAAAGCCTCCATGAGACTCACGATGCCCAGCGGCTCATTTTCCGGACCCGACAAGCGGACTTCAGGCGCCATGATTTCCCGGTTCAAGCGATGCTTACGCTCTTCACGGTGGCGGCGATCACGAAATTCAGTAGCGATGACTCAAATCCTTCATAAATGCTACTCAAATTGTAGCGAAAAACACCGGAGACAACCTGGCTAGAGCCTGTCTCAGCAAATCTTTCAGACTTTAGACGCAATGTCTGATGCGATCAGTTGCATGAACGCATCGATCGACATGACACCGAGGTCCTTGTTACCCCGGCCGCGAACGGCTACAGCCCCAGCTGCTTTTTCCTTGTCACCAATAACAAGGATGTACGGCAGCTTTTGCAGCGAATGCTCTCGTATTTTATACGTAATTTTCTCATTTCGCAGATCGAGATCCGCTCTAAGCCCTTGATTTCTCAGCATTTCGACTATTTCGCGACAGTAGTCGGATTGCGCATCGGTGATATTCAGCACAGACACCTGCACGGGCGCAAGCCACGCAGGCAAGGCGCCGGAATGCTGCTCAATCAGGATACCGATGAAGCGCTCCAAGCTGCCAACAATGGCCCTATGCAGCATGATGGGACGGTGCCGCGCGCCATCTTCACCCACGAACTCGGCGTCGAGTCGTTCCGGCATGTTCGGGTCGACCTGCATCGTGCCACACTGCCACTGGCGGCCAAGGGCGTCTTTCAGGGTGTATTCAATCTTCGGTCCGTAGAACGCACCCTCGCCTGGCGACAGCACGAATTCGCAGCCCGATGCCTTCAGACCGGCAGCCAGTGCCTGTTCGGCCTTGTCCCAGCTTTCTTCGGTTCCGATGCGCTTGTCCGGGCGCGTTGCCAGCTTGTAAATGATCTCGGTAAATCCGAAATCCCGGTACACCTTCTGCAACAGGGTGGTGAAGGCCACACATTCCGCCTGGATCTGGTCTTCGGTACAAAAGATGTGGCCATCGTCCTGGGTGAAAGCGCGCACGCGCATGATGCCGTGCAGTCCGCCCGATGGCTCGTTGCGATGGCAGTTGCCAAACTCGCCAAAACGCAATGGCAGGTCGCGGTAACTCTTGATACCCTGCTTGTAGATCAGGATGTGCCCCGGACAGTTCATCGGCTTGAGCGCATAGTCACGCTTCTCCGACTCGGTCGTGAACATGTTTTCGCGGTATTTGTCCCAGTGGCCGGTCTTTTCCCAAAGTGAAGCATCGAGAATTTGGGGGCCCTTGACCTCCTGGTAGCCGTTTTCACGGTAGACCCGGCGCATGTATTGCTCAACCTCCTGCCAGACCGCCCAGCCCTTGGGGTGCCAGAAAACGGTGCCGGGCGAGTGGTCGTCAATATGGAACAGATCCAGTTCCCGACCCAACTTGCGGTGATCGCGCTTTTCCGCTTCTTCCAGCATGGTCAGGTACTGCTGCAACTCTTCCTTCGTGGCCCAGGCAGTGCCGTAAATCCGCTGCAGCATTTCGTTCCTGTGGTCCCCACGCCAATAGGCGCCCGCCACCTTCATCAGCTTGAAGTGCCTCAGCTTGCCAGTGCTGGGCACGTGCGGCCCACGGCACAGGTCCTCGAATTTGCCTTCGCGGTAGAGTGAAACATCCTGGTCGGCGGGGATGCTTTCGATGATCTCGGCCTTGTAGTGCTCGCCCAGCATTTTGAAATGCGCCGCGGCTTCGTCACGCGGGAGCACACGCCGGGTGACGGGCTCATCCAATACAGCCAGCGCTGCCATCTTCTTTTCAATGAAGACCAGATCTTCCGGTGTAAAGGGCCGTTTGTATGAAAAGTCATAAAAGAAGCCGTTTTCAATCACCGGTCCAATGGTCACCTGGGCCTCCGGGAACAGTTCCTTCACGGCATAAGCCAACAGGTGTGCCGTCGAATGGCGAATGACTTCCAGCCCCTCGGAGTCCTTGGCGGTAATGATGGACAGCACACTGTTGTCCTCCAACCGAAAACTGGTATCAACCACCTTGCCATTGACCCGCCCGGCCAATGCGGCTTTGGCCAGGCCGGCACCAATGGAGCCGGCAACTTCAGCCACCGTCACAGGGCCAGGAAATTCACGTTGAGAGCCATCCGGAAGCGAAACTTGAATCATGGTTTGCAATAAAAAGAAGGAAATCGAGAAAAGAAAAAGCGCGGACATGCCCGCGCTTTCATGAAATCTGGTAGCTGCCTGCGCCCAAGGCGCGCGGACTACGGCCTTATTCGCTTGTGAATGATGCCGATGTAGTTCGCGGTGTCATAACCAGATTGCCTTTCTCGCTCTTGTCAGAGGATGTTCCTCGATTTTAACCGCAGATTCGCTCCGCCGCTGATGCAGAAGAAGGGTCGGCTCCCTCGCGGAAGCACGGCCCCTGCAGAGCAAGGGCTGCGTTCAGTGGAACTGCTCTTCTTCGGTTGATCCCGACAGGGCCTTCACCGAGGAAGAACCGCCCTGGATCACGGTCGTCACGTCGTCGAAGTAGCCCGCGCCCACTTCCTGCTGGTGCGAAACGAAGGTGTAACCCCTGTCCCGAGCTGCGAACTCGGGCTCCTGCACCATTTCGGTGTAGTGCTTCATGCCTTCGCCCCGGGCATAGGCGTGGGCGAACTGGAAGGTATTGAACCAGTTGATGTGGATGCCGGCCAGCGTGATGAACTGATACTTGTAGCCGAGCGCAGACAGGTCTTCCTGGAAGGACGCGATCTGCTTGTCGTTGAGGTTCTTCTTCCAGTTGAAGGATGGCGAGCAGTTGTACGAGAGGAGTTTGCCGGGGCAGGCCGCGTGCACGGCTTGCGCGAATTCACGGGCAAAGCCGATATCGGGCACACCGGTTTCGCACCACACCAGATCGGCGTAAGGCGCGTAGGCCACGCCGCGGCTGATGGACTGCTCAAGGCCGTTCTTGACACGGTAGAAGCCCTCTTGCGTGCGCTCGCCGGTCAGGAAAGGCTTGTCGTTGGCGTCGTGATCGCTTGTGATCAGGTTGGCTGCTTCGGCGTCGGTGCGGGCCAGCACGATGGTCGAAACGCCCATCACATCGGCAGCAAAGCGCGCGGCAATCAGTTTCTCGCAGGCCTCTTGCGTGGGAACCAGCACCTTGCCACCCATGTGACCGCACTTCTTCACAGCGGCCAACTGGTCCTCGAAGTGCACGCCGGAAGCTCCAGCCGCAATCATGTTCTTCATGAGTTCGAAGGCGTTCAGAACGCCACCAAAGCCGGCCTCCGCGTCAGCCACGATCGGCAGAAAGTAATCGATGAATTCGGGCGAACCGGGCTCGATGCCGCGGCTCCACTGGATTTCATCGGCGCGCTTGAACGTATTGTTGATACGGCGGACCATCGTGGGCACCGAGTCGTAGGCATAAAGCGACTGGTCGGGATACATCGTTTCGCTGGTGTTGCCGTCGGCTGCGACCTGCCATCCCGACAGATACACCGCTTCAAGGCCAGCCTTGGCCTGCTGCATCGCCTGGCCTGCAGTAATGGCACCGAACGCATTGACATAGCCCTTCTTGGCACCACCGTTGACCTTGGCCCAGAGCTTCTCTGCACCACTCTTGGCCAGCGTGTACTCGGGCTGCATGCTGCCGCGCAGCCGAACCACATCGGCGGCGCTGTAGCCGCGCTTCACGCCCTTCCAGCGCGGGTTGGTCGCCCAATCCTTTTCCAGGGCGGCGATCTGTTCGGCGCGGGTCGGTTGCGCGGATTTGTTGGACATGGAAACCTCCAAAGTTGAGTTGAAAACAGGATGGACGCGTCAGCAATGCAAGACGGGTGCCGACAGCAGTACTTTAACTCTTCTATAAGACTTCGGTGTGCTCTTATGTCTTATAGAAGACCCAATCTATTCCTTTGAAAATCAATGAGTTACCTCATTCATTTCTCAATATGAGAACAGCTTTCTCATATCAAGAAATTTTTCCGCACCGCAGCATCCGTCATTTTCAAAACGCAACATCACATTCCACAACATGACAATCTTCTTTGTCTTATTTCAGACTGCGCTCTCGCGCCCAGTCACCGCCTGGAAGGATGGCGCGCCCGATCACGTACTTGGGATTGATTTCGTACACGATGCACGCAAACGTGCGCCCCTGCACCGCCACGGGGACGATTCGCTTGAAATATTCGTCCCGCTGCTGGGGATAGAGCTCCTCAATTTCATCGAGCTGCACTTCCAGTTCCGGCGCAATGGCATACACCTCCCCCTGAACAAGACCCTCCCCGTCCAGCCGAATTCCGGGATAGGCGCCAAGGTCGTACAGCGTGCCCGTAATGACGGCTGAGCCCACGAAGACCGGTTCGGGTTTGAGCCGTGTGATGTCGTTGTCGTCGCCGCGGCGCAAGGTGCCATAGACGAACACGTGTCGCTGGGTCGTTGAAGGCGCTTCGGGCATGATGGAATCCTTTTCAAGAGTCATACCAGTCTAGTGAAACCGGATCAGCCCCGCCGACTCGTTGCCTACGCCTGCCTCGCCCTGAGCATGTCGCTTGTCGGCAGCTATGTCGCACTTTCCAAGCCACTCGCAGCGGTGATTCCGGTCTTCCTGCTGGCCTGGATGCGATTCGGCATTGGGGCCATGGCCATGGTGCGATGGCTGAAGAAGCCCCCGAGCGAACCCCCGCTCACGCCTCAAACGAAACGCCTGCTATTTCTGGAGTCCCTGTTCGGCAATTTCCTGTTCACCCTCTGCATGATGTACGGCGTCAGCCTGACAAGCGCCGTTTATGCCGGAGTCATCATGGCGTCCATCCCGGCCGTGGTCGCGCTGATGAGTTGGTCCTTTCTGGGCGAGCGGATTGGATGGCGAATCTGGGCTTCCATCGGCCTGGGTGGATGCGGCATTGCCCTGCTGGCGCTGTCGGGCACAACGGTCCACAACGGGATGGTTGCATCAAGCGCACCGCGCCTCACCGATTTCCAAACCGCACTGGGCGTTCTCCTGTTGTTTGGCGCCGTCCTGTGCGAAGCGGCGTACTCCGTCATTGGCAAGCGCCTGACCCAGGCCATGGGGCCAAAACGCATCACCTCACTGATCAACCTGTGGGGATTCGCCCTGTCCACGCCGATGGGGGTTTATGTCGCCCTTCAATTTGACTTCGGCTCCGTGCCGGCGCCCATGTGGCTGCTGCTGGTCTTCTATGCGCTGGCCGCCTGCGTCTGGACCGTCTGGCTGTGGATGACCGGTTTGAAGGTGGTGCCGGCCGCACAAGGCGGTGTGTTCACCGTTCTGCTGCCCATCAGCGCGGCCCTGGTGGGCGTTCTGGTGCTGGGCGAGTCCCTCGATAAGGTGCAATTCATGGCACTTGCCATTGCGCTGGCCGGCGTGTTGCTGGCCACACTGCCCCGCAGGGTTCCCCATTGAGACCACCGTTCCAGGTTCAGTTGTGCAGCGCCTGTGCTGCAACCACGATTCCATCTTCATCGGCGTACAGCCAGTCACCAGGACGCACCCATGTCCCCTGGATCTGCACCGCAATGTCAGCCTGTCCCTCATCCCGTTTGGCCGTGCGCATCGGCACCAACGCCAACGCCCTGATGCCGACCTGTGCCTCGCGCAACTCCGTCAGGTCACGCACCGCGCCATCGACCACGATCCCGGCCCACCCGTTCCTGGCGGCCGCCGCCGCGAGATTGCCACCCACCAGTGCGCGACGCACCGAACCCGCACCATCGATCACAAGCACCCGACCGACACGGCCCTGTGGCGTCTCCAGGAACCCCGGCGAATTGACGGCCTCACGCACCCGCGAGTTGTCTTCCAGGCAACGCAGTGTCACGACCGGACCACAGAACTTCCCGATCGCACCGTAGTCGTTGAAGACCGGCGGAAGCACGCGGAAGCTGCCGGTCGTGTCGTTCTCAAACGCATCGCACAGATCGCAGGTCGCAAAAACGGGCCGGGTGGGGGCATTCATGCTCGGTAACTCCATCAAAGTGTTTGAGATCCAGACTGGCAAGAATACCGAAGTTTCGTGGCACCGTGACCGGCTCAACCATTGGCCCCGCCCCTAACCCGCGCCGCTTCGCCGGCAAGCCGGCAAGCCGGCAAGCCGATGGCCCATCACGTTCAACGCAAAGAGCACACTCATAGGCGAATCCGCAACATTTCAGAGAGAAAAAGGGCTTTTTCCCCTTGGATTCACGTACTTTCTCCAGTAGCATCCGCAATGCCAGTTGAGAAGCAGTTTTCACTGGTACTTCACCCACTACCAGAAGAGGACAAACCATCATGGCAACTGCGAAGAAAGCCCCTGCGAAGAAGGCCGCTCCGGCCAAGAAAGCCGCCCCCGCCGCTAAGAAAGCCGCTCCGGCCAAGAAGGCCGCAGCACCGGCGAAAAAAGTAGCCGCCAAGGCGCCGGCCAAGAAGGCTGCAGCACCGGCCAAAAAAGCTCCTGCCAAGAAGGCAGCTGCCAAGCGCACACCGAACGCTGCATTCATGAAAGCCATGACGCCGAGCGACGCGTTGGCAGCGATCATCGGCAAAGGCCCGTATCCCCGGACCGAAGTCACCAAGAAGATCTGGGAATACATCAAGAAGAACAAACTGCAAGACGCGGCGAACAAGCGCATGATCAATGCCGACGCCAAGCTGAAGGAAATCTTCAAGAAGGCCCAGGCTTCAATGTTCGAAATGACCAAGATGATCAGCGCGCATCTCAAGTGATGCCAGAGGGACCGGCTCGTGCCGGTACCCCCATGAAGAAGGCCCGTGATTCGGGCCTTTTTTTGTGGCGCCTCTGATGGGGAAAATGCGTTCGAAACCCCTCTTCCCAGCGTCTGACGGTCGTATTCAGCTTCTTTTTTTGATACTGGCCGCTTCGCTGATCGCTGCCAGGGTCGTGCGGGTCGTAATGACTTCGGGATCCAGTATCACCTCGATCAAGGTGCCCTGTCCGCGTGCCAGCGCAGCCAGAAGTTCGGGCTCGAACTCCTCAGTGCGCGTGATGCGGACACCCACGTAGCCATAGGCCAGTGCCAAAGCGGCAAAGTCCGGATTGCGCAGTGCAGAGCCGCTCACGCGCGCCGGGTATTCGCGCTCCTGATGCATGCGGATGGTGCCGTACATGCCGTTGTTCAGCAGCACGATGATGCTCATGCCGCCGTGCTGGACCGCCGTGGCCAGTTCCTGGCCGTTCATCAGGAAATCGCCGTCTCCGGTGATCGTGAAGGCGGTTCGCCCGGTCAACAGGTTGGCGGCAATTCCGGCCGGCACACCGTAACCCATGGCGCCATTGGTGCAGGCCAACTGGGTCTTGTGTCCTCTGGCCAGCCCTGGGTAACGGTAGAACCGGTGCATCCAGCTGGCGAAGTTGCCAGCACCGTTGGTCAGAACGGCATCGGCGGGCAGCAGCCTTTGCATCGTCGCCACCATCGCGGACATGTCGATGTCGCCTGGCAGGTCTTGCGGCGTCAGATTGGCTTCGTAGTCGCCGTGCGCGGCGGTAGTCCACTCGGACCAGGTCAGTGTGGGCGGCGCGGCGAGCACTTCCAGGCTACGGGCCGCGGCGTTCATGGTGGCGCAGATGGCAAGGTCCGCCTGGTAGACACGGTTCAGCTCTTCGGCACTGGCATGGATGTGCACCAGCTTCTGCCGGGGCCGTGGCGGCTCCAGCAGGGTGTAGCCACTGGTGGTCATCTCGCCCAGGCGCGGGCCGATCGCCAGGATCAGATCGCTGGCTTTGATGCGCGCCGCCAGCTTCGGATTGATCCCGATGCCCACATCGCCTGCATACAGCGGGTGAAAGTTGTCGAAGGTGTCCTGGAACCGGAAGGCATTGCCTACCGGCAGTTGCCAGCTTTCGGCAAATCGCTGCAGCGCTTGCGCAGCCTGTGGCGTCCACCCGCCGCCGCCGGCGATGACGAACGGGCGCTCGGACTGAAGCAGCAGTTCCCGCAAAGCCCGTAGCGATCCTGGGTCACTCCAGGTTTCGACCGGCTCGACGCGCGGCAGCGGCAGCGCCATCGTATCAACTGCCTGCGTCAGCATGTCTTCCGGCAACACCAGCACGACCGGGCCGGGTCGCCCGTTCATGGCCGTCGCGAAGGCGCGTGCCACGTATTCCGGAATCCGACGCGGTTCGTCGATGCGTTCGACCCGCTTGGCCATACCCTTGGTGCTGGGACCGAAGAAGCTGCAGAAATCGACCTCTTGAAAGGCCTCCCGATCCCGGGTGTCGCTGGCCACATCGCCGACGAAGAGCACCATCGGCGTTGAATCCTGGAACGCAGTGTGCACGCCAATGGAAGCATTCGTGGCGCCAGGCCCCCGCGTCACGAAACAAACACCGGGGCGCCCCGTCAGCTTGCCCTGCGCCTCGGCCATGAAGGCCGCGCCGCCCTCCTGGCGACAGGTGACAAAACGGATCCGGTCCGCGTGGACATGAAAGCCATCAAGCACGGCCAGATAGCTTTCACCCGGCACGCCGAACGCATGGGTAACCCCTTGGGCAACGAGAGTTTCGACCAGTAGATGGCCGGCCAATTTTTCTGTCATACGCCCATTGTGCCGCCGCGCCGGTGGATGTCAGGCCACAACCGTCCGTCGGCCCACCCCCAGCGCCGCGCCGACACTCAAGAGCAGCACCAGTGCCGCGCCTGCCAGCGTCGCGGCGTACCAGCCCCGATCCATGAACACGCCAAAGATCAGCGGTGAAATGGCAAAACCCACGTCCAGCCCCGAATACACCATGCCGTAGACCCGGCCGGTCGCTCCCTTGGGCGTGGCTTTCTTGATCATCATGTCCCGGCTCGGCCCGCCGATGCCGACCGCCAGCCCCGTGGCGGCCAGGACCACCATGGTGCCGGTGGCTCCGAACATGCCGGTGGCACATAGCGCCAGGCAGAAGGCCGCCGCCGTCATGCACACCGCCACCACACGATCACTGTGGCGGGGCAGTTTGGCAGCTACGAAGCCACCCACGAACATGCCGAACGCACCGCAGAGCATGTAGGCAGTCAAGGTCATGGTCGCAGCCTCAAAACTCACCCCATGCAGGGCCTTGAGGATGGACACCGAAAAACTCTGCACCACCGCCAGCGTCATGGTGGACAGCAGAAAAAAGCCGAAACACCACCAGACCACCGGCAGCTTCATGAAAGCCATGTCTTTGGCAGGCGTCGCGTCCACATGTCGGGCAACGACCTCCGTGCGCAACTGCCCTCGGTTGAATACCAGGACCACCAGGATCAGCGCATACATCAAGGCGGCGCCCAGGTAGGCGGCGCGCCAGCCGGCCAGCGCGGTGATTCCGGCAAAGAACACCGGCGCCAGCGCCCAGCCCAGGTTGCCGGTCAGCCCATGGGCGCTGAAGGCGTGCCCCAGGCGTGGCGCCGAGACTCTCTGGTTCAGGATGGTGAAATCCACCGGATGGAAGGTGCAGTTGCCCAACCCGGCAAGCACGGCCACGACCATCAGCGACGCGTACCCGTTTGCGTTCGCCCCGACAAGACAGGCCGCGATGAAAAAGCCGAAGGCGCCGAACAGCGCCGGACGCGCCCCGATCCGGTCCACGACGAAGCCGGCCGTCGCCTGTCCGGTGCCGGAAACCACGAAAAACACGGTCATCAGGAAACCCAGCTCGGCGAAACTTAAACCGAACTCCTTCATGAAGACCGGAAACAGCAACGGCAGCAGCAGGTGCCCGAAATGCGAGCTGGCGTGCGCCAGACCGACGAGACCGATCACGGTGGCATCCTGGCGCAAGGGCACCTCTCGGACAACTGAACTGGCGGCAGAAAGGGTGGCGGATGTGCTCATCGGGCGATGCTAATGCTGCCTGAAGCTACGGCTAATCGCTAAACTGCCAATCTTTAGCTAAAACCCGCCAAATCGCCATGCCACCCGTCCTCCCGCGACGCAAGACCACTCCCTTCGGGGACACGGACGCATTCACGCCGTCGCCGGAGCGTCCGGTGCGGGTGCGCTCGCGCAGCCTGCCAGCCGACGCTCATCTGGAGCCGCACTGCCATGCCTGGGGCCAGCTCACCTACTGCGAGACCGGCACCATGCAGGTGACATGCTCTGCGCCACACCCGTTTACCTGTATGGTTCCGCCATCGCGGGCGGTCTGGGTGCCTCCGCACGCTCTTCACTCGGTCACAGTGATCGAGGCGGCGCAGCTGCGGACGCTCTATGTCTGTGCCAGCGCCGTCCCGTTCGGCTGGTCCGCCAGCCGGGTGATCCGGGTCAGTCCGCTGCTGCGAGAGCTGATCGGCGCCATGGACAGCCGGCAGCCGGCTTTTCCAGCCGCGGCACCCGCGCACGGCGGCCCGGCGGCGAGGCCCACACGCGAGCAGGCCGTCACCGCACTGCTGCTCGAAGAGATCGAGCACGCCGACACCCAGGCGCTCGGGGTGCCGCTGCCAGACCCGGTCAGCGGTGACAAGCGCCTGCGCACCCTGTGCGAAGCCATGCTGCATGCGCCAACCACGCGCTCCACGTTGGCAGATTGGGCGCGCGATACCGGCGCCAGCGAACGCACCATGGCCCGCCTGTTCCGCGAAGAGCTCGGCATGAGCTACCCGCAATGGCGCCAGCAGGTGGTGCTGGCGCACGCCCTGCCCCTGCTCGCGCGGGGCCTGCCGATCAGCCAGGTGGCGGCCGCCAGCGGCTATGCCAGCGACAGTGCCTTCACCGCCATGTTCAAGGCGGCGATGGGCCAGCCGCCGAGCGCCTTTCGGATCTGAATCAGACATTTCCCAGCACTGGCGGGTCGCCGGATGCTCCCTTTTTCATAAGCTCCCTCATGTAGCGCGGAGCCGGTCCATTCGGCAAACAAAACCGCATGCACGGTTTTTGAAGACCCCTGAACAGTTGCGGTCCAACCGCCCGACGCAGATAGCTGCCAAAGGAACTGTACCTGGAAGGGTATGCCCGTTCGGGTGACAGGCAGCTGTAACCCATTGTTCACCGGTGTTTGGCGGCGCTGCGAGGACGACGCCGCCTTGAACGGGGATTGCGGTCAACACATCGTTACATCCGTCACGCCTGAGAACAGCCTGCGTTCATCTTGGGTTCAGCATGGACGCATACATTTAACCGCAGCTATGAACCCTACCCGATACCCCATGAAAAGGAGAAGAAAGTGAAAAAGAGATTCCATGTCCTGGTCCCGTTCGCCATGGCTGCCATCGCGGCCAGCGCAAGCGTGCATGCCCAGGTCGGCCAGGCCGGGCGCCTGTTGGCGTCCAACTGCTTCCAGTGCCACGGCACGAATGGCAAAGGTGGCTTCGACGCCATCAACGGCAAGTCGGTCGGTGAGATCTACAAGAAGCTCAAGGAATTCCAGGCCGGCAAGGAAGGTGACGGTCTCATGACCAAGCATGCCCTGGGTTACACCGACGCCCAGATGGTCGCCCTCGACAAGTGGCTTTCGACCCAGCGTTGAGCCTGCCCGACAAACAACAACACCCTATTCGGAGCAACACCATGGACAGAAGATTCTTTCTCGGCTCGGCGCTCGCCAGTGCCGTCGGCGCCACCCTATCCGCCTGTGGCGGCGGTGAAAGCGACCCCGTACTCGACCTCGCTTCGTCGGATCGCCGCACCACCACCACGACAACGACAACCACGACCACCGCCGCAAGCGCTGCCGTCAAGTCACGCGTCATCGTGATCGGTGGCGGCATGGGCGGCGCCACGGTCGCCAAATACCTGCGCCTGTGGGGCGACGCGATCAGTGTGACGCTGGTCGAACGCATGCCGACCTACACCTCCAACATCATGAGCAGCCTGGTGCTCAGCGGCCAGCGCAGCCTGAGCAGCCTGTCCTACAACTACGACACCTTGCGCAGCAAGTACGGCATCACCACCGTGTTCGGCGAGGTCGTCGCCATCGACCCGGTGGCCGGAAAGGTCACCCTGGCCAACAAGACCGTGCTCACCGCCGACCGCATCGTCATGGCGCCCGGCATCAGCTTCGACACCGTGCCTGGCCTGGGCTCCTCCGACAAGATGCCCCACGCCTGGCAAGCCGGTCCGCAAACCACCTTGCTGGCCAATCAGCTGAAGGCCTTGCCAAGCAAGGGCGTGGTCGTGCTGACCATCCCCAAGACGCCGTACCGCTGCCCGCCCGGACCGTATGAGCGCGCCTGCCTGATCGCGGACTGGCTCAAGGCCAAGAAACCAGGCTCAAAGCTGATCGTGCTCGACGCCAATCCGGGCATCGTGACCGAGGTGGATAACTTCACGAATGCCTTCATGGGGTTGCACGGCAACGTGATCGAATACCACGCCAATGCCGAGGTCACCAGTGTGGACCCGGCCAGCATGTCGCTCTTCACCACGGCCGGAACGATCCGCGGCGACGTCATCAACATGATTCCGCGTCAGCGCGCCGGATCCCTGGTGGCGACGGCCGGCCTGAACAACGCCACCGAAGGCCGCTTTGCCGGGGTCAACGTGCTGAGCTACGCCAGCACGGTCTCCGGCGCCAGCAAGGTCCACATCATTGGCGACTCCAGCGCCACCACCCAGCCCAAGGCCGGCCATATCGCCAACCAGGAAGCCAAAGTATGCGCTGACGCGATCAGCCGCATCCTGTCCGGCGGTTCGCCCGACCCGGCGCCGGTGACCAACTCGGCCTGCTTCTCCACCATCACGATGACCCAGGCGTCGTGGTTGACGGCGGTGTTCCAGTACAACCCGGCGACCTTGGCCATGGCCCCGGTGGCAGCCAGTTCAGGGGCTTCGACCGGCTGGAACAGCGAAAACTTCAAGGATATGGGCAAGTGGTTCAGCACGCTGATGGGCGATAGCTTCGCCTGACCCTGGCGTCGCCGCCGCAGCCGGCCGGTACGCTACCCTCGGCCTGAAAAAAGGGCCCGCCATGGCGGGCCCTTTCTCTGTGGCTTAATTGAGGGTTATTTCATCCCTATCGACAGGAGTCACCATGCCCCAGAAAATCAGAACCGAAGCCGACCGCAAAGCCACCCCTCGCCCCATTCCCGTGGCGGGCCAGACCACAACCACCGGCAAGGGCCAGAAACGCAGCCTCGAGCGTGGCACCGCCACCCGCAGCAAGAAGAACCCCGGCAAGCGCGCGAAAAAGGGCGGTTGATCTTGTAGGCTGGCGCGTTACACCGACGCGCCACGCTCATCCCGCCTCTCTCAGCCCTTTGGGGGGCGCCACAGTCCCGGCGCGGCACATGCCCGGCCGGTCTCCGCCGGTAGCCTCAAGATCACCGTGCCAGCGCCAGTTCCACCCGAAAACAAGCAATTTCGGCCCTTTCCCAGCGCCGAGTGGCTTTCATTCGCTATCAATAGAGTAGCATTATCGATCACACCGGTGGCAACAGTTTTCCGCGCGCGGTCAACACCACCGTCTTGAGTGCCAGAAAAGTCACCACAGCGGACGCCATACCCACTGCGGTCATCGCCACCGCCACGGGCCAGCCGCCATGGCCCACTGCTTCCACTGCGGCGCCCGACAGGGCCGCGAGCGGAAATGAAAACGACCAGAAACCGACGTTGAACGGTACCGCCGCCCAATAGCGCCAGCGTGTCAGCACCGCCAGCACCGGGCCGCTGGCCACGCCCAGCATCACCATCAGCACATCGGCGGGCAGGCTCGGCCATAGCGTGGCCGCCGTCAGCGCGCCCACCGCCGCAGGGGCCATCTCGATGCCCAAAGTGGGCCGCAAAGCCGGCGGCAAGGGACCGGAAAACAGGCGGTTGAGGATGCGCATTTCCAGCAGCGCCCAGGCACCCAGCCCCATGCCGACCAGCAGCGTGGCCCAGCCGTGCCAGCCCAGCGCATCCAGCGCCATGGCGCCGACAAAGCCGCCTGGCACCGTAGGCAGGTACAGCGCCGGGGTCACCAGTTCAGGGGGTGTCTGTCCCGTGGAAAGGGCCGCCACCACATGCCAGGCCATGGTTCCCTGAAACACCAGCGCCAGCAAGGCCACCGGAAACGCCACGCCGGCCACTTCCGGGTAGCGGGGCACCAGCAAGGCCACAGCCATCAAGGTGCTCACCGGCAAGAGCGCCAGCAGGGCGCCCTGCACCGGGTGGCTCCACTCCTGGCGCACGACGCCGGGAAAACGTGCCGCCTTGACCGCCCACAGTCCGAGCAACAGCACGAGCAGACCCACCGCCAGCACCAGCAAAACCATCGACACCTGCGCTGCGCCGCCGACCTCCATGTGAGCGAGCCGCTGCCAGGCGCCCGAAAGACCCAGTAGCCCCAGCACCATGCCAAACAGGCCGGGATGCAGGCGTGCCAGCCAAGGTCGCGAGATTGCAGTCGGTGCGACGGGCGGATGAAGCGCGTCCGGT
>ERZ795030.2712-NODE-2712-length-20299-cov-17.607242_pt1 | contig 20299 bp, 24 predicted proteins | sample MGYA00375122_ERZ795030 | MGnify/ENA primary metagenome ERZ795030 (study PRJEB30165, sample SAMN05720146) | activated sludge metagenome | isolation source: anaerobic digester from wastewater treatment plant | place: Japan | collected 2015-04-20 ... | reverse complement strand
CCTTTTCTTCTTTCTCTTTTTGAGTAATCGTCTAATGCTTTTCTGAATTCTTTTTCTTTGAAGTCAGGAAAAAACTTGTTTGTAAAATATAGTTGAGAATATGCGGTATCCCACATCATAAATCCAGCAGAATTATGAGGGTCATCTTTACATCCTGTTCTAATTACAAAATCAACTGAGGGCAGGTTTTTTGTCCAGAGGTTTTCTTTTATTTTTTGTTCTGTTATTTCTCCCTTAATATTTTTAAAGCAATCAATTATTTCATCAGTTCCATTGTAAGCCATCAAAAAAGTAATTAATGAGTTATTGTAATTTTTTGTAACGTCTATTGCTTTTTGCATTGCGTTAATTGTTGATTGAGGAAAATATTCCCTCCACTTCCCTATTATTTCTATCCTTATCTTGTTTTTATGTATTTTTTCTTCATCAGCAATCTTATTAAAATATTCTTCAAAAATATTAAAAAGATAATTAACCTCACTTTTACTTCTTTTTGTAATGTTATCTAATGAACTACCCCAAAAGGAAAAGTATGGGATATTAAGAGAGATAACTTCATATATTATTTTCTCTAATGTCTCAGCGCCCTTTTTGTGCCCTACAAATGATGGTAGTCCCCTTTTCTTGGCCCAACGTCTATTTCCATCAGGAATTAATGCAACATGATTTGGAATATTCATATATTATTTTAATTGGTTCTTTTTCTTGCTTTTTGGCATAAATATACCCTAAAGAAAAGAAGAAAGAAGATATTAAGATTAATGCTATTATTTCGCTACCTTTATCTTTGACAAAATTGATTATTTTTGTTAACATTTGCTTGTTATTATTGAATAACTATATATTAGATTAAAATTAATAAAGAGTCAAAAAAATGGCAACAACAAAATCCGCTGGTACAAGTAGGTTAGGAAGAGATTCAAACCCAAAGTATTTAGGCGTTAAATTATTTGAAGGTCAAACAACCAAAGTAGGTTCAATTATTGTCCGCCAAAGAGGGTCTAAGTTTATTGCGGGTAAAAATGTAAGAATGGGCAAAGACAACACTCTTTACGCGGTGAAAGAAGGTAAAGTTTCTTTTTCAACCAAAAGAAAGAAGTTGTTTGATGGTTCTCAAAGAATCGCCAAAATAGTAAACGTAGAGTAATTTTATTTACTAGCAGCTTTTATAAACTCGTTAAATAGTGGGTGGGGGCTTAATGGCCTTGATTTTAGTTCTGGATGAAATTGTGTTGCTACAAAAAATGGATGATCTTTTAATTCAATAATTTCAACTAATCCTTTTTCAGGATTAACTCCAGCGACGACAAGTCCCTTTGAAGTAAGTTGATCTAAATATTTGTTATTAACTTCATATCTATGCCTATGTCTTTCTGATATATTTTCTGTCTTATATGCTTTTCGACTAATAGTTCCCTTATTAATTTTGCAATTCCAAGCGCCTAAACGCATAGTTGCTCCATACCTATGCTTTTTTATAGTTTCTTTTTGTTCTTCCATTAAATCAATTAAAGGATTTTTTGCCTTAGGGTCAAATTCAGTTGATGTAGCATCTTTTATTCCACAAACATTTCTAGCAAACTCGATTACAGCCAATTGAAGTCCTAAACATAGTCCTAAAAATGGTATTTTGTTTTTTCTACAATACTCTATCGCCTTAATTTTTCCTTCTATTCCTCTATTGCCAAAACCACCAGGAACAATTATGCCATCATAATTTTTAAGCTTTAATAATTCTTTATTATCTTCTTCTATTTTTGAGGAAGATATCCATTCAATTATTGGATTTCTGTTATTGGCCCAAGCGCTGTGTTTAACTGCTTCAAAAACTGAGATATATGAATCAGTTAATGAGAAACCATCACTTTCAAAATACTTACCAACAATTCCAATTTTAACATCTTTCTTTTTAGGGTCTTTTATTTTATCAATTAATTTTTGCCACTCGCCATCGTCTTCTTTTTTATTCTTTAACTTTAATTTTTTAATTATTCTATCTCCCAAACCTTCTTTTTCAAAATTAATAGGTATTTCATATATTGAATCAACATCTGGAGCAGAAATTACGTCTTTTGTATCAATACTACAAAATGTTGATATTTTTCTTTTTCGTGTTTGATCTAATGGAACGCTAGCTCTTCCCAAAATAAAATCGGCTTGGATTCCTGCTTCATTCAATAACCTTGAAGATGTTTGTGTTGGCTTAGTCTTCATTTCCCCTATTGTTTTAATGGTTGGAAGATATGTTACTAGAGCAAATAAAACTTTTTTAGGGTATTTTAGTTTCATCATTCTTGCCGCTTCTAAAAAAAGAAGGTTTTGATATTCTCCTACCGTTCCCCCTATTTCAATAACTACAAAGTCAGCCTTATCTTTTTTAACTACTTTTTCTATTCTAGATATTACTTCGTTAGGAATATCAGGAACAACTTCAACGCACCTTCCATTGAATTCCAGGTTTCTTTCTCTTTCAATTACCGATTGATAGACTCTTCCAGTGGTAATTGAGTTTTCTGTAGACAAATTAATATTTAAAAATCTTTCATAGTTTCCTAGATCTTGATCACATTCCGTTCCATCATCAGTAACAAAAGTTTCACCATGCTCAATTGGATTCATAGTTCCAGCATCAACGTTAATATATGGATCAATTTTAACTGCAGAAACAGTAAAGCCCCTATTTTGAAGTATTTTTGCAATTGAGGCTGTGGCGGCGCCTTTGCCTACGCTTGACATTACGCCCCCTGCAACAAAGATGTAATATGCCATATTTTAAATAATTATTTTAATTTTTCCTTCTAAATTATTATCCAGTTTTAATTTAACTAAATACTCTCCTTGACATTTAATTGGTTCATTGATTTCTATATTTGATTTTTCAACAGCAAAGCCCATTTCTTTTAATTTGTCTGCTATTTTTTGTTCATTTATTGTTTCAAAAAGTTGTCCTTTATCTCCAATTTTTGTATCAATCTTTATCTCTTTGCCTTCCAATTCTTTAATCATTTTTTCATTTTCTTTTTGTCTTTCTTCGGTCTTTTTCATTTCAATGTTTTTTTGGCTTTCCAATCTCTTTAATGATTGTTTGTCTGCTAATATGGCATAGCCATTAGGAATCAGTAAGTTTCTTGCATATCCAGGTGAAACTTCCTTGACTTCAAATTTCTTTCCTAATTTTTTAATGTCTCTTAGTAGTATTACTTTCATATGTTTATTTTTTTACTTATTTCTTCAATTGCTTTTTCTAATTGTGGGTCTTTCTGTTGTTCATAATCTTCTAGTGTTAATTCTACCTCTATATCAGGAGTAATTCCATTATCATTAATAACATTTCCATTTGGAGTTAGCCATTCTGCAATAGTTACTTTTAACATTAAATTATCAGATAAATTAATTAATTTTTGGACGGTTCCCTTTCCATAAGATTTCTTGCCAATTAGTGTTAAATTTCTGTTATCTTTTAATGCACCAGCAAGTATTTCAGAAGCAGAAGCGGTTCCTTCATTAATTAAAATAACTGTTGGATAACTAATTAAATCTCCTGACCCGTTAGTTCTAAATTCTTCTTTTACTCCATCCCTGCCTTTTTCTATCATAACTAAATCGTTTCTATCTAGCAACCATCCAGCGACATCAATTGCTTGATTAACAAGCCCACCAGGATTATTTCTTAGATCAAGAATGATTCCTTTTGCATTATTATTAATTATTTCAAAAACTGCTTTTTTGAAATCTTGACTAGTTGATTCTGAAAAGTGATAAACACCTAAAAGTGCTATTTCATTTTCTAGCATTTCCCATTCTACGGTGGGGACATTAATTACATCTCTTATAATCTCTACATCAAAGTTTTCGCCCTCTCTTAGAACAGTTAAAACTACCTTAGTTCCTTTCGGTCCCCTTATAATATCAGCAGCTTCACTCGCAGATAAATTAGAGGTTGGTTTTTCATCTATAAGTAGTATTTTGTCTCCTGGTCTTATCCCAGCTTTGTCAGCCGGAGTTCCTTTAATTGGAGATATCGCTGTTAATTGTTTGTCTTTTATTCCAATTTGTAATCCAATTCCTTCAAATTTTCCTGTAACTATTTCTTCCATTGATTTTGCACCTTCAGGATCAAAAAATTCAGTATATGGATCGCCCAAAGCATTAACCATTCCAGCGGCAGCTCCATATGTCATTTTTTCTAAATCAATCTGATTTGGATCTATATAATTAAGATATATCTGGTCTAGCGTTTTTTTAAGAATAGAGAAATCTATATTTTCATCTGAGTATGTTCTCTCGTAGTATTCTTGCAAAAGGTATTCATGATAATAAAATCCGGATATAAAAGAAATCAAGACAAAAAACAAACATACTATTTTTGAGTTAATTTTCATATGCCTAAAGAATAGCATATTTTATTTTTTAAGACAACAAAAAAATGCGTTTTTATAGTTGTCGCATTATCAACTCTGCTTTTTTTGAATATTCTTGGTTTGGACTGAATGTAAGTGCCTTCATACAAAGGCGATACATTCTTTTTTTTCCGGAAACAATCCTGTTTCCTACTGGACCTTCCGCCAGCTTCTCAAGTTCGTCGATGTCAACGAACTTGTGTTCATATTCCGGTCCTGGAGTCTGATCAACCTCTCCCAGGTTGATCAAGAATGCCCAGTCGCTTCCTCCAGCAATGACAGCCGGATACATGGCTGGCATCTTGGGGAAGTTTTTATAAAAAACGATCCCCGTCTCTTCCCTAACCTCTCTAAGAAGTTCTTGAAGGACGATTGTTTCGTCAAGGCATTGCTTGACGTACGTTTCCTCTATTCCTCCTCCTGGGAGATCCCAATCTCCCGGAAGGGATTCATTTGCTCCTCTTCTTTTAATGAGGAGCTTCCCTTCGGGGTTAAAGATAGCCCCGAAGAGCCCAACGCTGACCTTAAAGGCCATACTATACTTGTAACATTTATTTATTTTTTGTCAAGGTCACCAATAAGATAATTCCACCTGCAATCAATAATTTTAACTTTGACTTTTTCTCCTATTTTTCCTTCTTTAAGAGCAACGGCTCTTCCTGAGTTAGTTCTTGAAAGATATTTATTTTTTCTTTTTTCTACAATTAAAACCTCTATCTTTTTTCCTATATATTCTTTATTTTTTTCATAATTGTAATTTTTGAACAATTCATTAATTATTCTTGATCTGTCTTTTTTAATTCTATCTGGTAGATCTTTTAATTCAAAATCCTTTGTTCCTTTTCTTCTTGAAAACTTGAATATATGTAAGACCTCTGGCTTTATTTCTTTGATAACCTTTAGTGTTTTATTAAATGATTCTTCTGTTTCTAACGGGTGACCAACGATAATATCGGTAGCAATAATTGATTCTTTGAATTTCTTTCTAAACTTTTTGACAATACTGGTAAAGTCCTCTACTTTGTATCCCCTATTCATTTTTTTAAGTAAATCATTGTCTCCTGATTGAAGTGGTAGATGAATAAATTTATATATCTTGTCTGATTTATATAAATCAAGAAGTTCATCACTTACATATTTGGGATTCATCATTCCAAGTTTTAATTTAAAGTCCCTGTCAATTTTTATAATCTCCCTTAGTAATGATGATAGTGTTTCACCTTTATCTAATCCATAGACAGACAAGTCCTGTGAGGTAAGATATATCTCGGGTTGGTTAGATTTTTCTATTTTCTTAACAATCTCTTTAGCAGAAAAAGAGAACAATTCTTTTCTTGCTATCTTTGTCGCACAATATGAGCAATTGCCAAGACAGCCCTCAGCGATAGGAATTATTTTAGAAGAGCTATTTTTCAATTTCGCTTTATCAATTTTTGTTTTTTTAATATCAATTTTTAATATCCCTTCAACCACTTTGTTAATTGATAAAATATTTGTTGGACCAATAATTCCATCAGCAACTTTTTGACATTCTTCAAGGGAAATCAATGGCAAGCAACCAGCAATAATGACTTTTTTATTTTTTAAGTTTCTTGCTTCTTTTAATATCTTTCTTTCTGTTTTTTTAACAACTCCACAAGTATTTAAGATAACAAAATCAGCATCATTTAGCGATGTTTCTTTGTGTTCCTTTAATAATAAATCTCTCATTATCTCTGAGTCGGACTGATTAAGCTTACAGCCATATGTTTTAATACAGAAATTCATATTAGTAATGTTATTCTATTTAATTATATTTTTCAATGTAACAAAATTAATTTTAGTGTATTATATATAGTGATGGATATAGAGGAGATAAAAGATCTTGTAAAAAGATCTCAAGAAAAAGACAAAGATGCCTTTTCCAGGTTGTTTGATTTTTATTATGATAAAATTATTAACTATGTTTTTAGGCGAACACTTGATGTAGAGTATAGCAAAGATATTACCTCAAATGTATTTTTGAAAGCACTAGATAATATTAACAGCTTTAAGTGGAAAAATGGAATTGATAGTTTTAATGCTTGGATATTTAAAATTGCTACAAATGAAATTAATCAATACTTTAGAAAACAAAATAGGTATAAGTTAATTATTGATGACCCAGAGATAAGATTTAATTTGAAAAGTGAAGACAACTTAGCTTTTGAAATTGAAAAAAAGGTTGATAATGATAAATACTTAATAATTTTAAGTAAAGCAATTAAAGAATTAAAACCAATATATCAAGACATATTACATTTAAGATATTTTGAAGAGATGCCGTATAATGAGATATCGGAAATTCTTAATAAAAATGAGTCAACAGTTAGGGTTTATGCTAAGCGAGCGATAGAAGAACTAGAAAGAGTTTTAAAAAAAGATGCCATTAATTTTATAAACTATGGAAGAACTATTTAAAAAAGTAAAAAACGAAAAAATATCTTTTGGCAATCACAAAAATGCCCTAAGAGAATTATTACTATCAAGAGATTATTTTAATGAAAAGAAAGATTATTGGAATTGGAAGCTTGTTTTTAGTTCTCTGTCTTTTTCATGTCTATTGATTGCTTTTGTCTTTGTTTTCCCTGCTAGTAGTGGTAGTATGATAAATAACCTTGATAAAAATATGAATGTTAATAATCTTGGCTCAGGTGAATGGGCCGGTCAAGATGTTAAAATATATGAAATGGTCGAAAAAGAAGCAAAAACATTATTCTATTTTGATGCTAGGAATGATGTTCTTGTCCATTCAGAAGTAAATAATAAATAATAATAAATAAAAATATGCAAATATTAGAAAACAAATTTTTTCAATTTTTATCTTTCGTTTTAATGATAGTTATGATTGTTTTTGTTGCTGTTTTGATTAATGAAAAAACAGAAGTAAATGAAAATCTCATCTCCATTTCTGGAACAGGAGAGGTCTATGTTACTCCAGATGTTGGTTTTATAACAATTTCTGTTAAAACAGAAAATAGAGATCCTTCTGTTGCAAGTGATGAAAATAGTCAGAAGATGAATCAAGTAATAGAATACATTAAGAGTGAAGGAGTTGAAAGCAAAGACATAAAAACAACAGGATACAATATCAATCCAAGATATGAATGGAATAACGATACAGGAAAAAGAACATTAGCAGGCTACGAAGTAAATCAATCAGTTAGTGTAAAAATTAGAGATTTGTCTAAGGTAGGAACAATAATTTCTAATGTAACATCAAAAGGAGCTAATGATATAAGTAGCTTGTCATTTATTGTTGATAATGATGAAGAAGCTAAAGCAGAAGCAAAAGCAATGGCTATTGCGGACGCTAAAGCCAAAGCAAAAGAGCTTGAAGATTTATTAGGAATTAAAATGGTAAAAATAGTAAGTTTCTCTGAGCAGTCAGATGGATACTATCCAAGAGTTGCCTATGATCAAGTAGCAAACTTTGAAAAACAACTAAGTAGCGCAATTGCAACCCCTACTATTGAGGTGGGAGAAAATAAAATCACCTCAATGGTTACAATTACTTATTCTATAAAGTAAAGAAAGATACTCGGCAATTATTGCCGAGTTTTTCTTTCTATAATATCAAATCCTAAAAATATACTTTCACAAATAAGATCTTCTAATTGGGTGTAGTCATTTTTTACCTGTGATTTGTTCAGATAAGTATAATAGAGTTGTTTTTCTTCTTGTTTGATTATAGCTGGAGCATAATTTTCTTTAAGGAGTATAGCAGAAAGTAATATTCTTCCTGTCCTTCCATTACCATCAGAAAAAGGATGAATTTGTTCAAATTCACTATGAACTCTAGAAGATAATGAAATTATATCTTTATCTTTTGAATTGATTTTTGTAATTAATTTAGACATCAAATTAGGTATGGATATATAATTTGCCGTTGGTACATTGGCGCCAACAATTCTTACAGTATGATTTCTATATGAGCCCGCATTAGAAATAATTCCATTCATTAAAATGCTATGTATTTTGAGAATAAAATTCTCATCTATTTTTTTATTTTGAGAAATAAAATCAAACATTTTAATTACAGCTGTTTGATGATTTTTTGCCTCTAATTGTTCAATGAGCGTTTTATTTGGTATTGATACATTATCAAAAATAATTGATGCTGTTTCTGCTTCGCTAAGAGTACTTCCTTCTATTTTATTGGTATGGTAAGTTAATTTTAAAATAATTTCATTCTGGATATCAGGATTTTTTATTATCATCTCAATAAGATTTTTGTACTTTAAAGATTTTATTTTTAATAATTCTTTTTTTGCATTAATAATTTCATCAGGAATTATTTTTTGCCCTGTTACTTCTAAATACATTTCATTAATCTTGTTTTGCATTTTTATTCTCGGGTTACTTTTTTGATTGATCCAAGAATTAAAAGTAGCAAAAGAAACGCCAATTTCTTGAGCAATTTGAGATTGCGTTTTTCCAGTCGCTTTTTGTATGATTTTTAGTTTTTGGTGTATTTTCATAACTTTATATTTTTTTGTTATTTTACAAAACTTTATAAAGTTTGTCAATAATAAAAAAATACCACCCTATTATTTAATAGAGTGGTATTTTGAAATATAAAAGAGCAAACGAATATTTCCCCTACTCTTATAATACTTCCCTTGAGCTCTTGACGTCAAGTAGTTATGGGTATATAATCAATATAGAAAGGTCATAAGAGTATATATAAAATAAAAAATATATGCCAAGATTTGACGGAACTGGTCCTATGGGTGTTGGTCCAATGACAGGAAGAGGATTCGGATGTTGTGGAAGGAGAAGATTTATATCTCCTAAGAACGAGCTTACAGCACTAGAAGAAGAGCAGAAAATTCTTGAAGAAGAATTAAATGCAATTCGTGAAGAGATCAAAACCTTAAAGGACGAGAAATAAAAAGAGAGCTCCTTTAATAGGGAGCTTTTTTTATAAAATAAAAAATATATGCCAAGACCAAAACTTTGTAGAAGAATAAATTTTAAACCAAGTGTTACTTATTTTAAGCCCCAGGGCATTCCAATGAGGTGTCTTGATGTTGTTGAATTAAGTATTGAAGAGATTGAAGCATACAGATTGAGATATATTGAAGATCTGGAACAAACAGAAGCTGCTAATAAAATGAATACATCTCAAAGCACATATCAGAGAATATTAAGATCTGCAAATAAAAAAATCGCTGATGCATTAATTAATGGAAAAGCGATTAAAATACGTACGCTTGTTTAATAAAATCTGACCAATTTTAGATTGTAAATTGGCGGTGGGGGTGAGATTCGAACTCACGGTGATTTTTCAACCACAACGATTTTCGAAACCGTCCCGTTTATCCACTCCGGCACCCCACCATAGAATAATAAAATTGGTTTTTGATCACAGGCAACTGGTTTCTGTTGAGCGTTTCAGCAGATCGGGAAAAGAGGTAATTTCTTCGGCTGATATATTTATTTCTTTTACTTTAGCAAAATTCCTGAAAGTTTGATATTGGTGCCCCAGACAGGACTCGAACCTGTGACCTTCAACTTAAAAGGTTGTTGCTCTACCGCCTGAGCTACTGGGGCAAGTGAGGGTTATAATCCCTCCTTTTTTAATTGTTCCAAAAGCTCTCTTTGTTTCTTCGTTAATTTTTCAGGTGTTTTAACATTAACTTGAAGATAAAGATTTCCTCTTCCTATTGATGAGAAGTGTGGTATTCCCTTCTTAGATATTTTTAATATTTTACCTGATTCAATTCCTTCTGGAATTTTAACTGTTACTTCTCCTTCTAATGTAGGTATTTTTATTTTATCTCCTAGAACTGCCTGAGAGAAAGTTATATCTTTTTTTAGATATATATCGTCTCCCGATCTTTGGAATATCTTGTGTGGTTTAATTCCTATTCTTATATACAAATCACCGGCGTCACCACCTCTCTTGCCTGCTTCACCTTTCCCTTTTACCTTAATTACTTGGTTGTTGTCAACACCAGCAGGAATATTTATCTTTATTTTTTCTTCTTTTTTAATTCTGCCTTCGCCACCACAAACATTGCATGGTTTTTCTGGTTTTAGTCCTTCACCGTTACAATCAGGACAAACAGTATTTTGACTAAAAGTTCCTAAAAATGTTTTTCTTATTTCTTTAACTACCCCTGTTCCTCTACAAGTAAAACATTCTTTGCTTTTTGTTCCTGGTTCAGCACCACTTCCATTACACCTTGAGCAGGTGCAATTTTTAACTATGCTTATTTCCTTTTCTTGATTTCTTAGGATTGATTCCAAGTCAAGTTCTAGATAAACTTCAATATCTTTTCCCCTTCTTGTGTCTTGTGTCTTTTTTCGTGATCTTCCGCCGAAAATATCAAAGATATCTTCAAGCCCACCAAAATCATCCATTATATCTTCCCAGTTCATATTCTGATAATTAAAACCACCAGCTTGACCACCACTAAAAGCACTTCCAAATCTATCGTAATTTGAACGTTTTTCTTTATCAGACAATACTTGATAGGCCTCATTTATTTCCTTAAACTTTTTTTCGTCACCTCCTTTTTTATCTGGGTGATATTGATGAGCTAGTTTGTAGTATGCCTTTTTAATATCTTCTGATGATGCGTTTTTTTCAACGCCAAGTATTTTGTAGTAATCTTTTTGTTGCATTATTCTTTTTCTACTTCAGCCTCAGGAATATCTTCTGGACCTTCTTCTTTTTTTGGTTGCTCTTGTTGTTGCTGTTGATATATTTCTGCTCCTACCTTCTGGATTGATTCAGAAAGTTTCTCTGTGGCTTTCTTAATTTCTTCAATATTATCACTATCTTTAACTTTTTTCAATTCAGCAATACTATCTTCAACTTCTTTTTTAGATTTTTCACTTATCTTATCACCTCCTTCTTTAATAGTTTTCTCTGATTGATATATTAGATTCTCAGCAATATTTTTTGCTTCAATTAAATCTCTTTTTGCTTGGTCAGCTGCAGCATTAATTTCTGCATCCTTTTTCATTCTTTCAATTTCTTCGTCTGATATACCAATAGAGCCCTCAACTTTAATTGATTGTGATTTGTTAGTTGCTTTATCAGTTGCAGTTACAGTTAATATTCCGTTTGCATCAATGTCAAATTTTACCTCAATCTGAGGGATGCCCCTTGGTGCAGGAGGAATGTTATCTAAAATGAATCTACCTAGAGATCTATTATCTGCCGCCATCGCTCTTTCACCTTGCAAAACATTAATTTCAACTGATGATTGACTATCTACGGCCGTTGAAAATATTTGAGAACTAGAAGTTGGAATAGTTGTGTTTTTTGTAATCATTGGAGTTGATACCCCTCCTAGAGTTTCTATTCCTAAGGTTAATGGCAAAACATCTAAAAGCAAAACACTTTTAATGTCTCCTTCAGGAGTTCTTCCCTCTTCTTTTGCAGTTAATATTTCTGCCTCAATTGCTGCTCCGATTGCAACTACTTCTTCAGGATTAATTGATTTGTTAGGTTCTTTTCCAAAATAATTTTTAACAGCATCTCTTACTGCCGGAATTAAGGTTGTTCCTCCAACTAAAACAATCTCGTCTATTTCACTTTTATCTAATTTGATATCTCCTAAAACCTCCTTAACTTTATTTAATGATTTATCAACTAAATCACTTGTCATTGAATTAAATTGTGATCTTGATATTTTGTAATCTAAGTGTTTTGGACCCTCAGAATCAGAGGTAATGAATGGAAGGTTGATATTAGTTTCCATTGTGCTTGAAAGCTCTGTTTTTGCCTTCTCAGCAGCTTCTTTTAGTCGTTGGAGAGCTAATGCGTCCTTGGATAAATCAATACCTTGGTCTTTTTTAAATTCACTTAGTAGCCAGTTAATTATTTTTTGGTCAAAATCATTTCCTCCTAAGTGTGATTCTCCTCCAGTTGCTAATACTTCTACTACGTCAGGAGATATATTAAGAATAGTAACATCAAAAGTTCCTCCACCAAAATCGTAGATTAATATTTTCTGTTCTTCTTTTTTGCCAAATCCGTAAGCAAGCGCTGCGGCAGTTGGTTCATTAATAACTCTTAAGACATTAAAACCAGCAATTTCACCAGCGGCTTTAGTTGCTTTTCTTTGAGAATCATCAAAGTTAGCTGGACAAGTAATAACAACATTTTTAACGTCTTCTCCTAGTTTTTCTTTAGCATCAGCTTTAATTTTTTGTAGGATCATCGAAGATATTTCAATTGGACTGTGCCAATTATTTCCTAATTTAACCTCAACGCCACCGTCCTCGCCCTCTCTTGTTTCGTAAGATAATAATTTTAATTCTTTTTGTATTTCCGGATCAGAATATCTTCTGCCGATAAATCTTTTTACTCCAGCAATAGTATTTTTAGGATTTGTAATAGCTTGTCTTTGGGCAAGTATACCAACTACCCTTTCACCGCTCTTAGTATGAGCGACCATAGATGGAGTTAATATAGAACCTTCTCTGTTTTCTAATGCTTTTGGTTCTCCATTTATTATTGATGCGTATTTTGTAATGGTTGTTCCTAAATCGATTCCTAATATTTTTGTCATATTATTTTATTTTTATTATTATATGGTCATTATATCCTAATTATCACTCAAATGTCAAGAGTGATAACGCCCTATTTTGACTTTTGCAACTCTAATAATTTTATCTTGAAAAGAGTATCCTTTTTGTACTTCTTCTACAATTACTCCTGGCTCAGCCCCTTCAACTTCTTCAACTGCCTCATGCATTTTAGGATCAAATTGTTTACCAATTGTCTCTATTTCTTCTAGTCCCAATGATTTAAGAGAATCTTCAAGTTGTTTTTTTATCAACAATAATCCCTTTATGCTGTTTTTTTCTGTTTCTTCTTCAGGGATTGCTTTTTGAGCTAAATTAAAGTTATCTAAAACAGGAATTAATTCTTTAAATAAACTTTCCTTAGCTATATTGAGTGTTCCTTTCAATCTTTCAAATTCTTGTTTTTTATAATTAAGAAAATCGGCTTTCTCTCTTTGCCATCCTGAAAAGTATTCGTCTTTTTCTTTTATAATTTTTTCTAATTCTTTTTTCTTCATACAATTTCTTTTAGTGCTTTATTTAATGAATTAATTAATTTTATATTATTTTCATAGTCCATTCTTTTTGGTCCTAGAATTGATATATGAACTTTTTGTTTTGGAAAATTGCATTCTGAGCAAATTAAAGTAATGGTTTTTGTGTTTTGGACGGGATTTTCTTCTCCGATATATAATCCAGGGGCTATTTGTATTTCTTCAAATTTTTTAATAAAAGTAAGAACATCTAAAATAAAAGAAGAGTCCTTTGCTTCAGGTGTTTTGAAAATTTCTTCAAAGCCCTCTTTGATTGTGAATTCCCCTAAATTAAAAATTGTAAAACTAGAAGAGCGTGATGATAAGTATTTGCTAATTGAATAAGCAATCTTGTGATAATCCTTTACTCCTTTAATAATTTCTTCTATTTCTTCTTCTATTTTTTCTTCACTTTCTTGTTTTAGGTTATCAACAAAAAAACGATAGGCCTTATCTGTGGGCACTCTTCCAGCAGAAGTGTGAGGTTGTTCAAGAAAACCTTCCTTGATTAGATATTGAAATTCAATTCTTAATGTTGATGGACAAATTCCAAAATCATATTTTTCAGCCAAAAACTTAGAACTTATTGGTTCTGCACTTTTAATGTACTCTTTGACAAGTAATTTAATTATTTCCTCTTGTCTTTCACTTATCATATATGATTAATATATCACATATCAATTGTCAGTCAAGGTTATTGTTTGATAAAAAGTATCTTTTGAGAGGTCTTATATCTTCATCAAACTCATAGATCATAGGAATACCAACGGGGATCTCTATCTTTTCTATTTTTTCCCGAGGAGAAATTATTTTGATTAATGCTCTAATGCTATTTCCATGAGCAGAAATTATAATTCTATTTTCTTTAATTTTTGGTTTAATTTCTTCTTCCCAATATGGTAAAACCCTTTGTTCTGTGTCTTTCAAACTTTCAGACATTCCGTCTGCGTCTTCTGGTGGTTTTGCTTCATATCCCCTCCTCCACTCTTGAACTTTATCTTCTCCGTATATTTTTCTCATTGTATCTTTATTCTTGCCTTGTAATAATCCATAGTGTCTTTCATTTAACCTCCAAGATTTTTTAATTGGGATATTTTCTCCCATTTCTTCTAAAATCAAATTAAGAGTGTCTATTGCTCTTTTTAATTCAGAAGTGTATCCGATATCAAAATTAAATCCTTTTTCTTTTAACAATTTGCCAGCATTTCTTGCTTGCTCTATTCCTAATTCAGATAATCCAATATCAATCCAACCAGTAAATATGTTTTCTTTATTCCAAATACTTTCTCCGTGCCTTATAATAACAAGTTTATTCTCTGATGATTTCATTGTTTAAATATATTATTTTTGATGGTTTCGATTTTATTGTTCCTACGTCTAAATAAAAATCAATTTTATCTCCAAAGTAACTTTTTGCCTCTTTGATATTTTCCGCTGGCTTACCCCCTTCTATGTTAGCACTAGGAGCAACAATTGGTCCAGATATTTTCAATATATCTATTAAATCTTTATTATGAGGCAACCTAAAAGCTAAACTTCTTTTGCCTCGGTGTAGATATTCAAAATCGTTACAATCAAAAACAATACTTGTTTTTTCTGGCCAATTTTTAACGATTGCATCAATATTAAAAAGTTTTAAATCATTAACAGAACCTATGAGTATGATCATAGGCTTGTCTTTGTTTCTTTTCCTAATTTTGTAAAGTTTTTCTACGGAATTTTCATTAAATGCAGAGCAAACTATTCCATATATTGTATCTGTTGGAATAACTCCAATTTCTCCTTGCTTAATTCTTTCAGCAATAATATTAATAATTTGCTGATCCATTAGCTATGCAATTAGTAAAGGTTCGTTCACCTAACTCATCAATAAAAGCAGTGTTTCCTTTGTTCCAGAAAACAAAAACTTCATTTTTATCTGCAAAACGAACACCTGAAGCAGAGATTGTTTGTGGAAGTATTATTAGTCGATTATCACTTAATCTTAGCGTAACTTCTCCATCAAAATAGTCAGCGATTATGAATTTGTTATTGTCGCATCTATAAATTGCTGAGGATATTGGATCTTTTGTTTCAAATAATTCTTTTTGATAATTTTTACCTAAAACAAAACCTGTAAAAAAGGCAAGAATATAAATGAAAACTAATAAAGTGATTGTTGATTTTTTCATATTATTTTTTTAATTATCTTATTATTTCCTTTAGTATATACTATTAATGCATAAATGGCAATAATTGATCCAAAGTTTTCAAGCCCCTCTTCTATTGCGTTAAGTATTCTATAATTCATATTATAAACAAAATTATTGGCTTGCCAATATGCACCAGAAATCATTTCTATTCCAATAGCACCTAATAGAAAAATAAAAGCACTCAAAAATAATAACATTTTAACTTTTCTAGGTAAAGAAAGGAAAAAACGCACAAATATAGTGCCTAAAATAAAGATTATAATTGTCATGGGTATTATCCATGCAAAAAAGAATAAGCCACTATCAATACCAAGCATCTCTTGAAAAGGCCTTATCATCAACTCGTGAAGTTCGGCTCCCTCATCAATACTTAAGAAAACAAATATTAGTGATAGAAATAGCCATTCTTTTCTTTTTTCATCAATATAAGTTAGAGCAAATAATAAAGCAATAATAAAAAGAAGTGTTTGAGCAAACCATGTTGGAATACTTATCTCATTATCCATATTAAACTTTTCTCCAATTTCATATAGCAATAGAGATGGTTCCAGATTGATGTTAATGTGGCAAAAAAATAAATGAAGGATAATTAAAACAATATTTATTATAGCAAGTGATTTAATTATTTTCATTCAAAGGAATTGTCAAAAATATAATTAATTTATTTTGCACCCTGTTTCTTGTGACAATGCTTCAATTGAATTATTTGGGAATACATTCCCTTTTATTTGTATTTCTGGAACATTGTTTTCTTTCGTTTCTTCAGCACATCTTTGAGAATTTTCATCACAATCAACATAAACTAAATCTATATTTCTCCCGATAGCTAATAAATCATTTTTTAGTTGTGTACAGGCAGGACAGGCACCAGTTCCATAAATAACTACACCACTATCCTTTAGGCACTCTAAAAAACTACTATTAGTTGCTTGGTTTTTACTCTGGCTAAAGATAATTATTCCAATTAGCATAATAATTATTATTAACAAAATGTATAATATTTTTTTATTCATATTTTTAAGAATTATAATTATTTTTTTATAATTAGATAATATCACAATTACTTTAATTTTTCCATAGTATCTTTAGCATTTTCAAAAAGTTATTAATAGGATATTTCTATTACACATCTTCTTAAATTTCTTGATTTTTATTTGACAATTTACTATAATTATAGTGTTATAAAAGTTCTTTGAAAAAAGGAGGTGTGATGACGATGACACGATTGATTACGTTAGAACAGATAAATCAGTACAAGAGATTTGTTGAGGAGGCCGCTGACAAGGCACTCGTCGAAGTTGGTCTTGATAAAAATGAGCTTCAGAAGCTTATCAATAATGGTGACGAGTTTCAAGCTCGTATTATTGCTGATATCAGGGAGATTTCTAAGAGCAACCATTTTGTGAACGAGGAAATGGAATCTAGTTACGGATACCCGTTGGATTATAGGATCAAAGATATTACCAAGCAGATTAATATTTTGCATCAGTTCTTCCCTGACATCGGTCTCGCTGATGAAAAGATTGTTGAGCAACCACTTCCCGCCAACGCTGAAGGATGGTTTGCTATCCCGAAGTGGCAATTAGTCGCCGAGACTTACAATGAAGCAGTGCAAAAGGTACTTGACTTGATTAAGAAACAGCGCAAGGGCAAATTCCACAACTGGCGCGAAAACAAACTTGAAGAAGAATATCTTCGACAGCACGAGCACACGGTTAAAAAACTTGAAATGTTGGCTGAACAACAGAAGGGCTACGACATCTTAGTTGTGGCAGTCCAGTCTGGTATCAAGCATCGAGGTCGCAGTGTTCGTCGAGCTCGTGAGGTCTTTATGACCAACGAGTTTGGACTTGGTGCATTCGAAATCGGGTGTATATTACTTGTATACCCAGAACGTCTTCAACATTGTTATGATCTCTGGATTGACTGTGCGGGCAACGAATACGCTTTTGATGCTGTTGATGATTTTTCGTGTGTGCCCTGCTTTGGCTTTTACAGCGGCAAGGTCAGGTTTGAAATAAGCTGTTTCAACTGTGCGAGTGTCTATCGTGGCTCGGCGTCTGGATTTCTCCTGTAGTAGTAGAATCTCGAAATATTAATACTTGGACTTCCTAATAATTGGGAGTCTCGTGTCTACTACAAAAAGGTTATTCATATCTTAGTGGATAACCTTTTCTTCTTTTTAATAATATATTCCTAAATTCCCGTGACTAGTAAATTAATTTTTATTTCAAAAGCATCTTTAAAATTATTAATTCTCTTATACTTCATATTTCATTTAAATAATCTCCAGAAATTTTTATTATTTTTTAACTCTTTAACCTGTTCTACAGCTTCTAATGAATTTTTGATAAAAAATCACTATAATTATAATCTTTTTTATGCAATTCAAATTCTTCAATATCTAGTGTTTCACTTTCTTTAAAATCATTTGAAAAAACCAAATCGATATCTATATCAATATACTCAATATGTTTATCCTTTATCTTAGTAGGACTTGCAATGTTGAAATAAAATTTTTGTTTTTTATCGTTTTTATAAAAAACAAATACATTGAACCATCTTTTCTTAAAAATTATTAAATCCATTCTATGTCCCCTATTCCTCTCCTTATTTTTCTTTATATACTTAAAATCATCTGTGGTTAATACTAAAAATTCTTTATTGTCTAAAAGAATTTTATCAAAAAAGCATCTTAACGATTCTTTTTTATTATACTTTTTAGATATAACCGTTATTTTGTTTTCTAAATCCATTATATATCGATAAAATATATTTTAAATATAAAATATTTTTCATAATTTGTAAGGTTTTTTCAATCGTCTGTATATTTATTATAAAAGTAGTGCTTTAATATATTAAACTAACTCCCCAACCATTTCATCTTCTGACTCTAAATAATATCCATTATATCTATTATTTAACCCAATCTTAATATATTCATTACGATGTTCTTTAACTGCTAAATTAACATCATTATAATACATTCCCATAACAATTTTTTTAATGCCTATTGAATTAGCATAATCTTTAATGTATTTTGTAATCTGTTCTTTAAATTGTTCTTGGTATTTATTTGAATAATCAGTATTAGCCTCAATATTATCTATTACTAAAGCAGGTTTACCTTCTTTATTATCCTTTCCAAGCCAAAGCCAACAAGCACATACTGGAATTTGCTTCTCCTTATCAACAATGTTTACTATCTGAATAGCTAAATCAGTCAAATAATCTGCTATAGCTGATTCATAAGGAGATGATCCGCATCCTGTTTCAATTGATATACAGCATGGAGAATAATTTCCTTGATATAAATCAATGTCTGGATTTCTATCCCATACTCTAGTAGACATATATCTTCCTTCTAAATCATTTGTTTTCTCCTTGGGGCTAAAAATAGATTTAATATTTTTTGTATCTACATCAAAATGGTTCAATATTTCATACAATTCTTCTTCGACACTCTGAATAATTGATTCTGCCCTTTCTGTTTTTAATGCTTGAGATAAAATCTGATTTAATTCTTTTTCTCTAAAATTAGTAAAACTATCTAAAAAATCATTAATTTCTTTTTGAAGTTTTTCTTTTATTTGATTAATTTTAATTTTTGTTTCCTTTGAAAACTCCTTATTTAATATATCTTCTGCTTCATTTAGTTCTTTATCTAACCTATATATATTAACTTTTTTAGAATTAAAATCATTTATTAATTTCTGTAATAATTCATTAGCAGTAATATCTTTTATTTTCTCTAGCTTCTGTTTATTAGCATTTAATCCCTTCTCCATTCCTTTAATCTTTCTTTCGTTACCTCCCTCTTGTTTTTCTTTTTCAATCGCTTCTTCAATCCTTTTTATTAAATCAATTAATTTAATCTGTTCGCTGGATAATACTTTTGTATTATTTAATTCTTTTTCATAATCCTCAAGAGATTGATTTAATAAATCAATATATTTTGGAAGCAATTCATCCAAAGTTCTACTTAATGGTTGTGATAACTGTTCCGATGTTGAAATATCTTCATTTTCTCCAAGGACAAAAGTATCTTCTTTTGAATAATTCAACCATTCATTAAGATTAATACCTGCAGTCTCTATTGCTTTTATTGTTTCTGGGTTATTTTCATATTTAGCAATCCTATCCTGCATTAATTTTCTAAATTCTATTGAATTAGGATTAATATCTGGATTTTGTTCCATTATTTCTTCTTTCCATTTATAAAGTGAAGATATATTTTTATGTGATATTTTATCTAATTCTAAATATTTTGATACCAGTCTTGGTCCATATTTATTATTTTCCATCAAAGCATTTTTTAGAAAATAATTTTCCTTTAAATTGGTTATTAACTTTTCTGGATTATGAATAAATTCTAAAAAAGGTATTAATTTATTTAAAGATGAAGAAATGTTTACATAAACTTCGGGTAATTCCTGCTCTATTAATTCTAAATATTTTCTTACTTCTTCTTCGCCTCTTAATTTTTCTTCTATTACTTTTTCTGGCAGATTAAACGCCTCTTTAATTTCAAGGGCATTATCAACATATCCATTCTTTATATGACTAATAAATATTTCTTGGATTGCTCCTTGTGTATCTGAACTATTAATAAATTCTTCTGACAGATTAA
>ERZ795030.2697-NODE-2697-length-20381-cov-4.562875_pt1 | contig 20381 bp, 20 predicted proteins | sample MGYA00375122_ERZ795030 | MGnify/ENA primary metagenome ERZ795030 (study PRJEB30165, sample SAMN05720146) | activated sludge metagenome | isolation source: anaerobic digester from wastewater treatment plant | place: Japan | collected 2015-04-20 ... | reverse complement strand
GAAATTCCGTCTGTAATTTCTATTTTTTTGCTTCAAATATCTGCTGGTAAAGCAGAAGCATAAAAAATAAAACAGACATTGTTATTATGATATTTTCCCACAGGTCGAATTTTAACATGGAGTTGCCCAAGAGCAGAAAAGAAACGAAAGCCAAAATCGGAACGATCCTTGTTTTTCTAAGAGGAAGCTTTTCATATCTTATCTGATATTTGTTTCCAATCCAAATTAGCGCGAGCATTGTCAGGAGAATGGCTGACGCTATGCTCGTGAAGCCTATCTGGGAAGTTATGATTCCCGGAAGAAGGCTTTCGGCGAATATTGTGCCCGTGAAAGCGATAAGCAAAAGCAGCAACAAATTGTTGAGTAATTTGTAGGCTGCCATATGTATGTCTTTATCTTTGCAAATTTTTCTAAGATCGATTTTGCGCATTTTATTCCGGAGTTATGTTGTAGTTGGTCAGAATCCTGTTTTTTATATTGGAAAGCGAAAGCATGAAATTTTTCCATGTAAAAGACGTGCGGAAAGTCATGTTCATTGTCTGTAGATTGGCGTCGTCGCCGAATATAGTGCTGATTTCGTATGCGTTACCGGGGAATAACTCCATTTCAACAACGGGAATTGTGCAGGAATATATGTTCAAAGTAAGGTCTTCATCCTTAAGGTTGCAGGAAAAAACTTTCTCGCTGTCTTCAAGGCTTGCGAGAACCGGTTTTTGCTTGCGGTATGTTTTTGCCACCGCGTCAGATTCAATGGGGTGTTTTGTCATGCTAGAAACCACATAATATTTTCCACTTTTTTCATCCAGAAAAAGTGTGCCATCCGGATGCATTTGGCTGCGGGTAAAAGTTTTTTGTTTTTCATATATACTTATTTCTTCAGAATCAAGAGGAATAACTGTGTTCCAGTCGTATCCCATGGAAACGAAAGTTTCAGGATTTATAATCGGATAGCTTTTCATGTTGCTTAAGATGTAAACTGATCCGTCAAATGAACCAAGCGTTCCATCTGCGTAGCCGAGCAGGTCTTCTGAAACTGGATAAAGTGAAAGAAAATCACTTGATTTAGTTATTGCTTGCGACGGATCGAAAGACGAAAGAAACGCTTTTTCACTCACAAAAGGAAAAAGCTCGCCATTTTTTAGTTGATAATAGATGTCATCCACGAAAAAAGCGGTGTTATCGGGGTATTTTTGCGGATCTGAAATCATTTCTCCGTGCGCGTTATATCCCAGATCATCTTCTTTGACTTGCGTGAACGCGTTTTTGGAATATCCCATTTCCTGCATCAAACTCTGATTTTCAAATTCGCGCAACACTCCGTTTGAAACAATGTAATATTTTTCTTTCGATGTAAGAAGTGTGCCATCCTTAAAGCCCACCGGATTGCCATCGGGCAAGAAAAATGCCATGTATGATTTTCTGGCATCTACGCGTGTTCCTTTGATGTCGGCACTGCTTTCAGGCGCGAAAGAAATTTTTGCCTTTGAAAAAAAACCGGAAGGAGCCGCATTAAAAATAAATTTTTCTCCGGCTTTGATGATGCCTTTCTCCGGAGTGTCCCAACCGCTTGTTCTTGGAAACAGCAAATTATTTTTAAGAGCATTGGCATTGCTGAAAGAGAAAAAGAGAGGCGCTGACGGAAAGAGTATACGATACGCAACAAAAAACATGCCGGCCAAAAAAGTAACATAAAGGACAACCAGGGCCGCCACATATTTTTTTTGCAGGTCGTGTTTTAGCTTAATTTCCTTTGTCAGATTGATCATGAGAAAATCCTGTTATTTTGATACTTGGAAAATTTTTCCTGTCACTAAGAATTCTTTCTTTTCAGGAAAGATCACTTTTTTAAGCGGATCCTTTTGCCCCATATTCAGCTTCGGAAAGGTAAAGCTGTAATTGTTTACGGGTGATAGTCTGTTTCCTATGGTGCTGTTAAGATAATAATTGGCTTTGCTTGCAGGTGCCATAAGATAGACTTTTTCAAACTTATCCAAATCTAATTTGTTGAAATCCTGGTTATTGAAAAAATATACTGCATTTTTCCCAAAAAGGGAACTCATCGGTCCACTTATCATCGACCAGCCGTCACCTGTGACTTCACGGTCCAGAAGGACGAGATCGTTCGATGAGAATTGTTCGCTGATCATTTCCGTTTGCGCAAGAAGATTTTTGTGTTCAGAAAACGGGAAATAGCGAACAAATGCTACAAGATTTCCAGCGATAAGTGCCAGGGAAATAAAAATAGAAATAAATTTCAGTTTCTTTTCTCTGCTGCTTGCCTGATTTTTTTCAATTTGCTCTCCAACCAGGATCGCTGTATAGAAAACAGCGGCAGGAAAGATAGAGAAAGCGAATCTTCTGAGCATCCAGGGATGATCCGGTGTGATGTGGGAATTCAGGAAATATATGAATGTGGGAGCAACGACAAACAGGGGGATAAGTTTGCTGACGTCTTTTTTCAGCGCCTGCACAACTGCTCCCAGCATGCCCAAAATGAAGAATCCGAGAAGACCGTACAAATGAAATATTTTTCCTGTATAAAAAGGAGGAAGCACCGTGTTTTTCATTTCTCCGAGTTGCTGGGCCTGTGGAGGAGTCACTTTGGGGATTAATGTTTTGGCAAGTTCGATATAAAAGCTTATGTCTTGCACCGCATTCAAGAGCAGGATCGCGACAAAGAAGCCCAGTGGCAGCAATATTCTTTTTAATATTTTGGCCTTGATGAATTCCCTAGCATCTCTGCTGAGAAAAATTATTGCTATGGATACCACAAAAAAAGCGAATCCTTCTATTCTTGTAAAGCATATAAGAGCTGATGACGCGAGAAGAACCGCGTAGCTGAGTTTGCGGGGTCTTCTTAAAAAAAGAATAAGAGACAATATGGAAATCCAAAGTATGGGCAGTGCCATATTTTCGCTCAGCGTAAACTTTGAGAACCACATAAAGATGAATGATGTCGCGATGAAAGCGATTCCGAGAGAAGAAGAAGGGATCTTCAGGAAAAATCGCAGCAACAGATATAGCGCCATTAGGAACATGAATCCCAAAATGGCGTTTGCGACTGCAAATCCAGTTGTTCCAAATAAGGCAAAAAACAGCGCAAGCCAAACGATGTAGACCAAAGGAAACTGGCTTGTCAGCTGGCCGTTTTCGGTATAATAAAAGCCCGGGAAATTCAGGGCGCGTCCCGGTCCGTATATCTTGAAAAATTCACTGCTTGCTGGAGTTGAAAATTCGATCGTATGGTTTTGGGCAAGCCGTATCACTGCCTCGCTTATGGATCCCTGATCGCGTCCGGAAAATACAGTGGGAGTGGAAAAGATTGAAAATGACAGCGCAATAAGCGCGATGACTGCGCTTGCGATCATCATTTCTGCAGAAGGCGTGAGACGCATACCGCGCGAAGCGGCGTTCCAAAAGAAAAAAATTCCGCAAATTACGGCGGCGATCCAAATAAAAGAAGCATAAAAAAATCCCAAAAGCGCGAGGATAAAGCTTACCCAAACTATTCCCAGAAAAAAGATTGATTTCAGAAAGAATATATGATAATCCGAAAGTGATAATTTTTTGTTTTCCATCGGTTTTTTGCGTAGTTTAGATGACCGCAATTTAAATATTTTTTGGCTGTAAACCGAGAGTTTTTCAGCTGGCGACATTCCAATTATACAATCAAATTTTCATATTTGCAAAGCGATATTTGATGATGTAAAATTATGTAATAAAGAAGCTTGATTCATCTTTACAAAAAATTTGTGCTTTCCGCGCGCTTTCAGATGTGTGAGAAATTTAAATAATTTCAAAATGAAACGTCTCAATTTTTTGTCCTGGTACTTCAATGAAGGAATCCATGGAATATTTGAAATCTGGAAAAATTTCCTGGTTTTTGTTTTGGATTTTTTTTCGCTTAAAGAACTTTCTTTGACGCTTTTTTCTCCATGGCACCGCGACGCCGTAGCCGGAAATTGGCGCGGATGGCATCCGCTGAAGAGTTTGGAAATTTTTTTTGAAAACATGTTTTCAAGGTTGCTTGGAGCGTTTGTTCGCCTCTGTGTCATTCTTTTGGGGATATTTTTTCTTCTTGTTTTAATGTCACTTGGTCTCGCTCTTGTTTTCTTTTGGATCAGTGCGCCGTTTTCGACTGTTGCCTTGCATTTCTATCTTGGTTTGAATTGGATTGCGGTAGCTGCAATTGTTCTGGTATGGCTTGCGACCTCGCTTCTGTCTTTTTTCAGCAGCACAAAACCGGAATTATCCGAAATGAAACCAGAGCTTCTCGCAAAGCAGCCGCTCTTCAAAAGAATATGCGATCGGGTGGAAACCGATCCAAAAACTTTTTCCGCAATTTTTTCTGACGAGAAATCGCTGGCAAATTTCCTTGAGGAAAAAAATATAAGCGGCGAAGAATTTGAAAGTATCGTCAGATGGGAAACCAAGCGTTGGCGGGATAAAAATAATGCGGGAAAATTTTGGCTTAGCGAGAATCTCAAGAAAACTACTCCCATAGGAAGGCAGTGGCGTTTTGGATATACCGTCAATCTCGACAGATATTGCACGGATCTTTCGAAGGGCGATCCGACAGGTTATTTCAAATCGGAACTTGTGGGCAGGAATAATGAATACGAACTTCTAAAAATGATCATGCTGAGGCCCGATCAGAATTGTGTTTTGCTTGCGGGAGACAGCGGCATAGGCAAGAAAACGCTTATTCACGCGTTTGCGCTCAATGTGCGTCTCAGGAATGAAAAAAGTTTTGCCGAAGCAAGAATTCTGCTCCTGGATCTCGGCAGGGTTATTGCCGATGCAATCAATCGCGGAGAAGATGTTGAAAACAAATTGCGGCTCATTTTTTCCGAAAGTTGCTATGCGGGAAATGTTATTCTGGCAATCGAACACGTCGAGCATTTTTTGGGGAAAAATCAAAGCGCATTTCATCCCGACATTTCCGCAGTGCTCGGAGAATTTCTTGACATTCCTTCGTTCAGGATAATCGCCACTTCAACCATGAAGGAATATCATGAATTGATTGAAAAGCATCAGGAAATCACGAAATATTTTGAAGTTATCGAAATGCGCGAGCCTTCCGAAACGGAAGCCGTCAAAATACTTTTGATGGAACTGGAAAAGCACGAAAGCAAAAGAGTGATTTTCACATACAAAGCGCTCAAATTGGTTGTCAAAGAGTCGGAAAAATACAATTGGAAGATTCCGCTTCCGGAAAGGGCGATAGATCTTGCGATGGAAACACTTATGTTTTGGGAGAAAAAATCGCAGGAACATCTCATTAAAGAACAGACTGTTGCTGACTATCTCACAATGAAAACCGGAATTCAGCACGGGGAAATAGACGCTGACGAAAAGAAGAAACTTCTTAATCTCGAAAAGCGTTTGCATGGGCAAGTAATCGGCCAGGAAGAAGCGATTAAACAAGTTTCGGAAGCCTTAAGACGCGCGCGAAGCGGCATAAGAAATTCCCAAAAGCCGGTTGGAAGCTTCATGTTTCTCGGTCCGACCGGAGTCGGGAAGACGGAAACGGCGAAAGCTCTTGCAAAAATGTATTTCGGTGACGAGAACAAATTGATGCGCTTTGATATGAGTGAATTCCAAAATCCCAGTTCGGTCGACAGGCTTCTCGGCTCGAGCCACCTGAACCAGCCCGGAAGACTTGCCACTAAAATAAAAGACAATCCTTATTCCATAGTTTTGCTTGATGAGATAGAAAAAGCCTATCCGGACATCCTGGATTTATTTTTGCAAATTTTGGATGAAGGGTTCGTTACGGATGCTTTCGGTGAAAAAATTAATTTTCGAAACACAATCATCATTGCTACTTCAAATGTCGGAGCGGCTCTAATCAAAAAGATGGTTGATGAGGGAAGCGCCGCCGAAGAGATAAAAAAAGCCGCGGTAGACTATGCCATCGAAAATAATATATTCCGCACAGAATTTTTGAACCGTTTCGACGGCGTGATCTTTTTCAGGCCGCTTGCCGGAAACGAACTAAAGAGCGTCGTGCGGCTTCAGCTCCAAAAACTTGCCCGCAGGGTTGCAAAGGAAAAAAACATCCAACTGGAGTTTGACGAAAACGTTATTCTGGATATCATAGACAAAGGATATAGCCCGATTTTCGGCGCAAGGTCGCTCAACAGGTATATCGAAGACAAAATTGAGAGCGTCATTGCCAAAAAAATCATTTCAGGCGACCTAAAGAAAGGTGAAAAGATAAGCCTATAAATATGAAAAGGCTTGTGAAAAAAAATATATTGATCTTCTTCGTTCTATCCTTCGGAATTTTTAGTTTTGCGTCAGAAGGGAAAGCTGCGGACAGGCTTTCCCGAGTCACATTTGATGAAAGCAGTCTGGTTGATATGTTAGGATATGTCAACACCCTTTGGTTATATGGCGAGGGCGTTCCCACGTATCCTTCGGGCCACACGGGTAGATCCGTAAGGACTTCTCATAACGATGAGGACGGAGGAGGCGACTTGATCTTCAGGTTGCCTGCCGGATTTCCTCCTTCGGGCGAGATATATGTTTCTTATTGGGCAAAATACGAAAGCGGTTACTGGGGAAATTATAGCGGTATTTGGAATGTGAAGATCATGTCTGCTCCGACCGGATCCGGTCCTCACACTGAGCTCATCTGGCAATCTTATGATTCGTCGAGCAAAACCATGGGACTGGAGTGGCAGATGGAGCAGGGCATGAGTTGGGACGGCAATTCCACAGTGACAAAATATGCGAGTGTCCCTTATGTGATTGGCGACTGGCTGCATGTCGAGATATATATGAAAAAATCCTCAGGCGCCACATTCCAGAACATGGACGGCATTGCGTGGGCGAAATTTGATGGCGCATATGCTTTCAACGACAATGCGATCATCACGGGAGATTTCACAAGACCCTTGGATATTCCAAGCATCAAAGCTACGGTAGAATGCCTTCCGGGAGAGGGTTGGTGGCAATTCGACGACTATGAGATATGGAACGGGATTCCTGACGTCGACTTGTCGCCCCCCGCAATGCCAAGCAGTCTGACAGTGAAATAGCGCCATATATCAGGTCCGTGTGTCATGTCAGGAACGCAAAAAAGCGGTCATGCCCCGCGCCTAATCTCAATGACCATAATTTGAACATGCTATTTGACCACCCGTTTGGCTTTAAACGGGTTTTTATCTATAATGGATATAGCTAAACATAAACCTAACTCTATGCTTGGAAGATATCTGAATAAAATACGTTTACTGCTCAGGGATGAGGGTCTTGTCGCCGGTTCCAAAAAAACTTTTTTGGGGCTTTGGGCTGTTTTGAGACATGCCGGGTCGGGGGACGTGCTTTTCATTTCAAGCGGCGCAGTCGGAGACAGCTGGCGCTATCGCGTGAAGAATGTCGCCGAGGAGCTGAACTTTCACGGGATTTCCGCTTCAATCACGATTCAGGAAAATCTCTGGTTGGATTTATATGTCCGAAACTTCAAAGTGTTCATTTTTCACAGAGTTCCGTATTCGGCGAACATCGCGTCCTTTATTGATAAAATAAAAGAATGCGGAGGAGAAATCATATTTGAAACGGACGATTTGACTTTCGACTTTGAATGCGTAAAGCAGCAGGATTTCTACAAAAATCTCAACGAGACGGAAAAAAAGTTTTTTGAAAACGGTCTTGGAGCAGAAATTCTAAACGATCCTTATGTCAAAACGTGCACGACAACAACATCGTTTTTGGCCGACAAGCTGCGCGAAAAGGGAAAAGAAGTTTTTATTGTTCGCAACAAACTTTCTGCCGAAGATCTTAAACTTGCCAAGGACATCATCAATAAAAAATATGAAGCGCATAGCGAAGTGAGAATAGGATATTTTTCGGGAAGCGCAAGCCATAACAGGGATTTTGAAACCGTCATCGAGCCGCTCTACATGATAATGGAAAAATATCCCGAAGTTGAATTGTATGTTGCTGGTTATCTTGAATTTACAAACAAACTCAACACTTTCCGCGACAGAATCAAAAAACTTTCTTTCGTTCCGCGCAAGGAGCACTTTTTCAATGTGGCTAGAATGGATATAAACATAGCGCCTCTTGAAATTGGCAATCCTTTTTGTGAAGCAAAATCGGAACTTAAATTTTTTGAAGCCGGAATCTTGCGTGTTCCGACAATCGCCACGGCCACAAGAACTTTTCGTGAAGCAATCGAAGACGGAGTTGACGGTTTTGTGGCAAGCGGAACTGAGGAATGGTGTGAAAAGCTTGACAAGCTTGTTGCCGACAGGGAATTCAGGGAGAACATGGGAGATAACGCAAGACAAAAAGCCATAAAGGCATATTCGACCGAAGGGGAAATAAACAAAGAATATTACGCGTATCTCAAAAGCAAAATAGACAGAAAGTAGCTTTTACAATTTGGCAAGCGCAAGCAGCAAATTCTCGAGTGTCCGCAAAGTGTTATATAACTTGTTATATAACAATTTATATAACAACTTCTCGACGCCGGATGTATTTTGTGTGCGATAAGCGGCAGAAAGTGTGTTGCTAAGCAGGATCAAATTCGGCAGTTGCATTAACTGATTTGATGAAATTTTGTTCAAAATTCCGCTTCCCGAGCTGTGGATAACTTAAAATAATGGCTATATATAGCCATTTTTTTGATGCTTGATTTGTGTTGACGCATGCCATAGGGTGGGGTAGAATTACATTGTAATGCCATAAAGTGGAAGAAAGTGGGGCATTGACAAGTATAACAATAATGAATGATATCTGAATTATGCTATAGGGGGTAGCCGTAATTTTACGTCTCCTATTTTTTTAGAAATCGTCCGCATTTTTATCAGCTAAAATTCAAGGCAAATGTTTATCGGAGAATATCAGCACAGTTTGGATCCGAAAAAGCGCCTCGCGCTTCCTTCAAAGTTCAGAAAAGAGCTTGGAGGCAAAGTTGTCATCACAAGGGGATTGGACAAATGTCTGTTTGTGTATCCGCTGAAAACATGGAAAGAACTTGCTGAAAAACTTGGAACGCTTCCGATGGGTGAATCTTCAACAAGAAGCTTTGTGAGATTGATGCTTGCGGGGGCGATCGACAGCGACGTGGACAGCCAGGGAAGAATTTTGCTTCCGGAATATCTCAAAGAATATGCGGGGCTTGACCGCTCTGTTGTCGTCGCGGGACTTTATAACAGGCTGGAGGTCTGGGCGGAAGACAAATGGAAATCGTACAGAGCGAAAGCGGAAGAGAACAATGATGAAGTGGCAGAGCAACTTGGAAAACTGGGAATATATTAGAAAATTTTTAATTTTTAAAGACTTTAAAAATTTAAAATTTAGGTCATGTCCATCCATAAATCCGTATTAGTCGAAGAAACAGTTGATGCTCTGAAATTAAAAAAGGGAATGGTTGTTGTTGACGCGACGCTCGGCGGAGGAGGACACAGCCGCGAAATACTCAAAAAAATAGGCAATACTGGAACGCTTGCGGCGATAGATCAGGACGAGGAAGCGCTCAAGAGATTCGCAAAATTTACGGATGATGCGAAAGAGGCGGGCGGAAGCGGCACGAAAATGACAAACGTTTGTTTGATTCATGACAATTTCAAAAATTTAAAAAATATTTTAGCTGATTTGAAAATAGAAAAAGTGGATGCGATCTTGGCGGATTTGGGAATATCTTCCGACCAGCTGGAAGACGAAAGCCGCGGGATAAGTTTCCAGTCTGAGGGATTTCTGGATATGCGCATGGACAGGTCAAAGGGAATCACGGCTGCCGATGTGCTCAACACATATAAGGAAGACGAGCTCAAAAAAATTCTAAGAGAATATGGCAATGAGCAGTACGCAAACTCCATCGTCCGCAAAATCGTTGCTCGCCGGAAAGAAAAACCGGTCACCTGGACTTCCGAACTTGTGGAACTGATCGGAAATTCTGTGCCATCCGCGTACAAGCACAAAAAAATCCACTACGCCACCAAAACATTTCAAGCGCTAAGGATAGAAGTGAACAGGGAGCTTGAAGCCCTTGAATCATTTCTGTCCCAGGCAATTGAAACGCTGAAGCCTGGGGGGCGTCTGGCGATAATCACTTTCCATTCCGGAGAGGATTCGCTTGTGAAACATACGTTCAGGGAAAATGCTAGGGGATGCATTTGCCCGAGTGAATTTCCAGTATGCAGATGTCACAGGACGCCAAAGGTGAAACTGATCACTCGAAAGCCGATTGCGCCGGGAGAGGATGAAATTTCCAAAAATCCGCGCGCAAGAAGCGCAAAATTGAGAGTGATAGAGAAAATATAAATCCGTAAAGTCGCAAAAATTGTCGGCTTCACAGACTTTATAAGTTTGAAAGGTTTTTAGTTAATCATTTGTTTCTCTGGGGGGATCCACGAGAAATGACAAAAAGAACTGTTGTCATCAGAAAAACCCATAGGTGGCAACCAAACATAAAAAGAAAAATTCAATTGCAGGCGTCAAACAGGCCCCGCTTTTCCGGATTTATCAGTCCGGTGTTTGTGGTTCTCGCATGCACGGCGTTTTCCGGATTGTTGTATATCTACTCAATCAATCAGACGGCAGTCAAAGGCATAGAAATGAGGCGCGTCGAGCAGGAGATTGCCAATCAGAAAAAAACCAACGAAGCGCTTAAGATAAAGGAAGCGGAGCTTAAATCATTGTATCGCATCGAGCAGCAATCCAAAGAACTTAATATGGTTGATTGTCCCGATGTCAAATATATCGAAGAGAATTCATCGGTTGCCTACGGAACGGAGTAAGCCCGGAAAGAATATGCGGGAAGATAGTTAAGACGGGGGGAGCAAAAAGATGAAACTACCAAAGGAAAAAATTCAAACTTCTGAAGTTTCGGAGAAGAATTGGCGGATTTATATATTGACGATTTTCGTGTTGGTTGCCGCTTTCTGTATTCTGGCAAGACTTTACTTTCTTCAGGTTGTTCGCCACGACGCGTTCGAAGAATTGGCGGAAAACCAGCATCAAAGCACTATTCAAATTCTGCCCGAAAGGGGAGAGATATTTTTGCGGGACGAGGGCGGACCGTATCCGGTGGCCGTCAACAAGGAATTGCAAATGGCGTATGCCGTCCCGAAAGAAATGGAAGATACAAATTCTGCCGCAGAATCCCTGTCGTCCATCTTGAGTCTTGATAAGGGAATGCTCCTTGAAAAATTCAGCGACCGCGATGACATGTTCGAGATTCTCAAGCATAAGCTGAACGACGAAGAAGTCGCAAAAATAAAAGAAGCGAAAATTTCGGGCATCTATCTTGCTCCGGAAAGTTTCAGATACTATCCGGCGGGGGAGCTTGCGGCGCAAATCATCGGATTTGTAGGCTCGGACGGCGCCAAACAGAAAGGGATGTATGGCGTAGAGGCTTTCTGGGAGGAAGAATTGAAGGGGGAGTCGGGAATGCTAAAGCAGGAAAGCGATTCCAGAGGAAGATGGATCCCGATTTCCGACAGGAACGTGCATGAGACGAGAGACGGACTCGACATAATCCTCACGATAAACCATACGGTGCAATTCGAAGTGGAGAAAATCCTGAAAGCAACAATGGAGAAATTCGGCGCCGACGGAGGCACGATCGTGGTCATGGAACCGAAAACCGGAAAGATTTTGGCGCTTGCGAATCAGCCCAGCTTCAATCCCAACGAATTTTCGTCCGTCGATGATATTTCAAAATTTCTGAATCCGGCTTTGAGTCTTCCGTATGAATGCGGTTCGGTTTTCAAACCGTTCACTGCGGCAATTGGAATTGATGACGGGAAAATAAATCCGGACACCACTTTCACGGACACGGGAGTTGTGCATGAAGCAGGCTATGAAATCCACAATTCCGACATGAAGGCATACGGAAAACAGACGATGACTGAAGTTCTTGAAAAGTCTTTGAACACGGGAGTGATATACATAGAAAAGCTTGTCGGCAACGTGAAATTTGCCGAATATATTAAAAGGTTCGGTTTTGGAGAAAAAAGCGGCATAGAGCTTCCCGGAGAGGTTGCGGGCAACATCAAAAACCTGAGCAATCCGAGAATAACAATCAATTTCTATACGGCTTCGTTCGGGCAGGGAATTTCCGTCACGCCGATTCAGCTTGCTTCCGCTTTTGCCGCGCTTGCGAACGACGGGATTCTCATGAAGCCGCAGATTATTGACAGGTTTCGCCACAAAGACGGGCGCGAAGAAGAAGTTGAGCCTCAACAGGTGCGGCAAGTTGTCTCGGAAGACGCGGCAAGACAGGTTTCAAAGATGTTGCGGGCGGTCGTGATGAACGGACACGGCAAAAGGGCTGACGTGCCGGGATATTTGGTCGGAGGAAAAACGGGAACGGCTCAGGTTGCCAAAACGGGAGCTAAAGGTTATGAAGAAGGAATCAACATAGGATCGTTCGCGGGATATGCTCCGATCAATGATCCCCAATTCGTGGTTTTGGTGAAGATTTCAAACCCCAAGGGAGTAGTCTGGGCGGAATCGTCGGCGGCTCCCACGTTTGGCGAAGTGATGAAATTCTTGCTTGAATACTACAAAGTCAAACCCACCGAAGATCCGAAGACAAGTCCGATCTATAAACTGGCGCCAGTCGCAAATGCCGGACAAGCGGAAAACAGCAGCGGCGAGAAAGAAAAGAATGACAAGAATAAGAAAAAGAAGGAAGAAAAGAGATCAAACTCCAGAATAATAACGTCAAGCGATTGAGTATTTTATGCAAACTGCTGATTTAATGAATATGCGAATGCGAGCTTGCTGGCTATAGTATTAAAAATATGCTTAACTCATATTCGTATATTCGTAAGGATTTATAATTCGCAGAAAAACACATGAAGTCGAAAAAACTGCTCATGCTCGAAAAAATATTGCGTCTTGCAGCTGTTGCCGTTCTGAAACGCCATAAACCCAAGATTGTGGCGATAACGGGTTCCATGGGAAAAACTTCGACGAAAGAAGCTGTTTTTGCCGTACTTTCTTCAAAATTCGACGTTCGAAAATCCGAAAAAAACTACAACAATGAAATCGGAATTCCTCTGGTCATCATAGGCGCCGAGAGCGGCGGAAAAAATATTTTCAAATGGGCTTGGGTTTTTTTGAAATGGCTCTATGATCTGGTGACGCCTTTCTATCCTGAAATCCTTGTCTTTGAGCTCGGAGTGGACAGGCCGGGAGACATGAAATATTTCATGTCGTTCATAAAACCTGATGTCGGAATTGTCACAAATGTTTCCCTGAGCCACGTTGAATTTTTCAAAACCATAGAAAACACCGCAAGAGAAAAAAGAATACTAATTGAATCTCTTGGCGCCGACGGAGTTGCAATTCTCAACATGGACGACGAGCTTGTTTTGGAAATGAAAAAACACACCAAGGCGGAAGTCATGACGTTCGGAACGGACACGGAAGCCGTTGTCAACGCGTCCAACATCATATACAACCTTGAAAATGGAAAGCCCGAGGGGATAAGCTTTAAGCTGAATTACGAAGGAAAGAACATGCCGATAAGAATGAGAAATTTCTTTGCGCTTCACTACGTCTATGCCGCGCTTGCGGCGATAAGCACGGGGATAGTTTTTAAAATAAATCTTGTGGACATAGCAAAATCCCTGGAAACGCTCAAGCCCGCCGCGGGAAGATTGAATCTTCTCGAAGGCATAAACGGAAGCGGTATTATCGACGACACATATAACGCTTCGCCGGCTTCAACGATCTCCGCGCTTGAAGTTCTTGCCGCGCTTCCCGGAAAAAGAAAAATTGCCGTGCTCGGAGATATGCTGGAGCTTGGAAACGAAACGGAAAACGGACACAGGGAAGTTGCCAAGCGCATCTTGGATTTGAAAATAGACAATTTCATTGCGGTCGGAAAAAGAATGGAGCATGCCGCGGGGTTTTTGATTTCTTCGGGATTTCCATCTTCGCGTATAATGCGGTTCAACGATCCGGTTTCCGCCGCTGAAAAAGTTTTCAGGATTATTCAGAAAGGAGATCTTGTTTTGGTGAAAGGTTCACAGGGAATGCGCATGGAAAAGATCGTTGAGAAATTAATCGTGGACGGCTCAAAAGCGCATGAGCTGCTTTGCAGGCAAAATTCGGAGTGGAAGAAAAAGGAATTTGCAAATCCTTAGAAATCTTGATTAATTTGCCAATTTCGTTATAATAAACCCCATGCTTTTGGCGTGTTGATTTTGCCGTTCAAAGCGCATGCCGCGTTCGTCTAGTTGGTCTAGGACACTTGGTTCTCATCCAAGAAATCATGGGTTCGAATCCCATACGCGGTACAGTTCTCAAAACCCTCTTTGTTTGAAAGAGGGTTTTTAAAATTTCCAAAATTCTGTAGCCGTCTTAAGATAAAAAAAGCATTAGTTTGCTTGAAAAAAGCTTTGGGCGTAAAATGAAATATATCAAAGTACGTAATATTTTACGTAATATTTTACATACTTAGAACAAACATATGTCAACAAGAAAAAGGGAAGAATCCAATGTAAGAAAACTTACAAAATTGGGCAATCATTCCATCGGCCTGACATTGCCAATCGAAATTATCCGCGCTTTCGGCTGGAAAGAAAAACAGAAAGTCGTGGTCAAAAAAATAAAAGGCGGTATTATAATCAGAGATTTTTATTCTAGAAAATAACTTAAATCCGAGCGAAAAATATAATGTTTGTGGCGGTAAGATATTTAGGAAATAGAAAATCGAGAAGAAATGCTGAGTGGGAAAGAGCGTAGCTAGATAAATATTGGCCGAAAACTAAAATGATAGTTATTACAAATCAAGAACCTTTTTCTATTAAAGGATTACATGACTTTAAAAATCCATTAAATAATAAAAAATATCCTATGTCTGTGTACTACAAGGCAAACAGAACGCGGAATGTATACGATCCTGAAAAGGCGGAAGCGTTCAAGTTGTCCCGTTCGAAAATCAGTTTGTTTTTGAATTGCCCAAGATGTTTTTATCTGGACAGGCGGCTAGGGATAGGACGTCCGCCGGGATTTCCTTTTAATCTTAATTCAGCTGTTGATGCTTTGCTTAAAAAAGAATTTGATCTGCATCGCGCCAAAGAAAAAGCTCATCCGCTGATGGAAAAATATGGCATTGACGCTGTGCCGTTTCAGGATCCGAGAATGGATGAATGGCGGGATTCATTGCGCGGAGGCATCCAATATCTGCATAAGGAAACCAATTTGCTTTTGACAGGCGGAGTGGATGACGTGTGGGTCAATCCCAAAGGCGAACTGATTATTGTTGACTATAAGTCGACTTCCAAAAAGGAGGAAGTAAATTTAGATGCCGACTGGCAGATTGAATATAAAAGGCAGATGGAAATTTATCAGTGGCTGTTTCGGAAAAATGATTTTGCGGTTTCAAAGACCGGATATTTTGTTTATTGCAACGGAGTTACAGACAAAGAGGCTTTTGACGGAAAACTGGAATTTGATATCAAAATTATCCCGTACACGGGAGATGATTCTTGGATTGAGGGCACGATTTTTGAAATTAAAAAGTGTCTGGACGGCGAGATGCCCGAAGCTCATCCCGATTGCGACTACTGCAACTATCGCCAGGCCGCCAGCAAAGTGGAAAAATAATTTTGCTAATTTTCAAATCTTTTTACATATTTAAATATGTAAAATTTTACGTAATAAAATACGTAATAAGTTTGAAAAAAGCGCCGATTAGCGCTTTTTTGTGATTTTACGCGCACTGATGTGATGTTGGCGCGCTTGCTTTTTTGGGCCGGAAATAGTAGGCTTAAAAGACAAAAATAAATCATTTTTGTTTTTTATTATGGATTTCAAGCAAGAACTAAAAAACCTGAAAGGCGCCATAAGCGGGGAACTTGAACGTCAGTTTAGCAAGGAAATAGCGAAGACTCTCAAGGAAGATCCGATTATGGCCGACGCGCTCGTGCAGGCCAAGAAAATTGCGCTTTCCGGAGGAAAGAGGATTCGCGGCGCGCTTTTGTGCTGGGCGTATTTTGCGGTGGGAGGCAGGGAAAAGAAGAAAATTCTGAAAGCGGCAGCCGCAATCGAGCTTGTGCATCTTTTCCTGCTTGCGCACGATGACATAATCGATCGCGGAAAATCCCGGCACGGGCAAAAGACGCTCAATGTCTTTTTTGCGGATGAAAAGATCGCGGGAAAGGATGCAGAGCATTTCGGAAACTCGATGGCAATCATCGGCGGGGACATGCTCTATGCCATGGCCAACAGAATCATTGCCGAAGCCGGTTTTGGCGGAGATATTGCGGCGAAAGTTCTTGCGAATCTTCAGTCGGTTGTCGCCACGACAATCATCGGACAGTCGCAGGATATTGCGATCGCCTATGAAAAAAACGTTACAGAAGAACAGGTGCTTTCGATGTATCGCAACAAGACAGCGCGCTATACCTTTGAAGGTCCGTTGCATATGGGAGCGAAACTTGCCGGATGCAATAACAGAAAAGTGTTCAAAGCATTCAGCGCCTATGCCGTTCCGCTCGGGATAGCGTTTCAGATTCAGGACGACATTCTCGGGGTGTTCGGCGATGCCAAAAAGATCGGAAAATCAAATGCTTCCGACATCGAGGAAGGCAAACAGTCTCTTCTTGTTGTTAAGGCGCGCGAGAGGGGCAACAGGCGGCAGAAAAAAATTCTGGGCGACATTCTCGGAAAGAAAAATATCGGGCGAAACGAAATAGAAGCGTTCCGGAACATCCTGAAAGAAACCGGTTCATTGGACTATGCCTTAGAAACGGCTCGCAAAAATTTCAAAAAAGGCAGGCGCGCCATGGAAAAAGCGGTAATTTTGCCGAATGCGAAAGAATTTTTTTTCGGACTTGTGGACTATCTCGAGAAGAGGAACGTGTAGGTCGATTCTGTCTTTTAGCTTTCGGGCAAGTATGGTACAATCTAAAAGACGACAATTTTCAATTGATTTAAATTTTAATTTCCAATCAAAACCGACGATAAACGGCTGAAGAAAAATTAGAACTAAAACAATTGAAGTTTGGCATTGATTAAAAATTTGAAATCCTTAATTAAAAAAATTATTTTATATGTCTGATATATCCAGCATCCCTAATCATGTCGCCATAATTCCGGACGGGAACAGGAGATGGGCCAAACAAAGAGGATTGAAGCCTTGGGAAGGGCACATTGAAGGAGCCAAGAACACGGAAAACCTGATGAAAAAAGCGCTTGAGATGAAAATAAAATGCCTGTCGCTCTGGGGATCGTCGCTTGAAAATCTCAAGAAGCGTCCCATCGAAGAAAAAAAAGCGTTGCTTGAAATTTACGCGCAGTATTTTGAAAAACTTTCCAAAAGCAAGGAGGTACATGAAAATGAAGTGAAAATAAATTTCATCGGCAAATGGGAACAGCAATTTCCCGAAGCGCTCAAGAAGATAATATATAAATGTATTGAAGCGACCAAAAACTATGGCCGGCACACGCTGAATTTTTTGCTTGCCTATAGCGGTGACGATGAAATGAAGGAAGCTATCAAGAAAATTGCCGGCGAGAAGATTGAGCCGGAAGATATAACCGACGAGACCATTAAAAATCATCTCATGACAAAAGACCTCCCTCCGGTTGATTACATGATCCGCACGGGAGGCGAACCCCATCTCAGCGCGGGTTTCATGATGTGGGACACTGCCAACGCTCAGCTGTATTTTTCGGAAAAATTTTATCCGGATTTCAACGGTGACGAATTCAGGATCGCCATCGAGGATTTCATGAAGAGGGGGAGAAGGCTGGGAAAATAAGTTTAAAACTTAATCATTAATATAGTTGAATTTTGCGCGCAATGCGTGATTCCAATTGTTGCAATCTTTATGGAAATGCAATTTACCGATCAAAATTTCCAAAGCGAAGTGCTGGAAAGTGACAAAGCTGTCCTGGTTGATTTTTGGGCTCCTTGGTGCGGACCTTGCCAGATGATGGGACCTATTGTTGAGGAGCTTGCCAAAGAGATGGGAGACAGGGCCAAAGTCGGGAAATGCAACGTCGATGAAAATTCGGCAACTGCCGAAAAATTCGGAATAATGTCAATACCTTCTATAAAAATATTTAAAAACGGAAAAGTGCAGCAGGAATTCATAGGAGTGCAGTCGAAAGAAGCGTTGCAAAAAGCGCTGGAAAAACTCGCATAGTTTTTTGCTGTCGCGTTTACTGAAAGGATCTGCCTGCAGGCAGATTCTTTTTCATTTGCCAAAATTTTATTCGAAATTCAAAACTCAAAGTCGGAAATTTTCATGAGTGCTTGTTTTATAAAATTGTTGACATGTGATATAATTAGGCAACAAACATAAACATCAAAAAGACAAGTATGTATGATCTGGTGATAATCGGGGCCGGTCCTGCAGGGCTCGGAGCGTCCATTTATGCTTCACGTTACAAACTCAATCACTTGGTTCTTGGTGCGGAAGTGGGAGGGCAGGTTGTTGAAGCCTGGGAGATTGAAAACTATGCCGGCATCGAATCCATTTCGGGAAAAGATCTCATGGAAAAATTTAAGAAACAGACCATAGATCTGGGAGGCACTATCGTTTCCGCCACCGTGACTAAAATTTCTAAAAATTATGATGGGTTTGAAATAATTACCGACGACGGAAAGAAAAGGGAGGCAAAGTCGGTTATTCTCGCGCTCGGAATGAAACCGCGCAAGCTTAATATCCCGAACGAGGACAAGTTTATAGGCAAGGGAATTTCATATTGCGCGACGTGCGACGCCATGTTTTCGCGCGGCAAGGATGTGGTCGTGATCGGAGGAGGCGACAGCGCGGCGACAGCCGCTCTTCATCTTGCAGAATTTGTGAATTCAGTGCAGCTTCTTTTCAAAGACGGTACGAAAGTTTTTGAGCCTGCGTGGGAACAGCGAATGGCCGAAACCGGAAAAATTGCGGTTGCTTCTTTTGAAAAAATTGACGAGATTCTCGGAAGCGAAAGCGTGGCGGGAATTGTGTATGAAACAAAAGACGGCAAAAAGAAAGAATTAAAAGTGCAGGGTATTTTCATCGAGATCGGTTCTACTCCCGGAGTCATGCTTGCCAAAGATCTTGGAGTGGAGACCGATGAACAAAATTACATAGTGGTAAAGCAGGATCAGAGCACTAATATTGAGAACGTTTATGCCGCGGGAGACGTTACGACAGGTTCGAACAAGTTCAGGCAAATAATTACGGCGGTTGCGGAAGGCGCCGTTGCGGCCGGAAGCGTCTACAAGAAATTAAAGCTTGTTAAAAAATAGTTGTGCCTGTTTGGTGAATGGCTTTAGCCGTGATAAAATTATCATATAAACAAATAAAATAGGCGGTTGCCCGAGTGGCAGACGCCAAAATAATAAAACACAAATTAAACGAATAGAATTTGATCGAAACTTTAAAATATTCGTTGAATTTGTGTGAAGTCGTATGGATGTAAAAATACACAAACAAAAACTAAGTCTTGAAAGCAAAAATCAGATAGAATTCATGGACATCACCGACGATGTGCAGAAAGTAATTTCGGACAGCGGAATCAGGGAAGGAATCGTCACCGTTTTTGCTCCTCATACCACCATGGGGATTGCCGTTAACCAGAATGAGCCGATGTTGGTGCAGGACTTTATGCGTATTCTTTACAAGCTAGCGCCAATGGATGACAGGTATTCTCATGATCTTTTTGAGCTTCGCAGAGGATCAAAATCCGACGGCAGAAGTAACGGGCATTCGCATTGTAAGTCGTTCCTGCTTGGAGTAGGCCAGACGATTCCGATTGAAAAAGGAAAAATGCTTCTCAATGAGAGGCAGAGCATTCTTGCGATAGAATTCGACGGATCGAGGAAGAGGGATGTAATAATTCATGTGATGGGAATTTAGTCTGAGATTCAAATCAAATTTATGAGTATACTTGTAAAAGACTTGATTGAAAGAGGACATCTGAAAAGCGAAAGGATTATCGAAGCGTTCCGACAAATTGATAGAGCTGAGTTTGTGCCCGCGGACATGGCGGGACAGGCGTATGAAGACATCGCTCTTCCGATAGGATACGGCCAGACAATTTCGCAGCCGCTTACGGTTGCTTTTATGCTTGAACTATTGGATCCCCAAGAAGGACAGAACATTCTTGACGTGGGAAGCGGAAGCGGCTGGACGACGGCGCTTCTTGCTCACATTGTGGGAGCAAGCGGAAGAGTTACGGCGATGGAAAAGGTAGAGGGTCTTTGCGAGTTTGGAAAGAAAAATGTTGCCAAGTTCGGTTTTATCAAAAAAAATATTGTTGAATTCTATTGCATTTCGGCGGAAAAGGGATTTGAGAGGAACGCGCCCTATGACAGAATTTTGGTTTCGGCGGACACCAAAGAAATTCCGGAAGTTTTCAAGAATCAGTTGGCAGTTGGCGGCAAAATGGTGATACCGGTTTCGGAC
>ERZ795030.2688-NODE-2688-length-20427-cov-15.166650_pt1 | contig 20427 bp, 14 predicted proteins | sample MGYA00375122_ERZ795030 | MGnify/ENA primary metagenome ERZ795030 (study PRJEB30165, sample SAMN05720146) | activated sludge metagenome | isolation source: anaerobic digester from wastewater treatment plant | place: Japan | collected 2015-04-20 ... | reverse complement strand
TCCGCCATCGCGGCGGCGCACCTCTCGCTCACCGCGCCCGCCTGTTCCAGCACCGACTCCGGCACACCGAGCAACGTCATCTTCGCCGCATTAGCATAGCTGACGACACCCCCCAGAAAAACCGCCGAAGCGCCGGACACCGCCGTGATCCGCTCCGCGACCATCCCGCCGGTACACGACTCTGCCGTCGCCAGCGTTACACCGCACGCAACACACCTCTCAACCAACCGACTCGCAAGTCCCATCTCTGCCCCCTTAAAAAACTAGATTATCATGGATCGCAACGCGAATGTCGACCCCAGACACGGAGGTCTGGGGCACGAGAACACGGTGGTTAGGGTGGGGGGTGGGTTTTTAGCAGGGTTTCGAGTGTGCCGCCGGGGCGGATGTAGCCGTGCGTGATACGCGCGGCGCGATCCAGCACATAGCGGTTGCACCAGATGGCGCGTTGCTTGTTGACGCCGGTGCCGGGTGCCGAGGGCGAGAGCACCAGCGCCCAGCCCTCCGCACAGGCACGCGCGACAGCAGGCGGCAACCGCTCCGGTATGCCGCCGGGCATGACGTGTATGAAGGGGCGGCGCACAGCCAGGCAACGCGCCAGCACACCGCGCTCCTGCGGACTGGTAAAGGTAGAAATCACAGGAGCTGGACACGGAGGTCCAGCCTCACGAGAGGGACACTCGGTATCGTAGGGCCGGACCTCCGTGTCCGGCTCTGAGGCCACATACGCCACCAGCGCCTCATGCAGCAGATCGAGATTGCCGCAGTGGTAGGTGGTCACGGGGCCGAAGCGGTCGTTATCCCAGCGGGCGGGATTGTCACGCACATAGGCGCGGATGTTCTCGAGTTCGCGGCGCGAGGTGATCAGGTTGTCATAGTAGCTGGACATCCAGAGGCTGGTGCCGATATCCGGGCACTGTCCGGCCCGGACAGCGGCGTGGTACAGATGCGTCGTGAAGCTTTTGAACCCCTGTATCAGGTAAGAGAGGTGGTTGGGTTTGTTTGTCGGGCGGCGGTGAATGCGGATCACGGCGTGAAAGTGATTGGGCATCACGACGGATGCGTCGCGGTATGCCTCCGGATGGCGCGCAAACATACCCTCCCAACTGCTTCCGACCTTCTCTCCCAGAGCGTTCAGCTCGCACTTGTCATCCGCAATGACACCGAACATCGTCTTGTTCTGCGCCACCTGCATCGTGACAAAGAACCAGCCGTCGGAGTAGTTGATGTTCGAATTGCGGAGAGGGTTGGACATGGGGCCTTACCTGTGGTCGCATGGTAAACCAGCAAGACGGATAAAGTCAAACCCACATTCGGAAAGGGGAAAAGCGAGCAGTTAAAGCCAATCCGGACCGGGTCTAATTTGGTGAATCTGGCCGTTTCGTCGAAGCGGCCAGATTCACTTGAACCCACAAATTGCCGATTTTGGTCACTTTCCCCCTGTTTCTGCTTGACCCAACGGGGTTTATCATAGAAACTACCGAATTACCGCGCCCTTGTGGCGTGATGGAGAACGTTTGTCCTACGGGGAAGAACGCGCGATGTTCAATAAGCTTTTGGCCTTTTTATCCAGCGATATCGGGATTGATCTCGGAACCGCGAATACCTTGGTGTTTGTCAAGGATCGCGGGGTCGTGATACGGGAGCCGTCTGTCGTTGCCATTCAAGAGGGCACCAAACGGATTTTGGCGGTCGGCGAAGAGGCCAGACGCATGTTGGGCCGTACGCCAGCGCATATTGTGGCGATGCGGCCCATGGAGTCGGGCGTAATCGCAGATTTTGATATCACGGAGGCGATGATCCGCTACTTCATCCGCAAGGTCCATTCGACCAAGCTGGTGAAGCCGCGCGTGATTGTGGCAGTGCCGAGCAATATCACGGAAGTGGAGAAACGCGCCGTGCAGGAATCGGCGCGCCACGCGGGTGCCCGCGAGGTCTTCCTGATTGAAGAACCGATGGCGGCTGCTATCGGTGTCGGGTTGCCCGTGTCTGAGCCGGCCGGTAACATGATCGTCGATATCGGCGGTGGAACCTGCGAGGTCGCGTTGATCTCGCTGGCCGGCATCGTGTACTCGCGGAGCGTCCGCATAGGCGGCGATGCGATGGACAAGTGTATCGTCCAGTACATGCGAAGAGTTTACAATCTGTTGATTGGAGAGCGAACCGCAGAGGAGATTAAAATCACCATCGGTTCGGCTTATTCTTTGGGTGAGGAGAGCACGTTGGAGGTCAAGGGCCGCGATCTGGTGGCCGGGCTTCCCAAAACCCTGACTGTCACTTCGGAAGAAATTCGTGACGCCTTGCAGGAGCCAGTCTCCGCAATCGTCGAAGCCGTGCGGATCACGCTGGAGAGGTGTCCGCCGGAACTGTCGGCCGACCTTGTTGACCGGGGCCTTGTCCTGGCGGGCGGCGGTTCCATGCTGCGCGGCCTGGACAAACTGATCGCGTCACAGACAGGACTGCCCGTCACGTTAGCTGACGACCCGTTGAGCGCGGTCGTGGAGGGGACGGGAGTGGTGTTGAATGAGCTGAATTTCCTGGCCAAATCGAAAATGGGCCGGTGATTTTCTGCGGTTGCTTTCTGGTCTCTGCCAGCCCGGTAAAACGGGGGAGCGACCAGGGTGAAGCAAACGAAATGGTGGGTATGGCTGTTGGCCGCGTCTCTCGGCGTGCTGGTGTTCTGGCATGCCGGGGTGAATGTATTGTCGCGTGAAGCGCTCTATCCCTACGAAAATGCCAAGATATGGTTTGACCGGACCGTGTGGGTCCGCGTGCGGGCCGTCATCACGCGCGCCCGTACCGCGACGCGCGCGGCCATGCTTGAACGCGATGTGGCGCGCCTGCGTATGGCGGTCGGTGAGGTCGAAGAGCTAGAAGCTGAAGTCGCCCGCCTGCGCGAACTGCTGGACTTTTCCCCGCCCATCGCCTGCCGCTGGCAGGCTGCCCCGGTGTTGTCGCGTGGCGGCACCTCCGCCGTCTGGCAAAGTGTGCGGCTCGGCAAGGGGTCGCGGCACGGGGTTCGCAAGGGCGATCCTGTTGTGGTTCCGGATGGCATCGTCGGGCGCGTCACAGAGGTCTCCCCCCACACCAGTGATGTGATGCTCATCACCGATCCCAACAGCCGTGTCGCCTGCGAACTGGAGACGCCCGACGAGGGTGTGGGCGTCGTGCGCGGCATCCTGTATGGCGGTGGTTCGCGTCCGGCGGCGGCTCCCGCCCTGACCCTGCTCTATGTGGTCGAGCCGTTGCGGCTGCGCTATCTGTCCCGGGACTTTGAACCGCCGCCGCGCATGCGTGTCGTGACCTCGGGACAGGGGACGACCTATCCCAAGGGACTGACTGTCGGTTATCTGCTGGAAAGCAAGCTGAATCCGGATGGCCTCGCACGCGAAGCTTCCGTGATACCGGCAGTTGATATGGTGGCGCTTGACGAGGTCTTCATCCTGACACGGCAAGGAGGTCGCCATGCGCGTTGATATGCACCTGCCGGTTTTGGTCTTTACCCTGTTCATCGCCGCGCTGATACAGGACCTGTTCCCTGTCACAGCCGCTTTTCCGGTCAAACCCGTTTTCCTGACAGCCGTGGCGCTTTACGCCGCGCTGACCCGTCCGGTGTGGATCGCCCTGACGGCGATGGTTTGGGCCGGTGGGCTCACCGATGCGCTCGGAGGACTGCCGCCGCTCTGCACGCCGATCTTCCTGATCCTGCTCTACGCTGCGACCCGTCTGCTGCAGCGCGTATTCCTCGAAGCGGGCCTGTTGCAAGGCGTGTTGATAACGGCGGCCGCCGCCGCTGCGCAGTGGATCTGGACTCAACTTTGGCTGCACGGCGGTGCCGCGCTTTTCACCTTGGAAAACCTGAAGTTACTCGTCTACACGATACCGGCTGGCATGCTGGCCGGTTTCATTGGTTTTATTTTTTGCGGTCTGACTGACCGCCTCTCCGGCCTTGTCAAGCCGGTGGAGGAGGGACATGGAATCTTATGGGCAGAGACTGACCGATAGCTGGCGGATCGCGCTTTTAGGGCTGTTGTTCACGGCAGGAATCGTGTTTTTGGCGGTGTCGCTGCACCGCGTGCAAGTGGAACGCTTCTCTGTGCTTTCCCGCGACCAGTTGCGGCAGAGTGTGCGGCGGGTCCAAGTGCCGGGTCCGCGCGGCCGGATTTTTGACCGCAACGGTGTCTGCCTGGCCGACAACCGGGCGAGCTACTGTATCGCCTACTATGTCGAGGAATTGCGCAAACGCGGGCGCTGGATCAACACGATCAAGGCGGTAGATGCCGACATTGACCGTCTGGCCACCGAACTGGGTATCCCGCGCCAGATCTCGTTCGCCGCGATCTCCAACCATGTGCTCCAAAGCCTGCCGATGCCGTTGCTGGCCTGGCGCGACGTCGATCAGGAAACCCTCGCGCGCTGGGCTGAAACCGTGGAGCCCTTCCCCGGCGTGGATATCTATGTGCAGCCGGAGCGGATCTACCCGCAAGGTACACTCGCCGCGCACGTGCTGGGCTATGTTGGGCGCGACCGCCCCCAGCCATTGCCAGGCCATAAAATCCACTTCTACCTGCCTGAAATGATCGGCAAACAGGGCATTGAGCAGCAGTACAATCAGACCCTCACCGGCACCTCAGGCGGACGTCTGATCCGCGTCGACGCACGTGGCTATAAGCATGCGGTTTGGGAGGGCGAGTCTTCGGTTGCCGGTGACGACGTACACCTCACGCTCGATGTCAACGTGCAGCGCGTGCTGGAGAAGGTGTTGCGCGGCTGGCGCGGCGCGGGCGTGGTGATTGATCCGCGCAATGGTGAGGTGTTGGCACTGGCTAGCGCGCCCTCTTTTGATCCCAACGATTTCGTTCCGGTCATGCCCCCGGGCGTCTGGAAACGCCTGAACGAAGATCCCGCGCTGCCGCTCTTCAACCGCGCGGTGCTGGGCCGCTACGCGCCGGGCAGCACCTTCAAGCCGGTCACTGCGGTCGCTGCATTGCGCCATGGCATCCCCGCAGGAATGACTTACACCTGCGACGGCGTTTTCCGGCTCGGTACCATGCGGCTGCGCTGCTGGAACACCTACGGCCACGGCGAAATCGCGTTGCGCAAGGCCATCGAGCAATCATGCAACGCCTTCTTCTGCCACCTCGCCCATTCCATCGGCTACGACCCGATTTACGAGGAGGCGCGCCAACTCGGGCTCGGCAGACCCACCGGGATCGACCTGCCCAGCGAGGCCGGCGGTCTGCTGCCCACCGACGCATGGAAAAAAGAAAACATGCGCGACGCCTGGCGTCCCGGCGACACCTGCCAGGTTTCGATCGGCCAGGGGCTGCTGCTCACCACGCCGCTGCAGATGGCGCTACTGACCTCGGTTTTTGCAAACGGCGGCACCCTCTACCGCCCCCACTTAATGCGGCGCGCCGGTCTGCCTGAAGAACGCAATACAATGATGTGGCCGCCCGCAGCCATTGCGCTGGTGCGCGGCGGCATGCACGACGTGGCGGAACTGGGTACCGGCCGCCGCGTGCGTGTGCGCGGCACGTCGGTCGCCGCCAAAACCGGAACGGCTGAAATCGATGTGGGCGGCGTACGCCGTAAGAACACCTGGGTCACCGCCTTCGCCCCCTTCGAGCAGCCCACAGCGGCTGTCGCGATCATCGTCGAAAACGGCGAATCGGGCGGCCTCACCGTCGCCCCGATGGTGCATGACGTGCTGGTCTCGATTTTTGGCGAGACGCCCCTCGAGAACGACCTGACGGCGGACACGGTGTCCCCAGAACCAGAAGTGAGGGGAGATTGATATGCTAAAGACAATCCTTAGCCGTCTCCAACGCCTCAATCCGCTGCTCTTCGCCTGCATGGCGGGGTTGATCGTGATCGGCGTGACCTTCATTTACAGCGCCTGCTCGGTACGCGGCGACCCCGAGCTGCGCATGCTCTACATGCGCCACGCGGAGGTCGGTGCGGCCGGCCTGGTGATCTACCTGTTGCTGGCATTGACCAACTACCGCACCGTGATCCGCCGTTGGGGCTGGCTGGTCTACTCAGCCTGCTTGGTGCTGTTGGTGCTCGTGCCAGCGTTTGGCCAAGTCCGCATGGGGGCGCGGCGCTGGCTTTTCGGCATCCAGCCCTCGGAGCCCGCCAAACTGGCGATCATCATGATGCTCGCCTGGCTCTACAGTCGGCACGAAGCCAAGCGGGGTGTGCTGATGTTTTTGCTGACCCTCGTTGTGGTCGGCGTGCCGGCTGCGCTGATTCTGATGCAGCCCGACCTCGGTACAGCGATGGTGTTGGTGCCCACTGTTTTCGCCATGCTCTTCACCGCGCGCGTGGCGCCGCGCATCGTCTGGACCTGCGTGTTGGCCGGTGTGACCGTCGTAGCGCTGGTTCTAGGCCTGATCTATGCGGCCGAGAAGGCCGACCTGCCGCGTGAGCGGCGCGAGCAACTGATCGAGATGACTCAACTCAAGCCGCATCAGGTGCGGCGCCTGCAAGTATTTCTCTTCCCGGACAAAGACCTGCACGGCAGCGGCTACAACCGCCGCCAGTCGGAGATCGCTGTCGGCTCCGGCGGCGTTTGGGGTAAAGGCTATCTCAAGGGCGAACAGTACATGCTCGGGTATCTGCCGCCCTCGGTCTCGTCCAACGACTTCATTTTCGCGGTGCTGGCTGAAGAGGCCGGCTTCGCGGGTTCCCTGACGGTGCTGCTGCTGTTCTTGGGCCTGCTGGGCTCGGGACTGTGGATAGCGTTTCATTGCCAAGACGATACGGGGCGTCTGTTCTGTGTCGGTGTCCTCACCCTGACCTTTAGCCACATGTTCATCAACATTGCGATGACGATCGGGATGATGCCGATAACCGGACTGCCGCTGCCGTTCATCAGTTATGGACGCACCTTTATGCTGACCATGATGGCGGCATTCGGGATGGTCCAGAGTGTGTCCATCTATGGACGTGAATCGGAGATAAGGTTTTGATCGGGCGTCGAAAACGCCCCTCGCGGGGCCAACAAGGAGAAACAGGCATGGTATTGTTCGGATGGCTTAAAAAGAGCGCTCCCAAGCGCGAAATCGTAGTCAATGTTGAAAAGCTCGAGACGCGCGTAGCGGTGGTCGAGAATGGACGGGTCGAGGAGTTTCAGGTGGAGCACCCCACCGAAGAGCGGCTCGTGGGCAGTATCTTCAAAGGACGCATCCAAAATCTGGAGCACGACCTGCAGGCCGCCTTCGTGGATATCGGCCTGAAGAAAAACGCCTTCCTCCACTACTGGGACATGCTGCCAGACGATGACAGCAGGCTGGACGAAGATGACGATCACGCGCGCCCCTCGCGGCGGCGGCGGGTCTCGAACGACATGATCTCCAAGCGTTTCCCGCCGGGCTCCGAAATCGTGGTGCAGGTCACCAAAGGCCCGATCGGCACCAAGGGTCCGCGCGTCACCGCCAACCTCAGTCTGCCCGGCCGCTATCTGGTCATGATGCCCGGCACGCGCCTGCGCGGTGTCTCGCGTAAGATCGGCGACGCCAAGGAGCGCCAACGCCTGAAGAAGATTCTCGACCGCCTGCCGCTGCCGGACGACGCCGGTTTGATCGTCCGCACCGTCGGTTCGGGCGCCAACAAACGCGCCTTCGTGCGTGACCTGCGCAACCTGTGGGAGTCTTGGAACGAACTGCAGAGCAACACCCAAAATCTCAAGCCCCCGGCTTGTGTCTACCAGGAACCCGATCTGGTCGAACGCATCGTGCGTGATTGGCTGACCGAGGAGATCGACCGCGTGACGATCGATGACGCCGAAGCCTTTGATCGTATCCGCGCTGTGGCCGGGAAAATCTCGCGCCGCGCGAAAAGTATCATCCATCGTTACGAAGGACAACTCTCGATCTTCGAGCACCACGGCGTGGAACGCCAGCTCGAGGACGCATTCCGGCGCAAGGTCAACCTCAAGTCCGGCGGCTATCTGGTCTTCGATGAAACCGAAGCGTTGATCGCCATCGACGTCAACACCGGTCGCCACCGCGGTAAAGGCTCGCAGGAAGAGGCGATCCTAGAGGTAAATCTCGAAGCCGTCGAAGAGGTCGCGCGCCAGCTCCGCCTGCGTAACATCGGCGGGCTGGTGGTACTCGACCTGATCGACATGAAGTCGCGCAAACACCAGAACACGGTTCACAAGGCCATGAAGCAAGCGCTCAAGCGCGACCGTTCCCGCACCAACGTACTGCCCATCTCCGAACTGGGGCTGATGGAAATGACCCGCCAGCGTCAAGAAGAGAGCCTGCTCTCGCAGATGTACGCGGACTGCCCCTACTGCCGTGGCCACGGCTTGATCAAATCGCCTCTAGCCTTGAGCGTGGACATCCAGCGCCAGATCGCGGCCATCATGCGCAAAGTGCGTCAGGAAGGGAGTGACATGGTCGAGTTGCAGATCGTCGTCGCGCCCAGCGTACTTGATCGCCTACGTACTGAAGACGAGGCCTTTTTGGTCGAACTGCAACGGCGCTACACCGGTCGCCTGACCTTCAAATCAGAACTCCACCGCCACCCCGAATCCTTCTGCATCGCAGACGGACAGAGCGGCAAGATCCTCTACTCCGTCGGCGACCAAGCCGTGCGCTAAACTAAAAGGATGGGGGTTGGATTTCAGGGTTTCTGGTTTCAAGTTCAAGTTCAAGTTTGATCTCAACTCACCGAAAAGGGTGCTTGCATCTTCTCGGCGAATCAGCCATGATGTTCGCCGTTTTTTTACCACAAAAGGAATGACCTGGAGGAGTTTTCATGGGTACTGGTCGTACATTAAACAAGAATCCGCGTACACGCCCGATCAAGAGTCCGGGCGAGAAACGCCGCCGTTACAACGTGCAGCGTGCCCGCTTGGTCAAGCTGGGCATGGACGAGACGGTTGTCGCCAAATTGCAGCCGAATGAGTTGCGCACGCTGGTGCAGCAGCCGACTAAAGTGAAAAAGATGGTGGCGGCAACGTAAGTTGAAAAGTTAAGACATGGCCGCAGTCCCTGTGAATCGTGAAAGCGTGCTGGCCTTCCACCAAGGTGGAAAGGTCGGTGTGCGTTTGACCAAGCCGCTGAAAACGCAGAACGACCTTTGCCTGGCTTACACGCCCGGCGTGGCGCATGCCGTGAAGGAAATCGCCGCCCGCCCCGGCAGCGTGTATGACTGCACCGCTAAGCGAAGCCTCGTGGCTGTGGTCTCCGACGGCACCGCGATCCTCGGCCTCGGCGACCTCGGCGCCGCCGCCAGCATTCCAGTGATGGAAGGCAAGGCTGTGCTCTTCAAAGCGTTCGGCGATGTCGACGCTTGGCCGGTGCCGTTGGCGCGCTGCCGCCGCGATGGCGCCGATACCGGCAAGACCGACCCGCAACGCGTAATCGATGCGGTGCTGGCCCTTGCCCCGATGTACGGCGGCATCAACCTCGAAGACATCGCGGCTCCGGCCTGCTTCGAGATTGAAGACCGGTTGGACGCGCTGCTCGATATTCCGGTCTTTCATGACGACCAGTGGGGCACGGCGGTCATCACTCTGGCCGGCCTGCTCAATTACGCGCGCCTCTGCGGCCGTGAAATGTCCGAACTCCGCGTCGTCATGAACGGTGCGGGTGCGGCAGGCATCCGTATCGCCGACATGTGCAAGGCCGCCGGCGTAACGGATCTTGTCATGTGCGATACCCGTGGCGTGATCCACAGCGGACGCACGGACCTCAACGACCACAAACGCCGCCACGCCTCGGACACCCCAGCGCGTACCCTGCAAGAGGCGCTACGCAGCGCGCACGTCTTCATCGGCGTTTCGGTGGCGGACTGTGTGACAGCGGACGACGTGCGCGGTATGGCCGACTATCCGGCAATTTTCGCCATGTCCAATCCCGACCCGGAAATCCGCCCTGATACCGTAGCCGAGGTATTGGGTGACAGGCCGTATGTCATGGCGACGGGCCGCTCCGACTATCCCAATCAGATCAACAACGTGCTGGGCTTCCCCTACTTGTTCCGCGGTGCGCTGGATGTGCATGCGCACACCATCAACATCGCGATGAAGGTGGCGGCCTCCGAAGCACTGGCCGCGCTGGCGCGCGAGCCTGTGCCGGCCGACGTGCAGGCGCTTTATCCTGCCGAACGGCTTGAGTTCGGCAACGGCTACGTGATCCCCAAACCGTTTGACCGCCGCCTCTTTGTCGAGGTCTCGTTCGCGGTAGCGCGCGCAGCGGTCGAGTCCGGCGCGGCACCGGCTGACTTCGATCTCGCCGCGCTCAGAGCCAGCCTCGAAGCCCGCAACGCAGACCGCGCGTAGCGCGGTCAATATCCGCCGCGGAACCCAAAGTTCTCGCGCGTCAAACCGCGTGGCAGTTCCTTGATGAACCGTGAGGGTTTGCAATAGAACACACCGCCGTCGCGCGTGCGGCGCATTTCGGGCGCGCACAGCACCAATTCGTCCTTGGCGCGCGTGACCGCCACGTAAAAGAGGCGGCGCTCCTCGGCATCGTTTTCACTTTCACCCATCGACCGGCTCGACGGGAACATGCCTTCGGACGCCCAGATGACGATCACCACCGGCCACTCCAGCCCCTTGGCTTGATGGACAGTGCTGAGATGCAGCATATCCGCATGCTCGCGCGCCATCTTATCGTACTCGTGATCCACGTTAGTGAGCAGCGCCACCTCTTGCAGGAAACCCGCTACCCCGCCGTCGCTCCTGCCGATCTGTAACGCCAACTCGCGAATATCCTCCTCACGCTTATCGGCGTTGTCATAGACCTTGGTCAGATAGGTGCGGTAGAACACGTCGCAGAACCGCTGCACCGCTTCGCCGCCGTTGGTCGAGAGCCCCTCGTCGTGGTACGCCGCCAGCAGCCGATCGATCTCCTGCCACTGTCCGCGCACGGCGGGCTTGAGCGCCGCGACCAAACGCGCACGCTGCTGCGGGTCGCTCGTCTCAAAGCGCTCGCCCAAGGTTTTCCACAGTGTGTCAACTGTCTTTTCGCCGACACCGCTGAGCAGACCGAGCAGCCGCCCGAACGCCACGCGGTCGGAACGGTTTTCGCAGACCCGCAGAAAAGCGACGACATCCTTGACGTGCGCCTGCTCGAACACGCCGATACCTGATGTGATCACGAACGGCAGGCGCGCGCGTCCGAGCATCATCTGTAGCTCAATCGAATGGAAATGCGCCCGGTAGAGCACCGCCATGTCACGTAGCGCATAGCCGTCCTGCTGGAAACGCTGGATCACGGCCAAAACCGTACGCGCCTGCTCATCTCCGTCGCGCAGAAAGAAGACCTGCGGCTTGTTGCGCGATTTGCGTGTAGGGCGTAACGTCTTCTGGAACTGCTCGGGATTACCCTGGATGCAGGCGTTCGCCACCGCCAGCACTTCGGGCACGCTACGGTAATTACGTTCCAGTTTGACGATCCGGCACCCCTCCCAACGTTTCGGGAACTCCATGATATTCCTGAAGTCCGCACCGCGCCACGAATAGATACACTGAAAATCGTCGCCCACCGCCATCACGTTACGGTTGAGACCACCCAGAATATCGACCATGCGCGCTTGCAACAGATTGGTGTCCTGATACTCATCAACCAGCACATGTCGGAAACGATTCTGATAGTAGTCGCGCACCGCTTCGTGCTCCACCAGCAACCGCAAGCCATTGACCAGCAGGTCATCAAAGTCCATCGCCCCCATCGCCAGCTTGCGTTCACTGTACAGATTAGCGACCTTGATGATCTCCATCGGATCCACGCACAGGTCATGAATCCTCTGCTCCAACACATCCTCGATGTCGCACGCGCGGTTGGCGGCAGAGCTAATCAAGGACGCGATGACGTCTTTCTTGGGGAAATCTCTTTTGTTGCGCACAGCGTCTTTGATGCAGTGGTCGATCAGCGTGTGCGACTCATCGCGATCCAAAATGGTGAAGCTATTGGAGTAACCGAGCCGGTCGCCGAAACGCCGCAGAAAGCGGTTGCAGACGTGATGGAACGTGCCGTTCAGCAGGCTGCCCACGGCGTCACCGGCAACCTCTTTGGCCCGCTCCAACATCTCGCGCGCCGCGCGATTGGTGAAGGTCAACAGCAGCAGACCGTCGGGATGTTCTCCGCGTTCAATCAGATACGCCACACGGTACACCAAAGTACGCGTTTTGCCGGTACCGGCCGCAGCGAGCACCAGCAAGGGGCCATCGCCCGCCGTCGCGGCCTCACACTGTTCCGGGTTCAAGAGCTTCGAGTAATCAGTCATGGAGGGGCTCATGATACGCGACCCATCCGCGAAACTCAATGCTACGTGACCGTAATTCGCTATTCGTTATTCACCGTCCACGTGATGGCCTGCTCTATCTCAGGATTGGCAGAGCGGCCGAGCGGTCGTCCGCTGGCTGTTTTGACGTTTTGTATTTGGACGCTTTGGGTCAATGCATAAGGAAAGGGACGCGCCGTTTTGGCAGAACCGATCGGATCTCCGAAGACAAAGACGCCCTGATAATCTTTGCTGTGCTTGCCGTCATCAATGGTCAACCCGTCGATCTTGATCGTGCGCGGCATGAAGCAGGGATAACCGAAATCGTGCATCCCGTCGTTGCTCATGCCGAAAAGAACCGGACGCGCCGGAACGTTCCCGGCACCCGGAACCCAGCGACAATTCCGAACCACGACATCGCCATCCCACGTCGATCCGTAGTCCGACCGGAATGAAATCAGACTGCCGCCGTGAAGGGTCGAGTCCTCCACCAGCAGCGTCCCGCGCCCGATCGCATTGAGCCCCGCGTACCCCAGGGTGCTCTTCCGAATCGTGTATGTACCGCCCACGCCTTGGTGGACATCCATCCTTGAAAGCGAGCACGCTTCAAGCAGGATATTTTTCATAAAGTTGCTGCCGACCACGCCCCAACGGCTGCGGTCGTTGATGGCCTCCATGCGACACCCGATCATTTTGAAATTGACCACATGCGAGGCGCTGTAGCCGTAAGACCCCATCGAAACCGGCTTTCCAATCGCGCCGATCGTCCTGTACGTCTTGCGCGGGTCGATCATGCAGTCACGCAACGTGATGTCGGCGGCCTCGCTGACACTCAGGAAACCGCCGTACGGATGCCCGAACTCTCCTTCGCCAACCACGCGATGCACAAGCCCTTGCACCTCAGTGTTCGAGCGTGTGATGCGGATGTTCCGCCCCCAGTAGTTGTAGCCCTTCTCTTGGCGCATGCTGTTGCCGGTGTGTGTGAAGATCCCACCGCGCAAGATCAGCGGTTGCGGATCGATCGGCCGCGCCGTCACGCGGGTGATCGTCTCATAGTCCCACATGATGTCGCCTTCGATGGTGCCATCCCGGCGCAAGATAAAAGACTCCTGCTGGGCGGTGCCGTTGTTCTGGTTCAAGCCGCGGCGGATGAAGATTTTTTTGTTGTTGTTCTGCACCGTCACGAGGCAATCCGTCGGCGGCTTGGCATCCAATTGACGCTGATCTCGCGACAGCTTGTCGATCTTGAGCGGCACCGGCTTCAAGAGCGACCGCACCTCAAACAGCGTCTTGCGGTGGTTTTCAACATCCAGGCTGTCATCGATGATGAAGCGCGAGGTGCCCCAATCGGTGTCGGTCGCGATGATGGCGGTCAAAGCGCGGCGTCCCAGATGATAGGTAGCACCGGCCTTGGTCTTCACGCGCTTGCCCTGTGCATTCGCCGCTTCGTGCGCCTTGCAGATCGCGGGGAGATCATCCGCCACGCCATCCCCCACTGCGCCGAACGCCTCGTAGGTCACGACATCCTCGGCCCCTTGGCCTTCAGCCGGTTCTGCACCATAAACGATCTGCGCCCCGCACACGACCGTCACCAAAAATCCGATCATCGTCATCTTCATCATCATCACGTCCCCCTCCCTCTCGTCACCCTATCGGCAACGCATCATTTTTTCTGATAAAACCGGACATAGTCAATTTCGTAGCGTTGCGGGAAAATCGAATCATCGATCCCCTTCTGGCCTCCCCAACTTCCACCGATCGCCAGATTCAAGATCAAGTAGTGCGGCTTGTGAAAAGGATTGGCGTCATCCACCCCGGCCTTGGACAGCGGACAAGTGAAGTAGAGGGTTTCATCGTAGTAGAAGTCCATGCGGTCGGCGAACCACTCCACGGCATAGATGTGGAAGTCGTCCGACGGCTTCTGATCGTTCAGCTTGCCTCCGGACGAGGTGTGCCTTCCCTTCCCTGTGTCGAACCAATGCAAGTTCGCATGAACGGTGGCCGGCTCATGTCCCACGAACTCCATGATGTCAATCTCACCGCAGCGCGGCCAGCCGATGCCGTGGATGTTCGTGCCGAGCATCCAGATCGCCGGCCACATGCCGCGCCCGCGCGGTAGCTTGGCCCTGACCTCCACGCGTCCGTAGGCCAACGCGAATGTACCATCCGTGGTCACGCTTGCCGCCGTGTACGACGCGGTCTTACCATCCGGCGCGGTATAAGCCTCCTTGCGCCCTTCAATGATCAGTCGGCCATTCTCAACACGCGCATTTTCCGCACGATTGACCGTATAGTATTGTGCTTCTTTGTTGCGCACAAATCCCTTTTCATAGGTCCATTTGGACGGGTCGGGTAATCCGTCCCGATCAAATTCATCCGCCCACACCAGCGTCCATCCCGCGCGTGTCTGCGCTGAGACCGTCACCGCGGCCAACACGGCCATTACCGCCATCCCCCACTGCTTCATACACCCTCCCTTTTCCCTTTCACTCAACTTCGTACAACGCCCCGAACACCTGTTCCGACAACGCGCCGCCCAACGTCAGCGGCGTAACCTGCACTTCGACCACGCCACGCTGCGTGAGCGTGAACGGCTCCTTGTACTCCGGCGAATCCGCCTTCGGCGCACTGCCGTCCAACGTGTAACGCACACGTACCGATGGCTCTTTGACAAGCCGGATTTGCGTACCACGCGCCACACGCCCGCCCGCTGGCTCCAACCGAACCCGCCACGCCGCAGGCGACAACTCAGGCGCGATGCGTAGGTCGTCGAACAGCGACTCAAAGCGTCCCCCGCCCTTGCGGGTGTCGTAGGCCGCCATGACCGTCACGATCGTGTTGCCCGCAAATTTACCGAGCGGCACCGTGATCTGCGTCCATGCATCAAGCCGGCCGCGCTTGACCCCCGGAAAAGTGGAGATGCCGTCGCGGTCCACCGAGCCGCTCTGGCGCAAGGTCTTGCCATCGGCGAACAAAAGATCAATGCCCGTACCGCGCCCGCTTTCATTGAGCGGCTTGAACCAGTAGGTCAGGACCGTGTCGGGCATCACAAAGACCGGTTGTTTGAACAGCGTCTGATAAACGAAGGAGTATGCGGGATCATCGGAAACCCCGGCGAGCCGCACGGCGTAGCGCCCGCTGTGCGCGTCCGCGCGTTCGACCGCACCGCAACGATTGTCGCTCACCCGGCGCAACCCGCCACCCCGCGTGGCCACCGTGTCGGCCACCGCCTCGGGCTCGCCCGGCTCAAAACCGCTCGCCAACTGCGTCGGCACGCTTCCCGGATTCAGCGCGGCTGGCGCCATCGACAGTGAATTCGCAAAAGTCCGCACATGGCGGCGGTCCGCCTCCACCCGCAAGGGACCGCGCTCGAAGAGCGTGCCTGCCACCTCGCCCCGCGCCGAGGCTGAAAAGGCCAGATGCGGCGACAGCGCGCGATCGAAGACGCCGTTGAGCGCCTCCAGACGTCCGGCCCTGACTTCGATCGGCCCGGTCAGCGTGTTGAACTGCTCGAGCCGCACCGTACCGCTCCCCTCCAACACGGCCGTGGCCGGCCCGGCCCACATCTGCGAATTCAAGAACCGCGAGGTGCCGCGGTCTGCGGGCAGCGTGACGATCGCGGCCTTGGCCCAGTCGCCCAGCGACACAAGCTGCGCCAGGGCCATGTCGACGCGCGCGCCACGTGTCATCTCAAACACCACGGCGCGGCTGCCCGTGTCTGTGCCGTGCATCAGCACCTGCGCGCGGCAGGCTCCGCGAAAGGCGAGACCGTCATAGGCCGCATACAGGAAGGTTCCCCGCAGCCGCGCATCCCGGCAATCACGTATGACGATCCCCTCAAGATGCTCGCGCTGGAATTGGATGACGTGCCCGCCCGTGTCGCCGGGCCGATCGCCCTCCACCCGCGGCAACTCCTTCGGCAGGCGGCAGGCGTAATGAGGATTGAACTGCACATCCTCGATCCAGCCGGTCTCTTTGCACCCTCCCACGAACAAGCCGCGCCGGAACATCGCGCCGGCGAGATACGAGATCCGGTGGCCGTCGCTGCGGTGCGTGGCGAAATCGACCGCTTGCCAGGCATTGCCGATCGTCACATCTTTCAGCCAGCACCGACGTCCGAGCGCGCGCACGGTCCACGGATAGGGCTCAGGCGCCTTCAGCGGCTGTTCCGGGTACCAGAAAGTCATGCCGCGCAAGCCGGAACCGGCCGCCAGGCTCACAAAGGGCGGGCCTGCTTCCGCACCGCAGTTGTGATAGACCATCAGGACCGAGCCGCCCGACACCGTATGATGCGGCACATCCGAACAGCCGCGCAGCTCTACGCCGGCCGGCACGGTGATGTCCTGCCGAAACGCATAGCGCCCGGCAGGCACATAGACCGTGCCGCCGCCGGGATTCTCGCCCGCCCTGTCCAAAGCCGCCTGAAACGCCGCCGCGTTGTCCGCGCGGTCCGGCGACGCGCCGAACGCGGTCACCACGAACAGCGCATCGGAGCGCGGACGCGGAAACGGCGGCGGCTCACCCCAGACGACCGGCTCGCCCGCCTTGCCGCGGCCCGTTGCACTGACCATGACATCGCCGCTTGCATCCAGACTGCCCACGCGCGCTTTTCCGGCATCGAACCCGAGCAGCCGGGCCCGGCGGGCCGCCAGCGCGACGTTCCCCAGCGTGCAATCCATCGCTGTGAGCTGCCCGCCCGGCACGCAGGTCACGTCAGCCGCCGCAAGACCGCAGGCGTGAAAGGTCGCCACGCCGCTGCCGTCGTTGGCCGTCACCCCGTCAAACCGGCACGAATGGAACTGTACTACCGCATCGAAGGAGGGTGTGCCGAGCCACGCGCGGTCGGTGCCCGCGAATTCGCAGCGGTACGCGGAGAAGCCGACCTGGTTCAGCGCCTGCACCTCGCAGGCCCGTCCGCATCCGGTGAGGCGCGACTCGGCCATCACCGCATTGGTGGTGCCGCGCGCGCCTTTGCGGAAAACCAGGCCGCGGCGGTATCCGAAGACCTCCAGCCGCCAGATATACTCCCAGTCGCTGCGGCCGATCATCACAGCCACCGTATCTTCGCGCAGCAGGTAATCGTGCAGGACGGGCCCCGGCGGCACGCCGGGCAGACCGCTCGCCAGCCAGACCGAAGGCGCGAGCGTGACTTCGCTCATGCGTCCGATGTCGGTCGTGCTGTCAATCTCGATGCCGGTCTTCAACGCGCAAATCCTGAGCTGGCGGAAGGTGTGCAGCTCATTGCCGTCCGGGCCGATGCAGATCGCTTTCCAGGCGTTGACAAAGGTGCAGTCCGCCACGGTCTGGTTGTCGTTGGCGGGCATCTCGGCGTTCTTGACGGTCCAGGGGTAGGGCACCGGATCAGGCAGGCGCTGCTCCGGGTACCAGAAGGTCAGCCCCATCAGGCCGCCGCCGCGCTCGATCGAGAAGGCAGCAGGCGCATCTTCGCGGCCCTTGTCCGCCGTGATGCTCAAGAGCGTCCCCGCTCCAGGAGTCTGGGCAGCCGAATCGCCGCGCAGCGTCACGCCTTCGCGCACGATGACGCGCGAGGCGATGCGGTACGTGCCGGCTGCCGCGAACACCGTTCCGCCGCCGCGCTGCGCCACCCGGTCGATCGCGGCCTGCAAGAGCGGCGCGGCATCAGTGTCGGCTGCGGCGGGCGGCGCCAGTGTCTCTTCGGCAATCACTAGATCAGACGCAGGGAAATGAAGTGTCGCAACCTGCGGCCCGGCCCACGCTGTCGCCGCCGCCGCCACCATCACGGTCATTGCTGTTCTTTTCATCTTCACTCCCGCACGATCCTGATGCCGTCAGGCGCCTGAATCTCGCTTTTGACCGAACCGTCACTCTGGCGTGAATGACGGACCTTGACCACGCCCGCAGGCGTCGGGAACGCGCCCTCGGCCCAGCTCAACCCGCCCAGGTACGGCTTGACGCGCACGGTTTTGCAGCCTGTCTCCAGCGGCTGAATGCCCAGCACGTGCGCGATCAGCCAGGCGGCCGGTCCCGACGACCAGCCATGACAGAGGCTGTGCCTGAACCCCTTGTAACAGAACTCGCCATAGTCGCCGTGGATGTCCTTTTTATCCGGCACCGGCAGTTCATCAATGCGGAACGCCTGATTCGTCCAAGCGACATTGAAATCCTCCCAGAAACTGGTGGCACCCATATCCAACATCGCGCCCCAGTAGTCGCGTACCGTGTCGATGCCGCGTTGCAGGTCGCCCGCCTTAGCCAGCGCTTCGAGCATATAGTAGCCGTAGAAGGTTGAAACCCCCTGCACGCCGTCGCGCGCCAGCACCTGCGCACGCATGGCCGCCGGCTCGGCGAGGCCTGAGAGCGCGAGCAGCGCGGCCGCCTGCTTGCTGCCTTGCGGGTCAGGGCGCACCTGACGCAGCCGAGCCGCGCCTTCCGTGCAGCGCGCGGCAAGTTCGGCGTCGCCCAGCACGGCGGCCAGGCGCGCGCCGTCTTCGACCGCCATCAGCATCAGCGCCTGCATGCCGGCATCCACCGCCTTGCGGTTGTGCTGGGTCGGCCAGTCCAGAAACCCGCTCGGCAGACCGTAGCGGCCCTCAGGCGTGATATGCTTCAGCACATTCGCGAGCACGGCGTTGAGATACGCCTGCTGCTTGGCCAGATAGGCGCGGTCGCCGGTGTAGCGGTACCAGTCATGCTGACAGCGGATCCACCACAGCGTGTAGGAGGGCATGGTGTTCATCCAGGCGTCGGGCGGCGTGGTTTGCCGCATGTAGTCCAGCGAATCGGTTAGCAGCTGCTGCGGGCCGAACACCGCCATCAGGGCCATGACCTCTGGGTGCATATCCCCCATCCACACCAGCCTGTCGCGTTTGATGCCGTCCCAAATGTATTCCTGGCAACAGAGGTGCAGCGTTCGGGCCGCAGTGGCCCAGATCTGGTTCAGGCGCTCATCGCTGCACGTGAACGCGCCGAGCTGCGGCATGGGCCGCATCAGCGACACGGCGCGGATCGACTCCAGACTCAGCACCCCCTTCGAGACCAGATCCACGCGCACGAAACGGAACCCGGTATTGCCCAGTTCGCGCGTGCCGAGCCACGGCAACTCCACCACGTCGTCGCGGATCGCATGATCGTTACAGGCTCCGCGCTCGCCGAGTTCCGCCATGGCCTCGGCGGCCGACTCGCCGAAGCGCACACGCACCTTAAGACCCTTTTTGCTCGGCCCGCCCGAGGCGAGTTGCACGCCGCCATGCAGTTCGCGCCCGAAGTCCACGAGCAATGAAGCCGGAGCCCCCTTGTTCTCCATGCGGCATCCGGATCCCGCCAGAAAGATTCCTTCCGGCACTTGCCCGTGCTTCTGCTTCAGCACGATTTCGGCATTTTCGACATGTGATGATGGCGTGTTTGCCGAGGTCCACATCACGCGCTGCGGCATGATCAGCGTGCGCACGCGCGGATCTGTCCAGCCCTCCTCCGCCCATACATCGGCCATCATGCAGACCGCCATGCTCACCATAATCATCCCGATTCTTCTCATCCCTTTCCTCCTCTAAAAACTTGAACGTCGAAAGTTGAGCGTTTCAGCTATCCCTAAAAACCTTTTCACGACACAGTTTAATCCCCTCCGCATATCAAATGCAAGGGCGCGATTCAACTCCGGGTGCGATTCAACTCTGTTGAACGCACCGGAAGGAGAATTTAGGAATTAGGATTTAGGAGTTTTTTTGATTTGATTACGAAATCTGGAAACGGTGGCCATTGCCCGGCGGGGGTTGCCTGTGTTATGCTCATTGCATCATGCGAGGGGAGTTTACCAGTTGGGGAGCGGGCATCTTATGCGGTATGCTCGCGTTCGGGCCGATGGCACATGACGCTTGCGCGAATGGCAGCAGCGTGCCTGTCATTGCGACCTTCTCCGACGATACCTTGGTTGAAGGTGAGGCGCGCGTAATCGGGTCGCGCCCGCTGACGTTGGTCTTGCTGGGCGAGAACCGTCAGCGCATGTTCACCCTCGCGGATCTGGCTGATGTCGAGCAGATCGTTGAGCAGGCGAGTATGGAGCGTCCGTGGACCTTTAAGGAGGCGGGGCGTCCCGAGAAAGTTTATCTCGAAGGCGAGTATCCGCTCGTCAACTTCCTGACGCGCCTCATGCTGGTCAACGGCAGCGTAGTAACCGGCCATGTGATTTCAGCCGCGCTGGAACTC
>ERZ795030.2682-NODE-2682-length-20505-cov-4.817800_pt1 | contig 20505 bp, 10 predicted proteins | sample MGYA00375122_ERZ795030 | MGnify/ENA primary metagenome ERZ795030 (study PRJEB30165, sample SAMN05720146) | activated sludge metagenome | isolation source: anaerobic digester from wastewater treatment plant | place: Japan | collected 2015-04-20 ... | reverse complement strand
TCTTGGGCGGTGCTACCAGCAGTGCGCGCTGGCCCTTGCCAATCGGCGAGATGATGTCGATGATGCGGCCAGTGATATTCTCTTCCCCCTTGATTTCACGCTCAAGCCGCATCTGCTCCTTGGGGAACAGCGGTGTCAGGTTTTCGAACATGACCTTGTGCTTGTTTTCTTCCGGGCCGCCGCCATTGACTTTTTCCAGCTTGTTAAGCGCAAAGTAGCGCTCACCATCTTTCGGGGTACGCACTTCGCCTTCGATCATGTCACCGGTGTGCAGGTTAAAGCGCCGCACCTGACTTGGGCTGATGTAAATGTCGTCAGTTGAGGCGGTGTAACTGGTGTCGGGACTACGCAAAAAGCCAAAACCATCGGGCAGTATCTCAAGCACACCATCAGCAAAAATCTGTTCACCCGCACGTGCGCGCTTTTTGATGATGGCAAACATCAATTCCTGTTTGCGCATACGCCCGGTGTTTTCGATCTCAAGATCTTCGGCTTGCTTGAGGACTTCTGACACGTGCAGTGCCTTGAGTTCGTTTAAGTGCATGGATGGAAGCGGTGGATAAAAAAACTGGAAAGCGGGGAGGATGTGAGGGCCGGACTTGCATGAATGAAGTCGCATGAGCCGCTGCCAAACGACTCTGGCTATTCCCTGATGGCGAGCTGGTGCTGGAGCGGGATTATGACAGTAAAACTCCCTGATGGGGCGTTATGTGCGAACGCCCAAGCTAACCTGGCCAAAGAATCGATCAAGCCAGTTGCTGGTCAATGAAAGTGATCAGTTGCGACTTGCTCATGGCACCTACCTTGGTGGCGGCCAACTGGCCATTCTTGAACAGCATCAATGTTGGAATGCCTCGAATGCCAAACTTCGCCGGAACATCGCGGTTGTCGTCCACATTCATCTTGGCAACCTGCAGTTTGCCTTGGTAGTCTGCAGATACTTCGTCAAGAATCGGTGCAATCATTTTGCAGGGACCACACCATTCAGCCCAATAGTCGACCAGTACTGGCAACTCGGACTTGAGGACATCGCCCTCGAAAGAAGCATCGGACACATGTTTAATCAGTTCACTGGCCATTTTTGATCCTGTTTGGTTTGTTGAATAGCGTCTAATACCGAAATTGTGACAGAAACTGGTTTGTAGAACAGCGCTGACGCGCAACACGCTGTTGCTGCATTAGTCGAAAAGGACTAATGTGGTCTGGCTGAATCGCTTGCCAGCTTGACCAGATGATTGAATGCATGATCCTTGAACCCTCAGTTGACAGCTTGTTTTCATCTGAAAGTCCTCATGAATTTTGACTTTTTCAGCTTCGATGGGGTTCGCCTTTTGGGTAGAAGCGCTACGCACCCGATTGAGCCACTGGTAACCCGCCTGGGGTCGTTACGCCGTCCGCGTCTGCCAGGACGACATGCGGGCAGTCGCTGTGCGTCGTCGTCGTGCCTACCCAGCCGCGCTGCCAACGGCCCACTCGGGCGCGTTCAACTGAATATAGGATGATGAAAAAAATAATTGTTGTGGGTGCTGGCCCTGCAGGTTTGATGGCTGCCGAGGTCCTTGCCAAGGCAGGAATGGTGGTTGACGTTCATGATGCCATGCCCAGCGTCGGGCGTAAGTTCTTGCTCGCAGGTAAAGGGGGACTTAACCTGACTCACTCCGAGCCTGAAAATGTGTTTGTTTCGCGCTACGGGGCGCGCCGCGAGCAGATGGAGACCACTTTTCAGGGCTTTCACCCTCAGGATGTACGTTCCTGGGCTTGCTCGCTCGGCATAGAGACCTGTGTCGGAAGTTCGGGCCGGGTGTTTCCAGCAGACATGAAGGCCGCACCGCTGCTGCGGGCCTGGCTGCACCGCCTGCGGCATCCGCAGGCCGGGCACGCCGTGCAGTTTCACATGCGAAACCGCTGGACGGGCTGGCACTCGCCTGCTGGTGCGCCAACCCGCCTTGACTTCGACACGCCGACAGGGCCGACACAGGTCGATGCCGATGCCGTGGTACTTGCGCTGGGCGGTGGCAGTTGGGCACGGCTTGGGTCTGACGGGGCGTGGGTGCCATGGCTGCGTTCCTCTGGTGTTGCGGTTTCGCCACTGTTGCCTGCCAACTGTGGTTTTGACCGTTTGGGTGGCTGGACCGATCACTTTGCCAACAGATTTGCCGGCCTGCCATTCAAGTCCGTGGCCATTGCCATGACCAGTCATCTGGGCGAGCCCTTTCACCGCAAAGGCGAGTTTGTCGTGACCGCCACCGGGGTGGAGGGAAGCCTGATTTACGCGGCATCGAAGTTGTTGCGCGACGATATCCTGGTGCAGGGTCAAGCCACTTTTTATCTGGACCTCTTGCCGGATCTGTCTGTGCAGCGTGTGTTGGCCGAGGTGTGTCATCCGCGTGGTTCGCGCTCGCTGTCGAGTCATTTGAAGAGCCGGCTCCACATCAGCGGCATCAAGATGGCGATCCTGCATGAACTGCTGTCGAAAGAGCAGTTGCACGATCCGGTTCGACTTGCGGCGGCCATCAAGGCGATTCCTGTCACCTTGAGTGCAACGCGACCTCTTGATGAGGCCATCAGCAGTGCCGGCGGCGTTGTCTTTGAAGCCATGGACGACAACCTGATGCTGACGGCTATGCCCGGTGTCTTTTGTGCCGGAGAAATGCTCGACTGGGAAGCACCAACAGGGGGTTACTTGATGACAGCTTGCTTGGCCACCGGTGTCCGCGCCGGTCAAGGCGTGCTGAAGTACCTTCAAAGAGCAGCCTGACGCAGGCAGGGGGTTTTGTAAAAACAATCAGTAAGCGGACTCAGTGCAATTTCCTGTTGCGCTGGCCTGGTGGCAAAGTTGAGCGGCCGCTCGTCACAGATGCCAACCAAAGCACAACGAGCTTGTTGGACTTATGGCGCATCGGCTGCAAACCGGCTTGAGCGGCTCATTTTGCACCGGCCATTTGACCCACAATTGGACTGTGGGCTGGCAAATCCGGCACAAACTGGCCTCGCTGGGGTCGATTTTCGCTATAGATGTCCGACTGGCTCCTGGGCCATCGGGGCACCGGCAGTACCTGTGAGCAGACCGGTGCGTCGCCGTGAATTCCATTGGCAATGTGGCAGAAAATCGGCGATTGACCTGGCGGCGGATCTGGATCACCCATGCAGCCATTTGGATTGACTGCTAACCAGATAGCACTATTGCCCGCTGCTTGGCTGTTCTTCAACGCAGCAAGATTCAAAGGCAGTTTTGGATTTTCCTCGACAAATTGGGCACGCTTGGTGAAGGCTTGATCTGCCCGTTGGACGCGGTCCTACCAACGCAGCGTCAGCTTGGCGCGGTATGTTGATTTTGCAAATGCCTGGTTGGTGGTGTTGCGGATAGGGTCGGGCATAGGTGAATCATGTGTCGGAACCCCGACGTTTTGAGAATCCGCGCCACCGGGAACACGGGGCTGCGACTGATTTCCAATGTTGTCACCTGACAACAAGGTGACTCATTGAAATGGCTCGTCGGCGGGGTGCCTGTCGCGAAAGGCTTGTGGCACCGGCACAGTCTTGTGCGTTGCGTAATCAAAGAAGACGATGCCGGTTTTACCGCGCGCCACTTCACGCCCGCTCGATTGCTCATTCATGCACCACAGAAGATCGCAACCCTTGCGACTGAAGTTGGCTGGCCCTATCCGTACCAGCATCACTTCGCCATGAAAGGCTTCCGATCGGTATTGCAGCGCAGCATCCGAAACAATGATGCCGACACCCTCCACATCAAGTTCGGTATAGCCCAATGACTTGAAAAACCGCACTCGTGCTTCCGACACCAGGGTCAACAACAGTGCGTTGTCCAGATGGCCTCCGTAATTGATGTGGCTTTGGTAAAGCACGATGTCGGTACAAAACGGGAACGTTTCTGGAAGTCGGATCAGTATGCGGGACATGATTTTTGTGAGGGTTCGGGTACCAATGTTGCGTGTAACCAGGCCAGGGCGGGGGTCAAGGATGACTTGAGCTACCGACAGGCCCCATCTGGCCACAGAAGTGTCTCATACAAGCCAGTCTGGCTGGGCATAACGCTGGCAGACCAATGAAAACAAACTTAACTCACTAACACGCGTGAATTCGGGCGGCACTGGGCTGGCTGTGTCCCTTGGACAAGCTATAGTTCATTGGCAGGTCGAGCCCGCATCGTCTTCGCTCGACAAGACAGTCTGATGAGGCTTGCGGCGCGATTTCACCTCGTTATCTTGTAAGGAACATTGATGAAATTTGGAAACTCTTCAATTGAATCCCAATGGTTTGGGGTTGCGCGCCGGTTGCTGATGTTATTGCTACTGAGTATTGGGGCAGGCTCTGCCTTGGCTGCCAGCGGCCACACCAGCGAGGTAGATCTGGTTTTGCCCAACTTGGGAGATACCGCGCTGATTTCGTTTCTTGGCGGCATGTCGGGTTCCACACTGCTTTCATACGGGCTGTTGGTGTGTCTGGGCGGGCTGATTTTCGGGGCCGTCATCTACCGCCAGATTCGCGACCTTCCAGTGCATCGCACCATGGCCGAGGTGAGTGAACTCATCTACGAGACATGCAAGACCTACATGTTCACGCAGGGCAAGTTCCTGCTGATCCTGCAGGCCTGTACCGCCGTGCTGATGATTGGCTATTTTTACTTCGTCCAGCATCTGGCGGTGTCCGACGTGGCGCTGATCCTGGCGTTTTCCCTGATCGGCATTGCCGGTTCATTTGCCGTCGCCTGGTTTGGCATCCGCATCAACACCCTGGCCAATAGCCGCACCGCATTTGCCTCGCTGGCGGCCAAGCCTTTTCCGGTTTACGCGATCCCGATGAAGTCGGGTATCTCGATCGGCATGCTGCTGATTTCGACCGAACTGCTGATCATGCTGTGCATTCTGCTGTTTGTCTCGCCAGCAATGGCTGGCAAGTGTTTTATCGGCTTTGCCATTGGAGAGTCGCTGGGTGCTGCTGCGCTGCGCATTGCCGGTGGCATCTTTACCAAAATCGCTGACATTGGCTCCGATTTGATGAAGATCGAGTTCGGCATTCAAGAGGACGATGCCCGCAATCCCGGTGTCATTGCCGATTGCGTGGGTGACAACGCGGGTGACTCGGTCGGCCCGACGGCAGACGGTTTTGAGACTTACGGTGTGACCGGGGTTGCGCTGATCACCTTCATCATGCTGGCCATCCCTGAGCCCGCCGTGCAGGTGCAACTGCTGGTGTGGCTGTTTGTCATGCGGGTGATGATGATTGTGGCTTCGGGCGTTTCGTATTTTGGCAACGACCTGCTGGCGCGGGCTTTGTACGGGGACAAACCGCGCTTCAATTTTGAAGCACCGCTGACCTCGCTGGTCTGGATCACCTCGGTTGTCTCGCTGATTTTGACCTTCATTGTGTCTTACCTGCTGATGGCAGACTTTGCCGTGGCGGGCAAGGCTTACGCCAACCTTTGGTGGCAGCTTTCATTGATCATCACCCTTGGCACTTTGGCGGGTGCCATTATTCCGGAAGTGGTCAAGGTCTTCACTTCAACCCACTCGAAACACGTGCGCGAAGTGGTGACCGCTTCCAAAGCCGGTGGTGCCAGCCTCAACATTTTGTCGGGCATCGTGGCCGGCTATTTTTCAGCCTTCTGGATTGGCGTGATCATCGTCGGTTTGATGTCCGGTGCCTACATCGTGTCGCAGTTCGACCTGACTGCGGTGATCAACCCGGACCATACCAAGGCCGTCATGATGGCTGCGGTGTTCTCCTTCGGCCTGGTTGCCTTCGGCTTCCTTGGCATGGGCCCGGTAACGATCGCCGTTGACAGTTATGGACCGGTTACCGACAACGCGCAGTCAGTTTATGAGCTTTCGCTGATCGAGCAGGAGCCAGGCATCGAGGCTGAGGTCAAGCGCGATTTCGGCTTCAATCTGGATTTTCGGGCTGCCAAGTTTTTGCTCGAAGAAAACGACGGCTGCGGCAACACCTTCAAGGCCACCGCCAAACCGGTGCTGATTGGCACCGCCGTGGTCGGGGCGACCACCATGGTGTTTTCGATCGTCATGCTGCTGACTTTGGGGCTGACGGACAACCTCGACAAGCTGTCGCTGCTGCATCCGCCGTTCCTGCTCGGCCTGGTGTCTGGCGGTGCCACGATTTTCTGGTTCTCGGGTGCCAGTACGCAGGCGGTGTCCACCGGTGCCTACCGTGCAGTAGAGTTCATCAGCACGCACATTCGTCTGGACGCAGTCGTCAAGGCATCCATGAAAGACAGCAAGAAGGTGGTCGAAATCTGCACCATTTACGCGCAAAAAGGCACCATCAACATCTTCATGGCGGTGTTTTTCGGCACCCTGGCGTGCGCCTTCATTGAGCCGTTTTTCTTCATCGGCTACCTGATTTCGCTGGCGATCATTGGTCTGTACCAGGCGGTATTCATGGCCAACGCCGGCGGTGCCTGGGACAACGCCAAGAAGATCGTTGAAACCGAATTGCATGCCAAGGGAACCGATCTGCACAATGCCTCTGTGGTCGGAGACACCGTTGGCGACCCGTTCAAGGACACTGCTTCGGTGGCAATGAATCCAATCATCAAGTTCACCACGCTGTTTGGTCTGCTGGCGGTTGAAATGGCTGTCGGGCTCAATGCCCAGGGTCATCAATCAGTGGTCTATGGCCTGGCGGCGATATTTCTGGCGGTAAACCTGGTTTTTGTGTTCCGCAGTTTTTACGGCATGCGGATCGACTCCAAGGAGACTGCTGCATAACAGCCCTGGCAAGTTTGCTGGGTCTCAACGCCGTCACCCCGCATAAAGCGCTTTCTTATGCCGGTCGTCATGGTGAAAATGACAACTGTTGATTTCCAAGTTGATTTTTAAAAGAGGGGTTCAAATGGCTATTCATCTTTACTTTTCGCTGATTCCGGAAGCGCTGATTGCCTCCATGTTGCCGCCCGAGGAATTCGGGCAATACTATGCAACCGGCCACAAGTTCAAGTCAAAGGGGCAGGCGGTTTTTTTCGAGATCGACCCGTCTTACCGCCATGCCTACTTCGACATTGATGACGCATTTGCAAAATGCGTGGCAAAGCCGGATGGCTCGCCAAAGAACTCGGTCTATATCTCGATGTACCGGGTGATGGAGCACCTCACCATGGCATCGCTGGGCAAGTTGTACCTGTCAACGGCGAATGGCGCGACCTTGGGCTTGAGCCGCGCCAGTGAAGTTCCGCAGCCGGTGCCAGAACTCCACATGTACCAGGACCTGGCACCCATCAATAGCCTGGTGGTGAGCCGTCTGGACCCGGCCTTTTTCTGCTCCGACGTGACCACCACACCATCGAAGTTTTTCCGTTTTCCGGGACTGTGTTTTGTTGAACTCGAACTCGGCCCGCTCGCCCGTGATCCGGAAAATGGCCAGGAAGGCGACTTGCCTTATTCGTTCATGCAGCACTTGCGCGAAGCCTTGATGGAACTCAAGCCGGGCGGCAAGCGCAACAAGCTGGTGCACCGGGTGCATTCACTGGTATTTCCGTTTCGCATGGTCAAGGGTGGCTTCTACGTCGGGCTGGATTCCGAATTCGTGCATTACCCGATGCCTTCGCAGGCCTTGCTCAGGAAAGATCACAGCAACTGGTGGCGCTCGGCCAACCTTTGATCGCCCGCGGGGGTTTGCGCCTTGGCACCAACCTAAGCCCGATGCGCGCAGGTGATTTTCGCGGTCACCTGACCTAGCTGCCATGGAGCAAGTCGATTGCGTCGTTGTGGGCGCAGGCGTGGTGGGTTTGGCGGTGGCGCGTGCCCTGGCACAAAGCGGGCGCGAGGTGCTGGCGCTGGAGGCTGCGAACGCCATTGGCACCGGCACCAGTTCGCGCAACAGCGAAGTCATTCACGCTGGCATTTGTTACCCGCAAGACTCACTCAAAGCCCGCTTGTGTGTGCAGGGCCGGGCGATGCTGTACGACTATTGCGCTGCCCGCCACATTGCCCACCAGCGCTGCGGCAAGCTGATTGTGGCCACCTCAGTCGCTCAAGTGGGTCAACTCAAGCTGATTGCGGACCAAGCCAGGCGCAACGGGGTGGATGACCTGGTGCTGCTAAGTCAGCAGCAAGCTTTGACGATGGAGCCGCAGTTGCGCTGCCAGGGGGCCTTGCTGTCGCCCGGCACCGGCATTGTCGATAGCCATGGATTGATGCTCAGCCTGCAGGGTGAGCTGGAGAGTGCTGGCGGTGTTGTCGCACTGAATTCGCCTCTAGCCCTTATGGAATATGCGCAAGGTGCTATTAAATTGAGGACATCTGACGGCACCCGGTTAAGGGTTCGGCTGCTGGTCAACGCCGCCGGTTTGCAAGCACCCGATGTCGCCAGACGTTTCAAGGGCGTGCCAGCGCAGCTTGTACCGCAGGCTTTTTATGCCAAGGGGAATTACTTCACGCTGGCCGGACGGGCCCCTTTTTCGCATTTGATTTACCCGCTGCCAGAAGCTGCGGGTCTGGGTGTGCATCTGACACTGGACCTCGGTGGCCAAGCCAAATTTGGGCCAGACGTGCAGTGGGTCGCTGCGCCAGACGACCTGACGGTGGACCCGGCCAGGGGTGATGCGTTTTATGCCGAGGTGCGCAAGTACTGGCCGGCGCTGCCGGACGGTGCACTGTTGCCCGGTTACGCTGGCATTCGACCCAAGATCAGTGGTCCAAATGCTGCTGCGGCTGATTTCCTGATTCAGGGGCCCCAGGACCACGGGGTGCCGGGCTTGGTCAACCTGTTTGGCATCGAGTCGCCCGGCCTGACCAGTGCGCTGGCCATTGGGCAAGCTGTGGTGAAGATCCTTGTCACTACAAAATAAGTAGCTGGCAGCGCAACAGGCATAAGGGCTAGAAGGTGTTTTTGATCATCAGAGCAGCTTTCCTTACCAGCCCTGGACCCTGGTAAATCAGCCCGGTGTAAAGCTGCACCACATCAGCCCCGGCCGCTATTTTGCTGACCGCATCCGCGGCGCTCATGATGCCACCGGCACCGATGATGGGGAAATCCTTGCCCAGTGCGGCGCGCAACTGGCGGATCACCTGGTTGCTCATGGCCAGCACCGGTGCACCTGAGAGGCCACCGGTCTCTTGGGCGTGTGCCATGCCAACCACTGCCTCGCGGCTCAGCGTGGTGTTGGTGGCGATCACTCCCCAGGCGTTGTTTGCCCGGCCAGTCCGGTCGGTGCCATAGCGTTGCAGGGTGCGGGCAATCACCTCGAGTTGGTCGGCATCCAGGTCGGGTGCGATTTTCAGAAAGACCGGGATGTGTTTGCCGTGCCGCTGTGCCAGCAATTCGCGTCGCTCCGACACCGCTCCCAGCAAGGCATCCAGCGCCTTGTCGCTTTGCAGACTGCGCAGGTTCTTTGTGTTGGGGCTGGAGATGTTGACGGTGACGTAGTCGGCATAGGGGTACACGCCGTCCAGGCAGGTCAGGTAGTCGTCGGTCGCACGTTCGATTGGGGTGGCAGCGTTTTTGCCGATGTTCAGGCCCAGCAACATCGGGTCGGATTCGTCATCACCGCCTTGACGGCGCAGGTAAAGAGCGGACTGCTTGACATTGGCAACGAAGGCCTCCAGCCCCTCGTTATTGAAACCCAGCCGGTTGATCAGCGCGCGCGCTTGCGGCAGGCGAAACATGCGCGGCTTCGGGTTGCCGCCTTGCGCCAGTGGCGTGACGGTGCCGACCTCGACAAAGCCAAAACCCATGGCCCCCAAGCCGTCGATGCAGCGGGCGTTCTTGTCCAGCCCGGCGGCCAGGCCGACCCGGTTTGGGAAGATCAGGCCGGCCACCTCCCTGGGGTCATCAACGCGGACGCTGGCGTAGGCCAATTGCAGCACCGAGCCCTGGGTGCGCGCCAGCGCGCCAAGGGTCAGCTCGTGTGCCACTTCGGGGTCCAGGCCAAATAAAAACGGTCGTGCCAGCGGGTAGGGGACAAGTGCCATTGGATAATTCCTGAAATCAAATCGATCAACCCAACGGATTTTCCCAGATGAAACAAGTGCAAACCGCTGCAGCCGCCAGTTTGTCCCAGGACGACCTCAAAACCCTGGTGGGCCAGGCTGCATTGCACTATGTGGCAGCGGGCGAAGTTGTCGGCGTCGGCACTGGCTCCACCGTCAACAAATTCATCGACGCCCTGGCCAGCATGAAAGACCAGATCAAGGGCGCGGTGTCGAGTTCCGAGGCCAGCACCGAGCGCCTGCGGGCGTTGGGCATTGCGGTGTTTGACTGCAATGAGGTGGCAGAACTGTCGGTGTACATTGATGGCGCGGACGAGATTGATCACCACGGCAACATGCTCAAAGGCGGCGGTGCCGCGTTAACCCGCGAGAAAATTGTGGCCGCCCAGTCGCGCATATTTGTCTGCATCGCTGATGACTCCAAGCTGGTGCAGACGCTGGGCCGGTTTCCGTTGCCGGTGGAGGTGATTCCGATGGCGGCGCAGCGCATCAAGCGGCAGTTTGAGGCCATGGCAGCGCGGGCTGTGCTGCGTTTGAAAGACGGCAAACCCCTGGTGACTGACAACGGACAACACATTTTGGACGTGACTGGCCTGCAGATTGCCGACCCGCTGGCGTTCGAATCCCTGGTCAGCCAGTGGCCCGGTGTGGTGACCGTCGGCGTATTTGCACACCAGAAGGCACAGGTCTGCCTGCTGGGCACCGCCAGCGGTGTCAAGACGCTGGTGTTTTAGGGTAAACCCTGAATTTGCACGCCTGGCGGGTGTTGGGTTCAGGGGCATACTGGACCGTTCAATGACCAGCATTTTTCTGTAACGAGGACTTTTTCGATGAGCAAACAAACCAAATTCCTGTTGAATGAAGACCAGATGCCCAAGGCCTGGTACAACCTGCAAGCCGACTTTCCCAAGCCCTTGCCAACGGTGCTGCACCCTGGCACCATGCAGCCGGTTGGCCCCGACGACCTGGCGCCGCTGTTCCCGATGTCGCTGATCATGCAAGAGGTCAGCCTTGAGCGCGAAATCGAAATCCCCGAGCCAGTGCGTGACATTTACCGCCTGTGGCGGCCCGCCCCCATGTTTCGTGCGCACCGGCTTGAAAAAATCCTTGGCACCCCTGCCAAGATTTTTTACAAATACGAAGGGGTCAGTCCGGCAGGCAGCCACAAGCCCAACACCGCCGTGCCGCAGGCGTTTTTCAACAAAGAGGCTGGTGTCAAGCGGCTGGTAACCGAAACCGGTGCCGGCCAGTGGGGCACCTCGCTGGCCTTTGCCGGCTCGCTCTACGACATGGAAGTCGAAGTGTTCCAGGTACGTGTGTCGTATGACCAGAAGCCCTATCGCCGTGCGGTGATGGAAACCTATGGCGCGCGCTGCGTTGCTTCGCCATCCAACGAGACGGTCTATGGCCGCTCGGTGCTGGCCAAGCGCCCCGACCACCCTGGCAGCCTGGGGATTGCGATTTCTGAAGCGGTTGAACTCGCGGTGCAGCGCGAAGACACCAAATACGCGTTGGGCTCGGTGCTCAACCACGTGCTGCTGCACCAGACCATCATTGGCCAAGAAGCGATGCAGCAGATGGAAATGGCCGATACCTGGCCGGATGTGATTGTTGGCTGCACCGGTGGTGGCTCCAACTTTGCCGGAATTGCGTTTCCGTTCATCGGTCATGGCCTGCGCGGTGGCCCCAAGCCGCGCATGGTGGCGGTCGAGCCAGCCGCCTGCCCGTCGCTGACCCGTGGCAAGTACGCCTATGACTTTGGCGACACCGGCCACCTGACACCGCTGACCAAGATGCACACCTTGGGCAGTCAGTTCACGCCACCTGGCTTTCATGCCGGTGGCCTGCGCTACCACGGCATGGCGCCGATGGTGTCGCACTGCAAGCAGCTCGGGCTGCTTGAAGCGGTGTCGTACAACCAGGTCGAGTGTTTTGAAGCTGGCGTGATGTTTGCCCGTGCCGAAGGCATCGTGCCGGCCCCCGAGGCCAATCATGCCGTCAGGGGTGCCATCGTTGAAGCGCTGCGTTGCAAGCGTGAGGGCAAGTCAGAAACCATTTTGTTCAACCTGTGTGGCCACGGGCACTTTGACATGGCGGCCTACCAGAAGTATTTTGCCGGCGAACTGACCGACGAGAAATACGACGAAAGCGAACTGGCCATGGCCCTGGCGGGCTTGCCCAGCGTGCCTGACACGGTGTGATGATGCGGTGGATGCTGCGGCAGCGGGGCTGAGGTTTGGCTCAGTCTTGCGGCCTTTGCCCGTCGCTGCGGCACCAGCACTGCAAGGGCATCAGCCCAGCCAGCGGCGCATCAGCGTTTGCTCAATCACCTCGCGGCAGGCTTGTGCCTGCACTTGCAGGCACACCTGGGTGTGCGGAATGTCGTCATGCCAACCGTGCTGCGGGTAGCTCACCGCCTTGCGTTGCATCATGGTCTGGCCTTGCGCCAGCCCATCCACTGCCACCCGCACCCGCCCGCGCTGCAGCGTGAACAGGTCGGGGTCGGTCAGCACCACAAATGCCAGCACATCATGGCCATAGCAACCGTTGATTTGCCCTGCCAACGGGTCGTGCTGGCTGTAAAACGCGCTGTAAAACCGCACCGCGTGCGCCAGTGCGTCGGTGGCAGCGTGGCAGTGGTGCGCTGCGATTTGCTCGAACAGTGCCACTGGCAGAATCACCTGGTGGGTGACATCGAGTCCGACCATGGTGAGTTCCCAGCCAGCCGTGAACACGATGTCGGCGGCGTGCGGGTCATTCCAGATATTGGCCTCGGCCACCGGCGACACGTTGCCCGACTCGATCACCGTACCGCCCATCAGCACCACTTCTCGCACCAGTTTGGGCAGTTCCGGGTCAAGTTGCAGCGCAGCAGCCAGATTGCCCAGTGGGCCTACCGCCACCAAAGTGATGTCACCCGGGCTTTGCCGGGCCGTGTCAACGATGAATTGCGCGGCGCTGCGCGAATCGACCTGCGCGCTGCAGTGGTGCCGCTCGGGCAGATTGCCCAGGCCGTCGGCACCGTGGATAAAGTCGGGCGGTGACTCTGCCTGTTTCACCATTGGCCGTGCAACGCCTTGGGCGACCGCAATGCTGCGCCCGGCCAGCGCGCACAGGTACAGGGCATTGGCGCTGGCCTGCTCGACCGTGACATTGCCAAAGGTGGTGGTGATGCCGATCACATCCAGGCCTGGGTGCGCCAGCGCGTAACACAGCGCCATCGCGTCGTCCACGCCAGGGTCGGTGTCAAATATAAGTTTGCGTGGGGGTGTCATTGCCATGGATGTTGATTGCCTATTGAGGGCAGAAAATTTTCATTAAATGTAGCAGTCAACGCAGACTGATAAAGGGCTGGAGCCGGATTTGATCCTTCAATAAGCCAGATATCAGGAATTCACCTGGTGATTCATCAGCAGCAACTGCGCTTGCATTGTCAAGTCGCTTGCATTGCCAATTAGGGGAGGTCGGGCTTTATTGTGTTGTTTGCCCGGTTTCTCCTGTCGTCTGCCTGGCGATTCCTTTTGTTGGATGCTGGCAGGCGGCATCAGAAGCTGCCTTGGTCCACGGCGCGCCGCAGGCACAGGTTTGGGTTGAATCGGCCGCTTCGGACGACAGCGAGTGGGTATGGGGAACCGCGTTATGGCAAGCGGCGAAGGGCATGGGGTCAATCTCGAATCCACCGTTGGCTCAGAAATTCAAAAGCCTGCCCCGCGCTGGCTGGCTCGCCGCTTGACATCAAGGCCACCTTGCCCAGGGTCATTGTCGCCCCCTACGCCAGCGCCGGGGAACCCCTGGGTTGTCACCCGAAATGGTTCTTCAGCGCAAGAAATCCTGCGCCTTGCTTGAACAATTGCGCTGTGTTGACAGGGCCAGCACAGGCATGAACATGGGCAAAATCGACAAAGAGGTCTGGCGCGCAGTCTTGCTGGAAATGCTGGCCTGAGCTTTGGCTTCCGCCTCGCGACTACATCGCAGCCCGATAAAACATGAGAAATATGGCTGTAGCCCCCGTGGAATGGGCGCTAACAGCTATTTATTTAATAGCAATTGAGTTGCACGTCGCGGGCGCAAGTCGGTTGTCAGCGGGTTGCTTGGGTCAGGCCTGCGACATCAGGAATCATTTGGGTTTTGGCCGAGAGCGACGGGCAAAGGCTTGAAGCGCAAACAGTGACTTTCGATGCCTGTGCGTTAAATTGGCCGTTGGGTAAGTGAAGGCCCAATCGAGCAGTTCACCTCAAGGTGGTGAAACTTGGGGTTTTGCCAACAGATCAAGGGCTTTCGTGTCGATTGATATCTGTTTCAAGGCCTGATACCTCGTCGCAAGGCTGGCATCGAATACAGTGGACCCGAGATTATTCATCGTTGGTCATTGTTCAATGGCTGGATTCAAGGTACGAGCTTTGTTTTCCTGCCAGGTTGCCTCAAAAAAGTCTATTGAGTCGAATGTGACGTGTTGTCGCGCAAGGCTCTGAAGTGTCAGCCTTTGTCTTGGTAGCCGCCCCCATACTTTCAAAGGATATCCCCATGCCAGCCATTTCTTTTACTCGGAAATTGCGGCATGCGCTTGCCATGGGGTTTGTCGGTTTGCTGCTGACCATCTCAGCAGCAGGCGCGCACGCTGCTACAACAACGGTGGCTATCGGCTTCGACACGGACAACAACGCCGCTACCGGTTGCACACTGACCAGCGGCAGCAGTTCAATGCCCGGCGTTGAAACTGTGCTCTACACGGTGGTGACGACGGCGGTCAATACCGGTACAGTCTCAACGATCACACGCAGCATCTGCATTGCAGGTGTGTTCGGTGCCCCCATCAACGTCAGTGCCGGGGGCTGGCCGGTCGGTATGTCGGCCGGGCTCAACGGGTCCGACCTGATTGAAACCTTTATCCCGCTGGCTGATCTGGGAGGTACCTCGTCGGTAAAGATGGGCGCCATCACCCCATCAAGCGACAGTTTGATCGCGGCCGGGGTGTTTGCTGTGAGCCCATTGGCACCGACCGCACCCGAGCCAATCCCAAGCCTGTCGCCAACCGGCATGCTGATTCTGTTATCGCTGATCGGTAGCACTGGCTGGCTGATGCGCCGCCATGCACGCGAGGGTGGCAAGCTGTTGCTGCTGTCGTGTTTGGTAGCGGGCACTTTGAGCACGGTCTCGGCCTTGGCGATTGTGCTGGATGGCAACGGTGTCGACTGGACCGGCATTGCGCCGCTGGCAACTGATTCGGCGGTCGATGCGCCAGCAGGCCAGGATCTGGTTGCGCTCTACGCCATCCAGGATGGCGCCAATCTGGCATTGCGCGTTGACATGGTGCTGGCACGCGAGGCGGGCAACCAGCAGCCGGAGGTCAATGCCGGTGGCAATCAGACCATCGCACTGGCGGCGGTTGCAACGCTTTCCGGCAGTGCCACCGATGACGGCCTACCCAATCCGCCAGCCACCCTGACCTATGCCTGGAGCAAGGTTAGTGGACCGGGGACTGTTACTTTTGGCAATGCTGCCAGTGCTGCGACCTCCGCGAGTTTCAGTTTGGCGGGCGCCTATGTGCTGCGCCTGAGCGCCAGCGACAGCGTGCAGACAGGAGTCGGCGAAGTCGCGATTACTGTGACACCGGGGGTGAGCCTTAATCAGGCACCGTCGATCACCCAGGCCGCAGTGACGGTCGTCTTGCCGCAGTCACTTGATCTCGACCCGGCGGTGACCGACGATGGCTTACCCAACCCGCCGGGCGGGCTGACCTACCGCTGGACCCAGGTTTCGGGTCCTGCGGTGTTGCCGCCAGCACCGTCGACCGCGTTTGCTCCGGTCGGGTTTAACTCGACGACCACCGCCAGAACAACCGTGAGCTTCGATCCGGTCGGACCCGGCGCCTACGTGCTGCGGCTCGTCGCCAGCGATGGCGAGTTGGAGACCAGTCACGACATTGCCGTCACCGTGCTGGCGCAACCCCTGGCCGCGCCGGCATTTAGCCCACTTCCGACGCAGACGGTGAGGCTCGGGGACACGCTGTCTGTCGCCCTTCCCGGCAACGACATCAACCCACGGGACACGCTGACCTACAGCCTGCTTGTGGCCCCCACTGGTGCAGCCCTGGTGCCCACCGGCTCGTCCAGATTCACGTTCACGCCCTCCGCCGGACAAGTGGGCACCCATCTGGTGACTGTGCAGGTGCGCGATGCCGTTGGCAGCACCGCACAGGCGAGCTTCAGCGTCATCGTGCAGAACGCCAATCGCACGCCACTGTTCACCGCCGCAAGCAAGGCAAACGCGGCAGCCAGCGTCGGCACAACTTACGCGCGCACGCTGGTGGCGATTGATCCGGACATTGGCGATTCACTGACCTACGCGTTGATCAGCGGGCCCGCCGGGCTGACGATTTCGGCATCGGGCGAACTTGCCTGGTCGCCGTCGCCGTCGCAGCGTGGCGACCACATCATCAAGGCCAAAGTTAGCGATGTCGCTGGTGCGGTCGATGTCGCCATGTTCACGCTGACCACTGGCAACAACGTCGCGCCGCTGGCGCGAGACGATGTCTACGAGGTTCGTCTGGGAGAAACGCTGACCATTCCCGCGGCTGGCGTACTCGGCAACGACCTGTCGCTGAGCGGCAACCCGCTGACAGCCGCCAAGCTGAGTGATCCCGACAAAGGGACGATCAACGCTTTCAACGCCGACGGCGGTTTTAATTACACCGCGCCCGCTACGCTGCCGGCCGTTCCGGGGCTCAATCCGGTCGTGAGCTGGCGTGCAGTGGGAGACGGCAACGATCATTTCGTACTAGCGGCCGATGTCGACCACGACGACGTGGTTGAGTATGTTTTGTCCGCCTTGGGCGATTTCCGTGCCAAGCGCGGCAGCAATGGCTCGCAGTTGTGGCAATGGGACCGTTCGATCACCACCCACGCAAACGTATCGGCTTGCGGCACGGCCACGGACGAGTTCGCACTGGGCAATGTTAGCGATGTCGTTGGTGGCGACATTTACCTTTTTTCTTCGATCAATTGCGACCAAGGCGGCTACGCCGGCTACCCGGACCGCCTTTTCGCCGTCAACGCCTCGCAAATACTGACCGGCGGCAAAGTGGCAACGCAGTGGAAGAGCGAGCGCTTGTCGCGGCCGCATCCCGGTGCTTATGCCACCGCCTCGTCATTAGCGCCGGCTGACCCGCCGATCACGCCATTCTTCGGGGCGTCCGCAGACGGATCGGTGCCCACGCTGGCAAAACTCACGGCGGGCGGATCGACCAAGTTATTGACCCGCTTTTTGGCTACCGATGTCTATGGCCCCTACTATGACACACCCAATTCCAACCACTTTGGTCGCGCCGCCTGCCGCACGGTAACGGGCCTGCCCGCGGATGAAGGCCGAGCCTGCAAGGCGACCTTTGTGATCGATGCCGCCACCGGCGCCATCGACCAGGTGCTCACGGCACCGAATGCCGCCAACCAAGTGAACACGTACGTCCCTCAAGGTACGCCGACCAAGCAAAACGTTCCGATCGTGGCCGACCTCGACGGCGACGGCCAGGTCGAAATCATCTCGGGCGGCGATGTCTGGAAGCTGGCGGGTGGGGTGTGGACGCTCGCCTGGCAGGCGGAATTTGCTTCCGTGACTTCTGGGGTGAAACTCGGGTTTGAGCCCACCTCGGTCGCGGTGGCTGATCTGGACGGCGACGGCAAGGCCGAGGTCATCATCCACATCATTGGTTACGACAACGGCCCGCAAAAGAACGCGGGCGGCATCCATATCTTCAATCACGACGGCACTCTGCGCCGCACCATTCCTATCCCGTTTACCTGGATCAACGGCCTGCTCAGCGTGGCCGATGTTGACGGCGATGGTGCGCCGGAGGTGCTGCTTGCCGGTGACAGTTTCGTCTATGCCTATCGTCAGGATGGGTCCTTGCTCTGGGCCAAGCTGCCGCCCGACGTCATCAGCGATGTCGTGCCCGCCATCGCGCCCATCGCGATGCCGCGCACCACCGATTCGCCGCTCTACGTCTACGACCTGAATCTGGATGGCGTGCCCGAAGTCATCCTCCAGAGCACGCGCCGCCTCTTTATCCTCAACGGGCGCACTGGCGCCGAACTGTGGAGCATCGATACCGAAAGCGAACGCTATTACCTGCACGGCAATCCACTCCTGGTCGATGCCGACAACGACGGCCACGTCGACATTCTCGTGCATGTTGCCAATCGATGGAACTGTGACTACTGGGGCTCTGGGCCGGGTGGCTGCAAGGGCAACGCGATGCGCATCAGCGGAGGTGACAACAACTGGGCGCCGGGGCCTAAAGTGCAAAACCAGCTCAACTTCCGTCCCACGGCCATCAACGACACCGCGCAAATTTTGTACGACGCCTCGGTGCGCCGCGATTTCCGCCAGCAGATTCAGCAGGGCACGGTGATCGATCCGCGTATCGCGCAGAGCACAGCATTCACGTACAAGGCCAATGATGGCGCGGCGGATTCGGCACCGGCAATCGTGGCCATTGACATCAAGCCGCCAAACAGACCGCCTGTGATCACTTCGATACCGCCCAGCGCGCTTCTCAGAGCGAGCCCGGACGGTGTGAAGACGATCTACACCATCACCGCTGTGGACCCGGACGTCGGTGACACGGTGCATTTTGAGTTGGTCACCAGCAGTTTCGACGCGACATCCTACCCAGGGCCGACGGTTGATGCGGTCACCGGCAACCTGAATCTGTACAGTTGCAGGGCCTGCGGCACTCAGCGAATTGTGATAACCGTTGCCGCAGTTGATACACAAGGTGCGCGCACCGAGCAGTCGTTTCTCATCGATCTCTCCCCCACTGCGGTTGCTGTTCCGAACGTGATCGGGCAACTGCTGCCCGATGCAAGTACCGCGATCGAGGCCGCCAGCCTCAAGCCCTTGGTCGTGACCGAACTCTTTGGGCCGCAAGCGGCCGGAACAGTCTTCGGCCAGGACCCGTTAGCCGGTGCTGCCAATGTCGGACGCGGTGCCACGGTGAAACTGACTGTATCAAAAGGCCCGCAGCCGGTGTTGGTGCCCAACGTTGTCGGAGCGGTCGAAACTGCGGCTGCCACCGCACTTGCAAACGCCGGGTTCTCGGTCATCGTGGCACGGCAGTTCTCGACGGTGATAGCAGCGGGCCTGGTGATCTCGCAGTCGCCGACGCCCGGCACGATGCTGCCACCGGGCACCGCGCAGATCATTGTGTCAAGCGGCACCGGGCTGGGGTTGAAATTGGACCGTGGCTTGATGTCGGCGAACGGCGCGATCGTTGTGACCCCGGTCGCCATTGATGTCGATGGCAACACGGTGGCAACCCCGGTCCTGACCTACGCCATCACGCCCAGGCAGCTTCCGTTCGCGGGCACGCTGCCGACTATGGCGGGCCTGACGATAACGGCCGGTTTAACGACGATGGGCTCGTTCGTCGTCACAGCGACCGATGCGGCGAACTCGCGCACTGCGGCTGCGGAATTCGCCGTCGCCCTGCCCGCCGATGCGGACGGCGGGGGCAGCAGCGCCAGTTTTGCTCGGCTGCTTTCCGTTCTGCAGGGAATCGACGATTTTGGTCCCGCGCTACGCGCTGCGCGCGCTGCCAACGACGTGCCGCAAATGAAGGTCCTTCTGGGGCAGATGGTCACACTGTGGCGCACCGTCGATCTCGACGATCTCAAGGATTCGATGGTCCTCGTCTTTGCGCAGGGCTTCGCGCCGTCGCGCCGCGACCTGGATGCCTTGGGGTTGAGCCCGACCGACGACGACCTGCTGGTGAAACAGGTGATGCGCGACGCGGTCGCCGACCTTGATGCCTGGACGCAAGGACTGCGCGGCACAACCGCCTCCCTGTCCGATCTCAACGCCCTGGCGGACCAGTTCATCAGCCGATCAGCGCGCATCAATGCGCTGACCGTCAGCGAGTATGGTGTCGTGCTGTCGCAGCCGGAGTATCAGATGCTGGTCGCGCAGCGGATACCGGCCTTCTACGAGGCGGTGATGGAGGAGGCTGCCGAGTTGGCCGGAATTCCGCGCCGCAATTCGCCATTCCCGTACCAGAAACGCATGACCGTGGCCGGTGCCGCCTCGCAAGTCACGATGCCTCAGATCAAGTCGACGCTGGTCGAGTTGGCGGTGACGCAGGCGGTTGGCTACATCACCGACAAGATCATCGAAAAGGGAGTGGAAACCTTTGCCAACGGCAAGAAATTTGCCGTCGACGTGATGGGGCAGGCTTCCTGGGGGGCTGGCGCGATGGTCATTGCGTCGCACCTGCGCGACTTGACCTACGGATCGGAAATCATCGCGACCGTGGCAGGTGCGTCGATGTCGTTCCACCTGTTCGAGGCACCTTATAGTTTCATCGAAGTGATCTCGAACGACGAGCCGAGCCTGAACGACGTGATGATCATCGGTAAGGACATCACCGACGAGGCAGTCGCTGCGGTGACAGGGCTGCTCGATGCCATGAAGGAAGGCTTCAGCTTTGGCAAGGACGCGGCCACCAATCCGAAGCGATACCGCAATCAGGATGAGGCTCAGAAGACCA
>ERZ795030.2676-NODE-2676-length-20536-cov-4.543821_pt1 | contig 20536 bp, 10 predicted proteins | sample MGYA00375122_ERZ795030 | MGnify/ENA primary metagenome ERZ795030 (study PRJEB30165, sample SAMN05720146) | activated sludge metagenome | isolation source: anaerobic digester from wastewater treatment plant | place: Japan | collected 2015-04-20 ... | reverse complement strand
GTTCCTCGCCACCCACGGCGGCATCCCCGTCTCCACCACGCACACAATCACCGGCTCGATCATCGGCGTCGGCGCCGTGACCAAACTTTCGGGCATCAAATGGGGGGTCGCCGAACGGATCGTCTGGGCCTGGATCGTGACGATCCCGTTTTCCGCGCTCGTCGCCGCCGCCTGCTTCTATCTGTTCAAACTGCTCCACCCGGCGTTCTGACGAGACCGACACGGGGCCGGGCCGCAGGCGGCGGAGCGGTCAGCGCCGCGGCAGGCTGTCAACGCGCGTGCGGAATGTGGGCAGGTCGCTGTAACCCATCAGATATTCGTCGACGCCGCGGGCGGCCTCCCGGCCTTCGGCCAGGGCCCAGACGACGAGCGACTGGCCGCGGCGCATGTCGCCCGCAACGAAGACCTTGTCCACCGAGGTCCGGTAGTCCTCATCCGCCTTCACGTTGCCGCGCTCGTCAAGCTCGACCCCGAGCTGTTGGAGCAGCCCCTCTTTCTCAGGACCGACAAACCCCATCGCCAGCAGGACCAGGTCGGCTTCGATTTCAAAATCGCTGCCGGCGACTTCGGTCATTTTCATCCGGCCGGAGTCGTCGTTCGTCCACTCCAGTTCCACGCAATGGAGCAGCCTGACGTTGCCTGCATCGTCGCCCGTGAAGCGTTTGGTCAGCACGCTCCACTGGCGATTGCAGCCTTCCTCATGCGACGAGGAGGTGCGCAGGACCATCGGGTAATAGGGCCAGGGGTAGTTCTCCGTCCGCTCGTTGGGCGGCATCGGCAGCAGCTCGATCTGCGTGACCGACTTCGCCCCATGGCGCACGGAGGTGCCGACGCAGTCCGAGCCGGTGTCGCCGCCGCCGATCACGACGACATGCTGGTCGGTGGCGAGGATGCGATCGGCGGGGGCGATGGCGTCGCCCTGATTGACCTTGTTCTGCTGCGTCAGGAACTCCATGGCGAAGTGGATGCCCTTGAGCTGGCGGCCTTCGATCGGTAAGTCGCGGGCGGCGGTGGCCCCGCCGGCCAGCACGATGGCGTCGAATTCGCGCAGCAGCTCGTCGCCCTTCACGTCGCGGCCGACCCAGCAGTTGGTGCGGAAGATGACCCCCTCGGCCTCCATCTGACGGATGCGGCGTTCGACCTGAAATTTCTCCAGTTTGAAATCGGGGATGCCGTACATCAGGAGTCCGCCGGGGCGATCGGCGCGTTCGAAGACGGTGACGCTGTGGCCAGCGCGCCGCAGTTGCTGGGCGGCGGCCAGACCCGCCGGGCCCGAGCCGACGATCGCCACCTTGCGGCCGGTCTTGATCTCCGGCGGCTCCGGCTCGATCCAGCCGCAGTCCCAGGCGTGGTCGATGATGGCCTTTTCGATCTGCTTGATCGTGACCGGCGGCTCGATGATCCCCAGCACGCAGGCCGCCTCGCACGGGGCGGGGCAGATCCGGCCGGTGAACTCGGGGAAATTATTCGTCGCGTGCAGCCGGTCGATCGCCTCGCGCCAATCCTTACGATAAACCAGGTGGTTCCAATCGGGGATCAGGTTGCCCAGCGGGCAGCCGGTGTGGCAGAAGGGGATCCCGCAATCCATGCAACGCGCGGCCTGGCGCCCCAGCGTGACGTCCGACGGTTTGCTGGTGACCTCGCGCCAATCGTGCACCCGCTCTTCGACGGGCCGGTCCTGCGGTTCCTCGCGCGTATATTTCAAGAATCCCTTGATGTCGCCCATCGAGCGTTTCCCTCCGCTGTGGTGTGCTCCTGGTTTCCGATCGGCGGAGACGAGCCCTCCGCTCCGCCTGCGCTCCCGCCGGTGCGCCTCACTTGACGGCGACCGGTTCCTGCTCAAATGCGGCCTGCTCGTCGCGCCGCGCGCGTTCCTCCAGCGCCAGCTTGTAATCACGCGGGTAGACCTTGACGAACAGGTTGCGCACCCGCTCCCAGTCGGCGAGGACGGCCGCAGCCACCGTCGAGCCGGTGTAGTCCAGATGGCGCTGGATCATTTCACGGACGAAGTGCTCCTCCTCACCGGCCTCGATCCGTTCCAGATCGACCATCTCTTTATTGCAGCGGGCGGGGAAGGTGTCGCGCTCATCGAGCACATAGGCGATGCCGCCCGACATGCCGGCGGCGAAGTTGCGCCCGGTCTGGCCGAGGATGATGGCGCGGCCGCCGGTCATGTATTCGCAGCCGTGATCGCCGACGCCCTCGACGACAACGCGCGCGCCGCTGTTGCGCACGCAGAAGCGTTCCCCGGCGATGCCGCGGATGAACGCTTCGCCGCTGGTGGCGCCGTAGAACGACACGTTGCCGATGATCACATTCTGTTCGGCAACGAATCGCGCCTTGCGCGAGGGATAGATGATCAGCCGGGCGCCGGAGAGGCCCTTGCCGAAGTAGTCGTTGGCGTCGCCTTCGACTTCGAGCGTCAGGCCCCTGGCGGCGAACGCGCCGAAGCTCTGGCCGGCCGATCCGCGGAAGCGCAGGTGAATCGTGTCGTCGGGAAGCAGGTCCAGTCCAAAGCGCTTGGCGATCTCGTGCGAGAGCATCGTGCCGACGGTTCGGTTGGTGTTGCGGATCGGCAGTTCCAGTTGAACGCGTTCCTTCCGCTCCAGCGCCGGTCCGGCGAGCCGGATCAGCTCGTTGTCGAGTGCGCGCTCCAGCCCGTGATCCTGGCTCATCGTGCAGCGGGTGATGATGTGGGCGGGGACCTGCGGCTTGTGCAGGATCGGGGCCAGGTTCAGGCCGCGCGCCTTCCAATGGTCGATCGCGTCGGCGGTGTCGAGCATGTCGACGCGGCCGATCATTTCATCGACGGTGCGGAAGCCGAGGTCGGCCATGATCGCCCTCAGTTCCTCCGCCACGAAGAAGAAGTAGTTGATGACGTATTCCGGCTTGCCGCTGAATTTGGCGCGCAGCACCGGGTCCTGCGTGGCGATGCCGACCGGGCAGGTGTTGAGGTGGCACTTGCGCATCATGATGCAGCCCATCGAGATGAGCGGCGCGGTGGAGAAGCCGATCTCCTCGGCGCCGAGCAGGATCGCGATCGCCACGTCGCGGCCGGTCTTGATCTGACCGTCGGTCTGCACGACGATCCGGCTGCGCAGGTCGTTCATCACCAGGGTCTGATGGGTCTCGGCCAGGCCCAGTTCCCACGGCAGGCCGGCATGCTTGATCGAGGTCAGCGGCGAGGCGCCGGTGCCGCCGTCGTGGCCGCTGATGAGGACGACGTCGGCCTTGCCCTTGGCGACGCCGGCCGCGACCGTGCCGACGCCGACCTCGGCGACGAGCTTGACGCTGATGCGCGCCGCGGGGTTGCTGTTTTTCAAATCGTGGATGAGCTGGGCCAGGTCCTCGATCGAATAGATGTCGTGGTGCGGCGGCGGGGAAATCAGTCCCACGCCGGGGGTGGAATGGCGGATCCGGCCGATCACCTCATCCACCTTGTGGCCCGGAAGCTGTCCGCCCTCGCCGGGCTTCGCCCCCTGCGCCATCTTGATCTGCAGTTCGCGCGCGCTCGTCAGGTAGTTGATCGTGACGCCGAAACGCCCCGACGCGACCTGCTTGATGGCGCTGTTGCGGTTGTCCCGGAAGCGCTCGGGATCCTCGCCCCCCTCGCCGGTGTTGCTCTTGCCCCCCAGCGTGTTCATCGCGATGGCCAGCGTTTCGTGCGCTTCCTTGCTGATCGAGCCGAACGACATGGCGCCCGTGCAGAAGCGTTTGACGATCTCGGCGGCCGGTTCGACCTCGTCCAGATGCACCGGCTGGAGGCTCTTGCGGAAGGTCAGCAGGCCGCGCAGCGTGCAGCGCATGCGCGCGTCCTCGTTGAGCAGGCGGCTGAACTCGCTGAAGGTCTCCCACGAGTTGCGGCGCACCGCTTCCTGCAGCTTGCTGATCGTGAACGGGTTGATCATGTGCTTTTCGCCGTCGCGCCGCCACTGGTACTGACCACCCAGGTCGAGCTTCAGATTGAGCGGGATATTGCGCGGCGGGAAGGCCTTCTGGTGGCGGCGGATCGCCTCCTCGGCGATCGTTTCCAGCCCGATCCCCTCGATGCGGGAGGCCGTGCCGGTGAAGTAGCGGTCGACGACGTTGGGATGCAGGCCGATGGCCTCGAAGATCTGGGCGCCGCAGTAGCTCTGGAGCGTCGAGATGCCCATTTTGGACATCACCTTGAGCAGGCCGTGATTGATCGCCTTGATGTAGTTTTTCTTGGCCTTCTCCATCGAGATCTCGCCCAGGGCGCCGTCGCGCCGCAGCGACTCGATGGCATCGAGTGCGACATACGGGTTGACGGCGCTGCAGCCATAGCCGAACAACAGGGCGAAATGATGCACCTCGCGCGGTTCGCCCGATTCCAGGACAAGACTGGCCTGCGTGCGCGTTCCCTCGCGGATCAGGTGGTGATGGATCGCGGCGACGGCCAGCAGGCTCGGGATCGGCACCATGTCGTTGCCGCAGTCGCGGTCGGTCAGGACGATGATGTCGATCCCTTCGCCGATGGCGCGGCTGATCTGCTCGCAGAGGTCGCGCAGCGCCCGGCGCAGCCCCTTGTGGCCGTCGTCGGCGGGGAAGAGAATTGGAAAGACCCGCGAGCGGGTGTGTGAATCGGTCTTGACGCGCTTGAGGCGCTCCAGGTCGCTGTTGGTCAGGATCGGCTGTTCCAGCTTGATCCGGCGGGCATGCCGGGGAGTCTCGTCGAACAGGTTGTCTTCGCGCCCCAGGTAGAGATTGAGCGAGGTGACGAGTTCCTCGCGGATCGCGTCGAGCGGCGGATTGGTCACCTGCGCGAAAAGCTGCTTGAAGTAATCGAACAGCAGGCGCGGTTTGTCGGAGAGGACCGCCAGGGCGGCGTCGTTCCCCATCGAGCCGAGCGGCTCCTTGCCTTCGATCGCCATCGGCGCCAGCAGGATGTTCATGTCCTCCAGCGTGTAGCCGAAAAGCTGCTCGCGAACGGGGAGGGTTTCGGGGGCGAAGCCGCGGAAGTTGCGCGGGTTGGGCAGTTCGTCGACCCGCACCAGGTTCTCGCCCAGCCACTGACCGTACGGCTGGCGCGAGTAGAGGCGTTCCTTGATTTCCTCGTCGGAGATGATCCGCTCTTCTCCCAGGTCGCAGAGGAACATGCGACCCGGCTGCAGGCGCCCCTTCAGCGTGACCTCTTCCTGCGGGATGTCCAGCACGCCCGCCTCAGAGGCCATTACCACCAGGCCATCCTGCGTGGCCCAGTAGCGCGACGGGCGCAGGCCGTTGCGGTCGAGCACCGCGCCGATCATCCGTCCGTCGGTGAACGCGATCGACGCCGGCCCGTCCCACGGCTCCATCAGGCAGGCGTGGTATTCGTAGTACGCCTTCTTCTCCTCCACCATCGACTCGTGGTGCTGCCAAGCCTCGGGGATCAGCATCGAGACGCAATGCGGCAGGCTGCGCCCGGTCTGAAACAGCAGTTCCAGCGCGTTGTCGAGGCAGGCCGAGTCGCTCTGGCCGTCGCGGATGATCGGAAAGAGCGTCTCGATCTCCTCGATCAACGGCGTGCTGAACTGCGACTGGCGCGCGTTCATCCAGTTGATGTTGCCGCGCAGCGTGTTGATCTCGCCGTTGTGGGCCAGGTAGCGGAACGGCTGCGCCAGGTCCCAGGTAGGCGACGTGTTGGTCGAGTAGCGTTGATGCACCAGCGCCAGCCGGCTGATCATCCGTTCATCGTTCAGGTCGGGGTAGTAGCGCGCGACCTGGTCGGCCAGCAGCAGCCCCTTGTAGATCAGCGTCACCGAGGAGAGGCTGGGGATATGGAAGAGCGGCTTCTGCGCGATCTTGGAGCGGTCCACCAGGTGCTCGACCTGCTTGCGGACGACGAACAGCCGCCGTTCGAAGTCCTCCTGGGTCTTCAGCTCGCGGGGCCGGCCGATGAAGATCTGACGGATGGCGGGTTCGCCTTCGCGCGCCACGCGGCCGATATGCCGGTTGTCGGTTGGAACGTCGCGCCAGCCGACCAGCCGCAGGCCGTTGCGCCGGATGACGCTCTCAAAGGCCAGCTCGCAGTAGTTGGCTTCGTCCACCTTGCGGGGCAGAAAAACCATGCCGACGCCGTAATGGCCGGGGTCGGGCAGGTCGAAGCCCGCCTCGACCGCCACTTCGCGCAGAAACAGGTCGGGCACCTGCATCAGGATGCCGGCGCCGTCGCCCGTTGAGGCATCGCAGCCGCAGGCGCCCCGATGCTCCAGGTTGCGCAGGATCTGCAAGCCCTGCTGGATGATCCGATGGCTGGCGGGACGCTTCAGGTCGGTGACGAAACCCACGCCGCACGCATCGTGTTCATACTGAGGGATGTATAGGCCTTCCTGCTTCCGCACGGGAGACTCCTTTCGCTGATGCCGCACGATCCACCCGGCGATGGATCGAATCAGCAGGGCCGGGTTGCCGCCGGCCGCCCGCGATCCGCCACGGCGGGGCGTCGCCGTCCTGCCTCAAGGTTGCCGTCTTCCCCTGGGTGCCCATGCACCCCCATGGGAATGGGAAGTGGGGGGCGCCGCCTCGGTTCAGCTTTTGGTCGGGTCGACGACCAATGCGAAGGGGGGCAACAGGGATGGGAACCCTCCACGAGTTCCCGATAAAATTTACACACGAAACCGGGGAGGTGTCGAAGGAAAAAACCAGCGGCGACGGCCAACCGGCATTCCGGCGGAGGGCGCAATCGGGGCGCGCCTGGGGGCGCGAGGCATCATTCAGCCCATTTCAGATACGAATCTAAGTTATTTATTATCAATGATTAAAGGAACGACTTGGGCGGCCGCCGCGATGGCGATGAGCATGCTGCGAAAAGGATTTCGCGCGATCCACACCCCGCTTGGGTCCGCGCCTCGGAATGCGGGCCATCATCCTGGATTGCGGCGGATTCCCACGTATTTCTTGCTGCTATTATTCGGCCGACGCGCCCTCGTGTGCGTCGGCCATCACGAGCCGGATCTCGAACAGCCGCGGCCACAGCTTGCCGGTCACGAACAGCCGATCGGCCTCCTGGTCCCACGCAATCCCGTTGAGGACCTCAACCTTCTGCCATGGGCGCGTCGCCGCGGGGAGCCCCGCCAGCTCGATCCAGGCGCCGACGGCCCCCGAGGCGGGGTCGATCACGGCGATCCGGTCGGTCTGCCAGGCGTTGGCGAGGACCCAGCCGCGGACCAGCTCGAGCTCGTTCAAGCGGGGCGGGGGCTGCCCGGGATCGAGCCGCACGGCGACCTTGCGCGTGATCGCAAACGTGGCCGGGTCGCGCAGGGTCAGTTCCGCCGTGCCGTCGCTCATGATCAGTCGCGCGCCGTCGGTCGTCAGGCCCCAGCCCTCGCCGTCGTAGGTGAATTTGCGCCGGAAGCGGAAATCGTCGCGGCCCAGCACGAAGAGCGTCCGCTCGCGCCACGTCAGCCAGAACAGTTCGTCGTTGAGCAAAGCCAGCCCCTCGCCGAAGTAGCTCCGTTCAAGGGGCTGCTCGCGCACTATGCGCCCGGTTTCGAGCTCCACCTCGCGCAACGAGGATTGGCCGTAGCGCCCGGTCGACTCGAACAGCCGGGCCGCGTGCCACAGCAGGCCCTGCGTGTAAGCCTCGGGGTCGTGAGGATAGACCGCGACAATCTCGTAGCCCAGGAGGGCGGTCGAAGAAGTCGTCAGTTCGTCGAGAATGCCGGTGGAACCGGCGCCGGCGGAACGGGGCGCAAGATCGGGCGAGATGTGCAGGCCCCAGCCAATAGCGGCAAGCGCACACAGAGCCAGCAGCGCGCCGGCGCACGCCACGAACACCGGCGCACGGAGGCTGGAAGGCCAGGCTCCGGCGGGGGGAGGGCGATGGTCTGGAGCAGCGGGGCGCCGGCGGGTTTTCACGGGAGCGCCCTGGCAGGGGAATTCCGCGAGTCGAGGACGGGAGACCTTTTTATTGAGTGTGGGGCGGAAGGCTCAGAGCGGTTCATAGGCCAGTTCGACCACCCTGCCGGTCCGGACCGATTCGAGAACGCCCTCGAAAAAGACGAGCGATTTGTAGCTTTCGTAGATATTGGAGCGGGTCGTGCGGCCTTCGCGAACGGCGGCGAAGAAGTCCTCGATCTCGGCCAGATGGCCGGTCTCGCGGCCGCTGTCGCCCCCGGCGACAAACGTCGGCGGCTCGCGCCATTCGGCGGCCTTGCCGTTCTCGGTAATGCGCCAGATCGACGAATTATGGATCGTCATGAAGTTGCCCCCGCGCAGCGTGAGCTCCACTTCCTCGGTCGGCAGGGTGAACGAGCGGCCGTCGGTCAGGTTCAGCGCGCCGACGGCCCCGCAGGCAAATTCCACGCTCACCGCGTAGGCCTGGCCGCCCTTGGCGAAGGCAAACACGCGCCGGATCTCGCCGAACAGATACCCGGTAAGATCCAAAACGTGCAGCGCGAAATCGTGCAGGAAAGCGGTGCTGGCGGGGTCTTCCGAATAGGCCGCCGAGGCGTAGTCGATCGACAGCGAGTAGCGATCCTCGGGCGGGAAGCCCTCCAGCCACTGGCGCGCGCGGCTGTAGGCGATGTTGTAGCGCTTCTTGAACGCCGTCGTGCAGAGCAGGCCGGCCGCCTTGGCGGCCCGCGCCACGCCCAGCGCCTCGCTCGCGGTCGGCGCCGGAGGTTTCTCGGTGTAGCAGGGGTAACCCTTGGCCAGCACCCGCGGGGCCAGTTCGGCATGCGCCCTGGGACCGATGCAGACGATCACGCCGTCGGGCCGCTGGTCGTCGAGCATCCGTTCCCAGTCGGTGTAGGCCTGGCCGCCGAAGCGGCGGGCGTTGCGTTCGGCGCGCTCGGTGTTCAGGTCGCAGCAGCCGACGAGGCGTCCCCCCGCGGCGCCGATGTAGGGGTAGATGCGGTTGGAGGAAAGGTTGCCCGCCCCGATGATGCAGACGCGGAAATCCGGGTTCATGCCGCCGCTCCCAAGTGGTCCTGCAGATACCGCCTGGCGTCGGCCAGATATTTCACGGTATTTTCGGCATCCTTCACTTCCATTTCGACGACGACCTTGCCCGCATAGCCGGCGCTGTCGAGATAGCGGAACAGCCCCGGCAGGTCGATTTCGCCCTGGCCAAACGGCACCGACTGAGGGCCGATCTGGTCCTTGATATGCACCAGGGCGATACTCTCGCCGAGGAAGTCGGCGGCCCGGCGCCAGTCGACGCCCGCGGAATGGAACTGGCCGACTTCCAGCAGCGTTTTCATCCGCGAGTCGTTGATTCCCTCGATCACCGCGCGGAAATCCTCCAGCGTGCTGATCGCCGTGCCGAAGTGGTTCTGCAGCACCGGCGTGACGCCGAGGCCGTCGATCGCGTCCAGGAAACGCCGGGCCGATTCGATGTAGAGCGGCCGCGTGTTGGCCTTGAACAGGACGATCTGCGCGCCGAGGTCGCGGGCAAACCGCGTCGCGCGCACGGCCTCGGCCACCGATTCCTCGATGGCATCGTTGACGGGCGGAAGATGCAACGAATGATAGCGGAGGCCATGACGTTCGGCCTTCTCACGATAGACGGCGGGATCGCCGTAGTAGTCGAATCGCGACTGGACCCACTGGACGAAGACTTCGAAGTGGCGGTAGCCCAGTTGCGCATACGTCGCCAGGACTTCATCAACCGACATCGCCGGCAGGCTGCACGGACTGCCCACCAGCATCTCATCCAGATTAAATGTCATTGTCGCTACCTCCCCCGGGGCTGACTTCGATTGTGCCGCGCCGGGCGGCAAGAGCAACCCGAATGTGGAGGGCAAAACGATCTCTGAATCACGAAAGACACGAAAAAGCACGAAAGTTGGATGAGACTGAGCGGCAACGCGGTTTGAGCAAGTTTCCCTGTGTTCTCTCTTACGTCCCTTGTGTGCCTAATGTCCTTTTCGTCCTTTCCGAAGGACCCAATGCAGAGACGACGGACGAAAAGGCGCCCGGACAGATTCCATCGCTCAGAGGCGAGGGAAGAGCGGGCTGCCCTTGTCGACCTGCAGGCCTTCGCTCAGCAGGCCCCAGCGTTTCTGGTCTTCCCACGCGATGTCGGACGGCGACTGCTTCAGTCCCAGCCGCCGCCAGATTTCGGCGGCGGTGGCGGGCATCGCGGCGTGCAGCAGCGAACCGAGCATGCGGACTCCCTCGGCGAGCGTATAAAGGACCTCCTCAAGCGCGTCGGCCTGCGCCGGGTCCTTCGCCATCGACCACGGCGCCTTCTGGTTGATGTAGCCGTCGAGCGTCGCCACGCCCTCCCAGATCTTATTCATCGCCTGGGCGAAATCATAGTCCTGCATCAGCCGCTCGTAGCCCGCAAAGACCTCGTCGAACCGGGCGCGCACGGTGCGTTCCTCGGCGCCCTCGCACGCCCGGGGTTTGATCCGGCCCCCGCCGTTCTTCTCGATCATCGTCAGCGAGCGGCTGACGAGGTTGCCGATCCCGTTAGCCAGTCCCGCCGTGTAGGCTTCCTCCAGCGCTTCGTACGAGAAATCGCTGTCCTGTACCGGGTGAATGTGGCGCGCGAGGTAATAGCGGACCACTTCGACGCCGTATTTCTCGACCAGTTCGAACGGGTCGACAAAGTTTCCGGCCGACTTGGCCATTTTCGCCCCGGCGATATTGATGAATCCGTGCACAAACAGCTCGCGCGGCAGCGGCAGCCCCGCCGACATCAACATCGCCGGCCAGTAGATCGCATGGAACCGGATGATGTCCTTGCCGATGACATGCACGTTGCATGGCCAGTAGCGCGCATAGCGGTTCTGCGGATCGCTCTCCGCGTCGGGCTTGCCAAAGTCGAGGCCGGTAATGTAATTGCCCAGGGCGTCGAACCAGACGTACATCACCTGCCCGGGATCGCCCGGCACCGGCACGCCCCAGTTGCGAGCGCGCTGCTGCGAACGCGAGACCGAAAAATCGAGCAGGCCGCCGCGGATGAAACTGAGCATCTCGTTGCGGCGGAAGTCGGGAACGATGCGATAGCGCCCGCTGGCGATCAGTTCCTCCAGCGGCTGTTGATACCGGCTAAGCCGGAAGAAGTAGTTCTCTTCCTCCACCAGCTCGGGTTCGACGTTGTGAACCGGGCACTTGCCTTCCTTCAGTTCATCCTCCGCATAATAGGTTTCGCAGCCGACGCAGTAGAGGCCGCGGTAAGTTTTCTTGTAGATATCGTCGGGATTGCAGGCCGACCACAGCTTTTGCACGCCGCGGAAGTGGCGGGGTCCGGCGGTGCGGATGAAATCGTCGTTGGTGATTTCCAGCGCGCGCAGCAGCTCCACGAAACGCTGGCTGTTGCGGTCGACCAGTTCCTGCGTCGAGATGCCTTCCTTCTCGGCGGCGCGGACGTTCTTCAGGCTGTTGTCGTCGGTGCCGGTCAGGAAGAAGACGTCCTTGCCCAACTGGCGCTGAAACCGGGCGATCAGATCGGTCTGGATGAACTCCAGGGCGTGCCCGATGTGGGGGCGCCCGTTCACGTAGGGGATCGAAGTCGTGGCGTAGAAGCGGGGAGGTTCAGCGGTCATGGGGCGTGCGGGGTCTCGGGGAGGTCTCATGCCGTCGGCTTGGGGCGGGCGGCTTAATCCTGCGAGGCTAGCCAATTCGCGGCGCGAATGAAAGAAAATCCCTCAGCGCAGCATCCGTCGCGCCGCGGGCGGATGGTAGACGAACCACGGCTTGCTGAGGATGTCCTCGCGCGGCACGAGGCACAGCTCTTCCCAGTGATCGTAGATTGCCTGCTGGATGCCAGGCGCCTGCGCCGTCGAGTAGGAGTAGACGATGATGAAACGATCGGGCGGCGCGACGATCGTGAAATCGTGGCCGATCTGCCGTTGCACGACCGGCTGCCCGGCGACCGGCGCGGGAACGCCGTTGCGGTAGAAAACCCCGTCGCGCTGGGAGAACGTGTCGCCCGGCAACCCGACGACGCGTTCGACGCCGTTCCAGCGCTTGACGAGATACAAGTCCTCGCCCCGTTCGATCCGGGCCAGCGGCGGCCGGTATACGACCACGTCGCCCAACCGGGGATCGCGCAGGCGGAAGACGATCCGGCTGGCGACGTAGCGTTCGCCGCGGCGCAGGTAGGGGGCGGCCTCGTCGCTGATCACCGCCACCAGGTTGAACAGCGTCTTGCCGGCGACATACTGAATCAGCAGGCAGCCGATCGCGATGTAGAAGAACCAGGCAATGAAGAACCCCAGCGCATGCTGCCGCAGCACCGTGGCGCCGTTGATGCGTTGCGCGCTGATGAACGCGTCGTTGCACGACCAGACAATGGCGGCGAGCCCCGCGAGCAGGAGCCCGTTCGACCAGGGCCGGTACAGGTTGGCCAGGGCAATGGCCCACGCGGCGGCGACGAGCAGCATAAACAGGACGGCCTTGCGCGGCTGGCGGTTGTAGAGCTGGCCCAGACCGGGGACCATCGACAGCAGGCCGGCCAGCCAGGCCTTGCGCCGTTCAAGCTCCGGAGGGGCGGGGCGATCCTGGAGCGCGCGACCCAGGCGGTGGAGGGCGAGCAGAAGGGCGGTCGTGGCCCGCTGGACGAAGATCGGGGTCCAGCCGCGGCGGTTCAGCTCGACGCGCGGCGCCTCCCGGTCGACGGGCGCCAGGGGGTCGTCGTCGTTGATCCGGCCCAGGAAGGCCCGGCAGCGCACGCAACGCGCCTCGCGATCCATGTTGTGAAACCCGCAGCGGGGGCAAGTCTGCATCGGCCAAGCCTCCCGATCCCGGACGCCTGAAGCTGAAGTCTCGCGAACGCCGGTTCGGGTTGCAGTCAGTCCTCGCCGGCGACGCCGAGGTCTTCATAGATCGCGCGGTTGAGCGCCTCGTTGCGCGCCTGATGCTTCTGCTCGCCGGGCCGGCCGTTGAAGATCGCCACAACGACCAGGCCATTGTCCGGGTCGCAGAACCCGATCGAGGACTGGGCGCCGCCGTGGCCGAACGTTCGGCGGCCGGCATGCGGACCAAAGCCATAGGGAATCGCGCCGCCGGTATAATGCCGTGAGTTGACGATGAAACCGAGCCCCCAGTCGATCACGCACTGGAAGGTCTTGTCCATGCGGCCGACGCGGTTGGGCGAGGTGAGCGCTTCGACCGTCTGCGGCCGCAGAATACGGACGCCGCCGGCCTGTCCCCGGGCGAGCAGCATCTCGTAGAACGCGCCCAGTTCGCGAGCGGGACCGCGGGCATTGTTGCCGGGGGCCGGTTCGATGACCCGTTGCGGATCGGTCCATTGCGGAACGGCGGGCGTGTCCTCGGTGTTCATCAGGACGCCGAGCCGCTCGCCGTAGGCGCGGACCTGCTCGCGCGGGATCCCGATCCAACTGTCGGTCATGCCAAGCGGGAGGAAGATGGTTTCACGCACGTAGCGATCGATCATCCGCCCGTCCAGCCGGCGAACGAGTTCGCCCAGCACAAACCAGGTCGTGGCGAGGTGATAGCCGGCGGTGACGCCCGGTCGCCAGCGGGGTTCGGGCCGCGCCTCGCAGATGGTCGCGATGATTTCATCCCAGGAATCCTTGGGCCAGCGCACGTCGGCCCAGCGCAGGCCGGCGGTGTGCGTCAGCAGGTGCCGGATCGTAATCGCTTCCTTGCCGTTGGCGGCAAATTCCGGAATGTGGCGCGCGACGGGATCATCCAGGTCGAGGGCGTCCTGTTCCCACAGCCGGCCGATCGCGACGGCGGTGAGCGGCTTGCCCGCGGAAAGCCAGGGCATGATCGAATCGGTCCGCATCGGCGCGCCGGGCCGGGCTTCGCCGAGGGCGGCGTCGGCGAGCACTTCCAAGTGGCGCGACACGTAGAGCTGCGCGCCGATATGCAGGCCGTCGCGCCGCCCCTGTTCGATGACGGCCGCGGCGCGGGGCAGCGCCCGGCTGAGGTCCGTGGGCGGAGCGTCATGGGCGGGCAGCGACAACGGCGGGCAACATCCCTTTTAGACATTCGCACACAAAAGCGGCACGATGTTAGCAGAGCGGAAGCGGGTTGGCAGCTTTGGATTGGCCCAGGCGCCGCATTCTCATCGGGGAGCCAGCATGGGCAAGCGTCACACGAAAGCGAAATCCGACCGGCAGGCGCCTCAAATCGGCGATCTGGTCACGGGCATTTTTCAGGCCGGCGGGCGGCGGGGAGGGTACGTCGTGCCCGATACCGCGGGTCTGGAAGACTTGCGGATCCCGCCGATGAGCGCCGGAGCGGCCCTCCATGGCGATACGGTGCAGGCGCGGCTGACGCGGCTGAAGGAGGGGCGCCAGCCGCGCGCCCAGATCGTCAAGATCATCAAGCACGCCAACAAACGGCTGATCGGCCGGCTGAGCTATGGCGGCGGCAAGGCCTTCGTCCATCCCAAGAACGCCAAGATCAAACGCTACGTGGAGCTGCGCGGGCGGCTGGATCCGGCCGAGGCGCCCGACGGCGTCTGGGTGGTGGTCGAGATCCGCCAGTGGTCCAGTTCGCCTGACGAGCCGCTGCTGGGGCGACTGCTGGAGGTGCTGGGGAGCGACGATGAACCGGGGCTGCCGATCCTGCTGCTGGTGCGCTCCGGCGGGATCGAGATCGAGTTCCCCGCGGAAGTGGAGCGGGAGGCGCAACGGCTGCTGGAGGCGGCGCCGCCCGACGAGCCGGGCGGACCAAGCCGGGCGCGGCGGCGCGATTTCCGCGGCCGGCGCGTCATCACGATCGATCCGGCGACCGCCAAGGATTTCGATGACGCGGTCGAGCTGATTGAGGTGCTCCCCGACGGTTGGCGCGTCGGCGTCCACATCGCCGATGTGGCGCATTATGTCCGGCCGGGGACGGCGCTCGATGCCGAGGCCTACGAACGCGCCACGTCGATCTATCCGGTCGACCGCGTCATCCCGATGCTGCCCGAGGCCCTCTCCAACCAGCTCTGCAGCCTGCGGCCGGGCGAGGACAAGCTGACGATGTCGGCGCTGTTCAAGGTGGATCGCCACGGCCAGGTGAGCGAAGTTGAGTTGTGCAACTCGCTCATTCATTCGGTGCGGCGGTTCGCCTATGAGGAGGTGCAGGGGCTGTTCGACGTGGAGGATCTGGCGACGGGGGCCCGCGAGGAACCGCGCCGCCCGCCGCTGCCGGCCCCGGCCGTGCCCGATGCGCTGCTGGACGACCTGATGGAGCTGCGCCTGGCCGGACGGGCGCTGCGCGAGGCACGGATGCGGCGCGGCGCGCTCGACCTGGACCTGCCCGAGCCGGAGATCCTGTTCGACGCCGACCGGCGGGTGGTCGATCTGCGCTATGCGGAGCGCCACGAGGCGCACCAATTGATCGAGGAGTTGATGATCGCCGCCAATGAAGCCGTGGCGCGCGAACTGGAGAAACGCAGCCTGCCGCTCCTGTTTCGCGTCCATGACGAACCCTCGGAGGACAAGCTGCTGGTCATCGGGCCCGTCCTGGCGCGGCTGGGGATTCCCGTGCCCGCGCATGGCGGCATGAGCCGGGCGGAACTGCAGCATGCGCTCGAGAAGGCGCGCGCGCATCCGGCGGGTATCGTCGTGCAGCGCTGGGTGTTGCGGGCAATGATGCGGGCCAAATATCAGCCGGAGAACCTGGGCCACTTCGGACTGGCGTCGGAGAGCTACTGTCATTTTACGTCGCCGATCCGGCGCTATCCCGATCTGATCGTGCACCGGGTGGTGAAGGCGATGCTGCGCGGGGCGCGGGCGGCGGATGAGGAAATGCAGGCGCTGCGCGAGGAACTCCCGGCGCGGGGGCGACATACCTCGGCGCGCGAGGAGCGGGCGCAGCGCGCCGAGTGGGACGCGCAGGAAATTCTGGCGCTGCAATACATGAAGCGCTACCTGGGCGACATTTTTGAGGGCTTCATCGCGGGGGTCGGGCCGATGGGCTTTTTCGTCGCGCTCAAGGATTATCCGGTCGAAGGCCTGGTCCGGATCAGCCAGCTTGACGACGATTTCTACGACCTGGACGACGTCCGGCACATCTGGCAAGGGCGGCGCTCGGGGCGTACCTGGGCGCTGGGCGACCCGGTTTCCGTGATGATCGAGCGGATCGACGTGCTGGCGGGGCAGATGGATCTGATCCTTGTGCGCCAGGGACGGAAGCCGGCAAGGGGCGGGGCGACGGGGTCGGCCGGACCGCGCACCGGCGGCGGCGGCCGCCGCGGCGGACGCTGGGGAAGGCGCCGGGATTAACGTTCCGCGGCCATTCACGGATTGCTCATGACCGGTGGGGCACAGCAAGGGACAGAATCTGGAGTGGGCCTGTGGGAGCGGTCACGAGGACCAGGACGTGGGACGTGGGACGAAAGAGTGGGGATGGAGGGCGGCTTGACCGGCGCCGCGGCGCTTCGGTATGCTCTTCGTTTCCCCCAGCGGGGGGTATCCGTGCCCCTCGCAAGGGGAGGCGGCAAGGCCGATCCTTCGGCCGGCTCGCAGGCCGCCGTGGCGGGGGGCTCCGATGATCCTCATCCTCGATTACGGTTCGCAGTATACGCAACTGATCGCGCGCAAGATCCGCTCGCTCAACGTGCGCAGCGAGATCGTCCCGTTTGACTGGCCGCTGGCGAAGGTCCGTGCCGCCCGGCCCGACGGCCTGATCCTGTCGGGCGGCCCCAGTTCGACCTACGCCCCGGGGGCGCCCCGGCTCAACATGAAGCTGCTCGAGCTGGGCGTGCCGATCCTGGGCATCTGCTACGGGATGCAGTTGCTGACGCGCAAACTGGGTGGGGTGGTGGAGCGCGGAACGGTGCGCGAGTACGGCCGCGCCTCCTTGAACCTGAGCCCCGCGGCGGCGAAGGACAGGCTGCTCAAGGGGATCGACAGCTCGACGCAGGTTTGGATGAGCCATGGCGACCGGGTCGAGTCGGTTCCGGCCGGCTTTGAAACCCTCGCCTCCTCGGCCGATTGCCGGTTCGCCGCCGTGCGCGACCGCCGCCGGCCGATCTGGGGCGTCCAGTTCCACCCCGAGGTCCATCACACGCCGCGCGGCGTGCAGATGCTCGCCAATTTCTGTTTCGAGATCTGCGGCGCCCGCGCCGACTGGAAGATGGGCCGGTTCGTGGAGGAGACGATTGAAAAACTGCGGGCGCAGACCGCGGGGCGCGAGGTGATCTGCGCCGTCTCGGGGGGCGTCGATTCGACGGTGCTCGCGGTGCTGCTGCACCAAGCGATCGGACCGCGGCTGCGTCCGGTCTATGTCGACCACGGCCTGATGCGCGAAGGCGAGAGTGAAAAAGTCGTCGGCCGGTTCCGCGACCAGCTCGGCATCCGCGTGAAGCAGGTGCGCGCCGGGCGGCGGTTTCTGCACGAGCTGAAGGACGTGGCCGATCCGGAACGCAAACGCAAGATCATCGGCCGCGAGTTCGTCAAGGTGTTCTTCAATGAATTCCGGGCCGACGAGATGCTCGCCCAGGGAACGCTCTATCCCGATGTGATCGAATCGGTATCGACCAAAGGGCCCTCGGCCACGATCAAGACGCACCACAACCGTGTGCCCGAAATCCAGCGGTTGATCCGGCAGGGGCGGGTCGTCGAGCCGCTGGCGGAGTTGTTCAAGGATGAGGTGCGCGCGGTGGGGCACGAACTGGGCATCCCGCACGACCTGCTCTGGCGTCATCCCTTCCCGGGGCCGGGTCTGGCCATCCGCATCCTGGGCGTGGTGACGCCCGCACGGCTCAAGCTGCTGCGCGCCTGCGACCGGATTTATCTGGAGGAACTGCGCCGCGCCGACCTCTACAAGGACATCTGGCAGGCGTTCTGCGTCCTGCTGCCGGTCAAATCGGTCGGCGTGATGGGCGACGAACGGACCTATGCCTACGTCGTCGCGCTGCGCGCGGTCACCAGCGTCGATGGCATGACGGCCGACTGGTTCGACATGCCGCAACCCGTCCTGGCGCGCATCAGCAACCGCATCATCAACGAGATCGACGGGGTCAACCGGGTCGTCTACGACGTCTCCAGTAAACCCCCCGCGACGATCGAGTGGGAATGATTCCACGTCCGGCAGCTGCCGGCAGGATCAGGCACCAGACACACCTAAGCCCGCGTCAATGCGGGCTTTTTTGTGCGTTCGGTCTGGCACGGACTGGCAGCCTGGGGTATGGCCAAGCACGAATTTTTCATGGCATAGTCGATGGCACGAAACCGGCCCTGTGCCATGCCTCGCCGCCGATGCCATGCGCACTGTTCCCGGTCTGCTTCGCCGGCGAGGATCCGGCCCCGATCCTTAATTGCCGCATCCATGCCATTGGCAAACATCTGAGCGACACAGCGCGCTCGGCCATTGCGAGCAGGATGACCGTCGAGCCGGTCGCCGGCAGATCCATGAATGTTACGGACAGGAACACGCTGCACCAGCTGGTGGAGAAGCGCTCGGGGGCTTCATCGTGGCGTCACGCGATACCGCGCCTTTCGAGGCGGCGGGCGGTGGCGGTCGTCAATCGGTGGAGCTGACATAGGCTCGCGTGTCTCCGACGTTGCGCGGGATTGTCTGCACTCGGTGATGGCCATCTGCCGCTTGGCTGACCCAAGTGCAGGCAATGCACTACGAGCCGGCGGAAACCTCCATGCTAGCGGGTCGGCTCGAGCAACGCCCGGATGTACGTCTCCCTGTCTTCCTCCTGAAACAGGATGTGCTTTTTCTGAATCTCGTCTTTCGTGATGCCCCAAAGCTTGCTCATTTCATGCGAGGGCGTGTTCGAGACGAGGAAAGACTCAAGCACAACATCAGGCTGTCCCAGCCGCTTCTCGATTTCCTTGACGGTTTCGTAGAAGCTGATCTTGGGATCCTGGAGGCCGACGTTGCGGATGCCTTTGGGGTCGACAAAGGTCACGCGCTGCCGCTTGCCTTCGAGCTGCCAGATAATGAAGTCCGGGTGGAAATTGCCGGCCTCGAAGAAGCCGACGCCACGGCCCTTGCTGAGGTTGCGCAGCAGGTAGAGTTCCCGTTCCGCAAAATAGACGGGGTTGGCGTCGTGGAACGCCTTCAGATCCTCGATGAACCGGCGCTCGCCCTTGTTGAGAGGGGCGGGTGAGATCTCGACTACGCTGCCGTCCAGGAACAGCAACGGCTGGTAGAGGTGTCGCCCGAACCAGATCGCCTTGAGGCCCCGGAACTCCCAGTCCTTCAGATTCCCTTGCTCGATGGCCATTTTCAGCTCTTTCAGTTTTGCGACGATTTCCTGCTGCGATTCCTCGATCAGGATCCGGTAACCGTATTCGGCGCCATCCTCGCTCACGATGGATGGGAAGTTGGGATCGTCCTCGGTGAGGTCCCGGTACTCCAGGTGCGGAAGTTCCCATTCGCGCTTGCGGAAGGTGTAGTAGCGCTCCACGTACTTGCGCAGCAGGGCCTGGGCGATTTCCTGCCATACGCGCGTTTTCGCGAATGAGTCGAAGGCCAGCTCCGACGCGGGGATCAGCAGCGTGTACCAGCTGGTGTTCTCCAGAAGCGCCACAATGCCGGCACGGGACAGGTTGAGGTTGTGCCAGCCACGCTCGGCCTTGAAACGTTCGAGGTCGAAATACAGCTGATCGAGGTCCAGGAAGGCGATGTGCTGCCTCGTCAGGTGCGCCTCGTTCGGGGCCCCCTCCTCATCACCGCCCGAGACTCCAGTGGACTTCATGGCCTGGATCTTCGGGTACCAGTTCAGCACCACCTGGTTCCTCTGCAGGTAGGCCGTGGCGGGCTCAAGATGGGGGCGCGGGGGCTGGATGGTCGGAACCGGCCCCAGCTTGCGGAAGGCGTCGCCAAACTCGGTCTTCACCCCGTTGATCTCTTTCTTGAGGCGGATCGTCTTGAGCGGCTTCGTGCCCAGGTCCCGGATGACCGGCAGGATGAATTCGATGCGTTCTTCGTTGGCAGGCAAGCCTTCCGCTTCAAGAAAATCGCGGAACTGCGACATGTAATCGGCGCGGATGCCGAAGATATGCAGCGTTTCGAGCAGGTCGATGTACTTGGGCCGCTCGAGATCGCGGGGCAAGGGCGCGCGCACGCTGCGCTTGAGGCTCATGCCATAGCCCTTCAACCGCACGCCGCGGCCGAAGAGCTGGATGATCTGGGCACCTTCGCTCCGGCCGACATTCATCAGGCCCATTGTGCTGACCCGCCAGCTGCTCCAGCCTTCGGTGAACTTCTTTGACCCAATCAGTACGTTGATGGTGGAGTCTGGCTTGTCCAGCTCGTGGAACAACGATCCGGAAAACTCCCGCTCGGCGACATGCAAGCCGCTGGCTTCGCACAGCTTCACCAGCTTGGTGTCGTCACCGACGTTGATGACACCGAAGAATTCGTTGTCGCCCACGCGCACGCCAATCTCACCCGCGGCCCCTTTCAGGTTCTCGACGTGCAGGGCGCCGCCATTGGGGGCGTTGAAAAGCGTTGCGAGCGTTTCGTCAAAGATCTGTTCCGGGTTCAGTCCGCAGGCGTTCAGGTAAGGGAACCTGCGGGAGAACAGATTCTGGCCACTGGCCGTCGTCAGGCCCTCGTTGAGGATTCGCCGGATCCGGTCGATACTGCCCCTTCTGTCGCCTACGTAGCGTGTCAGGAACTTCAGGATGGCGACGACATCCGAGACCTGTTCCCTGCTTTCGGT
>ERZ795030.2667-NODE-2667-length-20590-cov-5.518286_pt1 | contig 20590 bp, 20 predicted proteins | sample MGYA00375122_ERZ795030 | MGnify/ENA primary metagenome ERZ795030 (study PRJEB30165, sample SAMN05720146) | activated sludge metagenome | isolation source: anaerobic digester from wastewater treatment plant | place: Japan | collected 2015-04-20 ... | reverse complement strand
GCATTGATGTGATCAAGCGGATGTATCTTGCGGTAATCGCGTTCCGTCCGGATGTCCGTCACATTGCTGCAATCGGGCGTCTCCAGGACCAGAACGCCGTCCGGAAGCATGAGCGCATGAAGCGACTGGAGCGCGGCAAGCGGCGCATCCAGATGTTCCAGCACCTCAAACAACGTGATGGCGTGAAACCGCATGGAGGCGGGCAGGTCCTCGATGTCGGAAACAATATGCACCTGCCCCCCTTGACGGCGCGCAGGGGAACGATCAATGCCGCAGCAAACAAAGCCGAATCGCTCGCACACCGCTAAAAAATCACCGAAACCGCACCCAAAATCCAGTATGCGAACTTCCTGCCCCCCGCGGAGCGCGCGCGTCATTTTCTCGATGCGCAACACGTGCTGCACGTGCTCCCGGCCCTTTGCAAAACGATGCGCCGGCGTATCGGCATGAGCGCTGAACTGCCGGATCGCCGACTCGGACATCCATTCCGAAAAACGTCTTTCATTCCAAGCCGGCGCCAACACCCGTTTGTGGAACGTTTGCCCGCATGCCGTGCAGCGAACATAGGCCCACCGCTCGTTCTCGATATAGGGCAATGGCGACGTTCCCCACGGGTCGCGATCAAGGAACGTCCGCAAGGGTTCATCGCCAAATCGCCCCCCCGCCAACTCGTCCAGCCGGTTCGAACCGCAACTGATGCAGTGACGCCGCTCAATGAATGCCGCACGTTGTTCTTCCATCTTTCCCTCTCTCGGATTGGGCGGCGAACGTCCCGCCGCCGAGAAACTACTATGCCACCCAAGGCACGAGCGCGCAACACGGACGCCCGCAGAACGCCGGAATCCGTCCGGAACAGAAAGGAATGGAGTTCGAATGAAATCGATTTTCGATGAATTACCATAAATATAGTATGGTATAATATGATATAGCTTTATTTCATATAGTTGACACGCATACCTAACATATGCTATTTTAGGATGGCGGCGCGTTGTGGGGACTCATACTGTGCATGATTCCTGGTGGAACCAGCCGCCCGCAGAAAAAGGAGCAAAAAGAAGGAGGACATTGCAATGCGTAAAGTATCCGTGATCCTGGCTTTGTTGTCGTGCACATGTCTGATCGGCTGTCCCAGCACCTCTGGCGGAACTGGCTTGGTGGGAAAATGGCTCTACATGGACCCCGCCGGGAGCGGCGTGGGAATCAAGTTTGATTTTCGCTCCACCGGAAGGTTTTCCCTGGAGATCATCACGCCCCAGACCGCTGACAGGTTGGCAGCACGGGGAACTTACACGACCGACACAACCGTCACTCCCAACGAGATCATGATGCTGGTCGACGGAGTAGGCGCAATAGAAAACGGCAAATGGAAATGGTTCTCACTGACCGAAGATGAACAATACTACTACTACGCTATTTACGAATTGCTACAGAATGGCAAATTGGCAATGGAAATTAGTGAATACGAAATGCCAACGGAATTCACCGGAAATGCCGCAATCTTCACGCGGCAGTAGGTTCGCGGAACGGTCGCGCCGTAACCGGTTCGACCTGGATGAATCTATCTCCCGTAGAAAAAGACAAAAAGAAGGAGGACATTGCAATGCGTAAAGTATCCATGATCCTGGCTTTGTTGTCGTGCGTATGTTTGATCGGCTGTCCCAGCGCCATTCCCCGCGGCTTGGTGGGAAAATGGCTCTACATGGACCCCGCCGGGAGCGGCAAGGAGATCAAGTTTGATTTTCGCTCCACAGGAAGGTTTTCCGTGGAGATCATCTCGCCCCAGGCCGTTGACACGCCCCAAGCCGCTGACAGGTTGGCATATCGGGGAACCTACGTGACCGACACGACCGTCACTCCCAACAAGCTCACGATGCAGATCGACGAAGTAGGCGAGATAGTAAATGGAAGATGGAAATGGGAACTCGTGCCCAACTGGGAAACTATCCCAATTTTCGCCATTTACGAGTTGCAAACCGATGGCAAATTGAAAATGGAAATTAGTGAAGACGAAATGCCGACGGAATTCACCGAAAATGTCTTTTTCTTCACGCGGCAGTAGGTTCGAGAACCGGTCGCGCCGTAACCGGTTCGGCGCCGAAGCGTAACCGATGACGCATGGGGCGGGACGTCGAGCAGGCGCCCGCCCCATTGCCATGGATCCCTATACGTTTCCGAAGGCTTTTTCCAGGTCTGCGACGAGATCTTCGAGGTGCTCGATGCCGACGGAGATGCGGACGAGGTCTTCGGTGATGCCGATCGCGGCGCGGACATCCTCGGGCATGGAGACGTGGGTCATCGTGCAGGGGTGCTCAATGAGCGACTCGACGCCCCCGAGCGATTCCGCGAGCGTAAACAGATTGACGCCGCCCAGCAGGCGGAAGACCTCTTCGCGCCCGCCGTTGACACGAAACGAGAAGGTGCCGCCGAAACCCGTCATTTGCGTAAGCGCTAATGCGTGTTGCGGGTGGCTTTCGAGACCAGGGTGCAACACGGCGGCCACCTTGGGATGTTTCTCGAGCCAGCGCGCGATGCCGATCGCATTGCGGTTATGCTCCTCCATGCGGATAGCGAGGGTCTTGATGCCGCGCAGAACGAGGAAGCAGTCCTGCGGCCCGGAGCAGGTTCCCATCGCGTTTTGCAGGAAACCGATTTGTTCGGCAAGCGCCGGGCCTTTCACAATCACCGCCCCGCCGACGACATCGCTGTGGCCGTTGATGTATTTCGTGGTCGAATGCACGACGATGTCGATGCCGAATTCGAGCGGACGCTGGAAATACGGCGAGAGGAACGTGTTGTCGCAAATCGTCGTGACGTTGCGTTCGCGCGCCGCGTTTGCCACCGCCGCAAGATCGACAAGATTCATGAGCGGATTGGTTGGCGTCTCGATCCAGACGGCCTTGGTGTCTGGGCGGATGGCTTTTTGAAGCGCCGCCACGTCGCGCAGGTTCACGAACTCGATGTCCACGCCTTTTGGCGCAATCACGCTCATCAGCAAACGATAGGTGCCGCCGTAGAGGTCGTCGTGAATGATAAGGTGATCGCCGGGACCGTACATGGCCAGCACGGTGGCTTCCGCGGCCATGCCGGTCGCGAAGGCAAACCCGAACTCGCCGCCTTCCAACGAAGCCAGACAGCGTTCAAGCGTCTTGCGGGTCGGATTGCCGCTGCGCGAATAATCGAACTCGCCCGGTTGATTGACGCCTTGGAACGCGAACGTCGATGTCTGGTAAATGGGCGTCATCACCGCGCCATACGCGGCGTCAGGACCCTGACCTGCATGAATCGAGCGTGTCTTGAAATGCACTGATTTGCCTCCGGTTTTTAAGACAAAGCGTTTTCTGACAGGATTTGCTGGATTAACAGGCTTGGAGGAAAGGCAGATCCCCTCTCTTCTTCAATCATGCAAATCCTGTAAACCCTGTAAAACTCTCCTGTTTCTTCTTGCTATTCCGTCTGAAACAGGGGTGTCGACAAATACCGTTCGCCGCTGTCCGGCAGCACGACGACAATGGTCTTGCCTGCATACTCGTCGCGCGCAGCGAGCCGCAACGCCACGGCCGTGGCCGCGCCGCAACTGATGCCACTCAAAATGCCCTCTTCCAAGGCAAGACGCCGCGCCGTCTCAAAAGCATCCTCATTGGTGACCGTCTCGATCTTGTCGACCAAACTCAAATCCAACACGTCCGGCTTGAACCCTGCGCCGATGCCCTGGATCTTGTGCGGGCCGGGCGAACCTCCGGACAACACCGGCGAAGCGGCGGGCTCGACGGCCACGCTCTGGATAGCCTTTCCCTTCTCCTTCTTGATGTACTTGCTCACGCCGGTGATGGTGCCGCCGGTGCCGACGCCCGAAACGAGGACATCGATCGTCCCCTCGGTGTCGTTCCAAATTTCCGGGCCGGTGGTCTTGAAATGAATCTCCGGATTGGCCGGATTCTTGAATTGATGGGGAATGAAGTAGCCAGGATTTTCCTGCGCCAACCGTTCCGCTTCCGCAATGGCCCCCGGCATGCCCTTCGTGCCAGGAGTCAGGATGAGTTCCGCGCCCAACGCCTTCAGAACCTGCCGCCGCTCCATGCTCATCGTCTCCGGCATCGTCAGAATCAGCTTGTAGCCGCGCGCCGCCGCGACAAAGGCAAGCGCGATGCCGGTGTTGCCCGAGGTCGGCTCGATGATCGTCCCGCCGGATTTGAGGACGCCGCGTTTTTCCGCATCCCAGATCATCGCCGCGCCGATGCGGCATTTCACGGAATACGCGGGGTTGCGCCCCTCGATTTTGGCGTAAACCTTCGCCTTTAGCCCCGCGCCCAACCGGCGCAAATGGACCAACGGGGTGTTGCCGATACTGTAACTGTTGTCTTCGTGTACTCGCATAGTCTGCACTCCACTGGTTGTCCCGGCATAACCGGCGCTTTTGCTGGCGCGGAAGACCCCTCCGGCTGTGCGCCGCAAGCATCCTCAATAATGTACAGTAAACTAATCGTGTTTGTCAAGTATTCCGCCGCGCCACACAAACCGAGGCCCGCCGCAAGGATTTCTCAAAACGATCCTCAATGGCGCAAGGTCTATCGCGGCATCAGACGATGCCGTGCGCCTCTTCAAACGCGTCAATCTTGTCTTGGTGGCGAAGGGTCAGGCCGATCTGGTCCCAGCCGTTGAGCAGGCATTCCTTTTTGAATGGGTCGACGTCGAAGGAGATCGTCTTGCCATTGGGGCGCGTGATGGTCTGTGCCGTCAGGTCGACGGCCAGTTGGTAGCCTTCCTGCGCGCGGACTTCCTGGAACAACTCTTCGACGATCGCGCCGTCGAGTTTGATCGGCAGCATGCCATTGTTGAAGCAGTTGTTGAAGAAGATATCCGCAAACGACGGCGCCAAGATGCAACGGATTCCATAGTTATCCAACGCCCACGGCGCATGCTCGCGCGACGACCCACACCCGAAGTTGTCCTTCGTCAACAAGATGCTCGCGCCCTGATACCGCGCGGCGTTCATCTCGAATTTGGGGTCCGGCGTCACGCCATCGGCCAAGTAGCGCCAATCGAAAAACAGCATAGGACCATAGCCCGTGCGCTCGATGCGCTTCAAAAACTGCTTCGGGATAATCTGGTCCGTATCCACATTCAGCGCCTCCAACGGCGCCACGATTCCGGTCAATGTCGTGAATGGTTTCATGTTGTTTTCTCCTGTGAATGGGGTTTCCCAGTCCCTGTGTTTTTGCGAGATTGCCTCAATATCATCAATCCTGTTCTGACTTCCCATGTCTTCAATCGTCCCTACGGGACTCAAGAAAAGAAGAACGCTCTGTCCCGCCACTAAAGTGGCGGGCTACAGTCAATCGTCCCTACGGGACTAAATCGCACGCGTAGCCCTTGGCGTGCTACATTTTCGCAGGTCGTGTGCAGGCGTGTGCGCCGTAGCAAGCACGCCACGAAAAGACGTCCGCGTCCGCAAATCACGCACCTAGAATCAATCTGTCTTTGTGTCTCGTCGAGACGCAGAATCTACTCTTGGCGTCCCGTTAGGGACGCTTGACTGTAGCCCAGCGATTTATCGCTGGGATCATGTGAATTCAACTATTCAGTGCCGTAGGCGCGGTTGAGATTCAGCCCCAAACATACTTTGGATCGAATTCGATATCATGTTTCCTGAGAACGGCGATAAATTCTTCTTCAAAAGTGAGTTCCCTGTGATGTTCTTCTTGCGCACGGATGTACTCGACGACTTTGTCCCGTTGCGACGCGCTCACGCTGAACCCGCCGTATCCCTGTTGCCACGCAAAACCGGTTACCTCCGGAAACGTCTCATGCACAAACTTGGACGATCCTCCTTTCAGGAGCTGCGCCGCTTTGGCTATATCCATCGTTGCAGGAAGAGCTATCAATACGTGAACATGATTCCCTGTACCGCCGATTGTGATGGCCATCATTCCGTTCTTCCGGGCAATACCTCCGATGAACTCCCACAGGCGTTCGCGTATAGATTCAACTATCAGGTTGCGCCGTTCCTTGGTGCTGAACACGAAATGGACAAAACACTGGGTATATGTGTGACCCATCTTCGCTGCACCTCACATGTGCGTTCAATCGCGCCTACGGCACTTGTCTGTTTGGGAATGTTCTTTCCCAGCGATAAATCGCTGGGCTACATCCAATTGTCCCTACGGGACAGAATTGCCGTTCAGCAATCGCGCCTAATCGGTAGCTAACGAATCAGTCCCGGATGATTCTTACCCTCCGATACCGGTATCCTGCCTTTGCGCCGCCGCCGTGGCTGCCGAAGTCGCAGAGGACTCCGAGGATCACGAACGCCAGGCCCCAACTCTGAACGGCTCCGATTTCGTTCATGGCGATGGCATAGGCACAGGTCGTGTAGGGCATCACAAAGAAGCCCAGCAACGGCCACAGCGCCGTTTCGAACGCGCGTCCGCCGTAACCGCTGAACCACATTAGGAACAGCGCCAACCGCGGAAATGCCACCGCTATGCATCCTAAACAACAGGGCATTGCACTACCTTCTCACAATATTTCGCGCCGCCCACAAAAGTTTCTGGAAGGGGGCCCGGGGGAAACCTCTTTCCCCAAGAGCTTTCCCCCGGTCATTTCCCTATTTCCTACTTAAACTCCCACGTCCGCACATCGACGAAATGGCCTTTGATCGCGGCGGCAGCGGCCATGGCCGGGCCGACGAGATGCGTGCGGCTGCCTTTGCCTTGGCGTCCTTCGAAGTTGCGGTTCGAGGTCGAGGCGCACCGGTCTCCGGGGTTCAGGATGTCCGCGTTCATCGCGAGGCACATCGAACAGCCCGGTTCGCGCCACTCGAAACCTGCCTCGATGAATATCTTGTCGAGTCCTTCGGCCTCGGCCTGCTTCTTCACGACATATGATCCCGGCACGACCAATGCTTGCTCGATGGTCGGACTCACTTTGTAACCCTTGGCCACCTTGGCGGCATCGCGCAGGTCCTCGATGCGCCCGTTCGTGCACGAACCGATAAACATCTTGTTCGGCTTGATCGACGTGATCGGCACGCCCTCGCCCAAGTCCATATACTTCAGCGCCTGTTCCGCAGCCAAGCGCGTGTTCGGGTCCGCGATCTCCGCCAGCACCGGCGTCTTGCCGCTGATGCTGGTCACCATGCCCGGCGACGTGCCCCACGTGACCTGTGGCTCGATGTCCTCGGCGCGCAGTTCCACGAGCGTGTCGTAGGTGCAGCCGGGATCGGACGCCCACTGCTTCCACCCCGCGACGACCTCGTCCCACGGCTTATCCGTCGCGACGTACGGGCGGCCCTTCAGGTACTCGCAGGTCTTGTCGTCTGGCGAAATAAGACCCGCGCGCGCGCCCGCTTCGATGGTCATGTTGCAGACCGTCATCCGGCCTTCCACGCTCAGGTTGCGGATGGTGTCGCCGGTGTATTCGATAACGTAACCCGTGCCGCCTGCCGTGCCGATCTTGCCGATCACCGCGAGGACCACATCCTTCGCCGTCACGCCGGCCCCCAACGCGCCCGTGACGCGGACTTCCATCGTTTTAGACTTCTTTTGCAGCAACGTCTGCGTTGCCAGGACATGTTCGACCTCGCTCGTGCCGATGCCGTGCGCGAGCGCGCCGAAGGCCCCGTGCGTCGAAGTGTGCGAATCGCCGCAGACAATCGTGAAACCCGGCTGCGTCAGTCCCAGCTCCGGGCCTATGATGTGGACGACGCCGTTGCGCGGGTCGGCCATGTCAAAACACGTCACGCCGAACTCGTCGCAGTTCGCCTTGAGCGTCTCCACCTGCTGTTTCGACAACGGGTCCTCGATGGGCTTCGAGCGATCCGTCGTCGGGATGTTGTGGTCCATCGTCGCGAAAGTCATGTTCGGACGACGCACCTTGCGCCCCGCCAAACGCAACCCCTCGAACGCCTGCGCCGAGGTCACCTCATGCACGAAATGCCGGTCGATATATAATATCGCCGCCTGCCCCGGCTCCTGATGCACCACATGCGCATCCCAAATCTTCTCGTAAATGTTCCTCGCCATTTCCATCACTCCTTGAAAATAGGATTCCGACACAAGACACGGTGGTAACCTGTGTAAATGCGATGAAATAGAATACGGCATTGTCCGGCGCATCCTCAAGGGGGGGGCGCAAGGGGCGCGGCACAAGCGTTCTGAATCCGAAGATCGGTTTGGGAGGAATCCGGCGGCGACTCTCTCGGGGCGGATCGCTTTGGGAAGCGCAGCCTCCATGCGGCGTGGGGGCTGCTTTTTTTCGCAGCGGAGGCATGGTATCGTGCGCGCGGATGAATCGCAGGAAACGATTCGTGGCGGTCTCGCACGAGTTGTGTGTGGCCCTCCTTGGATAGGCGGGCCGTCGCCTGGCGAGAGGGATCCGCGCGGCGTTTCGCGTCATGCTCCCGAGGAGGCGCGACGCGGCGGCATGGGCGTTTCACGGGACGGTTTGAGGCGTTACGGGGGCGGCGATGTCGTTTTGTGTGTTGGCATTGACAGCGGCGATTCTGGGGAATGTCGTATTGCGTCCGTTCCGGCTGGGCGTGAACGTCGAGGGGTTGACATTTCGTTTCTTTGCCGGTCTGTTTCTCTGGGCCGCCATTGCCCTGCCGATCGCAAGCGTTTCCGTCGAAGCCTCGCTGTACGCGCTGTATGCCGTATCGTTTGCGTTGCTCTCGTATGAGCTTTTTGGGCGCCGCTCTACAAGCAGACGCGCCGCCGCGCAAGAGGAAGACGCCGCGCCTCCGTTCACGCCGATGGAGCGGGTCGCCGCCGTTACGACAGCGTGCGCATTGCTGGCGTCTTTTATATCCGCATTGGCTCCCGTGACTTCGTGGGACGCGGGCGTGGCGCATCTGGCGTTGCCGGCGGCCTATGTGCGTCTGGGGCATATGACGGCGTACGAAGGCAATGCGTATTCTGCCTATCCGCATTTAATGCACACGTTGTTCACGATGGCGTATTTCGGCGGCGGGGAACGGGCGGCGGCGTTGCTGAGCTGGTTGACGGGCGTCGGCGCTTGCGGCGCGACGTACGCGCTTGGGCGACTGTTGGACGGGCGTCGGGCGGGATTGTTCGCAGCGGCGATCATGGCCAGCGCGCCGATTTTCATCGATCAAGCGGGGACTGTGTCCATTGATCTCGCGTGCGCCGGCGCCGGAATGGCCGCCTTGGCGGCGATCGTGCGATGGAACGGGAACGGTCTGTTGCGCTGGCTGGCGCTTGCCGGTTTTCTCGCGGGATCAGCATGCGGCATTCGGCACACAGGATTCGTCATGGCGGCATTGATGGCCGCAGGCGTGTTCGCATGCGCGCGCGGCGCACGGTTGCGGGCGTCGTTTGTCTTTATCGCATTCGTCGCGGTTGCGAGCGCCCCATGGATCGCTCGCAGCGCCGCGCTGACGCATAATCCAGTTTACCCCTTCTTCACGCAGGTCTTCACGAGCCGCGTCCTGCCCGATGCCGAGATAACATCTGTTGGCACGCACGAAAGCATTCGCCACGCGGGATTGAAAAGTCTCGTGATGTTCCCGTGGGATATCGTGATGCGACCGCAGCGGTACGATGGGTGGCTCAAATCGCCGGGGGCGCTTGTGCTGTTGTTGGGGGCGCCGGGGATATTCGTATGCGATCGGCGAACGCGCATGATCGCGGCATACGCGATTGCCGGCGGGCTTGGCATGTTTTTCTTCCGGCATCTTGCGCGTTACCTTTTGCCGTTTTTCGCGCCGATGATGGTTGTTGCCGCGGTGGCAGCGTGCCGGCTCGACATGCGGCGCCTAACGACGGGGCTGTTGTTGCTGGCTTTCGCCTTTGGTCTCGCCGTCGACGCAGCGACGATTTCATTCAAATTGCCGGTCGTGTTTGGCCGCGAATCGCGCGACGCATATTTGACGCGACGCGTCGAGCGGTATCCCGCGTTTCGTTGGATCGGGCACCAGAGCCTGGCCCAAGACAGGCTTGTCCTGACGCTCGACATGCGCAGCTACTACATCGATGCGCCAACGTATCAGAATTTCGAGGCCGTCAAGCAGTTGCCCCGAAAGCGACTGCTGCAACAGGTGGAATGGCTGCGCGCGCGGCGGATCGGTTATGTGATGATACCGTGGACGTACGCCGAGGAAGCGCCGGGGTTCTATGCGACGGGGGTGCTGGAGATGTTGCGCGCATGGAGCGGATCGCCGCGCTATTTTACGTTGCTAAAGCGGTTTGAGATGCCGCGCCGCGATGGTCCCGGCAAGGAAATCGTGGAGTTTTTCGAGGTGCGCTACGATACGTAGGAGATGCAGCCGCGATGCGAAAACGCTGCACGGACGCCGCATAGGATTGCGCTATCGTCATGTCTGTCCGCAAAACACTCGCCCATAACACGGGCTTCAACATCGCGGGGCGCTTGTGGGAGGCATTGAGCAGCCTCATCCTGGTGCCGTATGTTCTCGCGACGGTAAGCCGCGCCGATTTCGGTCTGTGGGGGCTGTTAGGCGCATTCTCGGGATATGTCGCGCTGGTCGACATGGGGTTTGGCAGCGGATTTGTGAAGTTCATCGCCGAACGCCACGCGCGCAAAGAGCGAGAGGGCGTCGCGTCGGTCATTGTAACGGGGACGCTCTTCTACATCGCGTTGGGCATGGCTGTGGCGGGGGCGGGATGGGCGTGCATCGACCCGCTTATCGGATTGTTTCATCGGATCGGGCTGATTTCCGACGATCTCTTGGAAACGGCGCGCACGCTGCTTCAATGGAGGCTGATCCTTTTCGCCGCCTCGGCGTCGGTGGGAGCGTTCAGTGCGGTCCAAGGCGGACTGCAGCGAATGGGCGTCACCAATCTTCTAGGCTTCTGCTCGTCCGTCGTCAAGTTCGTTGCGACAATCGTGTTTCTCGAAACCGGCCACGGCATTGTCGGGCTGGTGTATGCCGAGGCGATGGCATTCGTCGTGTTCGCGACGGCTTCACTGGCGTTGCCGTTCTGGATGTTGCCAGGACTACGGCTATCGTTTCGCGACATCCGTCTTGACACGGCGCGTTGCCTGTTTTCCTTTGGCTGGAAAGCGCAGGTGGCGCGGATCGCCAACCTTGTCATGATGGAGACCGACAAAGTCGTCGCGGGTTTTTGGGGCAGGGCGCTCGAATGGATCGCGTTGTTCGAAGTCGGCGTGACGATGGCCAACAAATTGCGCCAGATACCGGTGCTGCTATTGAGCGCGATCGTTCCCGCCGCATCGGACCTTGATGCGCGCGGCGCGCACGACAAATTGCAACGGCTCTATTTGTTGTCCACCAAGTACGTCGCGGCGGTGGCAGTTCCGCTGACGGCATTCACCGTCGGCGCGGCGGATATCCTCATGAACGCGTGGATGGGCGCGGGATACGAGATGTCGGCGTGGGTGCTGCGGATCATCGCCGTGGGGTATCTCGCGAATGTTCTGCCGGGCGGAGGCATCAACATCGCGCTCGGCAAGGGGCGCCCAGATATTCAAATGAAAACCGGGTTGATTTCGACCTTCTCGAACATTGCGTTGACCCTCGGGCTCGTGTACGCCATCGGATTCTGGGGCATCCCGCTTGGGACAGCGCTGTCGATGTTCCTCTCGTGGGGATGGTTTCTTGTCGTAATGCGCGGCGTGGTAGGGGTAGGGCCGGCGGAATTGCTGCGCACATCCATCCTCTGGCCAACGGTGGCCGCAGCGCCTGGCCTCGTTATCTGCATCGTCGCGGACATAGCGATGCATGCCGTTGCCGGGCGTCTGCCCAACGCCGTAGCGCTTCTTGCGTGCGCCGCGGCATTCGCCATCGCCTACCTCATCGCCATCCGAAAAACGCCTTTTCTCGACGCTTACGACGTCGATTTCCTTGAAAACACCTTGCGCATGGACAAGGTCCCGGGATTCCGGCTATGGATCAGGCCTGTCATGCAAGCCCGAGTTCGGCAGCAAGGTCGAGGATGGTGAAGCGGTTGCGGAGGTAGCGTGCGCGGCGCAACCCGTTGCGGTATTCGTCGGCGGGGGCGCTCAGTTCTTCGGGCGCGACAGGGCCTCCCGCAGCGGCTATGGCTTGGGCGACCACCGCACTGGGCAATACATCGGTTTTTACGGCCTCAACGACGTCGGGCAACTGTTCGCGCAGCGTTTCGATCTCGGTCTTCATGGCATGGGAATCGAGTCGCTTTTCGCACCACTGATTGAGAACTTCGGGGGCCACATGGCCCCAGTCGGCTTCAATCCATTCACGGATTTGGTCCTCGCTGGGCTGCTGCGCGGCGAGCGCGTCGGAATCAATCGAGCGGGGGTTCATCGCACACACGCGCTCCCACAGCCGCAGGCAGTCAATCGTTGCGACGCCCACTTGCGCGCCGTGCAAATCGTGCGGCGCGCCATAGAGCGCGGATTTCATGTCGAGGTAGTGTGAGATAAGGTGTTCGCCGCCTGAGGCAGGGGCAGACGATCCCGCCACCACCATCGACAGACCCGACAGCAACAATGCCTCCATCACGACGCCCACGGCGTCCGGATCGCCATGGCGCACGCGCGGCGCAACGTCGAGCAGGCGCTCCTGCGCGCCTTCAAAGAACTCCCGAGGACGATCGCAATAGTAGCCGCCGCGAATCATGTGCGCCGCGCGCCAATCGGCGGATGACGAGCACTTCGAGAGAAAGTCCCCCAATCCCGCCGCGGTCATCCGCGCCGGGGCGGTCGCCGCAACGTCAGGGTCGGCGAAAATGCCCAGCGCCGGCCGGCAGGGAAGGGTCCGTTTCAAGCCGTGCACTTTGAGCGCGACGATACTCGATGTGTAACCATTCATGGAGGCGGCCGTCGGAAACAACAACACCGGGAGGCCGCGTTTGTCGCCGGCGTATTTCGCAAGATCGCTAAGGGAACCGCTGCCGATGGCCACAATGAAATCGACTCCCTGCGCGGCATTCGCGACAACCATGGCCTCATCTTCCGTCGCGTCAAACGCATCGGGGCCATACGTGCGTTCGGCGATCGTTTTGCCTGCCGCGCTTAGTGCGGACAGCACGGCTTCGCCGCCGACGCGCCGCGTATTCGCATCGGACACGACCAGGCAGGAGCGTCCGAGACGTTCTGCCGCGACGGCGCCCAAGCGCGAAGCGGCGTCCACGCCAAGGTGGCAGTATTCGATGGGCAACGCATGCGTCTCGCCGCACGCGCAGACAAATGTTTTCCCGAGGCTGTTCCAGCCGAGTTTTTCCATGTTATTGAATTTCCTGGCGATGAATTGGCTTTGGGAAACTCTTCGTCGAAAAAGGTTTTCCGTCTATTCCTATTTATTTTCCAGACGTTTCAGCTTTCGCCAAAGCGTATTGCGTCCGATGCCGAGGATGCGAGCGGCTTTGGCCTGGTTGTGTTTGCAGCGATGCAACGTGTCGCGAATATGCCGCATCTCGGCCTGCGCAAGCGTCATCGGCTCATCGGCGCGAGGCGAGAGCGGCGTTGCGATCGCGGACTCGAGAGCCCGGTGCACCATGATGTTCACCTCGCCCGGAACGAGCGGCGTCAACACATAGCCATACACGCCCCGCTGCATGGCCGCGACAGCCTCGCGCACGCCGGTCACCGGCGTGAGCACGAGCGCGGGACCTTGCTGCGCCAGCAGTTCGGATCGCGCCGCTTCGCCGGCGATGGCGACATCCCATTCCTCCGTCTCAATGGCGTGTCCATCCGCCCGCAAGATGGATTGCACCGTCATGCGCAGGGCGACATCGTCTATGTCCACACGTATGCGCGCCATGACAACAGGCTACGTGCCGCACGCAGGAAAGTAAAGTCGGTCGCTTCCGGTTCCCGTGACGTTCCCGGCGGACGGCGTTATTCCCATCCGGCGTCGTCGGGATAGCAATTGGCATATTTCACGCTCATCCGAGGTTCGGCCATCATGTCGGCGACTGTGTCGCGCCAGCGCGCATAGTGCTCCGTTTCCTTGTGACGGGCGGGATCGTCGGGAGTGCGATATGCCTCGACCAGCACGAAACGCGTGGGATCGTCGAGTTGTTGCACAACATCGAATCGCACAATGCCCGGTTCTTGCAGACTTTTGACGGAATTGGCCGTCGAGGCTTCCCGGAAGGCTTCGACGTATTCCGGTTTGACGCGAACATGCACATGCACGATATACACGGTTTCCCTCCTCTAGCCGGGGAACCCCGGCCCACTGTTGCATCCAGCTTAGCCTAAGCAAGACGGGTTTTACGAGTCGCTGAGCCCGGCAAGGGCATCCTGTTTTTCGAGAATCGCCTTTGTCCGGAAAGCGTTTTCGAGATCCGCGCGAAGCAAAAAGAGCCCGCCCGAGGCAAAAGTTGCCGACAAGCCCGGATGCCCCTCATTCGTAACTCGTTCTCGGGACGTCATGTCGCCGCGAGAACGAAGCGGCATGCTGTTTGCTTGATTCCAGGTTGCCGTGGGTAAGGCGGAAAGAAGGCAGGGGAGGGTCTCGAATGCGGATAGATGGGATTGGCGAGCCCAAAACCGTGGATTGGCTCTCAAAAGCGATGCAAAACGGCGCCGCGCCCGCCCAAACGTTCTGGTCGATCATGAACGATCAAGGCGTTGCTCCATCACCCTCCGCCCCGTCTTCTTCCCCTCAAAAGTATACGGTCAAACGCGGAGACACCCTGTGGGGCATATGCGCGCGCACCTTAGCTCGTGGAGATGCACGCGTTCCCCATGAGTCCGTGGCGAACGCCGTGGATCGGCTGGCGCGGGCCAACGGCATCAAAAACGCCAACCGGCTTGCCATCGGCCAGCAAATCGATCTAAGCGTATTCCAGGATAGCGTTCCCCGTCCGTCTTTTCAGGTTGCCGCCCAAAAAACGGCCAATCTCAATCAACCCAACGAAGGCGCGCCCCTCGTTTCGGGAAATTCTTCTATTCGGCGAGATGAGCCGGGCGCACAAGGGGTTGCCTCTATCCAGTCGGCGCGAAAAGGCCGTTTCCTAGAGATCGCCCAATCGCCAAAAACAACCGGCGGAGGCGCGGCGTCTCCCGTTCCGCCGTGGCGCGCCGGCTCCTCCGCAGATCCGGCTCCGCTGGCGGCGCTCGCCCGGGACGCAAGAGCCGCCAGCCTCCCCGTTGCAACGACAGCGACAAGAGCCCAGGACGCCCTTGGCGGCGCGGCGCGCCCTGTGGATATCACCCGCATGCTTCAATCCATCCTCAATCCTCAGATGAAGCCCGAAGCGTTGGACGCGGGCTTTGGACGGGAATCGAGCCGTGAAGCGGCAACGGATTCGCCGTGGCGCTTCCTCGTGGGCGCTCCGGCGCGATTGACCTCCGAATTCGGCTTGCGCAAGGACCCGTTCAACGGAGAGTTGTCGCAGCATGACGGCATCGACCTTGCCGCGTCGGCGGGGTCGGCGGTGTATCCGTACGAGGCGGGGCGCGTCCGTTTTGCGGGCTGGAAGCCGGGGTATGGCAAGGTGGTCATCGTGAGTCATGCGGACGGTCTTGAGACCGTGTATGGTCACGCTTCGAAGACGTTGGTGCGCAGCGGGCAACGCGTAGCGCCGGACATGCCAATCGCGGAAGTGGGGTCGACGGGGCGTTCGACGGGGGCGCATTTGCACTTTGAGATGCGCCGCGACGGCGCCGCGTTTGATCCTGTCCCGCTTCTCTCCAAACGGCCATCACTCAAGATAGCCGAGGTTTTTTAAGGCCTTGAAGTCATCCTCGGCAAGAGGGGCTTCCGGCGCTTCCCGTCGCGGAGTGGAAGCGGCCCATGCATTGACATGGCCCTTCATTCTCTCGACGCGCCCGCATTCCTCGGCCGCCAAGTTGCGCATTTCCGCAGGGTCCGCATCAAGACGATATAACTCGTCGAACCGTGCATTCACGATCAGCTTCCAGTCCCCGGACAACATGCCCATACGCAGGGGGGCGCGTCCGGCCATGAGTGAGCGTGCGCCCGGAATGCGCGGGACCGCGCCGCCGTAGGTTTCAACAAAACGCACGCGGTCCGAAGGAACGATGGCGCGCAGCGGGTCCAGGCCGATCATTCCCGATGCCGGCGCGATGCCCGCGATGCCTAGCAGAGCCGGGCCTACGTCAAGTCCGCACACGGGCGCGCTGGACCGCCCGGGGACAATGCCCGGCCCAATCACAACAAACGGTATGTGAAGACTGGTTTGGTGCAGACGGCGTCCGTGCCCCAGATAATCGTGCTCGAAAAGACTTTCCCCGTGATCGGCGACGAATACGATGAAGGTGTTCTCTTGGGGCAACACTTCGAGCAGGCGCCCGATCCAGTGATCCGTGAATGCCACCTCCGAATCGTACTTGGCGCGGGTCCGATCCACCGGTCCCAGGCGTTCGTGACTTCGGCCCAACGGATTGAAATCCGGGTGGAAACGATACGGCGCATGCGGATCGGAGTAGTGAAACCAAGCGAAAAAGGGTCTGTTTGGATCGCGCTGCTGGAGGCATTTCAGGGCGCGTTGGGTGACCTCGTCCGCGCTTCGCTCGGATTTCAACACGCCCCAACGGCGTTGGTGAAAATCGTCATCATAGACGTCGAAACCCTGCTGGAGGCGGGCGATCCGCGCCTTGAGGGTCCAATTGCTCTGTACGCAAAAGGTTTGGTACCCCGCGGCCCGAAACAACTCGGGAACCGTCGTGACGGTCTCGGGCAACGACAATCCGTTGCGGACAACGCCTATGCTGCGCGGATTCCGGGAGGTCAGCATGGAGGCGAACGACGGGGCCGTCAAGGGGGTCATGCAGACGCAATCGTCGAACGCCATGCCTCGTTCCGCGAGCGCATCAATGTGCGGCGAGGTCGGCAAGGAATAGCCGTAACAACCAAGATGGTCCGCCCGCAAGGCGTCGACGGACAGGAAGATGACGTTGGGCGGCGCATTTGCCGAAAATAGAATGAGCGCTGAGAGAAGGGACGCGATCACGCTACTATGGCTGCGGGAGCTCGATGGAAAAGGGACATGAAACCGTCAATGGGCCTTGCTCTCGATTGTCTTTGAGGACAGTGATGATCGCATGTCTCTTGTTGCGCCCCGAGATATCCAGCACGAAATTCCCCTCGGGCGCATTGGCCGGCACGGCCACCGATGTCGTCCAGACGCCGTCGCGAGCGGTTTTATCCGGCGCGACGCCGTCATCCTGGAAGACAAATTTCTTTTTGGGGTCTTGCTGCAACCGGCCTTCGACATGGGCCACGATGCCGAAGCGGTCTTTCACCTTGACCGTGATGATGGAATTCTGGCCGGGCGTCAGACGGTCCGGCGCGATGACGGGTTCGCTCAGTCGCGGTTGCCGGTTCAGCGAATGGCAGCCGGCAAGGGATGCGGCGGAAAACGCAAGAACCGTCGCCATACACAAGCGAATCATAAGCGCGCTCCATATTTGTTCTCGAACCGGCCACGCGTCACGGCGCGGGGCCGTCGCTGCAAAGACTAGCCCACCTCTCGCGATGCTGTCAAGGGCATAAAACGCGATCGACGCGCTTTACGTTCCCTCCTCGCTTGCGACGCCGACACTGGATATCTCGCTGGATGCAGCGTCCGAAATCGCAGGGGCGAGAGCGGCGTCCGGTTCGGACGTCATAGGATCGGGCCGATCGGACGGCTCCACGGCGCGCTTCTCCTCCGGCATCATGATCGACACGCCAAACTCATGCACCAGCCGTCCGCCAAGGTGGCCCGTATTGAGAACGATCAGGGTTGCGCCCGCATACGCCGCCAGGAACAGGACATTGAGGACTGCCATCGGCGCGCGTTTCGACTTGGCGCACTGGAACATGGCGGCAATCGTCAGGATGGCGTAGAATCCGCTCAGCGCCGCGAACACGAAACAGGTCAGTTCGGCAAGTTCCTCATGCTCTTCAAGCACAGGCCCGGCGGGGCCGAGGACATCGGCGAGTTCCGCCGCCGCTCTGCCCGTGGAGGCGGCGACGAAAGCTCCCGCCGTTCCCAGCGTCATCAGCAAGAGCCCCCCAACGGCCACGCCCTTGCCTCTATGCTCCGCAATGGCCGCCAGCAAGACAAGACATGGGGCCGTCAGCAACAACGCAATCGGAAAATGCACAACGAAAGGATGCAAACCGTCCCAATCGGGCAACGGCGGCAGCGACATCCACTGGGGAAGAGTCAGGTCCTTGAACATGATCCTCGTTTCCTTGGCGGCGTTCGCCGCGTCCTCGAAGCATCCCTAGGCAAAGCGATCACGCCCTCCTATCGGATCGCCTCGAACTTGGAACGCGGCGTCCAACACACCGGACATTTCTTGAAGAGACCGGAATCGGTCAGGTAACCGCAGACCGGGCACACATAATATTCCGCCGCGTCGCCCTTCATTTCTTCCAAACGCTTCAGCGCATCGCCATACAGCGCACTGCGGCCCGTCCCAATGCGCATGGCCCCGTTGAACGTTTTCACCGCGCCTTTCGCGCCTTCTTCCTTTGCCTGCTTGACAAAAGCCGGGTACAACGCGCCGTTTCTGTCCGCTTCCTCTTTCATCGCGAGTTCAAGGTTCTCGCGGGTCGATCTCGCTTCCACTTTCGGGATGTCGGCCTTTGGAACGCCGCCCATCTTCGAAATGACTCTCTTGAAATGCTGCAGGCGAACCTCGAGAGAACGCGCGGATGCCCGGAACAACGAAGCGGCTTTCGCGTAACCTTCCTCGTCGGCTTTCTGGGCAAAAGCGACGCATTGCGCCCGCGCGGCGGATTCGCTGTCGTAGGCTTTGATAAGGTTGTCGAGCGCGGCGGAAGCCGAAGCGCTCTCGGCAGGGACCGCAACCGCCGTCAGCAACAACGCGATCCACATCGACATTCCTATCCGCACGACCATGTTGCTCATGTTCATCCCCTTTCCCGTCCGGCCTCGCATCGCCGAACATTTGCGCCCCTCAGAAAAAGCCGAGGGGCATGCCCCCAGCCTCGACAATCCCAGCATAATCCTTGTCTCCGGCGATGTCCAGGGGGGCGAAAGTCCAGCAGGGATGATGGATATCCACGTTATTCCCCCCCTCGGTTTCGCGGCGCTTGACGCGCAAAGTCTCAGCGCTCATAGTAGCAGTCATACGGAATGAGAACGAGGCGAGGACGCAACGAGAAGGATACTTTTCTCATGGCGCGGGTGCTTGTGGCGGAAACGGATTGGACATGCGCCGAAGGGCTTCGAGCGGTTATCGAGGCGGAAGGGCATGATGTCTACCTGGCGAGAAACGGGCTGGAGGCGAGCGAGATGGCGCTAACCCTTCGGCCCGATCTGATTCTGCTGGCGGAAAATCTCCCGATCCATTCGGCGCGCGAATTGTGTCGCATGTTCCGGGGCGATCCAGCCTTGCCGTCCGGGCTGCCGCTTCTCGTGCTGGCCGGTCCCGACACGGACCGTCGCGGGTTGTGCGTGGACGGTGCCTCGGGTTTTCTTCCGCGACAGGCTTCTCATCAGGAATTGCGCGATCTGTTGGTGCGTCACTTGGGAGAAAAAGCCGCGACGCCATAGGAAACAACGAGATCGCAAAGGTCTCATCCTACGGCGTCATTCCCGGCGAGGCGGCGACCTTGCCTGCTTTGCCGGTCTTGGCGATGCGGGTCAAGGCGCGGCCCATGCGCGTATGCCCGTCAACAACGAACCGAGCCTGGGCGTCAAGATCAGCGAGAAGACGATCGAGCGGAAACGGTTGCCGGCTGCTGCAACGCGCGGCGAGAGGATCGACGTCCGGGTTTTCCGGGAGGGCCTTCTCCATCGCGACAAGATATTCGTAATCTTCGATGCCGTCGCGCAACCGTTCCAGCCGAATGCTGGGAGCCGGTTTTTCCGGGGCGGGATAATACAAATACTGGCGGCCATCGTCGTTTTCTTGCCGCGGCGCAGACATCCATGCGTCGTCCGTGGTCCATCCCTCCGGCCACCCCGTGAGACCGGGCCCGCGCAGGCCGGTCACGCCATATCTCCAGCACACCCAGGGAGCCAAGCGCGCTTCGATAGGATGGGCTCCAAGCGCCAAGCTGGGCGGCGCGGCGACGGATGCATCCATCCAAACGCTGACAGGCTTGATCCGCTCGATGGTGTCCGGCGAGGGGGCATGCCCGAATTCCAATTCCCGGATGCCAACGGGCCCGCCTTGCACGGAACCGCGAAACACGAGACGAATTCCGCGAAAAGTCTTTTTGAAACGGAATTCGCCCTCGGACCAATTGTCCTCGAAGGAATCCTGCGCCACGTGATGCCTCCACCGGACGCGGGCGGGGCTAAAGGTCTCGCCATTGTACGAGCATAAGGTTTCAATGTCAGCAGATTCGAGACCCGTTTTCCAGCCGATATAGAACTCGTCCGTGTCGACCGGTTCGTCGAAGGCAATCTCGATCCACTGCGGGGAAGAGCGCGCGGGAGGGCGATCGGAACGCCAATACGTGTGCAAACAGCCATCGTAGGCGTCGCCGGGGAGTGAGGCATAGTTTTTTTCGCCCGGCGGGATGCCCGATGACGAGGCAGCGACGCGTGCGGCGAGATGCGCCGGTTGCGCCGCGAGGGACATGCCTTCGCGCCATCGCGCAACCGCAAAGGGATGCGCGTCGCGCAATGGAACTGCGAGTATCTCCACGAAACGCTCGAAATAGGGATGAGGC
>ERZ795030.2660-NODE-2660-length-20639-cov-4.770841_pt1 | contig 20639 bp, 19 predicted proteins | sample MGYA00375122_ERZ795030 | MGnify/ENA primary metagenome ERZ795030 (study PRJEB30165, sample SAMN05720146) | activated sludge metagenome | isolation source: anaerobic digester from wastewater treatment plant | place: Japan | collected 2015-04-20 ... | reverse complement strand
GAGCCGGGTGCCACGCTGGCCAATAAACAGTGCTGCCTGTTCGGCAGCGGCCCCAGCGGTGACTGATCCCGGCGTTGCTGCAGCAAGCGCCGGAGCCTGCCGGGCATGACCCTTTGGCATTTGATCGCGCAGCGCCAGCCAGCCTTGCAGTGCCAGCACCGCCTGGGCCCCAACCGGAACAATGCGGCGCTTGCTGCCTTTGCCCAGCACATGGGCTTCGCCGGCCTGCAGATCAACCCAGCCGCGCGCCTGGTTGCTGGCCCGCACATCCAGCCCGGTCAGTTCGGCCAGCCGCAAGCCCCCGCCATAAAGCAGCTCGGCAATCGCCGCATCACGTGCCTCCAGCCAGGGGTCAGCCGAGGCGCTTTGAAAACTGACCAGTTGCACTGCATCATCGACCCCCAGCGCCTTGGGCAGTGGCTTGGCAGCCTTGGGCGCACGCACCCCTTGCACCGGGTTGCAGGCCACCAGGCCTTCGCGCCCAAGCCAGGCGTAAAAACCGCGCCAGCCCGACAAAATCAGCGCAATGCCCCGGCCAGTGCGTCCGCCAGCATGCATTTGCGCCACCCAGCGGCGAATCTGACTGCTTTGCACCTGCAACAAGCCAATGCCAGCCAAAGCCGCACTGTGCTTGAGCTTTTGCAGGTCCAGCGTGTAAAGCAGCAGCGTGCGATCAGCCAGGCGCTTCTCAAAACGCGCATGGTCGAGGTAGCGCTGTACCAGCGGGTCTGGTGGGGCAGCGTTTGCCATGGCTTCGGTGCTGCTGGCTGGCACGGGTTTGGCCTTCATGAAACAGTGTTACTCACCGGTACTTCACCTGGGTCTGATTGAAATCCCAGATGCTGCGGCAAAGCGCTTGGCCCTGCAAGACGACATTTCTGCAATTTCCGGCCACTTCAGCGCAATATGGACAGCGCGGCACTGGTCAGGTCGGCAATACGCGCCAGAAAATCAGTGCCCATGGTGCTGGCAAAGCGCTGCGCGTCGGGTGAGGCCAGCACCAGCAGACCAAAGGCAGGTGCAATGCCGCCCGACAAGGCGGCGCCCACCGGCGTGCTGCGCAGCGGCAGAATCGCCAGCGAGACGACCGCCTGCGGCTCGGGCAGCCAACTGATCGCCTCCAGACCGGTGTTGACACCGCAAAACGGCTCGGTCAACGAGGTTGCAAACGACTTGGCATCGTCACTGACCCCCAGCGCAAACGGACAGGCCACGTATGCCGGTGCCACACCCCAGACCTTGATGCCAACCTGTGGCACCGAGAACTGGTCGGCAATCCCATCGGCAATCAATTGCGGCAAGGCCAGCACATCGGTGTTGAGAAGCAGGCTGCGCGCCCACAGCAGCAGTTTGTCGGACAACACCATGTTTTCATTGACGTTGCGGATCATGTCCATGATGCGTTGCTCCAGCATGCGAATCTTGTCGCGCAACAGCAATGCCTGACGCTCTTGCAGGCTGACGGTGCGCTGGTTGTGCGGGCTGGACAACTGCACTGCCGCCAGCAGTTCGGCGTGTCGCGCAAAAAAATCAGGCGTAATGGCCAGGTAATTGGCGATATCTTCTTCGGTGATGGGGCTACCGATTGCGCTGGGGAGTGAGGAGGGGTTGGGCATGGTCATAAGCTGGGTTGAAGTTCAATCTGGCCGTCAAAAACGGCGGTGGCAGGGCCGGTCAGCAGCACCGGGGCGCGGCCACCTTGCCAGGCAATGGTGAGTTGACCGCCGTGGGTCTGGACATCGACCGACGCAGCAAGCAGGCCCAGGCGAATGCCTGCCACCACCGCCGCGCAAGCCCCGGTGCCGCAAGCCAGCGTTTCACCGGCACCGCGTTCATACACCCGCAAGCGGATCTGCGAGCGGCTTTGCACCTGCATGAAGCCGACATTGACACCGCCTGGGAAGGCGCTCAGGCTTTGTATTTGCGGCCCCAGCGTTGCCACCGGTGCGCGCTCCACATCGTCCGTCAGCAGCACCGCATGGGGGTTTCCCATCGACACCAATGCTACTTCAACGATAGCTGGACGCGCAGTAGCATCAAGGGCTAGAGGCCATTTTTGCCATAGACCTGAGGCCTGTGGCAGCAAGCCGGTGGCATCAAATGGCAGGTGAGCCAGTTCAAAGTCGGGGGCCTGCATATCGACCGTGACCCGGCCATCAGGCTGCCACTGCAGTTCCAATATGCGGTTCATGGTCTGCACCCGCACCACGTCCTTGGTGGTCAGGCCCTGGCGGCGGACAAAGGCCAAAAAGCAGCGGGCACCGTTGCCGCAGTGTTCGACCTCACGGCCGTCAGCGTTGTGGATCAGGTAAGAAAAATCGATGCCTGGCGCGCTCGACGCGCGCACCGTCAAAATCTGATCGGCACCGACGCCGAAATGCCGGTCACCCAGAAAACGGTAATCTGCAGCGCTCAGGCCGTAGCGGGTCCGGGTCTCGTCGAGCACCACAAAGTCATTGCCCGCGCCTTGCATTTTGGTGAAAGGGATTTGCATGGAGGAGGATTATCTACGGCGGCCGTGGCACGGCACCGGTGCCGATACGCAAAGACACACCCTTGCCTGGTACCTCGAAGCTGGCTCCACGACCTAGCTGCCTTGACTGGTCGGCTGACTGGCGGGTTGGCTGGCGACGGCCCGGCCTGGCTGCAGCGCCGGGTGTTTGCTGGCATTTTTGACCAACTTGCGCGCCACCGCGCCCGGCATGTCAATGGCGCAATGGTCCGCCACCTGCAGCAGGTACAAAAACACATCGGCTACCTCATCTGCAATGCGCTCATGGGTCACCGGGTCAAGGTGCGCGGCTTTTGATTCATCAGCCGTCATCCATTGAAAAATCTCCAGCAGCTCGGCGGCTTCCACCATCAGCGCTGAAGTCAGGTTTTTCGGCGTGTGAAAGGGCTGCCAGTTGCGCTCGGCGGCAAACGTGCGCAAGCTGGCTTGCAGCGCGGGGATGTCCATCAGTTGCGCCCAGGCTCGCTGCGACCAAAGGCGCGCCGGTAGAGCACCCGCAGCAGCAGCGCGGCCAGCAGGCCAAACAGCGCCAGGCTACCCAAGCCACCCAGAAACACCACACCCCAGCCGCGAAACTTCGACAGCAGCCACAGCAGCGCCAGGCAAGTCAGCGCAAAGCCCGCCACATCACCGAGCGTGCGCACGCTGGCGAGTTCGCTCAATGGAAACACCTGGTGAATCCCCAGCACGCTCAGCAGCACACAGGCCAGTGGTGCCAGCAGCAGCAAGATATTGGCATCCATCAGCCCCTGGTCAAAAGCCACATGCGCCAAACCCACAGCCAGCAGTGCCGCCACCAGCAGCAGCACCGCGCCACCAATCACGACGCTGGCGATCAGGCGGCCATCGTGCTGGCTGCGCCCGCCCTTGGCGATGCGCGCCAGCAGCGTGCCGCCCAGGCCCCAGCCCAGCGCGGCCAGCAGCACGCCCAGCGCGTGCGCATCAAGCGACAGATAGAGCATGATCAGGAGTTCACGCAGGGACATCAGGCTTCCTTGGGGGTCAGACCGGAGTTGGGGTCGGGTCAGTTTATCGCAGCCCAGCGGCGGCACTGTGCAGGCGCGCAACGCCTGCTGCCAGCGCCTGCCAGCAACAACCTGCGCCAGATGGCAGCTTCGTTGACCATGGCGTTTGCGCGTCTTGCAGGCCTGATAATTTGACCCATGCCACGCCCATCCCAACTGCTGCACCCGCCCCGTCCACCAGCCACACTGCGCCCGGCCGCCACCGTCTTGTTGCTGCGTGACGGCATGGATGGCTTTGAAGTGCTGATGACACGGCGCTCTGCTGCGGCCAGCTTTTTGCCAGGTGCCTTTGTCTTTCCGGGCGGTGCCATTGATGCCGCTGACGCCAACTGCCATGCCATTGCCCGGCGTCGGCCAAGCCAGAGCGATCTGCACCTGACGCAGGCAATCGCTGCGATTCGCGAGAGTTTTGAAGAGCTGGGGGTGCTGCTGGCGCATCGGGCAGACGGCTCGGCAGTCGATCAAGGCGACATTGCCAGACTCGACCGCAGCGCATCTTTTGCTGGCCAATGCGCTGAGCAGCGCCTGACGCTAGCGGCCCATGAGGTGTTTGTGCTGGCCCACTGGATGGGCGACCGCGACCTGGCGCGCCGCTTTGACGTGCCATTTCTGGTGGCGCGCATGCCAGCAGGCCAGACCCCGGTGGCCGACGGGTCCGAGCAGTTCGAGCCGGTCTGGGTGCGCCCTGCTGATGCGCTGGCACGCCACAAGGCGGGCGACTTTTTCATCATCTTCCCGACCATTCGCACGCTTGAGCGGCTGCAGCACTTTGCCGATGTGGCGGCAGTGCTGCAGGCCTGCGCCGTGACCGAGGAGCCGCTGTGGACCTGTTGCCCGCGCAGCGGGCTGCTGGGCGGCCGTGAAGCACGTTTCATGGAACACGAAGCCCCGTTTGGCGAACTTGCGCTGGTGTGCCCGGACGGACAAATCGTGCATCCGCTGGACTGGCAGAGCGAGCGCGCCGTGCCACTGCTGAAAAACGTGCAGCGCCTGACCGCACCCAACCCCGGTGCCATGACCGGGCCTGGCACCAACAGTTATCTGGTCGGCGACCCGGCCACGGGTTACATTGCCATCGACCCCGGCCCGGCAGATGCCGAGCACCTCGACAAACTGTGGCGAGCAGCAGGCGGTGATATCCGGATGATTGTGTGCACCCATTCGCACCCGGATCACGCCCCCGGCGCACGGCCGCTGCAGGCAATGTGCCAGACCGCCCCGCCGGTTCTGGGTCTTGCCAGCGCTGCAACGGCGCGCGCTGCCAGCGCTTTTGCACCCGACAGAATGCTATTAAACAGAGAGCTGCTGACGCTTTCACCACATGGGCTGGAGGGTGATTTGGCTTATGAAACCGGGCACACGCTGCAAGTTGTCCACACACCTGGTCACGCCGCCAACCACCTGTGCCTGGTACTTTTGCAAGACGGCTTGCTGTTTTCCGGCGACCATATCCTCAACGGCAGCACCACGGTGATTGACCCACCCGATGGCGACATGAATGACTACCTGGGTTCGCTTGACGTGTTGAGCGCGGCCTGCGCGCAACTGCGCATCGAGTACATCCTGCCTGCCCACGGTTATGTGATCGGTGGCCCCACTGATGAGGCTTTCAGCGCCATCGCCAGGCTGAAAAAGCACCGCCTGCAGCGTGAGGCCAAAGTGATGCAGGCGATGCAGGCGCAGCCGCACGGCTCGCTGGACGACTGGCTGGCAGTGGTTTATGAGGATGTGCCCGAGCGCATGTGGCCAGTGGCCCGGCGCTCGCTGCAAGCGCATGTCACCCGCATTGAATCGATGATCCTGGATTCCTCCGCTGACCGCTTGTTTCATCTGTAAGTCCTCATGAACATTGACTTTTTCAGCTTCGATGAGGGTTCACCCGTCGGGTCACAGCGCGACGCGCCCGATTGAAACACTGGCAACACGACTGAGGGCGTTGCTGCTGCCGCGTCGGCCAGGCCGACATGCCAGCAGTAGCTGAGCGTCGTCGGCACCCCTTGCACCTTGCACCTCGCCGCTTACCGGGCCAGCCATGCCACAAGGCGGGCCTGCATCAAGTCGTCCGAAGGTACGCAGGCACGTCTGGAGCCGCAGCTTGCACCCTGCCCTGCCCAGCCGCGCCCGCCAGCAGCCGACTCCGGCGCGTCCAACCGAGCAATCTCAGGATGATGGCGTGAGCTGGCGATTGAAAATGCACACACCGCGCCCAACTACCGGGCTATTGAAACCAACCCGGGAACCGCGCCATGCCGGCTTTCATCATTACTTGCCTGGGTCTGCTGCTGGTGTTGTGGTTTGTCGGCCAGCCATGGTGGCTTGAACGTCAGCGCCAGACGCGGCGCCAGGCACCCTTTCCGTCTGCCTGGCGCGATGTGCTGCGCCAGCGGGTTGCGCTGTACCGCATCTTGCCGAGCCATTTGCAGTTGCAACTCAAGCAGCACATCCAGGTTTTCCTGGCAGAAAAGACCTTTATCGGCTGCAATGGGCTGGAAATCACTGATGAGATGCGGGTAACAGTCGCCGCCCATGCCTGCTTGCTGATCCTCAATCGGCCGGGTGACTACTACCCCAAGCTGCGGCAGATTCTGCTCTATCCGGACAGTTTTGTGGTCGAGCGCGATCACACCGACGGCATTGGCGTGGCGCACCGGGCGCGTCAGGTGCTGGCTGGCGAATCGTGGTCGCAGGGGCAAGTCATCCTGTCATGGCAGGACACGCTGGCTGGCGCGGCCGTGGCAGATGACGGGCAAAACGTGGCCATTCATGAATTTGCGCATCAGCTTGACCAGGAAACCGGCAGTGCCAATGGTGCGCCACTGTTGGCGCGGCGCGGCCAGATGCAAAGCTGGTCGAATGTGCTGGGGGCAGAATTTGCCACACTGCAGGCCCGTGTGACGCGCGGTGCGCCCAGCCTGTTTAGCGACTACGGCGCAACCGATCCGGCCGAGTTTTTCGCCGTTGTGTCTGAAGTGTTTTTTGAACAGCCGTCGCCGATGGCGCAGGACCATCCGGCGCTGTACCAGCAATTGAGCGAGTACTACCTGCTTGATCCCCTGAACTGGTCCTGATCGTCACGGCCAATGGCGGCGGTTTCGCGCAAAAAAAGACTGCGGCTGTGCGGACACAAGCTTGGCGCTGTCCCCTTGGCCCTTCCGGGTGAGGGACCAGCACTACTGCCGCACCGTGGTTTCCTGATATTCAAAGTGAACTGGCGCGCGATGAATGAGCGGCAAAAGCAGTTGGCGACGGCAAGTGTGCGGCGCAGGCCGCTATGACCGAGGGCGCAACCGCACTTGATGCCATCGACAGGAAAGTCTTCAAAGCGAGAAAAACTGCCCCGAACAGTTCGATCATCTGGCGCACACGCGCCTGGCGTCACCTGTCATTCAACGGAAACAGTTACGTGACGCTGCGCCGGATCACACCCTTGTTGGCTTGGCGCATGTGATTGACCGTTGCGGGTTTGCTGCGGTCATGCTGCTCTGGCTTGCAAGAGCACGCCAGGCAGGCAAACGCATGAACCAGCCATCCGCAGCAAGGTGTGGTGAATGACAGGCCGACTCGGTTCCACCGGCGCTGGAAAAATCATCCAGCGCGCGGTTCCAGCGGCGTATTTGCGTAGGCCACTGAATCCAGGTGCCGTGCCAATCGCATCGCCTGGGTCGGCGATGCGTGAGACCGGAAAAAAAGACCTTAGACCCGTCGCGCCCACAGCCCCAGGGTCTGCCGCTCGGCAGCGGCAAGCTCGCGCTCGAACAGGGCGGACCTGAGCAGGGAATCCGGGATCAAGCCGAACCGGACGGCTTTGGCATAGTTTGCCCTGGCGATATCGAATGGCATGCCAAAAATGAGGCTGGCGGTGCGCGCGAGGGCGCTGCCGGCTTTTGCCAAAGTGCTTTCGTTGTTCATGGTGGGCTCCTTCAAGGTGTGTTCAGACCAAAGGCGCGACCTGGGCTGGCGTGGCGGTCACGGTGATCAATTTCGCGCATGCGCCGTTCCAGATCAACGGTATCGCAAGCTTGCGACAGGTAAGCAAAGTCAAGGTCTTGCTGGGACCGGATGCCGGGTGAAAGCGCTTCGATAAGCTGAGTCAGTAGGCACATGATGAGGCCCTTTGCGAAAGTGGAAAGATGACTCAGTATAAGGGTTTACCCTAGCTTTACAAGCTAACTGGTTGTTTTCTTTCCACACGCCAGAATTCGCCTTGTCGTGATGCCAGAGGCGCTGCATTGGCGCGGGCTTGCCTGCGTTGGCAGCCACATCGACACCGTCTTCATCACTATGAAGTACATAGCTGTCAGCGCTTATCTCGAAAGGGCTGGAGCCTGTTTTTGCCATCAAGTCAAGGCCTATTGACGGCCTCGGTACACTGGTTGCCAGCAAGAATCAGAAAGTGCAGGCAAATGGGTATGCAAGAGCAGAACGGCAGACCAGACAATGGCGCAGCGCGCTCTCCTGGGGCGCTGCCAACGGGGCTGAAGTGGGGTCCGCTGGGCATTGTGCTGTTCTGGCTGGTGCTGATGGGCTTGCTGTATGCGTTGATGACGCACTACCTCAAACCCCAGCCAGTGCGAATTACCGCCAGCGGCGACCTGATCATCCCGAAGGCCCGCAACGGGCATTTTTATGCGGCCGGTACGGTCAACGGCCGGCCGGTGAATTTCATGGTCGATACCGGGGCCTCGCTGGTCACGGTCAGCGAGGCGTTTGCCCAGCAGGCCGGCGTTGCCGCTGGCGTGCCCACCGTGTTCAAGACCGCCAACGGCGATCTGCCCGGGCGCGTTGTGCCGGACGTGCCGGTAACGCTCGGTCCGGTGCAGGTGTCGGGCGTGCGTCTGGGGGTCGGCCTGGTCGGTGGCGACCTCAATGACGGCTTGCTGGGGCAGAGTTTTCTGTCGAAGTTTGAGCTTATCGTGACAAAAGACCAGATGATTCTGCGGCCGCGCTAGATTGGCTTGCACGTTTAACTCCAGGTATCCATCAGCGCAGCGCCCTGTTCGATCAGGAATGCCTTGAACGCGCGCGCTGCCGGGGACAGCTTTTTGCTGCTCAGATGCGTCACATACCAGTGGTTGATCTGAGGCAGGCCTTGAATGTCGAGCAGCGCCAGATGGCCGCTGGCGAGTTCGTGGCGAATCGTGCGCATCGACAAAAAGCTCAAGCCCATGCCGGCCATCACTGCCTGCTTGATGGTTTCGTTGCTGGGCATGGCCATCACCACCTTCATGCTGGTCTGGTTCTGGGCAAACAGGTGCTGCATGGCGGCACGCGTGCCCGAGCCTTCTTCGCGCACCACAAAGCCGTGGTCGGCCAGTGCGCTAAACGGCAGGTTCTTGCGCCGTGCCAGGGGATGGTCGGGCGCACCAACCATGGCCAGCGGGTTGGTGGCAAAGGCGGTGGCTTCGCAGTCCAGATTGCTTGGGGCGCGGCCCATCACCACCAGATCGGCTTCGTTGCGGGTCAGCAGCCCCAGCACGTTTTCGCGGTTGTCGATGTTCAACTGCACGTCAATGCCGGGCAGCAGCCTGCCAAAGCGCACCAGCAACATCGGGATGAAATACTTCGAGGTGCTGACCACTGCCAGTTCGATGCGACCACGCTGCAGGCCGACATGTTCGGCCATCAGCGCTTCGAGGTCCCGAAACTGGCCCATGGCAGCAGTTGCATGGGCCTGAAACGCCTGGCCGGCAGCGGTAAGCCGGATGTTGCGACCCAGGGGCTCAACCAGCGCCAGGCCAAAGGCTTCTTCAAGCTGGCGCAGTTGCATCGACACCGCAGGCTGTGTGACAAACAGGCGCTCGGCGGCTTTGGAGACCGAACGCTGGCGGGCCACTTCCAGAAATGTCTGAATTTGCTTGAAGGTGTAAGGGCGCATAGGTCTCTCCAGCCGATGATCTCATCAGCAAAGCCTGATGTTTTTTGAATAAAACGTGATTGGAGTTTATGAGTCAGCCCCATTAAAGTAAACCCATGCCGAAAAGAATCGGCGATTTTCTTCACCCTACAGGACCAAGCCCATGGCAAATGCTGCACTGAAAGCGCTGATTTTCGATGTTGATGGCACACTGGCCGACACCGAAAGCGCGCACATGGCTGCCTTTAACCAGGCCTTTGCCGAACAGGGTCTGGATTGGGTCTGGACCGATGACATGTACCTGGAGCTGCTGCATGTCTCAGGTGGCAAGGAACGCATCCTGCATTACTGGCAGCAACGTGACCCCGCCATCTTGCAAGCCGACGCGCCTGCCCTGCAAGCGCAGATCAACCGCCTGCATGCGCTGAAAACCGTTGCCTATGAGCAGGCGGTCAACCGCGGAGCGGTGCGCTTGCGACCGGGTGTGCTCAATCTGATTGACGAGGCACGGCAAGCCGACCTGCAACTGGCCATCGCCACCACCACCTCGCCAGCCAATATTGCCGCGCTGCTGCGCCATGCAATGGGTGCCGACTGGCGCTTGAACTTCAGCGCGATTGGCGATGCTGGCACCGCCCCGATCAAAAAACCGCATCCGCAGGTGTATCTGCAAGTGCTGGGTGCGCTCAAACTGCCCGCCGCGCAGTGTCTGGCGCTGGAAGACTCCCGCAACGGCTTGCAGGCCGCCATGGCCGCTGGCATCGCCACCATCATCACGCCGAACCCATTTACCGCGCATCACGATTTCACTGGTGCGCTGCGCGTTGTGCCGGACTTGAGCCAGATCAGACTGACCGACTTGTGCGAGTGGCAGAATTCTGCCCGGGCCTGAGCCAAAAGACCGTCAAACCGTTTCCAACCTAGCAGAAAGTCAACTCATGAGCTCCAGCCCCGTCTTGCGTCTTGCCCCGTCCATCTTATCTGCCGACTTTGCCCGCTTGGGCGAAGAGGTACGTGCCATCGAGGCGGCTGGCTGCGACCTGGTGCATTTTGACGTGATGGACAACCACTACGTGCCCAATTTGACCATTGGTCCGCTGGTGTGCGAGGCGATTCGCCCGCATGTGAGCATTCCGATTGACGTGCATTTGATGGTCGAGCCGGTTGATTCGATCATTCCACTGTTTGCCAAAGCCGGTGCCAACATCATCACGTTTCACCCGGAAGCCTCAAAACACGTGGACCGCAGCCTGTCGATGATCCGTGAGCTTGGCTGCAAGGCTGGCCTGGTGCTGAACCCGGCTTCTCCAGTTGATTGGCTTGATCACGTGATGGACAAGCTCGACATGGTGCTGTTGATGAGTGTCAACCCCGGTTTTGGCGGGCAGAAGTTCATCCCCAGCACGCTGGCCAAACTGCGCCTGGTGCGGGCCAGGATTGATGCCCATGTGGCAGCCGGTGGCCAGCCAATCTGGCTGGAAGTCGATGGCGGGGTCAAGACTGACAACATCTTCGAGATTGTGCAAGCGGGTGCCGACACCTGCGTTGCCGGCAGCGCCGTGTTTGGCGCCAAAGACGCTGACGGCGGTTACAAGACTGTCATGCAGGCGCTGCGGCGTGCTGCCCACCCGAGCTGATTTAGAGACTTTAAATTACCAGGAGTTTTCCCATGTCCATGACCCTTCGTTCCAACCGATCGACGTTGACGCAGTTTCTGATCGAAGAGCGCCGCCGTTTTCCGTCTGCCAGCGGTGACTTCAACGCGCTGGTGCTCGACGTGGCGCTGGCCTGCAAAGGCATTGCCAAGGCGGTCGCTTATGGGGAACTGGCCGGGGGCACCGGCAAAGATACTGCTGACTTGGGTGGCGCGCTCCATCTGCCGGGCGAGACGCAAAAAAAGCTCAACCAGTTGTCCAACGATGTCTTTATTCAGCGCACTGAATGGTCGGGCAACCTCGCTGGCATCGCTTCTGAAGAAATGGACTTGCCTTACCAGATACCAAAGCAGTACCCGCGCGGCAACTATCTGATCGTGTTTGACCCGCTTGACGGCTCCAGCAACATCGATGTCAACATGTCTGTGGGCAGCATCTTCAGCATCTTGCGGGCACCCCAGGAAGTGATTGACTCGGGTCGCGATGTCGTTGATGCCGACTTTTACCAGCCCGGCTGCAAACAGATGGCGGCTGGCTACGCGGTGTATGGCCCCACCACCATGCTGGTGCTGACGGTGGGCGACGGTGTCAACGCCTTTACGCTGGACCCGAATCTGGGTGAGTTCATGCTGACGCACCCCAAGTTGCGCATTCCTGAAGATACCCAGGAATTTGCCATCAATGCGTCCAACGCGCGCTTTTGGCAAGCCCCGGTCAAGCGTTATGTCGATGAATGCCTGGCCGGCAAAACCGGTGTCCGTGGCAAGGACTTCAGCATGCGCTGGATTGCCTCGATGGTGGCTGAGGCGCACCGCATACTGATGCGCGGCGGGGTATTTTTGTACCCCCGCGATGCCAAGGACTCGGCGCGCGCCGGGCGGCTGCGCCTGCTGTATGAAACCAATCCGGTCGGCATGATCATGGAACAGGCGGGTGGGCGCGCTTCAACCGGTCAAGGCCCGATGCTGCAAGTGCAACCCACTGAGCTGCATCAGCGCATCGGATTTGTCTTTGGCTCGAAAAACGAGGTCGAGCGCATTGAGCGCTATCACCGCGAGCCGGTACTGGTTGAATTGACCAACCCGCTGTTTGCCGAGCGCAGCCTTTTTCGGGATTGATGAGTCACTATTAAAAATATAGCTGCTCGCGCATATCCCATAAGCGCTAGAGCCCAAATACTTGTCAATATTTAACTTCAGGAGTGTTTGCCATGTCAATTCGCCACCCCATCATCGCCATCACCGGCTCCAGCGGCGCTGGCACCACCTCGGTGACCCGCACCTTTGACAACATTTTTCGCCGTGAAAACGTCAAGGCCGCGATCATTGAAGGCGACAGCTTTCACCGCCACGACCGCAAGTCGATGAAAATCGCCGCCGCCGAGGCTGAAGCCGCTGGCAACCACAACTTCAGCCACTTTGGCCTGGAAAACAACCTGTTTTCCGAACTCGAGACGCTGTTTGCCACCTACGCGAAGACCGGCACCGGCAAGCGCCGCAAATACCTGCACGATGCGGAAGAGGCCGCGCCTTACAAGCAAGACCCCGGCACCTTCACGCCATGGGAAGATGTGCCCAGCGGTACTGATTTGCTGTTTTACGAGGGCCTGCATGGCGCGGTCGTGACACCCGAGATCAACATCGCGCAGCACCCCGATCTGCTGATTGGGGTGGTGCCGGTGATCAACCTGGAGTGGATCCAGAAGCTTTACCGTGACAAAAAGCAGCGCGGCTACAGCACCGAAGCGGTGACCGACACCATCTTGCGCCGCATGCCAGACTATGTGAACTACATCTGCCCGCAGTTCATGCACACGCATGTCAATTTCCAGCGCGTGCCGATGGTCGATACCAGCAACCCGTTCATCTCGCGCGACATTCCGAGTGCCGACGAAAGCATGGTGGTGATCCGTTTCGCCAACCCCAAGGGCATTGACTTTCAGTACCTGCGCAACATGATCAACGACAGTTACATGAGTCGCGCCAACACCATCGTGGTGCCAGGCGGCAAGATGGAACTGGCCATGCAACTGATCTTCACGCCATTTGTCTGGCGCATGATGGAGCGCCAGAAAAAGGCTTCCTGATATATTGTGGGAAAGACCAAGTTACATGAGCGAAGCGAATGAACTTGCTCTGTCCCCAACTGACTAGAAAATTGTGGGAAAGACCAAGTTACATGAGCGAAGCGAATGAACTTGCTCTGTCCCCAACTGACTAGAAAATTGTGGGAAAGACCAGGTTACATGAGCGAAGCGAATGAACTTGCTCTGTCCCCAACAAATCAGAGAATTGTGGGAAAGCCCGAGTTACCCGCGCGAAACGTATGAACTTGCCCGGTCCCAACACATTCACCCTTAACCCAATCAATTTCGAATCATGACAACCCCTACCCCTGAACTTGCCAAACAAATGGCCAATGCCATCCGCATGCTTGCCGTTGACGCGGTTGAAAAAGCCAAGTCCGGCCATCCCGGCGCGCCAATGGGCATGGCCGAGATCGCTGAAGTGCTGTGGAACCGGCATCTGAGTCACAACCCGATCAACCCGCACTGGGCCAACCGCGACCGGTTTGTCTTGAGCAACGGCCACGGCTCGATGCTGATTTATGCGCTGCTGCATCTCACCGGCTATGACTTGCCGATGAGCGAACTGCAAAACTTCCGCCAGCTCCACAGCAAAACCGCCGGTCATCCGGAATACGGCATGACCCCTGGTGTCGAGACCACCACCGGCCCGCTCGGCCAGGGCGTGGCCAACGCGGTCGGCATGGCACTGGCTGAAAAGCTGCTGGCCGTCGAATTCAACCGCGAAGCAAACGGTGCCCGCCACACCATCGTCGATCACTTCACCTATGTGTTTTTGGGCGACGGCTGCCTGATGGAGGGCATCAGCCACGAAGCCTGCTCGCTGGCCGGTACGCTGCGCCTGTCGAAACTGGTGGCGTTTTATGACGACAACGGCATTTCCATCGATGGTCATGTCGAAGGCTGGTTCACCGACGACACCCCCAAACGCTTTGAAGCCTATGGCTGGAACGTGATTGCCGCAGTGGATGGCCACAACCCGGCCGCAATCGATGCAGCCATCAAGGCGGCCCGGGCGCAAGCGGTGTTGCCCGATGGTCGGCCGACCCTGATTTGCTGCAAGACGGTGATTGGCAAGGGCTCGCCCAACAAGGCCGGTAGCCATGATGTCCATGGCGCGGCACTCGGTGCTGCCGAGGTAGCGGCAGTCCGTGATGAGCTGAACTGGGTCAGCGCGCCGTTTGAGATTCCCGCTGACATTGCTGCCGCCTGGAATGCCGTGGCGCGCGGTGTGGTGGCTGAACACGCCTGGCGCGTTCGCTTTGATGCCTACAGCGCCGTTTACCCTGCCCAGGCAGCCGAGTTTGAGCGCCGCATGGCGGGCAATCTGTTGCCAGACTTCGCCGACAAGCTGCCTGGTTTGCTGGAAACCATTGCCGCCAATACAACGGCATTTGCCACCCGCAAAGCCAGCCAGAACGCGCTTGACGTGATTGCCCCGCTGGTGCCGGAGTTCTTTGGTGGCAGTGCCGACCTGACCGGCTCGAACCTGACCAATTTCAAGGGCTGCGTGCGCGCCGGGCGCGATGTCTGGGGCAACCACCTGAGCTATGGTGTGCGTGAATTTGGCATGGCGGCCATCATGAATGGCATGGCGCTGCATGGCGGCTTCATCCCCTACGGTGGCACCTTCCTGACGTTTTCCGACTACAGCCGCAACGCGATCCGCATGGCCGCGCTGATGAAAATCCGTGTCATCCATGTGTTCACGCACGACAGCATTGGCCTGGGCGAAGACGGCCCGACGCACCAGAGCATTGAGCACATCCCCTCGATGCGCATCATTCCGGGGCTTGATGTGTGGCGTCCGGCTGACGGTCTGGAAACTGCGGTGGCATGGGCTTTTGCGGTCGAGCGTCGTGACGGCCCCAGCGCCCTGTGCCTGTCGCGCCAGAACCTGCCGCGTCTGACCGATATGTCGATGGCTGTGAACATCCGCAAGGGCGGCTACATCCTGTCAGACATGCAAGACGCGCAAGCCGTCATCGTCTCCACTGGCTCCGAGCTGGAAATTGCCATGAAGGCGCAGGCATTGCTGGCCGCCGATGGCATTGCCACCCGGGTCGTGTCAATGCCCTGCACCAATGTGTTTGACCGCCAGAGCAATGCCTACCAGGAGATGGTGATCCCGTTCAACACGCCCTCGGTGGCGATCGAGGCGGCACACCCGGACTTCTGGCGCAAGTATGTGGGCCGTCACGGCGTGGTGATCGGCATGCCCACCTTTGGCGAGTCGGCCCCAGCGCCCAAGCTGTATGCACACTTCGGCATCACGGCAGAGCGGGTGGTGAGCACCGTTCGCACCATCGTGCACCGCGCGGCCAACAAACGCGACGATGCACTGCCAGACACCGTGGTGCCTTCGGACAATTGAACTGGATGCCACCCATGAAGACTTTTGATCTGGTCATGTTTGACCTGGATGGTACGCTGGTGGAAACTGCGCCCGAAATCATGGACGCTGTCAATGACACCTTGGGTCACTTCGATTTGCCGCTGGTGTCACAGCAGCAGGTGAACAACTGGATTGGTCACGGCACCTTGACGCTGCTGGTTGATGCGGTAGCCTTTGCGACCGGCAGGTCGGCGGCCGATGTGCGCGCCAGCGAGCTGCTGCAAAGCATGGTGCAAGAGTACAACCTGTTTTACCAGCGCCGCTGCGGCACCCGCAGCCATTTGTACCCGCAGGTGCGAGAGACCCTGGTGGCCCTGCGCGCACAGGGCGTTCGGCTGGCGGTGGTCACCAACAAGGAAAGCCGCTACACCCAGATCGTGATGGACGTGCAAGACCTCAGCGCGTTGTTCGACACGGTGATCAGTGGCGACAGCTTGCCGACCAAAAAGCCTGACCCGGCGGGTGTGGCGCACTGCCTGGCACAGTGGGGCGTTAGCGCTGACCGTGCCCTGTTTGTTGGCGACTCCAGCATCGATGTCGCCACCGCCCGCAACGCCGGTGTCGCGGTGTGGGCCGTACCCTATGGCTACAACATGGGCCAGCCGATTGAAGCCTGCACACCGGACCGTATCATCGCGGACTGCTCTGCGCTATTGAATAGCTAGCTATTCGCGCAGTACCATCACGCGCTCGGTGTCTGTTTTTCATTAACTTTTGGAGTTTTCCGATGAAAGTATTGCGTTTTGCTGATGTGATTGCCAGTGGTGCTGCCAAGGGCAAAAGGGTGTTTATCCGTGCCGACTTGAATGTGCCGCAGGACGATGCAGGCAACGTCACCGAGGACACCCGCATTCGCGCCAGTGTGCCGTGCATCAAGATGGCACTCGACGCAGGTGCAGCCGTGATGGTGACCAGCCACCTGGGTCGCCCCACAGAAGGCACCTTGACACCCGAGGATTCGCTGGCCCCGGTGGCCAAGCGCATGGGCGAACTGCTGGGCCGCGAGGTGCCGGTGGTGGCCAACTGGGTCAACGGCGTTGATGTCAAGCCCGGCCAACTGGTGATGCTGGAAAACTGCCGCGTCAACAAGGGCGAAAAGAAGAACAACGAAGAGCTGGCGAAAAAAATGGCCGCTCTGTGCGACGTGTTTGTGCACGATGCGTTTGGCACGGCGCACCGGGCCGAAGGCACCACCTACGGTATTGCCCAGTTTGCACCGATTGCCTGCGCCGGCCCGTTGCTGGCTGCAGAAATTGATGCCATCAACCTGGCGCTGGCCAACCCGAAACGCCCCCTGGTGGCCATCGTTGCGGGCTCCAAGGTATCGACCAAACTCAGTATCTTGCAGGCCCTGGCCAAGAACGTGGACAACCTGATCGTCGGCGGCGGCATTGCCAACACTTTCATGCTGGCTGCTGGCCTGAAAATTGGCAAGAGCCTGGCCGAGCCCAGCCTGCTGGCTGATGCGGTTGCCGTCATAGCTGCCATGAAGGCGCGCGGTGCCGATGTGCCGATCCCGACCGACGTGGTCACCGCCAAGACTTTTGCCATCGATGCCGTGGCCACCGTCAAGGCCGCCACCGCTGTCGAAGACGACGACATGATTCTGGACATTGGCCCGGACACCGCTGCCAAACTGGCCAAGCAGCTCATGGAAGCCGGCACCATTGTCTGGAACGGCCCGGTCGGCGTGTTCGAGTTCCCGTCGTTCGAGAATGGCACCAAGACGATTGCGCAGGCGATTGCTGCGTCCAGCGCGTTCTCGATTGCTGGCGGCGGCGACACACTGGCCGCCATTGCCAAGTACGGTATCGAAAAAGACATCGGCTATATCTCGACTGGCGGCGGCGCTTTCCTCGAAGTGCTGGAAGGCAAAACGCTGCCAGCCTTCGAGATTCTGCAGAAACGGGCGGCGGGCTAAGCCCGAAGCCCAAGTCCCTGCCCTGGCGCAGGCGCAGGCAGCAGAAAGCGGCAGGGACTTGTACCAGCGTTTTCCTCATGTACATTGAGGCAGCGCTGGTGCTCAATGTTCGGCCATAAAAAGAGGCTCCAGCCTTTGTCAGACGGGCGCAAGCAGCTATTAAAATGATATTAAACGCTGAAGCGCCTGCGGCCTTGGCACCAGCCACTCGCTGATGCCTTGAGCCGTGCGGGTAATGGGCGAGCCCCGCAGTTGCCGGGATTGTGCAAACCTCAGATCAGCAGTTTTGCCCAAGCTGGCCACAAACGTTGAAACTGGCCACCAAGACTCATTCCCATTGAAGGCCGGACAGGTTCTTTACTGGCCTGTACTGAACTGCCTGCAGCACGCCCGAATGGCAATGCGGCAACGGAGTTGTCAGATTTTCAGTGGCTTTGAACCTCGTGCTTGGTCTCTAACAAGTCAAGTCTTTGCATATCATGCGAAGAATTCAAACATTCAAAGTCATTCGCCGCGAGGGCGCGACTCCTACAAATTCAAATAGGCGCCGACTGTCTGGTAGGAGTTGCGCCCTCGCGGCGAAGGCGGTTCAATTCCGGCTCGTCCGGCTTAGGTTCATGGCGGTTTTGCCAGAAGGCCTTTCTTGATCTTGATTTGGCGGTTTTCCAGGCGGCGCAGCACCAGGTAGGTGGTTGCGCCGATCAGCCCCGCGCCGGCCAGAAACCCGCCATAGGCCAATGGCCATGGAATGCCCTGCGTCATCATGGAAAACTCGGACATTCCACCCATCCCGGCAAGAATATTGATGGGGGTGAACACCACACCAAATATGGTCAACTGGTTGATTCTGCGGTTCTGGTTGATGTTGATGAAACCGATGGTGGCATCCATCAGGAAGTTGATTTTGTCAAACAAAAACGAGGTGTGACTGTTCAGCGAGTCAATGTTGCCCAGAATCTGCCTGGCATCATCCTGTTGCGCAGACGACATGATTTTGCTGCGGAAAAGGAAATTGATGGCGCGCTGGGTGTCCAGAATATTGCCCCGGATGCGGCCGTTGAGATCTTCTTCTTCGGCAATGTCACCCAGAATGGCTGCGGCCTCTTTGTCACTGATGGCCTCGCTCAAAACCTGGCGTCCCACTTTGCCCAAGGTGCTGTAAATGTCCTCCAGCGAGTCAGCCGAGTACTCAACATCGGCTCCATACAGGTCAAGCAACACATCTGTGCAGTCGGTGACGTAGCCCGGTTGGGTCTGGGCGCGCCGACGCTGCAAACGGAAAACCGGCAACTCTTCATTTCGCAAGGTAAAGAGAATGCCTTGGTGTAAAACGAACGCCACCGGAACACTGCGCGAGTTGCCCGCGCGGTCGAGTAAAAAATTCGAGTGCAGGTGAATGTCACCAGTTTCCTCAATGAGGTAACGTGAACTGACCTCCAGGTCGGTCACGTCGTTCGGATCAGGCAGCATCAGGCCAAAATGCGACCCGACGTAATTTCTCTCGGCTTTGCTGGCCGCCAGCAGGTCAATCCAGATCGGTTTGACACCCTCCAGGTTTTTGCGGCCTTCGATGGGAATTTGTCGCAGTCTGCCATCAGCAAGCGCATAGGCGTTCATCTGACTCTCGTCAAATGCCGGCTCGCGATTGCCGGCCAACAACTCCCGGCGCGCGTCTGAAATTTCCCACAGCACATCGTTTTGCCTGGCCAAAGGAATTTGCGCCCACAACAGCCGGGCATCGTCAATCGGCAAGGCATCAAGAACGCTGCCAATTTCGCTGGCTGGCCATTGGGCCAGCAGATTTTGCAGCTCTGCCAGATGTTGCCGCTGAACCAAAGTCTCGACGATTGCCTGGCGCGGCATGTTCTGGCTGTGAACCATGCCCTCAACCCGCTTTTGCTTCTTAAGCAACTCCAACACTTTTTCAAGGGACATGGTCATGGCGCTCGGTTAGTGGTGAATGCGCCAGCTCTTGATGCCAATCCGGGGGCGCAACAAACGCAAGCGACAGGATTGGCAGGCGCGACAGGTTCAGGTGCATCACTGCCGCTCACCAGCCTGACACCAGTCGCGATCAAATGCCAAGCCATGCGTCGGTCAGGCGTGTCGCATGGTATCGGTTGGCTCGGGTGCTTTATGGGCATCAAGGTTTGTTTTGGCCAACGCAAATGGCAAATTGGCCGCTGCGAAACACCCTGCCGATGGTCTGAGTTTCCAGACATTTCAGGCTTCTCACAAAGGAAAATGCGCGCATGGCAACAAATGATAGCCACCGTTGATGACTTCAGATGCCTGCATTGGGGAAGCTACCGAACAAGCGACAGTCAATCGCGGCAGTGGTCCGGCCGCCTTCTCACTTTCTTGCACTGTTGCGCGCATGCAGGGAAAGCCGTTTGCCAAAATAAGGCGATGGCGACCTTGACTTGTCGGCAAGTCGCTGCAAAGCGAATGGCATTCGGCGCTCATGTTACTATTGTTTTAGAAGCATCTAGCGCACACCAGTCAAGGGCTGCAGCCTGATTTGATGCCTGAAGCCAGCCAAACCAGCAGCAGCACCGGAATACCCAGCAATGCGGTCGCAACAAAAAAGTTCGGGTAACCAAAGGCATCTACATAACTCCCCGAGTAGCCCGCCAGGAACTTCGGTAACAGTAGCATCATAGAACTGAACAGGGCGTATTGGGTGGCCGAATAACTGACGTTGGTCAGGCTCGACAGGTAGGCGATAAAGGCCGCCGACGCGATGCCACCGGCGAGGTTGTCTGCCGAGACCACAAGGATCAGGCCACTCACGTCATGGCCGCGCGTGCTCAGGGTGGCAAACAGCAGGTTGCTGGCAGCACTGAGCACGGCACCGAGCATCAGCACCCGCATGACACCCAGGCGCATCGCCAATGCACCACCGATAAAGGCACCGGCCAGCGTCATGATGACCCCGTAAACCTTGGTCACCGCTGCCACCTCGTCCTTGCTGTAGCCCATATCCACGTAGAAGGGGTTCGCCATGATGCCCATCACCACGTCGCTGATGCGGTAGGTGCCGATCAGTGCCAGAAGCAGCGCCGCCTGCCAGCGGTAGCGCAACACAAAGTCCATGAACGGTGCCACCAGCGCACCGCGCAGCCAGTCCATCGCGTTCTTGGCCGGCGGCAGCGGTCGCGCCATCGGTTCGGGCGACAACAGCACGGTCA
>ERZ795030.2648-NODE-2648-length-20701-cov-9.796571_pt1 | contig 20701 bp, 15 predicted proteins | sample MGYA00375122_ERZ795030 | MGnify/ENA primary metagenome ERZ795030 (study PRJEB30165, sample SAMN05720146) | activated sludge metagenome | isolation source: anaerobic digester from wastewater treatment plant | place: Japan | collected 2015-04-20 ... | reverse complement strand
TGTAGAAACATAGCGCAATGGAGGAAAAATGAAACGAAGAGATGCTATACATATACGTTTGCCAGGAGAGCGATTTACGCCCTTTTCTTTGTTAAAAAAATTGAATGCAAAGGCTATTTTAGAGTCGGCTTCTTTTACGCAGGGAAGGGCTCGCTATTCTATTCTCTTGCTTGAAGAGGCTTTTCGACTTATGCAAGATAACTCGGGCATTTATTTTTTACATGGTAGTGAAAAAAAACGGCTTGAACAAAGTGATTTTTTAGCACCAGAGAATAGACAGGCACCCTATGATATTTTAGATTTGCTCTCTTACATAGCGAATCAAAATGAGCCTGCTCAAGATGGCATTCCTCTTCCGGGTAGTGGAATAGGCTATATATCCTATGAGTTTGTTCAAAGAACATATGGCATAGATTTTTCAGGGCAAAAGGATGACCTCGGTATGCCAGAGTCATTGTTCATCGTTGGGCATATCTATCTTGTTTTTGATCACTTTAAAGAAATTATTCATATTATCGGTTTAAATTACAATGAAAGCGAAATTGATTTAGAAAAAAAAGTCTTTGAAGTTAAAGAACGCATTGAAAATCTTGATTTTACTTATCTTGCGCAAGCCGAGTCAAAATCTGACTATCGCATACTGACAAATATTGATGCATCTAAAAAAGAATATTGTAAAAATGTTTCAAAAATAAAAGACCTTATTCGAGAAGGGGAAGTTGTGCAAGCGGTGCCGTCAAGGAGGCTGCAGTTTGAAAGTGAGCTTGATGCACTTGAAGCGTATCGTAGGCTGCGCTCTCTTAATCCTTCGCCCTACATGTTTTATATTGACTTTTCTTCGTTTCAGTTGATAGGAGCTTCTCCCGAATCTGTCGTGCGGGTGGAGAATGGATTTGCGACCATTCGTCCGATAGCGGGTACAAAGAAGCGAGGAAAAAATAGAGACGAAGATGAAATGCAAAAAAAGCTGTTGGAAAATGACCCAAAAGAAAAGGCTGAGCATCTTATGCTTGTTGATCTTGCGCGTGGTGATTTATCCCGTGTTTGTATCCCCGGTACAGTTGAGCTTAGTTCATTTCAAAAACCAGAGTTTTACAGTCATGTTATCCATCTTGTCTCCGAAGTAAGGGGAAAGCTTGATAAAAATATAAATAGCACAGATGTGTTTCGAGCTACTTTTCCTGCGGGGACAGTCAGCGGTTCTCCAAAGAAAAAAGTAATGGAGCTTATTTCAAAACTTGAATCAAGTAAAAGAAATTTTTATGCAGGAGCTGTGGGTTATATGCAGTCATCGGGGGATTTAGATTTTTGCATTGCAATTCGTTCGGCGCTTAAGCAGGGAAAAATATGGACTATGCAGGCGGGTGGTGGTATTGTTTTTGCTTCTGATGAAGAGCGTGAATGGGAAGAAACAAATGAAAAGCTATCTGCTTTTTCTCATATTTTTGAGATGAAAGATATAAAATAAGGAGGTGTAAAATGGTTTTAATAATTGATAATAATAATGAATCTACACATAATATTGTTCATGCTATAAAAAAGTATTCACGTCATGATGTTTTTCTCGCCCAAGAAGAGAGTATCGATCTTGAGCAAGTAAAAGTGCTGGAGCCAGAAATTTTGATTTTTGCATCGCTTTCGTTTCCAAAGATGCGTGATGAAGGAAAAAATATCTTAGCTCGATTAAAAGAGGTTGTAGATTATTATGCACATAAAAAATTGCTTCTTGGTATAGATAGTGGTTTTTTATTTCTTGCCTATTGTTTTGGTGCAAAGATTAAGGCGGTAGAAAAAATTGAACAAGCTTTGGTAAAAGAAATTAAACTTGATGGCCGTGGTTTGTTTCGTTCTATTGGGAATAAGGCAAACTTTGTTTTATACAATTGTTTTTATATAGAAGAAGAATCTCTTTCAAAAGATTTTGAAATAACGGCCAAAACAAATGAGGGACAGATAATGGGCTTTCGTCACAAGACGATGCCTATAGAAGCTGTTTTATTTCATCCAGAATCCTATGCTTCAGAATATGAAAAACAATTTTTTGTATCTGTTTTAAATTATAGAAGAGAGGCATTACCTGTGCAAGAAATAGTAACAAGGCTTTGTGCAGGAGAAGATTTAGATAGACTCAGTGCAGAGATTTTTATGGAAGATCTTACAGACGGTTGTCTTGACGAAAGACAAACGGCAGCCATACTTACCGCCTTAACTGCAAAGGGGCCTTCAGAAGAAGAGATAGCTGGTTGTGCGGCTGTCTTGTATAGAAAAAAAGCACCGCTTGAAATTGGTACGAGAGAGCTCACAGATATTGTTGGCACAGGTGGAGATAGCAAGGGAAGCTTTAATATATCTTCTATGGCTGCCCTCCTCGCATCGAGTTGCGACTTGGCAATTGCAAAGCATGGTAACAGAGCGGTGTCCAGCAAAAGTGGCTCAGCTGATTTTTATGAAGCCTTAGGTATTAAAATAGATACATCAGCTGAGGATACCGCACGAGCAATTAAAAAAACACATTTTGGGTTTTTATTTGCTCCCTTGTATCACGCAGCGATGAAACATGCTGCTCCTGTTCGCCGTGCTATCGGTATTAAAACAATTATGAATCTAATTGGCCCCTTGTCAAATCCGGCAGGAGCGGCCTACCAAATGCTTGGCGTCTATGACCTGTCATTGCTTGCTCCAGTAGCTCGTGCTTCAAAACTTTTGGGTGCAAAACGCGTAATGGTCGTTTGTAGCTTGGATGGTTTTGATGAAATATCGCCATGTGAAAAAACAGCTGTCTTTGAAATTGATGAAGACGGGAATGAAAAAAACTATTTTCTGGATCCAAAAGATTTTGAAATTGAAAACTGCGATGCAAAAGAACTTGACGGAGGAACAGCTGAAGAAAATGCTTTGCTTGCATTTGACCTTATGGAAGGAAGGGGCTTAAAGGCAATTGTAGAAGCAGTTTCTCTCAATGCGGGAGCTGCCTTGTACATTGGTAAAAAAGCAGGGAGCATAGAAGAGGGCTATAGGATGGCAAAGGAAGCTATTGTTTCCGGTAGGCTAAAAGAAAAGGTAAAAGAAATACAGGAAGAAACAAATGCAAAAGAAAGCGCATAGAATAGAAGATAGTGGTGATATAAAAACTGAGAATATCCTCGATCTCATTGTAGCAGAGCGAAAAAAAACAATAGAAAAAAAAGGCTATAACTTTGGCTTTAAGATTCCAGAAAAAAGAGAAAAACCGATTATTCCTTTTATGCCGGATAGGGGGCTCATACTCGAAATCAAAAGAGCTTCGCCGTCAAAAGCGTGGATTTCAAAAGATTTAGATATAAAGGCAAAGGCCAGTGAATATATCTCTCTTGGTGCCAAGGCAATATCGGTGCTTACAGAGGAGGAGTTCTTTAAAGGAAGTTTAAAAGATTTAGTTGCAGTTTCAAATGAGGTGTATAAAAAAAATAAAAAGGTAGCTATCTTACGAAAAGATTTTTTAAGCTCAGTTGAAGACATTGCTGTTTCTTATTATTGCGGGGCAGATGTTGTTTTATTGATTGCCTCTGTTTTATTTTATGAGAATTCCTATCTGATGATGAAAGAAGCCCTTAAGTTTGGCTTGTCAGTTTTATATGAAGTGAGAACAAAAGAAGAGTTTTTAATTTATGAAAGCTGTTTAGAGCATCTTGAAAAAGAAGCTTATCTGGACGTACGAGAAAAAATTGTTTTGGGAATTAATGCGCGGAACTTAAAAAGCTTTAAAATAGATATGCTTAAGCCCCTAAGGTTTTTAAATCTAAGCAAAAAAAAGACAAAGATTATTTTTGAGTCTGGAATTAAAACAAAAGAGATGGCAACTCGTTTAGCGCACTTAGGATTTTTTGGATTACTCATAGGAGAAGCTGCAGTAAAGGAAAAAAAAGAAATAAAAAAAATAGCAGAGAGTTTTGGAAAAGAAAAAAATACGAGGGATTCTGTTTTTTGGAAACATTTTCTTGCAGATGGTTTTTTAGAAAAGAAAATACAAAAAAAAATATGTGGTTTTACGCATCTTGACGATGTGCTTATGGCGATTGAAGAGGGCGTAGAAATACTTGGTTTTATTTTTTCAAAGAAAACAAAACGTAAAGCCTCAAAGGAACTGCTAGAGACTTTAGCAAAGACTGATATCTATAAAAAATATTCTCAAGATAAAAAACTTTTGCGTGTTGGTGTTGTAACAGAGCTTTATTCAAAAGAATGGAGGCAGGCCCTATCTCTTTTGCGTCATGGCTATCTTGATGTTTTACAAATACATGACCTTGAAGTTTTTCATGTAGCACATAAAAAAAAGTTGGTAAAGGTATTAGAAGGTTTACGAAAAAAAAATATTGCCTACTACACTGCGATCGCGCTTGAAGATGAGGCTGACCTCCGTGCTTTAAGTCGATTGCAAGACCTCGGTGAATTTCGTGTGCTTATAGATAGGAAAAAAGTAAGCAATTCAAAAAACACAGAAGCAAATCAGAAAGAGGGAATCGTAGAGTACATAAAGCTTTTAGAAAAAGTTGAAAGCCCGCTTTGGCTCGCTGGTGGTTTAAGTGCAGAATTAGTTTTGCTTTATAATGAGCAGCTTGACATTGAGTTGCTAGACTTTGCTCGCGCTACAGAGGGGGCGATAGTTGGGCGAAAAGAAAAGGAAAAGATAGAGACCGTTTTAGCTCTATAGGGCTAAAAGACGTTTTTGTATTTGTCAATTTTTAAAGAGGTAGATATGAATAAAGAAAAGGCAGATGGATTTTACGGAATGTATGGAGGGAGTTTTGTTGCAGAAATAATTCGCCGTCCGATTGATGAACTAGAGAAGGCTTTTAGAAAGCAAAGTCAGGATTATACGTTTTTAACTGAGCTCGAAGAGCTACGAAGAGATTTTATTGGGCGACCAACTCCCTTGTTATTTGCAGAAAAAACCTCACGGGAAAATGGAGGGGCAAAAATCTATATAAAGGCAGAAGGCTTTGCACATACTGGTGCTCATAAAATAAATAATGCGGTGGGGCAAGTGCTTCTTGCAAAAAAAATGGGAAAGACTCGAATTATTGCGGAGACGGGGGCGGGGCAGCATGGGCTTGCAACGGCTGCGACTTGTGCACGTTTGGGAATGGAATGCACAGTATATATGGGCGAGGTTGATGTCTTGAGGCAACAGCCAAATGTCTGCGCTATGGAAATGTATGGGGCAAAGGTTGTTTCTGTAAAGACTGGGGCTCGCACTTTAAAAGATGCTATAAATGAAGCGATGCGCGACTGGGCAAGTAGTTTTGAGCATACGCACTATGTCATTGGTTCAGCCCTTGGTCCTGCGCCCTATCCAGAAATGGTAAAGTTTTTTCAAACTGTCATAGGGAAGGAGGTGCAAAAACAAAGCATGGAGAAAAATCTTTCTATACAAGCCCTCGTTGCCTGTGTTGGAGGGGGCTCAAATGCAATTGGTTTTTTTGCGCCCTTTATTGCAGAGAAAAGCCCTCGTTTAATTGCTGTCGAAGCCGGCGGTAAGGGACCGGGTTTGGGTGAAAATGCTGTTCGCATGAAGGGTAGTGCTCGAACGAGTATTGTGCATGGGTATAAGTCAAAGTTTTTAGTAGATGAAGATGGGCAGGTTCGAAATACTTATTCAATTTCTGCTGGTTTAGATTATACGGGGATTGGTCCAGAACTTGCCTTGCTTGGAGAAGAGGGGCGGATAGAATTTACGAGTGTAGGAGATAGGGAAGCCTTAGATGCCTTACAATTATTTGCACAAAACGAGGGACTTTTATTTGCGCTTGAATCTGCCCATGCTGCTGCGGCGGCCTTGACAATTGCAAAGACTATGAAGGCTAACGAAGTTGTCGTGGTGAATATGTCAGGCAGAGGTGATAAAGACTTATTTATTAGCGCTCCTGTTTTTAGGGCGGATTCATGGAAGTTGTTTTTGCAAAATGAATTGGCACGATTGGAAACAGGGACGGATGTTCATGATATGAAAATGCAAAAGGGAGAAGAAGCATGAAACAAAAAATAAAACTAATGGCGCATCAGATTGCTCTTTATCCAAATAAAGAAGCAGCTCTTCTCTATGCTCAGGCATTAGTTGAAGGTGGGGCGGAAATTTTAGAAATTCAAATTCCTTTTAGCGATCCAAGTGCTGACGGTCCTCTTATACAAGAGGCTTGTGCACAAACAATCGCAGCAGGGGTGCGCGTTAAGGATTGTTTTGCTTTTATTAAAAGTATACATGAAGCCTTTCCAAAGCTTTGTATTTATCTTATGAGTTACGCATCTATTCTTGTTTCGTACGGCCTGGAGTCCTTTGTTTTAGAATCAAAGGCGGTGGGAGTTAGTGGCTTTATTGTTCCAGATCTTCCTTTTGATAGCAACGAGGGACTCATCGATTTTGCAGAAGCGCAAGGTCTTTTATATATTCCTGTAATAACAACAAGTATGAGTGAAGAGCGCTTAGAGAGAATTTTGGCCTGTGGTTTTACCTTGGTTTATTGTGCAATTCGTAAAGGTATTACGGGGAGTAAAACAGAAATAGCGGATGAGACAATTGTGTTTTTAGATGGCTTAAAAAATCGCGGGATAAAAGTGCTTGCAGGTTTTGGCATTGTTGAAAAAAGTCAAGCAGAATTATTGGCCCCACATGTTGAAGCAATCGTTGCGGGTTCTGTCTTTGTTGAGATAATGCAAAAACAGATAAAAGAAAATTTAGCGCAAGATAAGATAGTTTTATTGCTAGAAGAAAAAAGCAAAGAGCTTTCAGGAAAATAAAAAAAACAGCTCTCTTCTGTTTCTTTCTATTCTAGGGCGAGACCTCTAAAGTCTTCTATTGTCGTATAGTTTTTTCTCTTCATAAAGGTTTCAATGCCCGCTATGATTTCTTCCATAGCTTGTGGGTTGGCAAAGGTTGCAACGCCGACTTGTATGGCGCTTGCTCCTGCCATGATAAATTCTACTGCATCTATCCAGTTGCGTATGCCGCCGAGTCCAATGACGGGGATGCGATCCTTTTCTTTTTTTTCTTGCATCATTTTGCATACATCCCAAACCATGCTCAGTGCAATGGGTTTTATTGCAGGGCCGGCAAGTCCTGCTTTTACATTATCGAAAACAGGTTTACCCCGCTCAATATTGATTGCCATTGATTGGATGGTGTTGATGAGGCTCAAGGCATCTGCGCCGCTTTCTTGTACCGCTTCTGCAACAGAGAGGAGCTTGGGAGCGTTGGGAGAAAGTTTTACGATGAGGGGTTTCCGCGTTGCTTTACGAACCGCTGTCGTTACCTCGGCTGCTGAAATGGGGTCGAGTCCAAATGCCATGCCACCTTGCTTTACATTGGGGCAGGATATATTGAGTTCTATCATGGGGATTTCTGTTTCGTCGAGGAGGCGGGCGCCTTCGACATAGCTTTCTATCGTGGAGCCTGAAAGATTTGCGATGCTGACGGTATCAAATGAGAGCATGGTTTTTAATTGCCGTTTGATAAAGGTTTCGATGCCAGGGTTTTCTAAGCCGATAGAATTGATAAGGCCGCTCGCGGTTTCGTGTAATCTTTTTCCCGTGTTTCCCTGTCTAGCTTCGAGGGTGAGTCCTTTTGAGCAAATGCCGCCGAGTGCATCTACATTGACAAGTTGTGCGTATTCTTCCCCAAAGCCAAAAGTGCCGGAGGCAGCGATGACGGGATTTTTAAACTGAACACCGGCTATATTGACTGAGAGGTCAACAGGACTATTCGCGGATTGGGAATTTTGGTTTTTGCCCTTTTGTTTTTCAGATGTCCTGTGTGTATTGCTATGTGTATCGATTTGTGTTTTGGAATGTGTATTGTTCATAGTAAATCCTTTAGAAAATAAGTTTGTCGCCTTGAAAGATGGGGCCGGCTTTACAGCATTGTCTATTGCCTTCTGTTGTTTTTATGGTGCAACCGAGGCAGGCTCCGACTCCGCAGCCCATTTTTTCTTCCATGCTAAGCCAGGCTTGTACTCCTGCTTCGAGACAGATTTTTTGCAGGTAGGCGAGCATGGGGAGGGGACCGCATGCGTAGAGCAATGTGTATTTTTTTTTCTTGAGGGTATCGGCTGTTAAAACAGCTGGGAGCATTCCATGGATGCCGACACTTCCGTCATCGGTGGTGATATAGAGATTTTTTGCCTGAACGTCTTCTATGCCGTAGGTTCCAGACTTAAAGCTTGCATAAAAATCGTAGCTTTCTTTTTCTAAGCCTTGTGCAAAACCTGAAACAGGTGCTATGCCTATGCCCCCACCAACGATGGCAACTGAGGGTGGCAGTTGGTTTTCGGTATTCGCCTCTTTTGCCGCTTCTCGTTCGGCAAAGGCTTTGCTATTTTTCGCGCCACTTAATGATTCGCTTGGTTTGAAAAAATGGTTTCCGAGAGGACCTATGAGATCTATCGATAAGCCAACTTGCAAGTTGCAAAGGTCTTCTGTGCCTTCACCTTTTTGTAGTATGAGAAATTCAAGCTCAAGGACATGCGCATCTTGGACGGCTGGAAATGTTTCTTGTAGGCAGTCAGCATGGCTTGCAAGTTCTTTGCCAGATGCATCGAGGAGGCGCACTTTATAGACAGAAATGGGACGTGTTAGCAAAACACGAGAAGGCCGAGATTTGAGCATGTAAAACTGCCCTGCTTTGGGGATTGATTGCTCTTTATGTTTGAGCTCTGTTTCGACCTTGAGGGAAAAAACATCTTTTTGTAATTGTTTTATTTCACAGACCTTTGCTATTGTTTGACTTTGTAATACTCGTCTTCTCATGTGTACCTGCTTTAGTTGTTTATTTGTAAGGATTTTTTTGCATTAAGCAAATCTTCTTTTGCATTTTTGGCGGCTCTTTGAGCGCTTTCGACAATGTCTTTTAGACAGAGTTTTTCTGCACTTCGTTTTTCTTCTAGTAGGCTATCATTTTTCCAAGCGGTTAAAATACCTCGGGATGAGTTCACTGTTCCACCGGCCTTATCAAGTAGGGTCGCCGCAATTCGTGCTGCTCCGCCCTGGGCGCCATAGCCGGGGATGAGGAAAAAGATATTGGGGTAGGCGTCGCGCAATGCTCTTGCATCGCTTTCTTCGGTGCAACCGACGACAGCGCCTACGGGAGAGCAAACGTTTGTGTTATTGCTCGCCGTTTTGGACAAGCCAGCATTAGCATAAAGGGATGTCATTTCTTTTTCAATTGAAAGAAGTTTTTCGCCAACTCTATCGAGAACAAAGCCTCCGCTTGCAAGTGCTTGTTTTTCTATGTCGACCATGCCTGGATTAGAGGTCCGTAGCAAAACAAAAAAACCCTTTGGAAGTGGGGCTGACTTATCCGTGGAAGCTGTTTTTTCTCTAGCATCTGGATTTGTATTATTGGTTTTTGGTTTGCACCATTCTAAAAAAGGCTCGAGGGTATCAAAACCCATGTAGGGGTTTACTGTTATCGTGTTGGCTTCAAAGTCTCCTGAAAAGTGCGCGCGTGCATAGGCTTTGGCGGTGTCGGCAATGTCGCCTCGTTTTATATCGGCAATAAAGGGAATATCGAGTGAGCGAAGATAGCGAAGTGTTTCAAGATAGCAAGAAAGCCCTTTGAGTCCCATCGCTTCGTAGTAGGCTATTTGCACCTTGTAGCAGCCTGTATCGTTTTTTGTTGCATCGATGAGCGCTTTGTTATAGGCAAGAACCGCCTCTGCTGGATGAGCGTAGTCGCTCAAAATAGATTCAGGAAGATAGGAGGGATCGGTATCGAGACCGATACAAAGCGGTCCTTTTTCTTTGCAGGATGCTTGTAACCTGTGCATTTCATGTAAATAATTCATAGCAAGAGAATAACATAGAACGTTTTAAATAACAATTCTCATTTTACATTGCTTAGGAAAACATTCAAGCTTTGATCCTTATTTTGTTGTGGCGACCCATATGCCTTCCCAATTTTTTTTCTCTTCTTCTGAGAGGGGATTGTTTTCATAAAAAATAATTTTTTCAAGATATTTTTTTGCGGGCGGGTCAGTCGCTGCGATAGAGGTAAAGAGTTCTTTTGCTGCTAAAAAATCTCCGTCGTAAAAGGCTTTGAGGGCTTTTTCAAAAATATCGATTGATTCTTTTTTATCTTCGTAGGCTGCTTCTGCCATGGGTTCAAAAACACGAACTGCTTGAGATTTTCCGACAACTGCTGCCTTTCCGAGCTCTCGAAAGCGCAAGCGACAGCCATGTCTTTGTGCAGCATTTTTTGTTGCTTCTGAGCACATGGTATAGCTGTCAAATTGTTTATTAAATCCTTCGAGGCGCGCTGCAAGGTTTACCGAATCTCCAAGCATAGAATAATCAAAGCGCGAATGTGAGCCCATGTTTCCGACAACGGCGTCTCCGGTGTTTATTCCGATTCTCATGAGAAAAACTTGCCCAGCTCTTTTTTCAAGTTCGGGACGCATTGCATCGAGCTTGCTTTGGCACTTGACTGCGGCTTCCAGGGCGGCTTGTGCATGATTTTCCAAATCGAGGGGTGCATTCCAAAAAGCGATTATAGCATCGCCTTCGTATTTGTCGATTGTACCACCGGATGCAAGGATAATATCGGTCATTTCGCTTAGGTAGTCATTCAAAAGCGAAGTTAAGTCGCTTGGATTGAGTTTTTCAGATATGCTTGTAAAACCTTGCACGTCAGAAAAAAAGATGCTTAGATTTCGCCTCTCGCCACCGAGCTTGAGTTTGTCTGGATTGGCGATGAGTTGTTCAATAACGATGGGGCTTAGGTATTGTTTAAAGGCATTTTTTATATAGCGCCGTTGTTTTCCTTCTTGCGTGTAGGAGATAATGACCGATATTGCAAAGCCTAAAAAAAGTGAGACAAAGAAGCTTGCAAGGGGAACGTAGACTCCCTTATAAAAGAGGAAAAAATACACGAGGCTGTAAGAGGCAATAAGGAAGATAAAGGAGATCGTTGTAAGAATACCGCTGAGTTTTGCATAGCGCGCATTTGATGCCAATTTCTCGTGAATACCGATTGGAAGAATAGAAACAAAGGAGCTTAGGAGAAGGGCAAGGGCAAGAAGGATAAAGGGAATTTCTTTTATAAAAGAGTTTTGCAAATAATTATCGAGCTGTGTTACGTGAACTCCCACCCCGGGATAGGCTGTTGAAATGGGAGTTGCAGTAATATCAAATAATCCAGGGGCAAAAAATCCAAAGAAAATAAAACTTTCTGCAAACTGTTCGGCTTCCAGTAGGGGAGCATCGCCTTTTTGGATTGCATAATAACTTTGCAAAATATCGGAGGCGCTGTAGGGAATATATCTATCAAGATTTTCTTGAAAGCGTAAAAGCTGTCCCTTGGGATTTTCTGGTTTGTCTGTTTCTACGGCAATTCCTGCAGCGAGAAGGGGAGCAAGTCCGAGACTGGGTATTTTTTCTCCATTATAAGTGGTAAAACTTTTTACTCGTCGGGCAACCTTATCTTCATCGCTTGTTCCTGTTACGTCGCCTAGGAGGGCAGCCGACTGTCGAATAGAAGGTATTGGGAGGAGAGGAGGCTTGTTTTTATCGCTGTAGTAAAAAGTGTGTACAACTTTTCCATTTTCTCGACAAGCTTGTGCAAAGTTTTCATCGTCTGCATTGCCATAGAGGGAGGGCTCGGTAAACAAAACGTCGAATGTAAGGGAGGCAGCATTTGCAAGGTTAAAATAACGTACAATATCCCCATAAGCTTCTCGAGGCCAGGGCCAATTCCAGCCTTTTTCTTGAAGAGCCCAATCGATACTTTCTTGGTCAAGCAAAACTAAGGATATAGCATCAGATGGATGCGTAAAAGAAGCCGTCAGTCGCATTGCATAGTCGTAAAGCAAAAAGTCTAGCCTTGTGGTAAGCGGTATAAAAAAGCTCAGAATAGATAGGCTAAAAACAAGGATGCTTATAAACAGAGAGCGTAGAAAAACAGGAGCCTTCTTTTTTCTTTTCATCTTTACCCTTTTTGTTTACAAAAAAACAGTTTCGTTAAAGCGTTTATTTCGATTTATAGCCTCAGGACTTGTCGCATATTTTTTCAAAACCTTATTTACTTCATTAATTCTTTGCTTTGCAGAGGGGTGTGTTTTTGCAAAACCACCAGAGGAGCGCGGTTGTTTTTCTTGTAGTACCTTTAGCATAGAAATGATTGCGTGTGGATTATATCCTGCATCAAAGAGTAGTTTTACCGCTGCAGCATCGGCGTCGTATTCTTGTTGTTTAGAATAGCCCTTGTTTACCATGGTGGTAATTACTTCGTTTATAGATGCATCCATCATATCTGCAAGGTCCATGAGATCTTCGTTCCCAGTAAGGTTGAGAAATAAACCACCCGTTGCAAGCGCTGCTTGTGAGCTTCGGCTTGTTTTTATAGCTTTTAAACTATGTTGAAGCTGTATATGTCCTATTTCGTGGGCTATAACTGAGGCAAGGGCATCTTCATTTTCTGCACAAGAGAGCAAACCACGTGTGATGAGGATATGCCCTCCAGATGTTGCAAAGGCGTTTATTTGGTCGCTATCCAAAATAGAAACGTGGTAGCCGTTGTAGAGTTCTGGCCGTTCGGAATGTATAACAAGAGCCATGCAGATTTTATTTAAGTACGCGGTTAGCTTGACTTCATCAGCGAGGTCGTAGGATTGTAAAAGAGTTGCTGCAACCGAACGCCCAATATAATATTCCTGCTCAGGAGTGATGGGTTCTGCAGCCTTTGCGATTGCCATGCCGGCATCTACGCCAGAACTAACAACACGACCGAGAGTATCGAAGTCGGAGATGCTTTCACAGGAAAAAAAGAATGAGAGAAGTGTGAGACTTCCGAGTAGTATTACAAGAGATTTTGCTTTTTTCATCCTTCGCCTCCATAGAGCTTTCCTTCAACAATGAATTCTAATAAATCCTCATCCCCGACATAGTTGTTTTCTATTTTATCTACTAAATCAAAGCGTAATTCTCCATGCCTTTGCTTCATAGCGTCTTCAACTTCGGCAGAAAAACCTTTTCCAGCAAGGGCAAGTTCGCTCTCAGAAAGATTTTGCGTTTTTCCCGAAATAATCTTTTTCTTTGTAAGATTTGTGCTTGGTATCCAGCCTTTATTTGAGGGGTTTTCTTTTAATTCGATCTGCGTCCACTTACCTGCTTCGGCAAGAATAATAACAGTATCGCCGTAATACACGGTTCCTAGTTTCGATGCAAAGAATCCTGTGCCGCTTTTCAAAATAGATTCTTTCACATTTACATACATTGTGTCGCCTGCTTTTGCAAAAACACAAGGAAGCAGGAAGAGAAAAATTAAAACAATGCTAACGTGTTTTTTCATAATGTCTCCTAAATCTTTAGATACTCAGTGTATCATACTATAGTACTCATTTCTATTATAACACATGAAAGTGATGTTTTATCAATAAAAAACAGTAAAACAACAAAAAATTATTAGAGCTCTGTAAATTGACAAAAAGAGGCTTAAAGAGTACTCTTTTTTTATGTCAGAATCCATCGTACAAAAAACCAACCCTCTGGGAACAGAAAAAGTTGGTACCTTGCTTAGAACCTTTTCTATTCCAAGTATTATTTCCATGCTCGTTGGAGCCTTATACAATATAGTCGATCAAATCTTTATAGGTCAAAAAATAGGGGAGCTGGGAAATGCCGCAACAAATGTCGCCTTTCCCCTCAGTACCGCGAGTGTAGCAATTGCGCTTCTTATGGGAATTGGGGGAGCCGCAGCCTTTAATCTCGCAAGTGGACGTGGGGAAACAGAAAAGGGTGGATACATCATTGGCAACTCGGTGAGCATCCTCATTATTTTGGGCATTGTTTTAATGCTCATAACCCAGGCTTTTTTAGAGCCGCTTTTGCATTTTTTTGGCTCACCTGAAAATGTCCTCGGCTATGCAAAAACCTATACCGGCATTGTTTCCTTCGGTTTTCCTTTTTTAATTTTATCAACTGGGGCGACTCACCTTATTCGAGCTGACGGCAGCCCAAAATACGCTATGTTTTGCAATCTTTCTGGCGCGATATTAAATACTATTCTCGATCCCATTTTTATTTTCGTCCTCGACATGGATATGGCAGGGGCCGCAATCGCAACAATTCTTGGACAAATGCTTTCCTTTGTCCTTGCTATAGGCTATCTGCGAAAATTTAGAACAGTAAAACTTGTTTTTTCTCACTTTATTCCACGTGTGAAGTATTTTTCACAATCGATGATTTTGGGACTTGCTCCGGCTTTTAATCAATCTGCAATGATGCTTGTACAAATTATTATGAATAAGTCGCTCGTTTTCTACGGTGCCTTGTCAGCCTATGGCGCTGCAATTCCTCTTGCGAGTGCCGGCGTTATAACAAAGACAGCGATGATTTTCTTTTCTATTATCATAGGTATTTCTCAAGGGATGCAACCTGTTGTCAGTTTTAATTACGGGGCAAAAAAATACGACCGTGTAAAAGAGGCTTATAAAACCTCTCTTAAGGTAGCCTTGTTTATATCTATTCTTGCCTTTTTACTTTTTCAGCTTTTCCCACGGCAGATTGTTTCGATTTTTGGAAAGGGATCAGCCGAATATTTTGCCTTCTCGACACTCTATTTTCGCATCTTTATGTTTTTTACCTTTATAAACTGTATACAACCTGTCTCGGCAAATTTTTTTACCGCGATTGGAAAACCGCATAAGGGTATGTTTTTATCCCTTACACGACAAATTATATTTTTACTACCGCTTATATTTTTGCTGCCGCTTCGTTTTGGCATTGACGGGGTAGTCTATGCAGGACCCATCGCAGATTTTTTTGCAGCAACGGTATCGATTATCTTTGTAAGGAAAGAGTTTAAAAAAATGCTTTCGTAAAAAAGTTTTTTTTCAACTTGCCTCTTGCCTTATTCCTAAGTATTTTATATAAGAGCAGGTTTTTTTCTCTCGCTGAGCACAGGAGGTGCCAATGGTATTCTTTTCCAATTCAAAAAAAAGTATTTCTTTTTTTGCTTTGTGTTTTTCAATGCTGTATGTTTTTACAGAACCACTTTCAATACGTCTCGATGAGGCAGTTCGTCTTGCCTTTCAAAACAATGTGCAGCTTTCTTCTATGGCAATTGACTTGCGTATGAAAAAAGCGGAAAAAGACTATGCCTGGAATGTGTTTTTGCCAAGCATACAGGCAACTGGCACTATGGCACGCACAAACATAAAAGAAGCGAGCGCAACAATTCCTTCTATGAGTCCACCAGGGTTTGCAACAATTACAACAAAGCTTGATGAAAAAGATAAATGGAAGGTGATGGGTGGTTTGAATATAAGTTTAAACTTAAATGCTGCTCTCTTTGAAGGCTTAAGGGCAACGAGGCAGTCTTATGAAGCAGGCTTATTGAGCTACGAGGCAGCGAGGCGCGATACCGAGCAAAATGTAAAAAAAGCATTTTATGGCTTGCTTTTACAAGAGGGAAGCCTTGCTATTTCTAAAGAAAAACTCGCAAGCGCTCAAAAGCGAAAAACCCAAATGGAAGCAAACTTCAAAAACGGCTTAGTTTCTGAGCTGCAGTACTTGCAAGTTCAGCTGGCCCTTGAAACGCAAAAACCTGCAATCATGGAAGCAGAATTATTATTGGCACAGCAAAAAGAGCTCTTTGCTTTTTTACTTGGGCTGCCCTTGGGAACAGAGATTGTCCTCGTGGGGGAGATAGCTCCGCATATCCAAGAATTCAATGCCGATGAACTTCTCGCAGAGTATTTGGGACGCTCCTTTGAACTCGCACAACTTGATAAAAATAAAGAACTTATGGAAACGCAATTACGGGCGACGCTTTTGCAAACATATACCCCGACAATTGTTTTGAGTCAAACCTTTAATCCAGCCTTGGGGAAAATTGATGACGATTGGTTTAAGAAAGATAACTGGGCAGATACTTCTGGCGCCTTTAGCCTTACGATAGCCTTTAATCTTACAAATCTTTTGCCTTTTTCTGGCATGGGACAAAACATACAAAAAACAAAAGACACAATCGAAAAGCTAGAAATAGCAAAACGCCAAGCACTTACAATGTCTGAAATTGAAATTCGCAATATTGTCAGTCGTTTGCAAAAAACGAAAATTGCAATTTCTGTGATGGAAATGAATGAATCTATCGCAAAAAAAGCTTTGGCTTTGGCTGAAGATTCGTACAAAGCAGGCTTGCTCGAATATTTAGATTTACGAGATGCAGAAACAAGTTTGCAACAAGCGCAATTGGGCGTGCTTAGTGAAAAATATAATTATCTAACAACTATGCTTGATTTAGAAAAAGCAATCAATACAAAATGGTAAAAAGCTTTTTTGTTTTGGAGGAAAAATGAATAAAAAAAAGAGAATAAAAAAAATTAAACTCAGTTCAACTATTGTTTTGAGTTTTTCTTTATTAGTTTTTATTGCGTGTTCAAAAGAAAGCGCATCTGATGAAAAAATAATTGAAGAAAAAGCAGTGTTTGCAGTAAGTGCGTTTACTGTTGAAGAAACGAGAATAGAAAATTATTTAGAATTTGGTGGCGACATAATTGCAAAAACAAGCTTGGATATAAATCCTGAAGTGCAAGGAAAAATAGTTGAGCTAAAAATTGCTGTAGGTGACTATGTTGAAAAAGATGCAGTTATCGCATTAGTTGATGCAAGTCGTGCAGGTATGTCTTTCGCACTCGGGCAAATAAAAGCGCCAATTTCTGGAACGATTACACAAGTCAATGTTGTTGTTGGAAGCATGGTCGCTCCGCAGCTTGCTGTTGCAAAGGTGAGTAAGCTTGATACGCTTTTGGTTTCGATGAATGTGCCAGAGCGTTATGTTTCAAAAATAAAACAAGAGCAAAAAGCTGAACTTCGATTTGATGCCTATCCCGAACGTTTCTATTCAGCCTCTGTTTCAGAAATTTCTCCTGTCCTTGATGCTACGTCTCGAACCATGAATGTAAAGCTTTCATTAGATAGAACTGGACAAAATGATGGTGCGGTAAAAATCGGAATGTTTGCACGAGTAAAACTTGTTACCGAAGTTCATGAAAACGCAGTCATTATTCCTGATGCTGCTATTGTAAACCGATTCGGAGAAAGCTTTGTGTTTGTAATTGACGAAAACATGAGTGTAGAAAAAAGAAATATTGTGCGAGGCATACGAGTTGATGAAAAATCAGAAATTCTTTCAGGCTTAGAAGCGGGAGAAAAACTTGTTGTTCGAGGGCAAACGCTTCTTGAAGAAGGCGCTTCGGTTCATATAGTTTCTGAAATTTCGTTTTAAATGGAGAAGTATAGATGAATATTTCAAAAACTATTGTAAACAAACCGACGACTGTATTAATTATCTTTGTTGTTTTATCTGCTCTTGGGCTATATACGCTCAAAGATTTACCTCTTGATTTACTTCCTGACATGGAACTCCCTTTTGTTGCTATTGTTACTTCGTATCCTGGAGCAGGACCTGAAGAAGTTGAAAAGCGGGTAACACGCCTTGTCGAATCTGCGATTTCTGGTGTTTCTGGTATCGATCAGATGGGCTCAACTTCAATGAGCGGTTCAAGCTTGGTTTATATCCAGTTCCTTTTTGGAATAAATATGGACGAAGCGATGAATGACGTGCGTGCAAGTTTGGATTTTATAAAGCGAGCACTTCCTGAAGAAGTGGGAAGTCCTATGATTATGAAAATGGATCCAAATCTTTTACCCATTATGAGTTATTCGATAAGTGGAAATAGAAGTCCTGAAGAATTGCGAAATTATGCAGAAGAAATTGCACCCAAGCTTGAACAAATCGAAGGTCTTGCACAAGCATCTGTTGGAGGTGGCAGAGAGAGTGCCATTATTGTAGAAATTCCTCGAGATAGACTGCAAGCATATAATTTGACGATTTCGCAAGTTTCACAAATGATTGCTGCACAAAATATTCAAATTGCAGGTGGAACAATAACAGAAGAAGATATAAATTATACAATTAGCACTATTGGTGAGTATTCTTCTATAGAAGATATTAAAAATACGGTTATTTCGTATAAGATGGCTGGCATGACTTATACTGCGATGGGCGCAATTCCAGGAAGCTTAACAACAGTTCGACTTCGTGATATTGCAGATGTCTATGAAGGCTATAAAAAACCTTCGTCTTTACATTATTTAAATGGCGTTCCCAGTGTTTCATTAACTCTGCAAAAACAAAGTGGGAAAAATTCTGTACAAACTGCTCGTGCAATAAAAGCACGAATGAAAAACATAATTAAAGAAGCTCCATCAGATATAAACATTACGCTCACTCTTGATACTACAAGTATTATTGAGCGCTCAGTTTCTCAAGTTGCATCGAGTGCTATGCAAGGAGGACTTCTTGCAATACTTATTTTATTTATTTTCCTAAGAAGCCTTCGAAGTACCGTCATCATTGGTTTGACAATTCCAATTTCGCTCGTAATTACGTTTGGCATTATGTTTTTTTCTGGCATGACACTCAATATTATGACACTTGCGGGGCTCGCATTGGGAATAGGAATGCTTGTCGATAACTCGATTGTTGTTTTGGAAAATATTTATTCATATCGAGACAAGGGTGCAAAGCCAAAAGTTGCCGCAATTCTTGGTTCGCAAGAAATGATTATGGCGATTTCTGCATCGACTTTAACAACGATTTGTGTTTTTTTACCGCTCATAATGTATCAAAAAGAGCTCGGCATTATTGGTGAAGTATTTAAAGGTTTATCTTTTACAGTTGTTATTTCACTTCTTTGCTCACTTGTTGTTGCTGTTGTTTTTGTTCCTGTTTTGTCAAGTTCGTATTTGAAAATCGGCTCTACAAAAGAAAAAAATCTCAAAGGTATTTGGCTTCTGCTAGATACAAGTTTTGAAAGATTTTTTACTTGGCTTGAAAATAAATATTTTTCTGCAATTCAATATGTGCTTGCACATAAAAAGAAAACGCTCGCTACAATTATTGGATTGCTTGTTTTGAGTATTGTAATCATTCCATTTTTAGGCTTTGAGTTTATGCCCGAATCTGCAAGCGATTCTGTTACAGTCAATGTAAGCTTACCAGTTGGCACAAAGCTTGAAACAACAGAAGCTGTTTTACAACAGCTCGAACAAATTGTCTATCGAGAAATTATTGGCTATGAAAACGTAACGCTATCGGTTGGTTCTGGTGGGCTTCTGACTTTTGGTGCAGGCTCGTCTGACTCTGGATCAATGACAATAAATCTTCCGCCTTTTTCAAAGCGAATAGAAAGCGAAGATGAAATAAAAACAATTTTACGAAAACATTTTTCTGATTTTCCTGGTGTTGTTTTAAGCATTGGAGATAGCTCAATGATGAGCTTGGGCGGAGGCTCTTCTGCAATTTCTATTGATATAAAATGCGAAAATCTTGATAAGGCTCGAGATACTGCACGAACAATACAAGAAGTTTTGAAAAATGAAGCGAGCCATTTGGTAACTGAGCCAAGTATTTCTTTACAAGACGGCTTGCCCCAGGTTAATATTATTTTAGATAGAGAGAGAATGTATAATCTTGGCTTAAATGTCTATTCTGTTGGCCAGGAAATAAAAGCGAATATTGCAGGCTCGACTGCGAGTCGGTTCCGTCAAGATGGCAAAGAAACAGATATTGTGATTATGCTTTCTGAAAGTGATAAAACACAGCTTGATGATTTGGAACATATTTTTGTAACCAATGCAAGTGGCGATCGAATTCCTGTTTCTAGTTTTGCAAAATATGAAGAAGGCAGGTCTCCTATTAGCATCAATCGCCATGATCAAAGCCGAATGATTTCAGTTACAATGGGCTTGAACAAAAACCTGTCTCTTACAAAGGTACAAAAAGAAATCGAAGCACTTGTGCAAAAACATATTCCATCAGATCCTGATCTTCGAATAGAATATAGTGGCGATTACCAAGCACTTATCAAAGCAATAAAACAATTTATAGTTATTATCGCAATGGCAATAATTTTGGTATTTGCAGTTATGGCTAGCCAGTTTGAATCCTTGCTCGATCCTTTTATTGTGCTTTTTACGATGCCGCTTGTTGTTATCGGCATTGTTGCAGTCTATGCAATTACAGGCTTAAAACTCAATGTTATGACAGCCGTTGGCGTGCTCATCCTTGTCGGAATCATCGTCAATAATGGCATTGTGTTAGTTGACTATACAAATCTTTTGAGAAAACGCGGGCTTCCCCTCATCGAAGCTTGTGCAGAAGCTGCTCGAAATCGCCTCCGTCCTATTTTGATGACTACTTTGACAACAGTGCTCGGGCTCGTTCCTATGGCATTTTTCCCTGGCGAAGGTAGTGAAATGGTTCAACCGATCGGGCAAACCGTTTTGGGCGGCCTTTCTTTTGGCACTCTTATGACATTATTTCTCATGCCGGTATTGTATGCGATTTTTAATCAAATGAGAGAGAAAAAAGCACAAGCGAAAGAGGTAAACGCATGAAACGAATTGAAATTATCTTTAATCAATCTATCGAAGAAGATATCTTTGGCTCACTCAAAGATATCCCCGAAGCCCAATTTTTTACCCTCATACCCACGGTACATGGCAAAGGATTTTCTACACCGAAGATGGGCGATTCAGTTTGGCCTGAGGAAAATAAGCTTATGATAATTTACTCGAGTTCTGATGAGGCAGTAGGAAAAATAGAAAACGCTCTTAAATCTTTACAAGAAAAATTTCAGAACGAAGGCTTAGCCTATTTTATTTTGGG
>ERZ795030.2642-NODE-2642-length-20751-cov-18.693854_pt1 | contig 20751 bp, 13 predicted proteins | sample MGYA00375122_ERZ795030 | MGnify/ENA primary metagenome ERZ795030 (study PRJEB30165, sample SAMN05720146) | activated sludge metagenome | isolation source: anaerobic digester from wastewater treatment plant | place: Japan | collected 2015-04-20 ... | reverse complement strand
GGTTTGTGATATTGATGATACCGAAGTTCAGCTCTGTGCACTATACTTGATGATTACAGAGTTGGCTGGAATCTTTCCGTTGGATCCTGGAACTGTTGAATTATATGCGAATAAGTTCTCTGGTGCTTTTCAGGCAGTTAAGACGAAATATAATAGCGGGAATTCTCCTGCGACAATTACACAGGTACACTTCTGATGTTGAGAAGAGAACCACTCGGAAAGACACTTATCTTTGCTCACAACAAGTTTGCGATTCCGATTTCCAATGTTCCGCAGAAAGAAGAATTGCCGAAGCATTCTGAAGTTCAGATTGCAACTGCGATTCCTACATCTGTTGGTCTTCGTGTACCACTGAACCTTGGACACCAAGAGAAGAAAGAGATGGGAAAAAGGTTTGGAGATATTTCTGTTTCTTTCCAGAAAAAGATAACAATGTGCAAGCAAGCGAGTAAGTTGAAGGTCTTTGGTATACAGCCCAGAAGTATAAGTTGGAAGAAGAGTTTCAATCTAACACGTAGATATAGTATCGGTATACTGCATAAGCAAACTTACTCGCTTCTTAAAAAAATAGGTCTTCGAGCGCTTATCGTAATCTACGAAGTGATTCAGAGACTCTTAATCTACATAAATGGATTACTGAGAAAGGTAATCTATACAAACGTAAACAGGATAGAAATCCTGATTGAGAAAATACAAGGAGATAAATAATGCCAAGTACAGTAACAATGAATGCATATATCAACAATTGTGGTATAGCGATAGAAAGAGAGATTATAACTGGTTCTTCTCATCTTATGGATTTGGCGAACACAGAAACCCTAAGTGATTATTTCTATCACTATTGCGCAGATTATAAGATACCGGTTATAAATCAATTAAAACTCGATTTTATAGAGCCAGGTGGAACGCAAAGTGTTGATATGAGAACACTGTATATTGCAAGAGATTTACAATATCAGCTATTTACGAATCTACCATATATTAGTGATATGGAAACTCCATTTCTTCCTACTTCATGGGATGAAGTGTTTCTTGGTAATACATTTAATGTAATTTATATTGCACCGTTTCAATTTAATATAGTATTTATAGATGGAAGACCGATAGGACAAGCAATACCTCAGATAGTCTTTTCGAGTGAAAATTTGAATGATATTTTTCAAAATCTAAAGTTAGGTTATGAACTTACATATAAAGATGCCTATACTGGAATGGTGTGTCAAGTATATAAACATAGAGGTAGAATACATAGTTCAGAAAGCATAGACGATCGATGGTCGCGTGGCACAGGTTGTTGGGGTACGACACGTCCAAATCCGGAAATTTGTGAAAAGAATAGAGATAAACTTACGAAATTATATTCACCAACTGAGAGGGAAATAGAGGATTACAATAATGCTACTAGTCATTTAGGTGCTGGAGGAATCGGTGGTGGTTACTCTAATTATCTATGTTTAAGACCTGCTCCGAATGTTGCACAGCCCGGTGATTATATTACAGAAAGTTTTGGTGTTTCCTTGAACGATATTGACAGTGCAGCAGATATAATAATTTCTCCCATTGTTTATGTTGGGAACATTGTTGATGCGCACATTGCTCCAACAGGAATGGCATATCTTACTAATTCCGTGGGAAATGCAGCAAAAGCAAAATTTAAGAAGCCTATTCCTGGATATCAATCCATAACAATCTATAACCAAGATGTCAATTACAATCCAGAAACACTTCAAAGTGATGGACGTAGTTGGGTAGGAGACTACAAAGCAACTGCAACAGATGACACTACAATTGTGGTTGATGTAGTTCTTGAAGAGGAGCCAGAATAATGGCACGCACCCTCAATGAATTCGTCTCATCTACTGGAAACTATGTTTATGAGATTACCGATGCTGAGATGGCTGGAGTCGACTTAACCGATTTCAATGTAGCTGTCTTGCTACACTGTGTTCTTTCAGATGAATCTGAAAAGGATTTTATTGTGTTTTCCAAAGGAAGAATTGACCAAGTGTTTGATATAAGTATGCGATATTTTCTACTCTATAGTCCAACTTATTGTAGAAACGCTGGAAATGGAATTTTTATTGTTTCCATTCCTTTTTGGAGAATGCAACATGTAGCAGAAAATCTAGATAGCGATATAGTATCTGCTGAGTTTGAAGTAGTTATCTATGGATTCAATACTCTGGAATATCCGAATGGCGAAGACAAAGGAGCAGCTTCTTTCCAATGTATAGTAATCGATACTGGAACGATTAACTTCACGAAGAACAGATTCCCGCTTCCACTTACAAGTGTAGTTGATGAACCAGTTGAAGGACAACTTCATCAACTACACTCAAGAGAAATACTTAATCCAAAGAGAATATTCTAATGCCAAAAGAAATAGTCCCTTTCAACTCATTCAATGGCGCAGCTCCGGCGATACCAGATGCTCCTGGCGGAGCTGTGTCTTTTTGGAATGCAAGAGTCGATGGTTCACTGAATACGGCAGTACCGGAGAACAAAGACAAAGCAGTTGGAACCGCATACATACAGCAGAAAAACTTATTCGTTGAAGGAAAAGATATTGCCGTTTCTGAAGATATAAATGGGCACGTATACGTAGATGGAGTTCGGGTTGGTACCATTAGTCCTCCAACTGGAGATCGTCCCTGTATGGACGTTATTGGACGCCAGATGAGCATTATTCAAGACAGTGGGCATGCGAAGTACCTGCGGTATGGATATTCCAAAGGAGACCTTATTGGAGTTGATAGAAATGATATAATCTTCGAAGAAGATGTGATTTCTTCTAAGTATGGTTATTCTACTGTTGCCAATATTCAATTCGTGGTTCCTATAAATGACAACTTCTTCCTATATGCTCAATACGGATACAGTAACTTATTTATCTACGATATACAAGAAAATGTTACTTATAGTTCTTATCCTCTTGCTCCAACTCTTCCAGAAGCGTGGAGCTATGATATGGAAAAAGTTGGAGATATCTGGTATCCGAAGTATGTCTATTTTGCCTACTATAGAGAGAATGAGTTATATATTTCCAAGCTCAATCTTGGACAGGTTTTCTCTACATCCGGATTCAATCCCGAAGCACTTGAAACAATAAGCGTTGAAAGCTCAACTATTCTTGCCAATGTAAAAGTAATTGAAACGAATAAGCCTGTTGGTAGTAAACTGGATTCGATTGCGGTTTCCAAGGACTTTGTTTTTCTCGGTTACAATATGGGAGCGAATAATCCGCTCAGTCACATGGAGATAGAAGACGATGTGCTCTTCTCCTTCAGCAAAAACTTATTCGTTTATAATCAACCAGCGACAGTAGTATCTTGTGCTGACAATACTTTGAATCGGAGTAAACTTCCGTTTATGCCGTATCAGAAGATGCCGAGTAGACACTATTATGTAAATACTGCACATCGTGTCGAAGGAACAGAAGGGGCTCCAACATATTATCGTATTTACTGGGATAGTGGTCATGATAATCCGAATCCAGAAGGATTTTTCAAAATACCACATGAAGCAATGTATAATAGTCAAGCATTAGTTAATCAGGAACCGAATGATTTAATTGATACAGAATGCGGTTTCTTTGATCTATTCCAAAGGCTTGAACAAATATACCTCACTCAAGAGATTACCACCCCACACGAAGGAGGAAACTTTATTACGTTACCTTCGCAGGTTACGAAGATATATTCTCCTGGTTATTGTGGATTTGCTCACGTTGTAGATAACGAACCAGACGATGTTCTTCTCGTTGGCTCACTGATAATAGTAGACTACACAAATAATATTGTTGGTTACGAAATCGCATGCCCCACGAAGATTTGGCTGAACAAACATCTTGGATATGAAACTGAATCTATAGCTTCAGATTACAATATACGAAACAATATTCAGCAACATAATGGATGTGGATTGGCATATTGGCAACACACTAACTATTATAGTTCTTCAGCCAATGCATACTATAATCTCAATACTATTTGGTCTATGCCACTTAGTATGTTAACAAAAAACCAAGAAGAAGTTGTTTTCGATTCTGGAACGATTCCACAAGACGTCTATTATTGTTGGAACGGAGTACAGCCTACTAGAATATGGAATTACGAATTGTTTGATATTCCGCTCGACTATGATACTCCGGCTCCGCACCAATACTATAGAAGAATTTTCCATCTTACAAAGTATTTTAATAACGAAGAAGTTAATTCCGATGGAAGCTCCAGATTTGCCATCTTTGCTTCTGATTTGGCATCGTTTCCAACTGACCATTACAATCAGCGTACCCATTATTCTCTTCTTGCTGGAGATAGTAAAACTATTCTTACACCGTCAAGAAACAGTCTATTCTATTTTTCTCCTTCGGAAGTAGATTACTCAGAAGAGTATTCCTATATTTCTCTTTCTGTTGGAGAAATTGAAGGCAGTCTCTCAACTCCAAACAATTATAGAGTATTTAGTATTTCGCATTCCGAAATGGCATTTGCCTATGAGAACAATATAATACTAAACAATGTGGTAACGTTTAATCCTCCGGTAATTGAATTGGAATCAATAGGTGAACTTCAGTTTCAGCAAGAGATTCTTACATTTGAAGATATAAGTGGAAGTGGTTTTGAACCAGGAAAGATAATTCGATATCGACTTGCATTTGTCTACGATGGACTCTGTGTTTCTCCGCTTACCGATGTTTCTTGGGATCATACTGTTACTGGAAGCGATACTCAGAATATCATAGTCACAGTGAACATAAACATTACAATGTTGCACTTGGTTTCACGTAGAATAACAGCGGTTCGTCTCTATGCTGCAGAGATACTGGAAGGTACGGAACAAGAACTTTTTCGTCTTGTAAAAGAAATTGAACTTGATATTCATGGATTCTCTCTTGATCCAAATTCTGGTCTATATACAGCAAGAGTATTTGACGACGGAACTCGTTATGCATCTTTCAATATCGATGCTGGATATTCTGAGACAATGAAGAATGTCAGTGCTCGCAGAAAATGCCAATGTCTCTACAATGGTATGATTTTCGCTGGAAATGTTTATTTTCCGTTGGATACAAATGTGAATGTCAATACCAACAATCTCGTTATCCGGAGCTTACCATATCAACCATCTATATTCAACTATCAAGAAGAATACTGTGTTCTTGGGTTCATTCCGAATGTTCTCATTCCTTACAATGGAAGAATATATGCCTTCGGAAAAGAAGAGTATTCTATCATCAATGCCGATACTCTTGCTATTGAATATACGAGTAAGTCTTGTGGTGCTCTTCAGCGTAGTCATGTGGTTGCTACTGAAACTGGTATTTTTGTCTACTTCAACGGCAATCTCTATCTTGTAGATGGAAACAAAGTAGTTCCAATTGGTGAAGCAATAAAAGAAAACAACTATTCTCAATTGAGTGCCGAGGGAACAGCGTTTCCTTCTTTCAAATGGCTTACCGGTCGTGTGTATGTAGAATATATTCAGAACCGAAACGCCATTGCAGTGATTGGTGAGACAGTAGATGCTCCAGGAAAGTATCAGCAAATTATTGCTTTCGTTTATGGAATCAGCACTGGAAGATGGGCTACTTATATGATTGAAACGCCTGATGCGTATGACGTTTCCTATCTGAAAGGAGTCTATTCAACTGAAGATGGCTATGCTGTAATCACAGTTTCTACTGATATTGAAACATTGGAATCACCGTCTATTCCAATTCTTCCTCCAATTCTTCCCCCAGAGACAAAAGCTGTGTCGACAATTCCAGGAATCTTGGTAAGAACAATATCCTACAACAATGGTCGTTATCTTACCACCTATGCAATTTCTCAGAAACTTTTTGGAAGCGATGTTTCCACTTATACATCAAGAGTTCGCACAATGAAACTTGATTATGTTACCGATTTCGGGATTAAGAATAAAAAGCAGATATATGATATTCAGACCTACAATGGAAATACACGAGTACAATCGGAGATATATATTGACAACAAAAAGGCATCTGAATACTATGACAAACCGGTACAGAAGTCTGTGTTTCATATAAGCATCGAATCGCAAGAACCGATTTCGGTAATACGTTATGTAATTCGTTCTTTTGTAACGAAGGAGGAAATTTGAAACGAATAAGTTCCTATAGGGCTCTCGATTCGTTCGAAGAGATAAACAAAGAACTTCATCGAATCTGGAACAAGATCGATGAAATAGATAGAAAACTCCAATCCGCAGGAATTGGCGATATCAACGCTGAGAAACCGGAAACAAGCAACATTCGCTTTACCCAGACAAAGAGCGAAGGTGAAACGAAGTTGTATCTTGAAGCAAGGTTTCCAGATGGTTGGGCTCGTCTGAATATTCCTTTCGATTGGATAAGGAAGGTGAAATAATGTCATGGCTTGGAAATGCACTTTTCGGGCAGAGTAGGTTGAAGGGGTATAATATGACTCCGCAACAGCTGACACAGGCATATACACCAAAGACTTACTCGGTTGATACGAGTAGATATACTGCACTGGGAGAAGAGTTTCTTGATCCATATAGTTCTCGTAATAGAGGTATGTATAATGACCTGAAGAAAGTTGGTGTAGACGCTGCCGCTCAGCAATACTTGAACAGCATGCGTATGCAGGCAGCTGGTCAGAATCCTTTTGCTACAGGTCAGCTTCAGTCTTCTCTCGCCAGTAATCTGGAAGGGACTCGTCAAGCATACAATAGTTATCTCAACAATGCGTATCAGACTGGTACTGGATTATTGGGATACAGTCTTCAGGGAAATCTTGCCAATGCTGCAGCTCAGAATACTGCGGCAATGCAAGGTTCACAATCGGCTTTGAATTATCAACTACAGAAGATGCAGGCAGATGCTGCAATGCAAATGCAGAGAAGCCAAAATCAGTCAGGATTCTTTGGTGGACTTTTCGGAAATCTTGTTGGAGCGTCTCCGGCATTGCTTTTCGGAACACAGTCTCCAGCTGGTCTTCTAAAGCTTTTAGGACTTTAGTAAGGAGGAAAGATGCCAGGATTTTGGGAAACACTTAGTCAGACTGCCGATCGTTATAATCAGATAAGAGCTGATTTGGAACGAGAACAGGCAGAACTTACTAGCATGTTGGGAAACCAACTGAATACCAGTTACGGGAATGTAATGGGTGGAATAAATCTATTGGGAGGCTTACTCGGTTCAAAATTAGGTAACATGATGAGCTTATATGGAACTCAGGTAACTCAATCTGAAAGCGAGAAGGATAGACAGAATGAGTTTGCCCTCGCAAAGCTTCGGGCAGATGTAGACAAAGAGATTGCGAGACTGCAAGGAAGCAATGCTCTTGCTGTGGAAGCATTACGAGGTAAGAATCATCTGCAGTCACTTGAGACTCAAGGCGCCATAGAAAGAAGCAATATTATCTTTAACAAATATCTTACAGACCAAGCTCAGCAAGAACTTGTAAACCTATATTCTGCCAGCGTTGGTGGGAATGGTGTAGGAAATGCGTTTCCTTCATTTTCAACTAAAAAACGGTCGGCAATAACAAAACAAGGAACATATTCAGCACCAGTCGATGCAATGGGAGTTAATCTAAACATTCCTCAAAGTTTATATTATAATCAGAAAACGAAAACGAAAACAAACGCACCAGTATTCAGTCTCGAGACTGCAGATGAAGCAATAAAATTAGCTAATAAATATACAGTTAATGAGGCGAAGGGTACATTGATAGTCCAAGGTAACAAGGCTGATTATGAAAAGTTAAAAGATTTCTATGATGCAGGAATCTTAAGATATGAACCTGTCTATATGCCATCGGTTGACGAATGGAACACCATAATGAAAAGATTAAAGTAAATCTTTATAAATAAGGAGAAACGATGCCAATACAAGAAAATATTCTACCGCCCCTTAATGAACAGACCATAAGAAGTGGTCTTGAAGAGTTTGGCGGTATTGCTAATCGCATAACGGACTTCATGGCTGAGCAGCAAAAGGCTCAGGAGCAGTACAATCAGTTGTATCAATTACTCATGAAGAGTATGCTGCAGAATATGTATAAACCCAAGATGACTGGAAATCCTTTTCTTGATATGATTACCAGTTATACTCTGGCAAAACAAAGAACAAACCCAGATTATGAATTCAAAGGACTTTTAGGAAACTTCTTGGCGAAGAAGCCTCAGAAGACTGTTCTGCCAGAAACGAAATCTATGCCAACTCCAGAAGTAGAGTATCTCAGAAGACAAACCGATTGGTATAATCAAACATACCGCTCTGGTTATTAAGGGGGAACAATGGATTATCAGCAACTATTCTCAGCACCTATTGACGTAGGTTCACGCTTACTAGCTGCTATGCAACAGCAGCAGATGACGAACAATTTGAAGCTAGTGAACACATACAACGAAGACCCTGCCTCTCTTAATAAACAAGGTCAAGAAATGGCAAAAGCTATTGCAATGCAGTATGGACTGGATACTTCCAGGGGCGATGCAAAGCTGAATAATACATTTGGAAAGCAAGCACTTGCCTTTGGAGGAGGCTTACTCGATGCTCTTCTTTTTGGAATACTTAGAGATTCTTGGTATAGTAATGAGTATACGAAAAATGCCAAGAATGCTGGAAAGGCAGCTGGACTTCTTGCATCGTTTCTACTTCCTATTGGTATTCTTAATGCTACGAAAGGTGCCAAGGCTGCTCTTGGTGGAGCGCAAGCTCTTACCGGTGGAGCAAAAGCTGCGGCAGGCGGAGCAAAAGCAGCAGCCAAGAGTGGAAAGACACTTCAAGAATTGATAGGTGGAGCAAAGGCAGCTGCAGAAGCTGCAGAAGGAGCCAAGGCTGGAGCAAAAGCAATGGGTGCCGCAAAGAGTATTGGAGCAAATGTGAAGAGTGCGCTTGCTGCGAATGAAGCAATCCGAGAACTATATACACAGATGTCTTATTCTCAAGCTCTCTTGGAAATTGCTAAAGCTCTTGTCCGTGGTAGTCAAGCAATGGGCATTGCTCAAGATTTCATGACTCCAACAATACCTCCACAAATGGGAATGGGAATGGGTATGCAAAACCCAATGATGGTTGGAATGCCACCACTTCCGAATATGCAGTAGGATAAATATGCAATATCCATATTTTGTTCCGAGGATGAATAAGCCAATCACGGAACAGTATATAAACTACTATATGAGGGAACCTGAGCGCTTTAACCAGTCTCAGGTTCAACTTCTTAAGCAACATGCCGCCTACTATCAACTTCCTTTTCGAGAAGTTGCCGAAGACGAAGTAAACTTTAATGTCTTCCGAGCTCTTCGATATCTTGGCGAAGGTTGGCTACAGGGGTTCTCTACTCTCAAAATAGGCGAACAAGCCCCTGTAAATCCATGGGAAAGGGTTGCCAAAGCAGTTGGTCAGGCAGCAGGATACGCCGGCTTTCTCGTCCCCATTCCAGGTCTCAGGGGAGTAGCGAAGGCAGTTGCTGGGAAATCAGTTCCGCTGCTTGTTTCGAATGCAGTAATGAAAAAAATTACTCCCACCGCTACGAAATATTTTTCCAGTATAACGAAGAAAGTTGCTACCGAAGCTACACTGGGAAAGATGGGAGCGGTAAATAGCGCTTTGAAATTACTTAAGAATCCTGTTGTAGGAGATGTAGTTGAAGGTGCCGCTCGTCTGGGAATAGCTGGAGCCACTTCCAACTGGCAGTATGGGATTGATGCCATGCTTCATGGATTGGCTGGTGGAATGTATATGGAAGCTGGAGATAGATTGATCGCCAATGCAATGGGAGCTCTTATTGGTGGAGTTTCTGGTGGTCTCAGCACTCAGGCAATTGCTCGCACTCTTACTGGAGCAATGTGGAATGGTCTTCCCTCAACAATGCGCAGAGAAACAACTCCAGAACAGATATATCAATACCTTATTGGTGGATTTTTTGCCTATCGTGATCGTCCTGCTGCAGAAAAACAAGCTTACAAGCTTATTCAGCCATATTTAAGACCAACTGCCAAACTTCCGGATACTGTTAGTGGAGTAGAAGGATATGCTGAAGCTTCTCCTGCAGTAAAGAAGAATGTAGCAGACTTATTCGATAAATACATTGGTACCAGTCGGAAAAGAAACTATCTCAGTTCTGTTATTGCGTCAATTATTCCTGAAGGGAAGGATTATCCAGATGAGTTAGTAGATAAAATGTATATGAACATTGAAACTCTTGAAACACAAAAAGAAGCAATTGACGAAGAGATAGCCAAAGCAAGAGAGGAACAAAAGAATCTTGGAGAACAAATTGTTGGAACGGAAGTTCTCCAATACGAAGAACCAAAAGTTCCTGGACAAGTTCAAACACGTATCTTTCCAAAAGATAGACAAGAGATTCTTGCCGGAAGGAAGAATACTATTACTCGCTCTCTTCCAGTAGCCAAGAAAATTGGTCTCGCCGAAGGAGAATCTAGTACTATTGTTATCGAAGGTAAACAATTTAAGATAACAAATTCTGGAATAGATAAAGCGAAGAAGTTTGTTACTTATACACTGGAACCAATTACTGTTCCAACTCCGACTCCAACTTCTCCTTCTCTGAAGCTGGTTTCCATAGATACAGCTAATCAAGAGATTAAATCTGCAATCTCTCAGAAGAATCCTGTTCTTGCAGTCGATCTTACCAAAGCAGAAAGAATAGGACTAAAAGCTGGAGAATCTGGTGTAGTTGAAGTTGAAGGAAAACGCTATAAACTTACTACCACTACAGAAACTCCAACACAGATGTTCTATAAGATTGAACTACTTACAATTCCCAGTGCCGGAGCGCCTCCCACTCCAGAAACCGCTTCTCAAAGAATAGAAGCTGCGGTTGACAAAGAAGTGAAGGCAGAACAAGAGAGAGCATCTTTTCGGTCATTGGTTGATGCCATTAAACAAGACATGGAAGAATATGGATTTCCTACTCCTTCAGAAGAAACTGTGAAGAATATAGTAGAAACATATAGAACCGTGCGTCAGAGAATGAAAGAAGTACGTCAAGGAATAACTCGTCTTACTCAAATAATTCCTGGAGAATTATATCAAGCCGATGGCTTTCGCACTACTCAGCTTTCTATTTCAACTGTCCTTGTAACCGATGGAGAAAATGAGTTCTCTATAGCTGGAGCAGGGAAGAAAGAAGTAAACCCAGATGTAATTCTTCAAGATGATATAGTAGCATTCGTTCCCACAGAAGGAAAGGTTTCTCCGGATATTGATGTGATTCATAAGATTACTGAATCCGAAGCAACAGTTATCACTCCAGACTCTTATGACCGAGGTGACAATCCGTATTGGAAAAACTTTGAACAATATATGCAAGCACGAGGGTATGACGATAGGGGAACTGGTATCTGGATAAAGACCACAGAAGCATCCGCAACTTCCGATAACAATCTTCAGAAAGAGATTTATCGTTCTTTTGTTTCGGATATCATGGTGAAATCAAATATTCCAGAAACCAACTGGAATCAGCAGATTGCCAATACCTTCAAGCGTCTTCTTACTCCGGAAGAAGCAAATGACAAGACAGTGCAGAAAATCACTGATGACTTCATTCTGGAGATTGGAAAGAATCCTGATAAGCAAATACTTCTGAAGTGGATTGATCGAAACAAACAGCACTTTCGTGAGAACATTGTGGATAGCGATTATGCGGTGCTTAACAAGTATGTGATAATGAAAAAGTACTATGACTACATGAATGACAACTATTATATCAACCACGAGAAGAATGGCGTCTTCAAAGTTGTTCCGATTAAGTTCGGAGAAGTTATTGGTAACCGGAAGGTATCGCAACTACTTCCGAAGAGACGACCTCTCTTTAATCTGGTGAAGGGATTGGAGCAAAGAACTTCTTCGCCACTTAAAACAGTAACTTGGTATTCAAACATTGAGAAGACTGAAGCTGCAATGCCACACTTCTATGAAGAATTCCAAAAGCTTCGAGATGGTGGGATGCTTCGTCAGATGATTCTGAAGATGGAAGGTGGATTTGAAGATGCCAATATAACTGACCCGAATACTGGAAAGAAGGTTGTGAACAAGTATATCTACATCGGCGGGAGAAACGATAAAGGCGAATTCAACTTTGTTGTCAAACATCCAGAAGTAGATGACCTTTCCTTTGAACAGCTCCAGCAAGAAATATCAAAGTATACCGGAACTCCGTTGGAAGAATTAAAGAAAATGCACGAAGAAGATTATCAGCGTTTCTTGAAGGAAATAATCGGAGGAAAGATAAATGATGCTCAGCAGAAATACTGGAGAAACTACTACGAAACACAATACAAGAATACACTTCTCTATCTGCGTGATTTCAATCAGGCAACTGATTTCAGTTTCATTGCCAAAGAAGGATTCATTGATTCTTCATCCAAGCTCAATAAGAGATTTCAAATAATCTTTAATCAGGGCATAGGATTACAACCAGAAGACTTCATTGCCGATCCTGGAGTAGCTGATCTCAGGAATATAAAAGTTGTAATTGCAGATGTGAATTATGCTCTTCAAGCGAAGCGTGCTCTTGATCCAACAATTGAAGAATCAGTAGAAGATGGTAATGTTTATGTTTCTCAGCAGTTTCTTGATGCTTTGAATGCTTCTGCCGGACTTCCTATTTCTGGAAGAACCAATAAGAGTTTTATTGTCCACTCCGATCCGGAAGGTGGAATGATGCTCGGAAAATATCTGATGAAGGTTGCTCCGAAACCACTTCAGGAATGGATGAAAGCCAATGGTGTAGATATGGTAGCTGATGATAATGCTATTAAACAGATTGGTGCAAGACGCAAAACAAAGATTCAAATAGTGAATGGAAAAGCAGTAGTTGATGGCGATATAAATACTTATGGCATAGATGTAAACGATATCAAAATAGTGCTCTCTGAGATAAGCGATGCCGCCGGAATAAACCATGTTAATTCGCTGGCAAAACAGATGTTGGTGCATCTGAATCATTCCAAAGAAATAAGAGAAGACATTATCGATAACTTACTCGTTCGTTCTGCAATGGGAAACGAATTTAAGAATCTTAAGTTTGATAAAGATATTGAAGCGAGAAACGAATACACCGACGAAGACCTGAAATGGATTGCAGAAAACATTGATGAGCTTTCTATTGACCGTGTTGCCAGGATTCTCTACTCGGGAAATGCAAGGGTAATTAAAACACTGCTGAAGAAGATATCTAATCTCAATGATTTCAACGATATGTTTGATAGCATTGAAGGCTTCTCTCCAGAAGACTTTGATACGAAGCAGAGTAGCTATAAGGATGTTATCAGTACGCTTGTGGCGATGAAACACGATGTTTCACTTGGGGACAAGTATGCAGTCCGTTATGTTTCTTCTTTGTTCAACAAATATATTATCAACCGAGCACTGCGTCCCAAGATAGGAAACTCAGTATATAAAGTGAAGAATCGGGGTTGGGCATTTGAAGACACACAGATTGCTAGAGACGAATTTATGCTTGGACGTAATCTTCGGAATCTCAATATTGAATTGAACAACAAAGTTTATAAGCTTGGCGACCTCTGGAATATGGTACAGGGAAAGAAAAAGATTCCTAAAGACCTCTCTCTGAAGTTTCTCCAAGATTTCTTTAATCATATCGCAGTTCAAAGAGTTCCACAAGATAATCCGGCTGGAATGCAGATACTGAGATTCAGGGGCTTCATGGATATTGACAGTAATGAGATAATGATTCATTCTACTGCCAAGGAAGTTACTGGCGGTTCTGATGACGATGGAGATAGTTATTATCTCTGGTTCGCTGGAAGGCGGGACAATGGCGAAGGAAAAGGAATGAAACTCAGTTGGCTGAAGGAAATGAAGAAGAACAATGATATGTGGGGTGGTCAGGCAGTTAAGAAATATGTTGATCCAGAAACTAGAAAGAAAGCAGACGAAGAAGTCTTTGGTATGATGACTCCGGAGAAGGAGAAGTTGAAACAGATAATGAGTTCTCCAGCGCTTCTTGGAGCTCCTGGAACAATTGCCAAGACATCGATTGCCACAACCTATGGCAGAAACTTACTCGCAACTGTTGTAAATGAGACTACTGCACTGAAGCAAGCTTACTATGCAGCACTTGATAACGGGAAGCCAATTCGAGTTCAGAGTAAAGATGGAGTTTTCGAACTAACTCCCAAAGCAGAAAAAGAAAAGAGCGTAGATTGGGCAATTCGTAAGATGGCAGTTGCTATAACCAAGGTTGCAGACCCTACCGATTTTGACGAAGTTCCAAGATTCGAAGACCCATCAATTCACATGCTTTTCGATCTCTTCAAGATTACGAAAAATGGAAAAGAGATAGAATTTGAAGACTATGTTCGGGAAGAAGCAACTGGAACGGAAAAGATAAAGCCCGCAATGCGTCTCTATCTGCAAGCTCTGGCTCCCTTCCGGAAACTCAATACTGCTCTTGGTGGTTGGAATGATTACTTCACTACAAAGATGCAAGTAGAAAACTATAATAGTATGTATACCGGTGCTTCTACCTACTTTGGCGGAGCAGTAAGAGTACTTGGTGGAGTTGATTGGAACTTCGATCTCACAAATATCTATGGAGATAAGTTACCTTACGTCTATAAAGCTCTTCGAGCGATTGCTGAAAAAGAAAAGGCTGGTGTTCCAAATTGGGAACAAATTCTTTTTGAGATGACTCGACATCCAATCGCCATAAGTAACTTTAAAGAAGTGGTGCAATACATTGAGAAAAGCGGTACAGCAAATCAAAAGAAGTTTCTTGAAGACATACGAAGAGCTATAAAAAATCAGAAAGAAGGAAAGAAGTATCAGGACTTGGAACCGTATGCCTGGAGAGATGCCAAGAATGAAGATGTTGTGTATGTGCTTCTCGGAAAGAACTTCCTGGATAAATCTGCTCACGTAGCTGATGAACTTCTTGATTTGTATGCTGACCTTAATAGTATGAAGCGGACTTCAGACCTTTCGGAAGAGAAGATAAATAAGTTTTTGGAAAAGGCGAAGAAGTTTCTCCCTCACGAATTCTATAAGGGGAATCCGCTGGAGGTCTATACCAGAATTCGAACAAAGATTCTGGAACTCATCCAGCAAGACTTAATCGATATGACTACTTATAACGCTCTCAAGGGAATAGCCAGTGAAGTATTCCAGAAAGATAAAGCCTATTTCCGAAAAGGCTTCTTTAAGGATGTGAACGATATTTTCCGCCATGTGAACGCATACAAATCGAAAATCTCCAGAGACGCAGGAGAAGTGATGGTTCCAAGAGAGATTGCCGACATTGATGAGAAGTGGTATCGGATTTCTCTGGGAGATCCAACACTACAGAAGATATATGATATCTTTATGATGGGTAGTTTTCAGGCGAAGCTTCCCAATTCCTATATGCGTCAGCCAATCTTAGATTCCAATGGGAGAGTAACTGGATTTGAACCAATTGATAAGTATGTGGAGCGAATTTATGAGATGCGGAATGCCACAAACCATACCGGTATGGGATTGGCAACTTCTGTAGTTCCTTTCAAAGTGAAAGAAGCCTTCTATGGCATTCAGCAGACGTGGTATGACAATGTAGTCAAACACATGTTCACTCCGAATTCCAATATAATTCCAGAAACACTTATCTCTACTCCAGTTCCAGTTCCAACAAAGGAAGAAACTCCGGCTCCAGTTAAGGAAGTAATCCGAGTTCCAATTCAAGTGAAGCCTGGAGAGAAGTTAGTAATCGTACCAAAGAATTACTTGGAACTAAAGCAGAAATACAACGAGGTAAAAATCCGCTTGAAGGAGTTGGAAGACCTCTCCAATTCTCTTGATAAGACACTGCGATTGGCAAAAGAACAAGAAGTTGTTTCGTTGGCAGAAGAAAAGAAAAGAATGTTTCTGGAACAAACAAAGTTGGCAGCTTCTGCAGAACAATATGCCGAATACAAAGATTTCGACTTGGAGAACCTCGTCTCGAAGATTAGAACGAATCTGGAGTTCTACGGATTCACCAAAGATGCTGACATCCCTATAGAAGGACTTACTCGTTATTTTTTCCATAAATCGATGAAGCAGATGACTATTCAGGACTGGAAAACCTTTGGCGATATCTTGGACAATATGCGGAAGCCAACTCTAATTCAGAGATTATTCGGAGATAAATATGGACAGCAACCTTGGATTCGTAAGATAGATTACTTCCTCTTTCCCAGTGCAATTGACAAACGACTTCTCACTATGCCAAATATGAAAGCCAACATGGTTCAAACTGTGTATGTGGATTCCGATGGTTCTATAAAGACCGGATGGGGTTTCGCTCCGACATCGCTTGCCGGTTCGTTGCAAAATACTATTGGTAATATTCTCTTTGAAGGAACTCGTCAGGAAGAACAGCTTGCTGGAAGATTCTCACAAGAAATTGAACCCTATCTTGAACAGCCTGGAATAAACGGAAAGAGAATATGGGAATATGAATCTATTCTGCGAGACCAACACGCCGCAGAAACCCTCAGTGATTGGTATGCGCTGCGGGAAGAGTTTGGGAAATCTAATGCCTTTGCGGATAATGCGCTATTCTATAAGGTGGAAGCCGATAAGTTTCGCAATACTTATATGGACGTGTTTCTGAAGAAGTATAAAATCAATACTGGAACCGAAATAATCGAGCTCACTGGAGACGAAATTCGAGAACGTATCTCTGACATCATTACCAAATACAACAAAGATATTTCTCTTATTCAGAAAGGAAAACTTGATGACCAAAACGAGAACATCTTCTTGAAGAAGTATACAACCACTCCAGAAAAGCTATTTGGCGAGAGAATAAGCAGAAGAGTACTTGGGAAAAGAAGGCTGAATGAGATATTAAAAGACATTCCTTTCTTTGACCTTGAAAAATTCCGACAGGATATGCATGACCTTCTTGCTACCGGAAAACCATTTCCAATGCAAGACATTGGTATTGACGGTATCTATCGTCTTTCTCAAAGCGCAGCAGTGCAGCGAGAGATATTGGAAGCAGATAAGTTTACAAAGGGTTCAGATGGAGAATTCAATAATAGACTTTCGAAAATTGTTCGAAGACATTCAGATGACAAGATTCCCTGGACTGGAGAACTTCCCTACGAGTATTATTATCCTCATAGAAACGAAGACATAACCCAGTTGAAGAAACAGATTCTTCCTCAGATTCAAGAAATCGTAGATAAATTCCAAGCAATAATTCTGGAAGAAGAAAGAGTTAATAAATTACTGCACGATATGGCTCCAACAAGAGAAGCTCTTGATGACCTCACTGCAGAACAATATAGTAAGTATCAGGAACTCATGCAAGAACGCCAGAGAATTGTATCCGAGAAGTATGAGCTTTCGCACCAATATCTCTTCTTAACAAATCGTATTCATTCTTCTAATGAAAACCTTCGTATTGACGAACATATTCATGAAGCCGATAGAATTCACGAGCTATCTTTGGAAGAGATGAGAACAGGTGAAGCGAGGAAGTTGGCATATCAGGATGATGCTTTGCTTTGGGAACTCGCTGGAAAGAAACGTATGTTCTCACAAGAACGCAGAGGAATAGGGCTCATTGACTATAGTAGAGTTCCGGAAGAATATGTAAGCCACAATAAAGACGTGATAAGAACATTCCACAAGAATATGGCTTGGCTCTTGAGTAAACAATTGATTGTAGATGCCGAAGTAAACAATGCCTTTGGAGATGCTACTGATTCGTGGGTGAAGTTCTTCAAACTCTATATTGGGGATTCGCTTGGAAATCCGACAGTTATCACTCGTGATATGTTGGATGACCCAAATATGAAATTGAAACACAATCCTTATCTCTTCTTTACCGATTCCTATCAATCTCAACTTCTTTACAAATTGGGAAGAATGACTGGACTTATTAAGGTAAATGGAGAGATTCCGGAAGAGCTGAAAAAGATTGACTACTGGACACTGAATAAGATTTCTCAAGCGGAAGCACGCTATGAGATGGCTTCGCTTCTGGCACATACGAAGTCAATGGTAGCGAATATGTTTGGTGGAACGCAGATGACTGCCATCTCTGCTGGTCTGGATAACTTGAAGAAGGCAAGGGATATGGACTACATAAGGAAGACTTTCTCGCCTACTTTCAAAAATAGAAATGACTTGAAAAGAGCAGTTGCCGAAGAAGGTGTGATTGAAGAATATCTGATCAATGAAGCTGGCGGAATGAATATCAATGTTACCGAATCCCTGAAGAACTTCTTTGATGATTATGCTCGGAAGTTGGCTGGAGATGAAATGCTCGACGAAGTTTCTCTGAAGGCACTTGCTCAGAAGCACCATGTTTCCGATGCGCTGTATAGTAAGGTCTCGTGGTTCATGCGTGCTCCAGAAGTTGAACTGCGTACTGATGCTTTCATGGCACATTATATTCAGTTCTATAATCTCTTCAATGGAGCTCTTCAAGGTTCTTTCGATGAACACGGAAATTGGCGTTTTAACCCGATTCTGAGCAGATTGGCGAAGGATGGGGTAAAGTGTACACAGTTCCTGTATACTGCTCCCTATCGTCCTGCAATTGCTCGCAGTGCAATGGGGAAAGTACTTACTCGTTTTCAACTCTGGACATACAACTCCATGAATACCAGAAGTATGATATACGAGCAAGCAAAGGTCTATGGATTCCGTGAAGGAACGATGCAGATGGATAAGTTCCAACGCATGATGGCAATGGATTTGATTACTCTTGCTTTGGCAAATGCGTTCATGTTTTCGCTCTTTGATTCTACTCTTCCTGCGCCTTGGAATTGGCTGAAAGACCTTTCCGAATGGATATTTGGAGACAAGAAAGAGAAACAAAGTGCTTTCTTTGGAACCTATCCCTACTATGTTGCTCCACTGCAGATAATTTCACCCCCAATTATCCGAGCATTTCCGGCAATGGTAACTTCCATGATGTCTGGAAACTGGCAGAAGTTTACTGATTATACCGCTTGGACAATGTTTCCCTTCGGTCGTTTGGCGAGAGATATACACAAATCTTATCTTAATCCAAAATCTTTTATTGACAGAATGACTGGGCTCCCATTTAGTGGCATGGAAGGTTTTGGAAAAGAAAAACCAGAAAAATAAATAGAAGGAGAAAGAAATGAAACTCACAACTCTTGGCGCAGCAGATGCGCTTGGCACCCCGATTCCGGTATTCATACCGGATACTTATCGCACCAGGTTGGTTACAACTACTACCGGAGTAGTAACTACTCCATCTTTTGATAGTTCCGAAGAAGCAAGACCGTACGTAAAGATTACTGCTACTCAAGATGCTGCAGAGACTGACCTCTATCTCTATGCTTTGGGCAACGTCTATGAAGCGAATCATATTCAATTGCATATCACTGTTGGAAATGCCTCTGAAAGTTATTCAATTGAACGCAAAGAAGTTGACCTTATTCTAACTATCAACTTGAAAACAGGATTCCAAACGATTGCTAAAATCGTTGAATTCATTGGTTCAATCAATAACGCTCTTGGAAAGACAATTATCTCTTGTTCTTATGATGCGAATAAGTCTTCTTATAGTATCAGCTCTGCAGTACGCACCTACTTTAAGTCCTACCGTCCTGGACGCTGTGCCAACCTCGTAAGAATTCTCACCTTTGACGATGGCGTCTTTATTGGAAACTTCCCCGAATCTGGAGACCCCTGGAAAGATTCCAATACTATTGTTCCTCTTGCCAGTATGCCACTTGTTGCTGGAGTTGAAACCTATATCATGCTCTCACCCAATGAGATGTTATCGGTATCAGGTGGCGGAACAGCCGGAAAGAAGGTATATATCACACCACAGAGGAACTACTAATGGATGGTATGGAATTCGTAACCCGAGACGAACTTGTCTCATTCACGGCAGAAATCCGAGAAGATATTACTGAACTCAAGAACAGTATCTCCGAACTCAGTAGAGCAATTGTGAAGCTGGAACATATTCTGGATAAGAATGCACTTGTCTTAAGAGAAGAGAATGACAAGCGCTATCTTATTCGAGAAGATATGGTTCAAGATGCGATTTCAGTTCTCGATAATCCAGAGTTCAGTAAGCATGCAGAAGACTTTGTTGCCGACACAATAGTAAAAGACAAAGCAAGAAAGTCGATTGAATGCGTTATCAGTGGATTTATTGCCAAAGGTAGAGATAATGCCATGAAATGGTGGAACTTCATTCGTATAATTGGAGTTGCCATAGCAGGCTTTCTCGTTTATATTATTATATCAAGCCAGATGAATATCATCGACTTGTTAAACAAACTTGAATAAGAAAGGAGGAAAAATGCAAAACATCATCAACACCATTACCCAGAACATCGAAGCTGCAATAGCTTTGGTAGTTGCTCTGGCAGCCCTTATTTCCACAATCATTATTCAGTATAAGAAACTGAAGAAACTGTGGGCTGGACTGGAAATCTCGGACATCGTCGCTCCGCTCGCTGCGGAAGCCGAAGATCATCCGGAGAAGGTATTGAATTACATTGATGACAAAACTGGATTATCCGATATTGACATTCGTTCCAATGAAGGAAAACAAATGGTTGTAGCCACTGCTGCAACTGAGATTGCTCAATTGGCAGCACCGAAGGCAATGAAGAGACTCGGCATTGCGGATGTTGGAGATATGCTGGGAGTCGTGGATACAGTGTATCAATCGATGGTGAAACCAATTGTAAAGATAATTAAGAGAAAGAAATAATGTTTGGAAAACTTGGACTTGGACTTGGATT
>ERZ795030.2625-NODE-2625-length-20872-cov-5.636835_pt1 | contig 20872 bp, 10 predicted proteins | sample MGYA00375122_ERZ795030 | MGnify/ENA primary metagenome ERZ795030 (study PRJEB30165, sample SAMN05720146) | activated sludge metagenome | isolation source: anaerobic digester from wastewater treatment plant | place: Japan | collected 2015-04-20 ... | reverse complement strand
CTAATCACGGCGGGGTCCTTGGGCTGGCGCGCCTCGAACAACTCGGCCACGCGGGGCAAACCGCCGGTGATGTCCTTGGTCTTGCTGAACTGGCGCGGCGTTTTCGCCAGGATATCGCCCGCTTGAACCTCGGATCCGTCTTGCACGATGACGTGCGTCTGCGCGGGAACGGTGGCGTACGCCAGGACTTCGTTGCGCGATCCGAGAATCGTGATCTGCGGGTGCAGGTCCTGTTTGTGTTCGGTGATGACGCGTTCTTCCAACCCGGTGTCCGGGTTGATGTCCTTCGTCATGGTCACGCCTTCGATCATGCCGTCGAGATGGACGCGTCCAGGCGATTCGGCGACGATGCTTTCGTTGTAAGGATCCTTCGTGAAAATGATGGAGCCCTTGCGCAGCTTATGGCCTTCCTCGGCGTGCAAGACCGCGCCCGGCGGCACCGCGTAACTCTGGACTTGCTGGCCCTCGGCGTTCAACGCGACGATCTCGCCGCCGCGGTTCACGACGACGCGTTGGTTGTCGCGGTTGACCGCCGTGCGGACATTCCGGTACTGAATCGTGCCGGATTCGGCCATTTTCACTTCCGGCGATTCGACCTGACGACTCGCCGCGCCGCCGATGTGGAAGGTGCGCATGGTGAGCTGCGTGCCGGGTTCGCCGATGGACTGCGCCGAGATGATGCCGACCGCCTCGCCGAGTTCCACGAGTCGGCCCGTGGCCAGGTTGCGGCCGTAGCAGAGCGCGCACACGCCTCGTTTCGACTGGCACGTCAATGTCGAACGAATGCGGACGCCGGGCAGCCCCTTGTTCACGATGAGATCGGCCTTTTCGCGAGTGATCTCTTCGTTGGCGTGCACCAACGGCTCCGGCTCGCCCGGCACCAGAACGTCTTCCAACGCGTACCGACCCTCGATGCGCTCCTGAAGCGGCTGCACGATCTCGCTCGCTTCCATGAGCGGCTCCACCCAAATGCCGTTCAGCGTGCCGCAATCGATCTCCTCGATCACCACATCCTGGGCCACGTCGACCAAGCGGCGCGTCAGGTATCCCGCATCGGCCGTCTTCAAGGCCGTATCGGCCAAGCCCTTGCGGGCGCCGTGCGACGAGATGAAGTATTCGAGCACGGTCAGGCCTTCGCGGAAGTTCGACGTGATCGGCGATTCGATGATATCGCCCGATGGCTTGGCCATCAGGCCGCGCATGGCCGCGAGCTGGCGAATCTGCTGCTTGGTGCCGCGCGCGCCCGAATCCATCATCAAGTAAATGCCCGAAAAGCCCTGGTCTTTTTCGGCCATGGCCTTGAGCATCGTCGCCGTGACCGCTTCGGTCGTCGACGTCCACAAGTCGATGACTTTGTTGTAGCGTTCGCCCTCGGTGATGAGACCGTTCTGGTACATCTCGTCGATGCGCTCGACCGACCGCTGGGCCGAATCGATAAGGTCCTTCTTTTCGGCCGGGACCAGCATGTCGCCCACGGCGATCGAAATGCCCGCCAGCGTGGCGAAACGGAATCCGACGCGTTTGAGCGCATCGAGCAGGACAACCGTGCGGTTGTGGCCGTGCTGGGCGTACGTCGCGGCGATAACGTCGCCAACCGAGTTCTTGTTGTGCTCGCGGTTCACGTCCCGCAAGGTGATTTCGGGAATAAGCGCTTCCTTGAAAAACACGCGTCCGACGGTCGTGTCGACGATCTCGCCGTCATCCCACACCTTGATCGCGGCATGCAAATCGACCGCGTCCATCTCGTACGCCAGAATGACCGACGCCGTGTCGCGGTAGACGCGGCCCGGCTCCACCACGCGACCGTCCTTGCTCCAAGCGGGCTTCCATTCGCCCTTGGCTCCCTTGCGCAGCTTGGTCATGTAGGATATGCCCAACACGATGTCTTGACTGGGGGTCACGATCGAGCGGCCGTTGGACGGCGAAAAAATATTGGTCGAGGCCATCATCAGCATGCGCGCCTCGAGTTGCGCCGCCGGCATCAACGGCACGTGCACGGCCATCTGGTCGCCGTCGAAATCGGCGTTGAACGCCGCGCACACCAACGGGTGAATGCGAATGGCCTTGCCCTCAATCAACACCGGCTCGAAGGCCTGGATGCCCAAACGATGCAGGGTGGGCGCGCGATTGAGCATCACCGGATGGTCTTTGATGACCTCCTCCAGAATGTCCCACACTTCCTCGCGGCCCGCCGCGATCGCCTTTTTGGCGGCCTTGATCGTCGAGGCAATGCCGCGCTCTTTCAATTCACGGATGATGAACGGCTCGAACAGCTCGAGGGCCATCTTCTTCGGAAGGCCGCATTGGTGCAGTTTCAACTCAGGACCGACAACGATCACCGAACGGCCCGAGTAGTCCACGCGCTTGCCCAGCAGGTTCTGACGGAAACGGCCCTGCTTGCCTTTGAGCATGTCGCTGAGCGACTTCAAGGGGCGGTTGCCCGCGCCGAGAACCGTGCGTCCGTGGCGACCGTTGTCGAACAGGGCGTCGACCGCCTCCTGCAGCATGCGCTTCTCGTTGCGCAGGATCACTTCCGGGGCGCGCAGTTCGATAAGGCGCTTCAGCCGGTTGTTGCGGTTGATCACGCGGCGGTACAGGTCGTTCAGGTCGCTCGTGGCGTAACGCCCGCCCTCGAGCGGCACCAGGGGCCGAAGGTCCGGCGGAATCACCGGCACCACATCGAGCACCATCCACGCCGGATTGTTGCCCGATTTGCGCAACGCTTCGACCACCTTCAGGCGCTTGATCGCCTTGGCGCGTCCCTGCATCGACGTCGTGGTGGCCAATTCCTGGTGCAAGTCCGCGCTGAGTTGATCGATATCGATCTCCTCAAGCAACGCCTGGATGGCTTCCGCGCCCATGCGCGCCGTGAAGCGATCGCGCCATTGTTCGCGCGCGTCCTGATATTCGTCCTCGGTCAGCGTCTGCATCTTCTCGAGGCTCGTGTCGCCGGGATCGATGACGATATAGTTCTCGAAGTAGATGATGCGTTCGAGCACGCGAATCGACAGATCGAGCAGGTTGCCGATGCAGCTCGGCGTCGTCTTGAAGAACCAGATGTGCGTCACGGGAACGGCCAGCTTGATGCAGCCCATGCGTTCGCGCCGCACCTTCGACTCGGTGACTTCCACACCGCACCGATCGCAAATGATGCCCCGGTGCTTCACTTTCTTGTACTTGCCGCAGCCGCATTCCCAGTCCTTGACCGGACCAAAGATGCGTTCGCAGAACAGGCCGTCCTTTTCCGGCTTGAACGTGCGATAGTTGATCGTCTCCGGCTTTTTCACTTCGCCGCGCGACCATTTCAAGATGTCTTCGGGCGATGCCAGCCGGATTTGAATCGCGTCAAAGCGGTCGCCAGTTGTCGCTACGTACTTGGCCAAGGGTTAACCCTCCTGCGCTTCTTCGTCTTCGTCAATTTCATCCAGTCCGCCGTTCTCGACGCGGACCAGCTTGATGACGTCCAGACACAAACTCTGCATTTCGCGGACAAGCACATTGAACGATTCCGGTCGGCCCGGCTCCACCTCGCGATCGCCTTTGACAATCGCCTCGTAGGCCTTCGTGCGTCCCTGGATATCGTCGGACTTGATCGTCAACAGCTCCTGCAGCGTATAGGCCGATCCATAGGCTTGCAGGGCCCACACTTCCATTTCGCCGAACCGCTGCCCGCCGAATTGGGCCTTGCCGCCCAGCGGCTGCTGCGTCACCAACGAATACGGGCCGATCGCGCGGGCGTGGATTTTGTCGTCCACCAAATGATTCAGCTTCATCATGTAAATCTGGCCCACCGTCACGTCCTGGTCCATCGGACGGCCCGTGCGGCCATCGCGCAGCTGAATCTTGCCCGTCTCCGGCAGGCCCGCCTTCTTCAAATACCCGCGGATAACCTCCTCGGAAGCGCCGTTGAACACCGGCGTGGCCACCTTCAAGCCCAAGGCCTTCACCGCCCATCCCAGGTGGGTCTCCAGGATTTGCCCCACGTTCATGCGCGAGGGCACGCCCAGGGGGTTCAGCACGATTTCAACCGGGGTGCCGTCCGGCAGGAAGGGCATGTCCTCCGCCGGCAGGATTTTCGCGATGACGCCCTTGTTGCCGTGGCGGCCGGCCATTTTATCGCCGACCGAAAGGCGACGCTTCGTCGCCACGAACACCTTCACGAGCTTGATCACCCCCGGCGGCAGTTCGTCGCCCTTGCGCAGCATCTCGATCTTGCTGTCGCGGAACGCGATCAGCTTGGCCTCCTCCATGGCGGCCATGTTCACCAGACGCGTCAGCTTCTGCTGCAGTTTTTTATCTTCCACGCGCAGCCGCGCCAACACGCTGTAATCCGCTTTCTCAAGGTGTGAAACCTTGACTTTCTTGCCTTTCTCCAGGACCAATTCGTCGGTCTTGTGGTCCACCACGTCCTCGAGAATTTTCAGGCCCATCATCTCGTCCTTGACCAACGAGACGAACAACTCGCGGATGGCGTCGATCTGGTCCTGGTATTCGCGCTTGACGCGCGCCACCTCCATCGACAACGCGCTCTTCGCGCCGCCATCGCCGGTCTTCTCCCGCCGACTGCACACCTTGACGTCGACAATCACGCCTTCCGTGCCCGGCGGAACCGTCAACGACGCATCGCGCACGTCCTCGGCCTTCTCGCCGAAAATCGCGCGCAAGAGCTTCTCTTCGGGGGCCAGTTCGGTTTCGCCCTTGGGCGTCACCTTGCCCACCAAAATGTCGCCGTGCTTCACCTTCGCGCCAATGCGCACGATGCCCGTCTCGTCCAGATTCCGAAGCGCTTCCTCGCTGACGTTCGGGATGTCGCGGGTGATCTCTTCGGGGCCGAGCTTGGTGTCGCGCGCTTCGAGTTCGAACACGTTGATGTGGAGCGACGTGAACGTATCGCCCTTGGCCATGTCCTCGCTGATGAGGATGGCGTCTTCGAAGTTGTACCCTTCCCACGGCATGAACGCGACCAGCACGTTCCGGCCCAAGGCCAACTCGCCTTGGTCCGTCGCCGGACCGTCCGCAATGATATCGCCCTCTTCGACCTTGTCGCCCTTTGCGACGATCGGCCGCTGGTTGATGCACGTATTCTGGTTCGAGCGGATGTATTTTTTCAGGCGATAGACGTCTTCCTCGGCGCGGAACGGATTCTGGTCCTTGTCCTTGCCTCGCTTGGTGTAGCGCACGCGAATCGTCAGGCCGTCCACGTACTCGACCACGCCCGAACGCTCCGCGCGCACCACCGTGCCCGAGTTGCGCGCCGTCACGTGTTCGAGGCCCGTGCCCACCAACGGGGCTTCGGAACGGAGCAGCGGCACCGCCTGACGCTGCATGTTCGATCCCATCAACGCGCGGTTCGCGTCGTCGTGTTCGAGGAAGGGGATCAACGCCGCCGCAACGCTCACAAGCTGCTTCGGCGACACGTCCATGTAGTCCACTTGGCCCGGTTCGGCCTTCGGGAAATCGCCCCGGTGACGGCACAACACCGCCGAATTGGCGAATTTGCCGCTGGGCTTCAACGGTTCGTTGGCCTGGGCGATCGTGTAGTTGTCTTCGTCGTACGCCGACAACATCTCGACGCTCTCGATCACCTTGCCGTTCTCGACCTTCCGATACGGCGTCTCCAAGAACCCATACGCATTGATTCGCGCGTAGGTGCTCAAACTTGCCATCAAGCCGATGTTCGGGCCTTCCGGGGTCTCGATCGGGCAGATACGGCCATAGTGCGTCGGGTGCACGTCGCGCACCTCGAATCCGGCGCGATCGCGACTCAGGCCGCCTGGCCCCAAGGCGCTCAAGCGACGTTTATGCGTCAACTCGGCCAGCGGATTGATCTGGTCCATGAAATGCGACAACTGGCTACGGCCAAAAAAGTCCTTGATCACCGCGCTCACCGGCTTGGGATTCACGAGGGTCTGCGGCGTCAACTGATCTTCTTCCTGGAAATTCATGCGCTCGCGAACCGTCCGCTCCATGCGCACCAACCCAATGCGCACCTGGTTGGCCAACAACTCGCCCACCGCGCGCACGCGGCGATTGCCCAGGTGATCGATGTCATCGAGAACGCCCTCGCCGCCGCGCAGTTTCACCAAATATTGCATCGTGCGCACCACGTCTTCCGGCGTGAGCGTCTTCGTCTCCTGCGAAATGTCGAGACCGAGCTTGCGGTTGATCTTGTACCGTCCGACCGGCGCGAAATCGTAGCGGCTCGGATCGAAGAAAAGCTTCTGGAAAAACGTCCGCGTCGTCGCGTCCGTGGCGGGATCGCCCGGACGAATGCGTTGATAAATATCGCGATACGCGTCGTCCTGCGTCTGCGAAGGGTCCAGCGTCAGCGTGCGCGCGATGGACGGGTCCTTCAACACATCCTGCGCGTTCAGCAGCGTCATCTCCTTGGCGTGCGATCCCATGATGCGATCAATCACCGGACCCGTCAGTTCCTCGGCCACATCGGCCAGAATTTCGCCCGTTTCCGGGTCCACGACGTCCGCGCCCACCACGCGGCCAATAAGCTCATGGGCGTCATAGGTCTTGTTGTCGATCTTGACTTTGCTGCGGCCCAGCAACACGCGCTCCGTCCGGTAGAACATCGCGAGGATGTCCTCGTTGTCTTGATACCCGAACGCGCGCAGGAACGTCGTCGCCAAAATCTTGGAACGGCGATCGATGGTCAGCCACAGCAGGTCGTTGATGTCGTATTCGAACTCAAGCCACGCGCCACGATACGGGATAATGCGCGCCGTCAACAGCGACTTGCCGTTCTGGTGTATTTTGGTCTCGAACGACACGCCGGGGGATTTGTGCAACTGGCTGACGATCACGCGCTCGGCGCCGTTGATGATGAAGGTGCCGGTCGGCGTCATCACAGGCAACTCGCCCAGGAAGACTTCCTGCTCCACCATCATCTTCTCGCGCAACTCGCCGCCGGCCGCGCCGTCCTCGTACCGCACAAGACGCAGCAACGCCTTCAACGACGCCGCATAGGTCAGGCCGCGCTCTTGACACTCCTGAATCTCATATTTCGGCGGCGCAAATGAGTAATGGACAAACTCCAGACGCGTCATCCCATCCGGCGATGCGATGGGAAAGACATCCAGGAAAACCTCCTGGAGCCCCACCAAAACGCGTTCATCCGGCGGAACATCCCACTGCAGAAAATCCGAATACGATTTCGTCTGAATCTCGATCAGGTTCGGCAGGTCCATCTCGTCCGGCACACGGCCCAGATATGGACGGTCGACAGTTCTTTCCGGAGCAACAGCCATGCCCTAATTCCCTTCTGTTGCCTGGGGCCGCCACGTCATCGATTCGGCCTTGCGGACATACCCATACGCCGCAATAACCGCATCGCTTCACATCCTCTCCGGGATACGCGTGGTTTCATCTGCCCCGACTAGGTCCGCACTCAGGTCCAAGACATGCAAAATAGGCTGTGAAACCCATACCTTCACAGCCCCTTCACCGCGTCACGCCATCAAACCCCTCATGCGCTTCGCTGCGCGCCCAGACTGCAGACGGAAAAGCCTCTTTCGGCAAACGCTGGGCCGCCTCCGAAAGGACGTAGCTCTCCCTTCTCAAAACGTGAAGAGTGAGGATAGCAACTCCTATGCCCGATGTCAAGCGGAAAATCCATGCAGCAACAGGAAGCCGCCGGCACTCCCCCCAATCCGGCGTCCCTCATGTTTCAAGCCGCATGCTTTCGGCGCCTTTCCGGGGCGGCAGCGTGCGGATCACTGGCCGCGCGCGATATTCCCGTTAAGCAAGACTATCGGAACAAGCATGACGGCGGACCGGCCCGGCAGCGTAATTTCCACCGCCAGTCGCGCCGTCATTTCCGTGAACCGCTTCACGCGCAGCGTAAACGAAATCCGGCGGACATTCTCCCACGGCAACGGCTTCACCACGACAACCCCCTCCCGACCGGGATTGATCTCCCAGTCCTCCGGGGCCAGCCATCGCACGTTCAGGCTCGCCGCAATCTTGTAGGTGTTCGTGATGGTCACATGCAGGCATTTCGGAACGCCGTCCGAAACGGTCGGATCGTCGCCATAGTCAACCGCCACGGTGAAGAAATCGAAGCGGAACACGTTGGCCGTCAGGTTGGCATACAAGGCGTCCCGCTCCTGCGCCGTGCACGCCATCGAGGGCGCCGACGACGACGCGCCCCCCTCAGGGTCGTCGAGAACAGCCATTCCTGCGCGCGCCAGCGTCTGCCGGGCGATCCGCTCCGTCCGCTCGCTCAACTCATCCACGGTTTGTGGAATCTGATTGCCAAAATAGCCCAGTTCGCCCAAATTCAGGCATGCCGTCACCACCTTGCGTCCGATCGGATCTGTCCAGCGCGCGGGAATGGCGGAAGCTCCATGAAGAATGCCCATGATGGAGCCGACCGTCGCGGCGGTGCAATCGGTGTCCTCGCCGCAATTCACCGCCGAACACACGGTTTTGCCAAAATCGCCCTCTCCATACAACAGCGCCAGTACGACAATGCCAATGTTTGACGGCGCGTCCCAACCCAGAACCCCTTCATGAAATCCCTTCTTCTGATCTTCCTCGCATGTGCACCAAAGCTGCCCCATCGCCGTGCTGCCGCGAAAATCCTTCAACAACGAATCCCGGGCCTCGCGCAGGCTTCGATTTGCCGCGTAGGACGCCATCGCGTTGCGCACCGCCCCCGCGACGCCGCACGCCTCGGGAATATAGGACAGGCCTATGGGAATCAGTTGATGAATGTCTTTAACGACAAACGCCGCGCTTTCGAGGGCTGCACAAAACACTTCCGCATACGTTCCCTCGCCGTCCCCGTGATCGAGAATGGCGTCTTGGCAGGCGTACCCGGCTGCAAGCGCGGGGCAGCCCGGCGCGATGCAAGCCCATATCTCCGATCGGATGAACGCGCCGCAACTATGCTTGTAGGGATTCTCATATATTCCCGACCATGGCGGCAGAAGGCCCATCCGAAGATTTATTTTCGCATTTCCGTATTCGGCCCAATGCGGCGTCACATACAATAGCCAATATTCGGCCAAGGTATGCGCGTCGATGGCCACCCCTTTTTCCTCCAAAGCCACGAGCCATAACAATTGAATGTCCAAATCGTCATTCGGCGCGGAAACGCCGTGGAGCGGCTGCGCGTAAAACTCGATGTCATGGGCCTCCCGACGCCATTCAAACGGAGCGCCCAGGGTTCCGCCGACGCTTTTGCCCATCCAGCATCCCGACACGCTATCCCGGTACTGCTTCAGCGAAATCATCGTTTCCCCCTCCCGTAAGCGCTTCGTCGCCTATGCGGCCATCCGGCCTTTGCCTGATGGCGCACAATATCCTTTGCGACATGCATTTTCCAATCTCAACACAAGCCTGCCTCCCCGGTCACGCGAACATCGATGCCTATGCCCGTGCGTCATTTGCGTGGCGTTTCAATGCGATGGCGCGCTGCTCGCACACATCGCGCATGATCGAACGCCGCGCGATGTGCTATCGTGAGGCCGGACCGCGACAGGGGGAAAGGGCGCGACAGAGAAGGAGAGCCATGTCAGACGAAGAACCAGTCGTCCGTCGAACAGCCATACAATTCTCGGATCCGGAGTCGGCGCGCCGCAGACCGTCGCGTTCGTCCTCAACGTTGGCGATCACCTTCCTGCTGGGTTTCGCAATCGGTTTCACGACGGCATGGGTGCTGCGCGAGGCTTCTTTGCGCAACGCCGACGCCCCCCCAAGCGAACGTGCGTCTGCGGATGCGTCCGTGCCGGGTTTGCCCGCGAAGCCTTCTGCCGGCCCGCTTGCTCCGACCCCTGCGCCCGTCGCCTCGGAAACCGGCGAGACGGAAACCAACGTCTTGACGCAGGACCAAATCGCCGCGGCGACGAAAGGGTTCGCGGCGACGGGAGAGACGTGGCCAGGACGGCATGTGTTCCTTACGATCTCCGGAACCTCTCTCGATAACGCCACGCACGCGCTCCTCAAAGAAGTGAAGCCCGGCGGCGTCCTCCTGCGCTCTGAAAACATCGCATCCCGCGAGCAGGCCGCCGATCTGATCCGCGAGATCAAGCGCGCCGTAGGTTTGGGCGCGACCATGTCCGACTTGCCCCTCATCGCCGTCGAGCAGGAAGGCGGCCGAATGAATCCCTTGCTTGTGCCGAACGCGCCTTCCGCGGCTGAACTCGGCGCAACGCGCAATGTAGAAGAGGCCTATCGCGTCGGCCGTTCTTACGCCGCGGCATGCGTCGCCACGGGCGCGATCGTGTTATTGGCCCCCGTACTGGACATGGCACAGCCCGACGGCAACCCCGAGTTGACGGGGCGCTGTTTGAGCGATGACAGCCGGATCGTCACGGCCATGGGAATCGCCTTCGCGCAGGGAGCCATGGCGGAGGGCGTTCTTCCCGTCGCCAAGCATTACCCCGGCATTGGTTCGGTGAAACCCGCATCGAACAAAGAGCCCGCCGCCCTCAAACACGCCATCTCGGGCATAGCCCAAGCCATGTACCCCTTCTCGGAAGCCGTCAACAACGGTTTGCCGGGCGTGCTGGCGGCCCCCGTCGCCGTTCCCGCCATGGACAAAGAACGGCCCAATCGTCCCGCCTCCCAATCCTCCAAGCTCATTCGGGACATCATCCGCGATTTGTGGCGCTTCCAAGGCGTGATCATCGCCGATAACGCCACGCCGCAAACCGCTGCGGAGGCGCTGGCCGCCGGATGCGACGCCGTCCTATGCCTAAACCCAAGCGCCGCGACAATACGCGAGGTATGTCAAGCCATCGAAGACAGCGCCCGGGCCAACGCCGCATTGCGCATAAATCTGGCCGACAGCGCCGCCCGCTTGGATGCGTGGCCGACGTGGCTAAACCATCCAACCGCCCCCGAAAAGGCCCCGTTGCCACTACTGCAACAGATGGTCGACAGCGCCGCAACCGCCGCGCCGGCAACCGTTTCCCCGGCTCCGGAGCCGTCCGAGGAAACACAAGCCGCCCCCGGCGCGTCTGCGGAAACCGCCGCGTACATCGTCCAAAAAGGCGATTCGATCTCACGTATCGCCGCCAAACACGGCGTGAGCGCACGTCACCTGATGGCCTGGAATCGTCTCGACGACGGAGCTATCCGGCCCGGACAGACTCTGATTGTCCAGCGTCCTGCAGCCCCCGGCGCCACTGCCGCCGGATCGGCCGCCATCGAAGAGCCCGCCTCGCCCGAGCCCACGGAGACATCCGCCCCCGCACCCGTCGAATCCGTCGCCGAACCGCCTCCTCCCCTCCCCACGGAAAGTCCGACGACGCCCGAAGAAAAATCCGCCCCGGAGCCGGATGCGCCCGCGCCGGCCGCCGAATCCCCCTCCGCGTCGGCCACGCCGGAACCGACGGCTTCATCCGAAGCGACCGTCTCCGAGCCTGCTCCCGCCGCGCCGCCCGCGCCGAAAGAGCCTGCCCCAAACAAAGCGAAAGCCGAAGCGCCGCAGCCCCCCAATACGACCGTTGTGCGGCACAAAGTCGAGGAAGGCGAAACGTTGTGGCGCATCGCCCGCAAATACGGCGCAACGCCCGACGCGTTGCGCACATGGAACAACATGAACAGCGATATCGTCAAGGTTGGTCAAACCCTGAAAATTTACGCCACCAAGAACGATGCCGCGCCGGAAAGCGCGAAGTCGAACGAAGAAGACAGCGTCCCTCCGAACTCCGAGCGCGTGGAACACGTCATCGAGCGCGGCGAAACGATCGACGCCATCGCGCACCGCTATGGCGTGCGCCGAAAAGATATCGCGATGTGGAATCGCCTTGAAAACGACTCGATCAAGTTCGGACGAAAACTCGTTATTTACCTTCCCAACTCTTCCGAACCTGACGCAGTTGCGGAATCCCTGGAAGAATAACGCATCCATCGCGCGCAGGGCCGCATGGTCGACGCAGACGCATGGATCGCAGCGAAAAATGCGACGGACAACCCTGAAAGGCGGCCCTATGGAGCGCGTAGCGAAAATAATCCTTCGACGAAACGCCACGGGCGTTGACTGGGAAGAAGTCGCCCGGTTGTTCGACGCCGTGGGGTGGTCCCGACGCGATCCGGACCGGTTGGCGCGGGCCTTTGCGCGCAGTCTTCATGTCCGCTTCGCCTTTCACGACAACGAACTCGCCGGGTTCGCCCGGGCGGTCTCGGACGGCGAATACTACGCGACCCTTCACGACATCGTTGTGGCGCCGAGGTTTCAGGGACAAGGCATTGGGCGCCGGCTCGTCGAGAGCATCTTGGAAAACTGCCAGGGACATCATTTCGTCACCGCCACCGCCGCGCCCGGGCGGGAAGGATTCTACGCCTCGCTGGGATTCAGCAAACAGAAAACCGCCTGGACGCTCATGGACGACTCGGACTCCCCTGCCGCGGCCGCGTACATCGAATAGCCTCGCGGCATCCTCCAAACGGGCGGCGGGAAGGAAGATCGCTCATTCATTTTCCAATGCAGAACTGCGTAAAAATACGATCCAGAATTTCTTCGGAGGTGGTCTCGCCGGTAATTTCGCCTAATGCGGCAATCGCTTCTCGAAGATCGAGACTGAGAAATTCGGGGCTGGCGTCATAGTGAGCCAGGAGGCGGTCTAGCGCATCGGCGGCGCGGCGCAGACTGTCGCGTTGATGAGCGCGGGTGATGAGGGCTTGTTCGGGGGTGACAGCGTTCGTCCCGAGCAAAAGTTGAGCGATTGCCTCCTCGAGCGCGACGATCCCCTCGCCGGTAACAGAGGAAACGGCGCATACGGTCTTGAACCGTCCCAGCCAATCCGCCTGAAACGCGCGCGCATGCGGCAGATCAATCTTGTTGACGACGGCAATGCTGGGCGCGTCCAAGGCGAGCGCATCCTCGGCCAAAACCGCGTTCTCCGGGCCGTCCGACTCGGAACCGTCCACAACCAACAGCACGGCCTCGGCCTGTCCCATCGCCGCGCGCGCCGCCCGAACGCCGGCTTGCTCGGCCTCGTCGCGAGCATGGCGCAGTCCCGCCGTGTCAGCCAGGCGCACAGGAACGCCCCCGACAACGCACGTTTCTTCGAGCAGGTCGCGAGTGGTGCCGGGCTGTGCGGTGACAATGGCGCGCGCTTCGCGCAACATCGCGTTGAACAGACTCGATTTCCCCGCATTCGGGCGCCCCACAATGGCGATGCGCGCGCCTTCACGATAGCGACGGCCCGACTCAGCAGTGCGCAGGAGTTCGATCATGTGTTCGTGCGCGCCTTCCAGACGCATGCGCAGGGTCTCGTTCACGAGTTCAGGCAGGTCTTCGTCGGGAAAATCGATGGAGGCTTCCACGTGCGCCAAGGCCCCAACGAGGGTTTCGTTGAGCGCGCGTATCTCGCGCGACAGACGGCCCGACGCGGCCGTCGAGGCGGCGCGCAAGGCGGCTTGGCTCTGCGCCCGGATGCGGTCGATGACCGCCTCGGCCTGAACGAGGTCGATACGCCCATTCAAGAAGGCGCGCAGAGTGAATTCGCCCGGACGGGCCAAGCGGGCTCCCTGCGCCAGCACGCTTTCCAAGATCGCCTGAAGAGGCGCGGCCCCGCCGTGTCCGTTGATCTCGACAACGTCCTCGCGGGTGTAACTGTGCGGCGCGCGCATGACGTGCACCAGGACTTCGTCGAGAATTCCGGCGGCGGCGCGCACTTCGCCATGAAAAACGCGGCCGGGACTCGTGCGGATGTCCCGGCCTGTCGTGGATACGAATATCGCGTGCGTCATGCGGATGGCTTCGGGCCCGCTCACCCGCACAATGCCAATGCCGCCTTCGCCCGGAGGCGTCGACACGGCAACGATGGTGTCTTCAGGATTCCTCGGACTCACGGCTCATTGGCGCCGCGGCGGCATCTTCCGGGCGTTGCTCCTGATCGTCGGGCCGACGCAATGGCCGACGTCGTCCGCCGCGCCGCGATCCGCCGCGCCCCCGTTCACCCGATTCGCCCTCGGCAGACGACTCCCTCGGCGCAATGATGACCGTCCGCTCGGCGGCTTCGCCGACGCTATAGGTCTTCACGTCCGGGTCGTCCTGCAAGGTCATATGAATGATGCGGCGCTCCTGCGGACTCAACGGCCGAAGCCGCAACTTGCGTCCGCTCTCGCGAACGCGCGCCGCCATGTCGCGCGCCATTTCCTCCAAACTTGTCCGCCGCCGTTCAATGTACCCCTCGATATCGATCACGATGCGATCGCTGTCCTCGGGCTGATCGGCCGTGTGGACCATCCGGTTGATGAGATACTGCATCGCGGCAAGGTTGCGTCCCTTGCGCCCGATGAGAATGGCCGAATCCGGCGACTCGACCGTAAGGCACAGACCGGCGTCCTCGGTCTGGGTAGCCGTCACTTTCGCCTCGATGTTCATCTTCTGAATCATCTGCTCCAACAACGAAACGGCTTCCAAAACGCGCGCCTCGGAAAGCGGCTCGCGGGGAGCCTTCGGTTCCGTCGGCTCCGCGGGCCGCTCCGGTCTCGGAACGCTCCGACGCTCTTGCCGTTCGGGACGGTCCGCCCGCTCCGGCCGCGGGCCGCGTTCGCCGCGGGGTTCAGGACGAGGCGGGCGATCGGGACGGTCCGGCCGGTTGCCGCTGCGTTCTGGGCGGCTCGGACCTTGCGCGCGCGCCCCGGACGGCGCCCCGCCGCGCGGGGCCTGGGCTTGTTGTTGGGGTTGCCGCTGCGGCGGTTGGGGCCGCGGAGTCTGGGACTGGGGCTGGGGCTGACGCGGTCGTTGCTCGCGCGCTTCCTGGCGCACAGGGCGCTGCGAACGCGCGGGCGGCTCGTCGGGCAAGTGTTCGGCGGTAACCTGGATTCGGACCGGTCGCGATCCCAACCCAAAGAACCCCGAACTGCCTTCGTCGAGTATCTCGACGTGGACCTCGTCGCGTTCGACGCCGAGTTTCAAGAGGGCGCTTTCAATCGCTTCCTGGCGCGTTTTCGCCGTGACTTCAATTTTTCGCATCGTTCTCTCCTCGCTTCGTGCGCGGACGCGCGCCGGGACCGCTAGAAACGTGCGGCCGGCTCAGGACTTAGGCTTGGGGGCCCGCTTGCTGTCTTCTTTCGCTTCTTTCGCCATGCGCCGTTTTCGGGCTTGCGCCGCGGCATAGAAGTGCATGCGTTTGCGCGGGGGTCTCTTCGCCGTCACGTCCGCTTGACTCACCTTTATGAGCGGCTGCTGGGCGATGCCCAACAGCGTGCTGACCAATATGTAAAGGTTCAGGCCGGAAGCCATGTTATAACAGATGACGCTGAAAAACACCGGCATCACCGTCATGATGATCTTCTGTTGCGGGTTTTGCGACGGGCCCGACGCCGGCACGATTTTCTGACTCACCACCATCGCCAAGGCCATCAACACGGGCAGAATGTTGAAATGGTCCAACGCGCCCCCGAAAAAGGGAATGACCTCCCCGCCGGGAATCCGGAACAAGCGATCCGGCTGCGAAAGGTCCTCTATCCATAAGAACGGAGCGCCCCTCAATTCGAACGCGCTCAACAACATCCGGTACAGCGCGAAAAACACCGGCATTTGCAGCAACATCGGCAAACACCCGCTGAGAGGACTGATGCCGCGTTCGCGGTACAGCTCCATTATCTTCCGCTGTTGTTCTTGCGGATTGTCGGGATATTTTTTCTTGATCTCCTCCATCTCGGGAGCCAAGAGCGACATCCGCTTCATGCTTTTCATGCTCTTGAGCGTCAGCGGGAATAGCGCCACGCGCACCAACACGGTCAATAGAATGATGGCCACCCCGTAATTGGGGATAATGCCGTAAAACCAGTTCAGCAAATTCAACAGGGCCTTGGCGAACCAATCGAGCCACGCCCACGTCGACGATTCATAAAACTTGAGCGCCGTCGGCAACGTCTCCCATGCCATGCCAAGCTGCGTCAAATGCATGGGGCCAAGATACACGTCGCACACGGTCGAGGCGGTCGCGCCGGGGTCGATCTGGCATCGCGGCGCGCCGATGCCAAAGCGGAATTGCTTGGGATCGCCATAGGCCATGGCCACGCCGTTCGGAAATTCCGGCTTGAATGCGACCAGGAAATAGGCGCTCTTGACGCCCAGCCATTCCGATCCGGGAACCTGGGTAAGGGCGGGTCTGCCGTTGTCGCCCGTCGCGAATTTGGACGTGGCCAGAAACTGGTTTTGCTGGTCTTTGCGCCAAATCAGCGTCTGCGCGATGCCCTTTTCCATATCCTTCGAGCTGATGTTCGGCCCCCACGCGAGAAAATAGGCGGGCGTCTGATCAAGCCCAAGAATCAGCGGATCGCCGCGGTGATTCTCGATGTCCACGCCAACCTTCACGACGTTGGGCCGATCGGTCAACGTGTAGGATTTGCGCACTGTCATCAGTCCCGGCAGGGTCAACGCAAATGTCGCGGACTCGCCCGAAGGATCGACCTTCGCCTCAAACCGGCGATGGTTCAAGACATCGCCCAACGCCGCATCCGAGAAGTACAGGCTGAACGGATACACCGGCTCCGCCGCGTCCGGCTGGTCCGGAACCAATTGGACGGGATCGCCATGCTGTTCGCCAAGTTTGATCAGCGCCGCCTTCAAGCGCGCGCCCGCTTTGGTGAACGTCAAACGCAATTGGTCGTTCTCAAGAACGACCTCGTCTTCCGGCGTCTCCGGGCTGGCGACCGGCGGCAACGCCGCGTTCAGGTCCGGAGCCTCCAACGCGCTATAACGAGGCAACGCCCGCTCCGATAGCGTGTCCTGATAGGCGCTCGTCTCCGCGCCGCGCGAAGTCGCCGGCTGCGCGGCGACGGGCGGCTGCGGCGCCGCGGGTTGCGGGGCTTGGGCGTACTTCGGGAGGAAGTACATCATGTAGAAAAGAAGCCCCGCCATTAACATCAGCGCGACGATGCTGTTGCGCGTCGCGGTCTTGTCTTGATCGTCGTCAACCACCGTATATATCCAATATATCCAGGAAGTTAGAGACGGGCTTCATCGCCCGTCCCATCGCGCGCTGGGCCGCAACGCTCTACGGCACCGGATCGTAGCCGCCCCGGCAAAACGGCTGACACCTCAAGATACGCCACAATGCGTACCCCGCGCCTTTCACCACGCCGTGCTTCGTAAGCGCGCCAATCGCATACTGCGAACAACTGGGCAAGAACCGGCACTGCGCCCCCAGCAAAGGGGACAGCATAAGCTGGTACGCGCGAATGCACGCCACCAGCAGCCTAACCATGAATCATGCCCTCTCGCCTCAGCAAATCGCGCACCGCCCGATGGCATTCATGAAAATCATATTCGGACGCAACGCGGCGAGCGATGAACACCACATGAACCTCTTCGGGCAATTCGGGCCGGCACGCCCGCACCGCCTCTCGCAAATGCCGTTTCACTCGATTGCGAACCGTCGCCCCCCCCACCTTGCGCGACACCGTGAACCCGATCTTCCGGCCTTGCCCCTCCCGGCGCCATGCATAGCACACCAGTCCCGCCCCGACGCATTTGCGGCCGTTTTCGTATACCGCCAAAAACTCGCGCTTGCGCGTCAGGCGTTCTTGCCTCGGAAAGCCATACTTCCCCGGCACGGCAGCAAACCGCCTATACCGACAGCCTTCTCCGGCCTTTGCGGCGGCGGCGGCGGATCACGTCACGGCCCGTGGCCGTAGCCATCCGCTTCAAAAACCCGTGCGTGCGCTTGCGCTTGATCACCGACGGCTGAAACGTCTGTTTCACGATTCACTCCTCGCTCCGCTGCATCCCGACATGCAGCGCCATCGCACGGCTCGCCCTTTCCATGGCAGAGCCGCTCACCCAATCCTAAACATAAGCGCAACACTATAGTAAACGAAAGGGTTACGAGTCAAATTCGCCGCGCGCCGTCGCGTCGCAAGAGGTCCGGCTTCGTTTTCAGGCGAGTCGCGCGCTTGGCGCGCCTGCAACCCGTCTGCTATTCTACCGCGCACGGCGCGCAGACGATCCGCGTTGCCTTCTTCCACACATGCTGTCCCTACAAAAGGAGAAAGCGCCTCATGAGCCGCATTCACGCCATCGGGATCGCCGTTGTGTTGGCGGCGGCAGGCTCCGCCGCCCATGCGGCCCCCAGCAAGGATTTTTTCATCAGTTTCTGGTTCGGGCTTCCGAACTTGGCGCCGCAAACGGTGCAACGCGTTGCGGCGGCAAATTACACAACAGCCATGATCAGCGGCTCTCCGGAAGCTATTCATGCGGCGATGGACCTGTGCGGCGAATACGGGCTCACCGCGTTGATCGTCGATCCGCGCATCACCGCCGCCTACGGGTGGACGCTCCTGGCGGAAGACCCTTTGAAGCGCGTGGAGGCGCACGATGTCCCCTTGGCCGAGGTCCAGAGCCGGATCGACGCGGTCGTCCGCGATCACGCGGCTCATCCCGCCCTCTGGGGATATCTCGTGACGGATGAGCCATGCGCGTCGCAGTTCGCCCGCCTGCGCGAGATTCACCAGGCCTTGCGGCGCCGCGACTCCGGGCATGTGGCGTTTGTAAATCTCCATCCCGCCTATGCTCCTCCAGGCGTTCTGGAGTGTGCGACGTATGATGCGTATGTGAAGCGTTTCGTGAAAATGGTGCGCCCCGATTTGCTCTGTTACGATCATTATGCGTTTTTGGCCGACGGCGAACGCGCGGACTTTTTCGAAAACATGGAAATCGTCCGGCGCCACGCATTGAAAGCCCGCATTCCGTTCTATTTTGTGCTTCTCACCAGCCAGATCGAGGAGCCGTACCGCAGCCCCACCGAAGCCGAGATTCGCTGGCAGACATACGCCGCCTTGGCCTACGGCGCAACAGGGCTGATGCACTTTCACATACCCGGAATACTCGGTTCGCCCGAGCGTTATGCCGAGATCGCGCGCATCAACGGGGAAGTCAAAGCCCTGGGGCCCACGCTCATGCAGTTGCGTTCCACCGGCGTTTTTCATGCCGCCGCGTCTCTCCCCGCCGGAACGCAATCATTCCGAAAGAGCGGTCCCCTTCGAGCGATCGAGGGCGGCGAATTTATCGTCGGCTATTTTCGCGGCCCCCGGGCCACGCGATACGCGATGATCGTCAACCGCGACTTTAACCGACCGGCGACCGCGCGGGCGCTTCTCGCCCCCGGAACAACGCCAGAGCGAATCTGTGAAAAAACCGGACAAGCAGAAGCCATCGCGACCGAGCCCGTCGAAAAAGGCGTCCAGATGACGCTTGCGTTGGAACCGGGCCACGGAGCCTTGCTCCGTTTCCGTGAACGCCCGAAAGCGGCTGCGGCCTTCGTCCGCGCAAACGCGCCGTGACGGCGGCGAGCGCGTGGTTTGCAACGTTCACGGAAACTGTGGGATGCTGGCGCCTCGCATCAAAACGGATGAGCCGGCCGCAAGAAACGGTTCGGCGAATGCGTGATCGCGGCGCGCAACGCGCGAGTCCGCTTGCCAAGGAGTTGCGGTAGATGGCGTGGTTGGAGGAACTCTTTCAGGGCACGTCGGTTGCCGCTTCTTTGCTTCTGTTGGGGCTGGTGTCTGCGGCGGGGATGGCGGCGGGCTCGATTCGGGTGCGCGGCGCGCGTCTGGGGGCGGCGGGCGTGCTGTTCGCCGGCCTTGTTTTTGGCCATTTTCATCTGACGGTCACCCCGCCCGTTTTGGAGTTCGTGCGCGATTTCGGGCTGGTCCTGTTCGTTTACAGCATCGGGATTCAGGTGGGGCCGGGTTTCCTCGCGTCATTGCGGCGCGAGGGAATTCCGTTGAATCTCATGGCCGCGACGGTTGTCATCCTGGGGGCATTTCTCACGGTGGCGATCAGTTTTTTTGGCCGCATCGACATGGCCGTGGCCGCAGGACTGTTCTCCGGCGCGACGACCAACACGCCGAGTCTTGCGGCGGCCCAGTCGGCCATCATGGAACTCTCCCGTTACACGGAGGAGGTGCGCCTGTTGCCGGGGCTGGGCTATGCGGTGGCCTATCCCTTCGGCGTATTGGGCGTTATCTTGACGATGTTGTTCATCCGGGTCGCGTTCCGGATCGATCGCAAGCAGGAGGCCCAGGCCTTCCTTGCCGCGCAGGCCGAGGGAACGTCATGTCTCATGCGGATGAACATCGAAGTGCGCAATCCCAATTTGGAGGGCTTGACGCTCGCCGACATCGCGCTCCTGCAAACATCCGGCGTCGTGATTAGCCGCATCCTCCACGGCGAGGTCTTGTCCCTTGCCCACCCCGGAACGCCCCTGCGCCAAGGCGATGTGCTGCTCGCCGTCGGGTCCGCCGAACGCTTGAAGCAGTTGCAAGTGGCCCTGGGAAGACAAAGCCGCATCGATCTGCTCAGCCTGCCCACCGATCTGGTGACCCAGCGCATTGTCGTCACGCGGAAGAAAGTGCTGGGAAAGTCCATCGAGGATCTTGGACTGCTCGAACGATACGGCGTCCGGATCACGCGGCTGCGGCGCGCAGAAAATGAAATGGCGGCTTCCCCCGGCCTGCGCCTGCACTACGGCGACGCCGTGCAGGCGGTCGGCTCGCCCGACGCCGTGTCGCGCGCCGAGGAAATCTTGGGAAATTCCATCAAGAAACTGCAGCACCCCGAATTGGCTCCTGTGTTTATTGGCGTTATCCTGGGAGTCCTCGTGGGAAGCTGCCCCATCGCGATCCCGGGCATCCCGGTCCCGGTCAAACTGGGTCTGGCGGGCGGTCCGTTGCTGGTCGCAATCGTGTTGAGTCGTATGGGGCGCATTGGCCCGTTGGTCTGGTATCTGCCCGCAAGCGCCAACTTGATGATCCGCGAACTGGGGATTTCTCTGTTTTTGGCGTGCGTCGGCCTGAAGGCGGGCGACCGGTTCGTCGCGACGCTGTTGCACGGCGACGGCTTTTATTGGATGGGCATGGCGGCCCTGATCACGTTGATTCCCGCGGTGTT
>ERZ795030.2622-NODE-2622-length-20894-cov-6.911704_pt1 | contig 20894 bp, 19 predicted proteins | sample MGYA00375122_ERZ795030 | MGnify/ENA primary metagenome ERZ795030 (study PRJEB30165, sample SAMN05720146) | activated sludge metagenome | isolation source: anaerobic digester from wastewater treatment plant | place: Japan | collected 2015-04-20 ... | reverse complement strand
GTGCCGACCACCCGCCCCACCACTCCACGCTCTCGGCATTCCACCATCCCATCACCCCCAAAACCCTCTACATCGGAGCCTGTGGACACACCGCCCCGAAAACACGCCGACCCAACTTCCGAGATTATCAACCCGTGGGCGCAATAACCCCGCCAGATTCACTTCACGACGTTCTGCCCTCGCCTCGACCAACCCGTCCAGCCTGTCGAACCACGGCATCATTGACGTACCCCATGTACTTTTCCCGCTGGGCCATTCCCACAAGCCGCCCCTTGGAATCCGCCATCTGTCCGCCTTTTGCCGATTCTCTTGACACACTGCCCGCCTGCCTCTCATTCTCCCCTCCAACGCCGTGGCCAAACTACAGCTTCTCCTCGTCGATCAGGACCCGAACTCCCGCAAGGTCCTCGAAGTAAGCCTCAAGAAGGCTGGCTATACGGTTACCGTTTCCGATGATGGGCTCGACGCTTTAGCCAAAATTGAGCTTTCTACGCCGGACCTCGTTCTTACGGACACGAGCTTGTCCGGCATCGATGGCTTTGCGTTGGTCAAACGCATGAAAGAAAACCCCGCTTGGGCGACCATTCCCGTGGTCTTTCTCACCAGTCGTAACTCCGTCGAAGACAAAGTCCGAGGGTTCGAACTCGGGGTGGAAGACTATCTCACCAAGCCCATCTTCGTGCGCGAACTCATGGCTCGCATCAATATGTTGCTGAACCGACGAGCCAAGGAGCGTATGGCCGCTCGTCAAACCACCTCCGGACGGACTCGATTCACGGGCTCGATTCTCGACATGGGTGTGGTGGACTTGCTGCAAACCTTTGAAATTTCAAGGAAAAGTGGCACTCTCCACATTACCTACGACAACTATGAAGCCGTCCTGTTGTTCCGCGATGGGCAACTCGTTCACGCCACGCTTGGACATCTGCAAGGCCCTGAGGCCGTGTATCGAACCCTGGTCTGGAACAAAGGGGAATTCGCCATTGAATTCGGAAATGTCAACGCGGAAGACAACGTTGGCGTTTCAACCCAAGGCTTGCTCATGGAAGGAATGCGTCGCGTCGACGAATGGACGCGTCTGCAAGAACAGCTTCCCTCCCTTTCCGTGCAACTCGACGTCGATGCTCAGCAAGTCATCGATCGCCTCCATGAGATACCCGATGAGGTGAACAAAATCCTTCGTCTCTTCGATGGTGGACGCGCGATCAAGGATGTCCTCGACGAGTCTCCGTTCGATGACCTTTCGACCCTCGGCACGGTATCGAAATTGTACTTCGAAGGCATTCTCGTGCTTGCGGACGGTGAGGGGAACGGTGCGCAAGTAAGTGAAAGTACACCTAAATATTCTGTTCGGGGCGAGGATGCCGAGCCTCTCATCGACGAAGAACTGGATGGTGCTTTCCTGGCCCTTGCAAGCATGTCTTCATCGCCGCCGTCGATGGAGGCAAACGTGGATGCACCTGAAGCTACCCTCGAAAAAAGGGAGACGTTGCCGGTTCCCGCGGCTCCGATCGACCATGCTGATGCTGTAGAGCCTCCAGCCTTGTCTCTGCCTCGAAGTCAAGACCCGCTGGCGAAAACCAATCCGGGTATGCCAGTCATCAAACCTCCGAAAAATGCGGCAGAAGATGATCAAGCGTCTCCAGTTACGAAAAGAGCCTCTTCGCTGAACGACTCGAACCCCGATGTCGAAGCGAAGCCATCACCAGACATCGAGGAGAATTCGTCGTTCCCATTGTCCGTGGATGACTCATCCTTCGAATCCGATGGAATTGACCATGAGCCGCAGGAAGAACAACTACAGGCTTGGTCGAAAGAACTGGAGGAGGATGACGAGGAGGAAAAAAATCCTGACGCTTCACGTCATCGGTTGAGCAAACGCGCTTTCGAGGATGAACGAGAAGACCGTGACGAACTCGAGCAAGAACAAGGGCAAGCGTCGATCGAAACCGGTGGGGTGAATAGAAAAGCCGCGGCCTCACGGGCTGCCGCCGTGGCGATCGGCGCTTTGTCGGTCATAGCGATCTTTGGCATTTGGAGGCTTCAACGCGAATCGGTGCCGAACCGCACACTTTCGAGCTTGTCGACAGCGAAACCGGCGGTTGCGTCATCGAATGTCACGCCCATGAACTTCTCCAACCGCGATGCAGCTTTCGATGCATCTTCATCGCAGCAGAAGGTATCGTCGCCGCTCATGCCGGAGGCTGCCGCGCATGACGAGCCGAAGGTGGATGCCGAACCGATGGATGCGATGAAACCCGAATCCGGGGAGCCTGTCTCCAAAAACCTCATTTTTCAAGCGCAGCGAGCCCTTGAACGCGGTCGGGTGAACGAGGCGATCGCAATGGCTATCGACTATACGAACGCCTATCCAACGGATGCTTTTGGATGGTTGGTTCTTGGCGCAGCGTATGACCAGGCGGGGCGTCGGACCGAAGCGCGCGAGGTGTATCGAACGTGTGCCAGCAAGGCCAAAGGAGCCTATATCGGAGAATGCCGAGCGTTGGGGGGGCAATGACGGTACGGGCGAACACACGAAAGCTCCAATACCAACTCGCTCGATGATTGTTATGCCGTTTCCGCGGGATGCCGTATTCGCGGATCGATAATGACGTACAACCCATCGACGAAGAGGTTGGCGATAACGATACTCACTGAGGTTACGACAACGATGCCCATGACCACAGGGCCGTCTCGCGCCAGGATGGCATCTACCGTCAATGCCCCGATACCAGGCCAACGAAAGAGTTTTTCGGTAACGACGGCACCTCCCATCATTGTGCCGAGATCCATTCCAAGGAGTGTGATCAATGGAATGAGTGCATTTCGTAAACCATGGACGAACATGATTCGCCATGTGGGTAAGCCTTTGGCTCTAGCTGTCCTCATGTAGTCTTCGTGGAGGATGCCACGCACCTCGTCGCGAACGTACCGCGCATAGAAAGCAGCTCCCACTGATCCTAGCGTGAGTGCAGGGAGGATGAGCGAATGTAGTTGCTCGGTGAGCGTTGCGCCGAATCCATCGAATGCAACGAGCCGCCACCGATAGGCAAGCCAATACTGTAGAATCAGCCCAGACAAAAATGTGGGAATGCTGATTCCTACGAGTGTGAAGAAGACAACGCTGTGGTCGATCCATCGGAAACGTCGAAACGCCACGCTCATTCCAGCGAGCGTTCCAAAGAACACTTGCAGCGTGGTTGCCGCGAGAGCCAGCATGAGCGTATTGAATGCGCGCTCTTTGAGAATCGTCGCCACGGCGGTATGCCTTTGATAGCTCTGTCCGAGATCGCCTCGAACCAGACGCCCCATATAGCGGCTATATTGCTTCCACAGCGGTTGGTCCAGACCGAGTTGGATCCGTAATTCAGCGACGTCTGCCGGACGAGCTTGTAGACCGGCCATGGCGCGAGCGGGATCCGACGGAAGGGCATGGTGAATCAAAAACGTAAGGGTCAATACGAACCACACGACAAACAGCGACGTTCCAATCCGTCGAATCATTCGACGCATCATCGTCCCCTCCCAGAACAAAGGCGGTAGGCAAGAGAAGCGATACTTAGGGGAGGTGCTTTTCTCGCTCGTGCTGCGAGAGTGCGCTGGGAGACACTGAGCCACACGGAGGCCACATCGAGGTAGGCATGGGGATGTGGTGTGTAGCCTTGCACGTATCCCTGATGCACATCGTAATAGCGGAATCCGTATACGGTGGCCCAGGGAGCTTCGTCGCGTACGATGCCATCAGCCAGGTGGTACAGTTTTTTGCGTTCGTTGGGCTGCATTTCCCGGCGAGCCCGAGCGAGCAGCGAATCGAGTCGAGGGTTATTGTAAAACGCGCGGTTTTGAGATTCTTCTTGTTGGATGGCCTCGGAAGAAAACAAAGGATCAAAAAAATCACTTGGATCGTCGAAATCCGCTGACCAGCCATCGGCTCCCATGGCAGCTTGTTGGCGACGTCCGGTAACGGATAGATAAGCCGCCCAAGAAACGGCTTTGATGCGGAGGCGGATGCCGATGCGCTGGAGCTGTTGTTGGAATATCTCGGCTACCGCGACATCAAAGGAATCCGCCGCACAATAATAGTCGATCGGGTGTGGGTATCCGCCCGTGTCGGTCGAGGGATCGTACGGCCATCCAGCGCGCTTCATCAATTGAAGAGCCTGCGACAAATCATGCTGCTGTCCCGAAAAGGATGGATCGTATCCCACGACTCCAGACGGAATCATTCCGTTGGCTGCAACGAGATGACCGGCTCGAAGACTGGCAATCTGATTTCTGTCGATGGCAAGAGCTATGGCGCGACGGACGTTCACATCATGGAAAGGAGGCATCTCCGTGTTCATGAAAATACCGCGTGTGGAGCGTGGACGACTCCACGAGCCCAACGGAGCCCACCTCGGATCTGCACGAAAGGCTATCGAATCGGCTGCGGTCAATTCGTGGACAATATCGAGTTCTCCGCGCTCGAATCGATACCGTTGGGATGTGGAAGGGACGCCGAACATCCAACGAATGCCAGAAAGATGAACATGCGAAGCGTCGTGATACGACTCGTGACGTTTGAGTTCGAGCACGTCTCGCCCTTGCCACGAAGCAAGACGAAACGGGCCCGCACCACAAGCGATTTGATCGAATTGGGGATCGTATTCGTATCCCGCGGAACGACAGACGGGGGCGGTAATTCCTAGCGTAAGAATGGGCAACAAGGTGGCATCCGGCTCTCGTAAGGTGATGCGGACCACGTGATCAGAAAGCGCTGTGACACCAGCCAACTCGCTGCTCTTTCCTTTTCGATACTCGGTCAAGCCAACGATCCGATCAAAAAAACTTGGAACGGGACAGGGCGTTTTCGGATGAAATGCGCGCTCGAAAGAACGCTTCACATCGCCCGCCAAGACAGGAGAACCGTCGTGGAAACGCGCATCGCGACGCAATTCCATCGTGAGTTCGAGACCGTTGGGGGAAAGCTCATGATGCGCAACGAGATCGCCTTCGATTTGTCCCGTGCGTGACACGCGAAACAGTCGGGAAAATAGGAGTCGAACGATCGGTTCGGAGGCTTCGTCGAACGCAACGGCGGGGTCGACGGTTCGAATGTGAACGAACGTCGACATTGTGAGGGTGCCTCCGTTTTGTGCTGGCCCTTCCGTGGGATTTCCCTGGGGCTGGTTCAACCTGTCCTGGCAGCCGAGCAGCCACAGCCATAACACAAGCGGATTAGCGAGTGCGCGGATCGAGCGTGTCACGGAAGCCCTCCCCCATGAGATTGAATGCCAGGACAGCCAACAGGATAGCAACACCGGGTGCGGCAACCAGACGAGGTGCCGCGGTGAAAAACGTCTGTCCTTCCCTGAGCATTCTGCCCCACGTGGCAGTGGGAGGCTGGATGCCCACGGATAGATAGCTCAGCACGCTTTCCGCAAGGATCATGGAAGCCACGGAAGCCGAGGCAGTGACCAGGATCGGTCCGGCAATATTGGGTAAAATGTGGCGAATGGCGATGATGATGGGGTTCTGCCCAAGGGCGCGCGCGGCAACGACATAGTCGAGTTGCCGAACGGAAATGGTTTTCGCACGAACGAGCCGTGAGGTTCCAAGCCAACCCGTGAGCCCCAGAACCATGATGATGGTGGTCGTGTCGGAGCGATCGACAGCAGCGCCGACCGCCATGACGAGCAACAGATAGGGAAACGCTAGGCCAGCATCGACCGTGCGCATGAGCCAAGTGTCCACGAAGCGTAGGCGTGAACCGTGAAAAAAACCTGCTGAAAGGCCCACCAGCGTTCCTACGGTGACTGCCAGGGTGGTAGCAAGCAAGGCAATGAATAGAGAGATCCGAGCACCGTACAAGAGGCGAGCCAGTAGGTCGCGATATAGCGTATCCGTTCCAAGCCAATGATGCCGGTTTGGACCTCCTGGCAGTCCGAAGGTACCTTGGCCGGTAGCGAAATCGGAGTGATTGGGGTCATGAGCTACGAACCAAGGTCCCACGATGGCGACAAGCACGAGCAAAACAACGAGACCAGAACCCAAGATCAAGGAACGACTGCGAAATAATCGTGGAAGCAAAGGGGAGGTAGTCATGATCGTTCGCCCAGAATGAATCGCTCGAGCGACGCTACGAAAAGGTCAGGTTTTTCTTCGTGAGGCGTGTGGCCGGTTTCGATGTATTCGAGTTGGGCGAGTTGGAGTTGTCGAACCAAGCGAGGTGCGTACTCGGCGATGAGTCGTCGATCGGCACGACCCCAAAGAACGAGGGTGCGTGACTTGATGCGCGATAACCGAGCGATGGAAGGGCGCATGTCGAGTTGAGCACGTAAGACGGCGAAAGCGCTTTCTCGTGCCGCTGGTTCGATGAAGGGACCGTAATACGAGTCGATGCGTTCGGATTGGACGATATGTCCGGGAGCGTATTGGTGCTTGAGGTACAAAGAGTGGAACAAGGAACGCCCCAATACTTGTTTGAATAGAAAGCGTCCGGCAAGCGGCATACGCATGATACGGGTGAGCGGAGGGGGGGGACCCGAATAGATTTCAGGGGATACCAAAATCAGATGGTCGACGAACTCGGGATGCTCCGAGGCGAGGGCGAGGGCGATGGCGGCACCCAAACCATGACCCACGACGTGACAGCGTCCAATTTGAAGGGCGGCAATGACGTCGGTGACGACTTCCGCGAACGCTTCGATGGAATAATCGAAGCGACTGGGTGGTGGTTTTTCACTTTCCCCCGTTCCGGGCAAGTCGATCGTTACGGTTTGAAATGAACGGGCCAGTGATGGAACGACATCGTCGAAGGTGTGGTGATTACTGAGAAAGCCATGAATGAGAACGAGGGGAGAACCAGATCCGGATTGAAGGATTCGGGTACGAATTCTTCGAGCTGTGACGTCGCGAGCGATGGGAGAGATGAGCACGAGGCAAAGGATAGTGAAGGAAAGGGATGTTGAACAGGAAACAGAAAAAGAGTGTGGGGGCGGCGACACCCACCGAGAACACAATCATGTCAATGCGGAAAATATGTGCAGCAGTTTATGTAGGATAGTAGGGGGAAAGCGGGCATAGTTCAGGAATGAGTTAGATAAGAACATACTGAATTGAGGTGTGGTAGGCAGGGAGATGGAGTGCGAAGCTGTGTGTCCATGGTCCCGAGCCGGACGTTGAATTTGTCCATTGTCCAAAGACAAATCGCGATCGACGGGGAGGCTGACAGTGACAAATAATGTCCCTGTTGACCTCCGTCCGGCTTCTGATGGAGCGCTCCCAACTGCTTCTCAAAAAATGATTCGCCAAAGGCTTGTGAGCATTCCACTGAAGCGATAGGTTCAATGTCGATTCGGAGTTGATGACTTCGGATGCCGAGCGGCGAGGGCAATTCGCTCTTTGGGGATTCGTTCTCGCTGTTAAGTAGTCTTATATAGCTATCTGGCCAAGTCATTCCTTGTGAGGATAGGGAGGTTTCGACGTGGGCGTCGGGGGTATCGACCAGAGCGTATTGAGGCGTATCGAAGATGAATACGCTCTAGGTATCTCTTCGGCGGACATTCTCGACCTATTGGCTTCCTTGGGTATCAAGTTCAGTGAGGCGACCCTGCGGAAATGGGTCCAACTCGGCCTGCTGCCGCGAAGCGTTCGCGTGGGTATCAAAGGGAAAAATACCGGCTCCCATGGAATGTATCCGGTCACGGTCGTTCGCCAAATCATTGAAATAAAAGAATTGCTTTCCGACGGCCTCACCATTGAACAAGTTCAGCAAAACGTACTTTTCATGCGAGGCGAGTTGGAAGAGCTTCGAAGAGCCATAGCGAAAGTATTTGTGACGTTGGAAGCCGTTGTCGACAAGGTGGAATCACAATCACTACGAAACTCGGTGTCCGTAGACTTGAATCACGCGCGAGCCATGGCTGATCAGTTGTTGGAACGGCTCGCCAATGTCGAAACAAATCTTGCGCGAAGATGTGAAATCATGGAAGTGCCGGCCGCCACAGGATAAGAATATAGCGGCCATGATTGGCAAATAAGCAACCCTGGTGTTGCTACATTGGGCAGGGATTGTCACCGGTGAGGTGCCGTGGGATGTCTGTCGGACCGTGTCCGACGATTAACCTACCTCTTCTTCGACTCCCCAGCTCCCATGGAAACGGTTTCGGCCCGTGCGGACCAGGTGTCCGTCCGTGTGCAGGATCGTACGTGTGAAACTCGAAACAAGTACATGGTCGACCTGGAGATTCCTCGGATGGACAATAACAATCATTTCGACAACATGGAGTCCTTGCCTCAGGCTTCGAGTCCCGCAAACGATGGAACCCAAAGCGCTTTGGCCGCTCCCATGACCCGTGAACAACGCCGGTCCCGTCGGAAGCGAGATGTCCGCGCTCGTACCATCAGTGTCCGCCGAATGACAAAAAAAGAACTCGAGATCGGCCGGCTCCTGTATCCCGAAACGGACTATTGGAAACCTCGCACAAGGGCCGAGTGCGTCGATGGCCTTCGACCTTGCCCGTTCGTATCTTGCCGATATCACCTATTTATCGACGTGTCTGACAAAACAGGGGCCATCAAGCTCAATTTCCCCGACCTCGAAGTCGAGGAAATGATCGAAAGCTGCGCCCTCGATGTGGCCGATAGGGGCGGGGCCACGTTAGAACAGGTCGGAGCCATCATGAACCTGACTCGGGAACGAATCCGCCAACTCGAGGTCAATGCCCTTGCAAAATTGCAACTTCTCAAGGAAATGGAAACCCTTCGCGACTATGTCGATGAAGGACCCCACGGAAAACGCAGGCTCCCCATGTTGACCGCCGACGACTTTGAGGAACCCGACAGAGTCGAAGAAACCGATGACGACGAAGACAGTGAGGACGCCCTCGATCACGCGGATTCCATCAGTTTCGACGACTTCGGTGCCTGATTCAGGCTTCTGTACCTATTCCATTGCTCTTTCGCTTCCGGTCACTCCTCGGCATCCGGCTCGCCCCCATCCACCTGCTCCTCGGCATCCGGCTCGCCCCCATCCACCTGCTCCTCGGCATCCGGCTCGCCTGCCTCCGTCGGCTCCTCGCTGTCCGACACGCCAGCGTCATCAGGGCAACCCGTCGGCGCACTGCCTTCGATATTCATGATATGGCACGGCCGCTTCTGAAACTCACTGCAAGACGTGAATCCAGCGTAAAAGTCAGCACATCCCTTCACTGTCCCCTCGTCGTACTTGGAGCAAACAGGAGCCTGCCCCGCCCGAATATACGCTGGGCATTCCGGTAACGTATACGTGCAGCTAAGTCGTGACGCATGCTTGTCGAACGCGTCGCGCAGCATCTCACACGCTTCCTGCTCGCCAATCCCGACTCCGTTGGGAGTAGGCGTATAACCGCCTCCTGAGGAACCCCCGCTGGCGGGGCCCGTGTCCTCCTCGGACTTGGTCGTGCAACCGACGGCCAAGGCAATGGCCGCCAAGCCAACAACTATCCAACTTGTATTTCGCATGGTTGGTCTTCCTATCGGGAAAGGGGTCCGGTGTCGAATGGTCCCAGACGTACTCATGATACGTTACGTGAGCCGAAAATTCCCCCCGCTCGCGCGTTTTCCTCAGCGCGCTATCCATCGCGTTTCATTCACGATTGTTGCCGGGGCGGTTGACGTCGACCGCACATACGGGTACCCGCCCCCCCATGAACACTCGTCGCGCTTTGATTTCTGTCAGCAACAAGAGTCGTATCGTTCCATTCGCCAAATCCCTGTCGAATCTGGGCTTCGAGTTGCTTTCCACAGGAGGCACGGCAAAGCTGCTGGTCGACGAAGGCATCGAGGCTATCCCGGTAGAACGATACACCGGTAGTCCGGAGGTGATGGATGGGCGCCTAAAAACGCTTCATCCCGCGGTACATGGCGGAATTCTCGCCAGACTGGGTCGTGACGAAAACGATCTCGCCAAAGTAGGAGCCACACCTATCGATATGGTGGTCGTCAACCTCTATCCGTTCGAACAGACCGTAAGCCGCGCCGATGCCAGCGATGCGGAAATCATCGAGAATATCGATATCGGGGGCCCTGCGATGTTGCGTAGCGCCGCCAAAAATCATCAACGCGTCGTCGCCGTCTGTGACCCCGACGACTACGATTGGGTAGCCCAAGAACTACAACACGGAGACCTCGACCTTGGTAAACGCCGACAACTGGCGGCCAAAGTATTTGCTCACACCGCCGCTTACGATGCCGCTGTCGCCCGCTATCTTTCCACCGATGCCGACGCGCAAGGACCTGAGCCGTTTCCAAGGTTTCTAACCCTGCCCTTCGAGCGTGGTTATCATTTGCGTTACGGCGAAAATCCTCATCAAAAAGGCGCATTTTTCCGCGAACGCCACGCGCCCATCGGAACCATCGCCATGGCGAAAAGCTTGGGTGCTGGAGGCAAAGAATTATCCTACAACAACTTCATCGATCTCGATGCGGCTCTCGAAGCCGTTCGGGAGTTCCAATCCCCGGCTGCCGTCGTGGTCAAACATACCAACCCATGCGGCGTCGCCACTTCGGATAGCCTCGAAAAAGCCTACCGACTTGCCCGAGAGGCAGATTCCGTGAGCGCCTTCGGCGGTATCGTCGCACTCAACCACAACGTTGACGCTGCTACCGCTTCCGCCCTTGCCGAGACCTTCCTCGAAGCCGTCGTGGCACCAGGCTTTTCGGAAGAAGCCCTCGCCATTCTCCGCAAAAAAAAGAACCTCCGCTTGCTCGATTGCGGTGTGATGCTCCCGCCAGACCACCCTTCCGATGTGCTTCGTCGCATTAGCGGCGGCATTGTTGTGCAACAACGCGATACCACCGCACAAGGCGAGGTGGAAGCCGCGGCTGTCGTGACGAACCGGGCTCCCACCCAAGAAGAAATGCTCGCGCTTTCTTTCGCGTGGAAAGTCGTCAAACACGTCAAATCCAACGCGATCGTACTCGCGAAACCAAACGTGACGGTAGGCGTGGGAGCAGGGCAAATGTCTCGCGTCGAAAGTGTCATGATTGCGTGTAGAAAAGCTGGCGAGGCCTCTCGAGGCGCAGTTCTGGCGTCCGATGCATTTTTCCCCTTTCCCGACGGCATCGAACTTGCGGCGGCACAAGGCGTTGGCGCTGTGGTGCAACCCGGCGGCAGCGTGAAGGACCAAGACGTCATCGATGCGGCCAACCGGGCAGGAATCGCCATGATCTTCACTGGAAAACGTCATTTCCGGCATTGATGCGTGGGGCATGGCTCCCCATTCCGCATCCAGCCGCTTTGGCTCATCCTACCTTCGTATACATGTATTGGTTCGCTACGTCTGGTTGTCGGTGGCAAAATTTGGCCACTTCAATCTGTACATGATTAAGCGACGGGACATGGCGGCGTGAGCACGAATGCCGACCGCGGAGGACGATCAGATGGCCAGAATGACCGAGTCATGCAGTGTGTGCGGCAACTCCTTCGAGGTACAGTTCCGTTATCAAATGGAGGAATCCGAAGACGGTTTTTCGTTTTATTGCTCTCAAAAATGCCTGGAAACCAGTCAGACGGCGAACGGACAGGGCTTGATGACGTGTGATGCGTGTCGAAAGCATTTCCGTGTACAACTCGTTTCGCAAGTGCTTTATGTCGCGGATCGTCGGAAATATGCTTGCTCTTTGCCATGCCGAGAGCAAATCCTCGACGAGGCACGTGGTGTGCGGCTTGGCGATATGGCCAACGGTGTGCTGCAACCACCCGGGCCAACGGAGCCTCTTTCGAACGAAACGGCTGAACCGAAGATCATGCCTACGATGCCTGTGGCCTCGAACGCGTCAGTGGCAAGCGATCCTCCGACGGCATATTCTCAAGCAGCGCATCAAAACCTTCCTGAGAATCGGGCAAGGCTTTCTGCCGCAGAACCTGTCAGCTTGATTCCCACGATCGAAGCACGCACGGCGCCCCCCGTACAAAACGCCCCAAGCAAACGTTCAGCCATGGTGTTTGCCATCTTCAATCACAAAGGCGGAACGGGTAAAACCACGACGTCGGTGAGTATTGCGGCCGGGCTTGCGCAGACAGGACGGCGCGTATTGCTCGTGGATACCGATGCGCAAGGCAATGTGGGCGTGTCCTTGAATAAAAACGCGGACAAGTCTTTGTACCATGCTCTGGTCATGGGACTTCCGCTGAAAACGGTCATTCAATCCGTTCGCGAAAACCTCGACCTGATCGCGTCGAATGAAACCTTGGCCGCGGCGGAACTGTATCTCGCGGGACGTCAGAACCGCGATCGCGTGTTGCGTGATCGATTGTCTCCGGCCGTTCGCGGGTATGACTTCATTGTTTTGGACTGCTCCCCAAGCTTATCGTTGATGAACCAAAACGCCCTTGTATTTGCGGATAATGTACTCGTACCGGTGGCGTGTGACTACTTGTCCCTCGTGGGAGTTCGGCAAGTCATCAAAACCGTGCGCAACGTGAATCAACTCCTGCATCACCCCGTGAAGCTGTGGGGTGTTCTTCCAACCTTCTATGATGCCCGAGCGAATATCTGCCGGGAGGCGGTCGAAACGCTGCAAAAGCATTTTGGCGACCGGTGTCTTCCTCCCATTCGATCGGCCATCAAAGTCAAAGAAGCTCCCGCGCATGGACAGACCATCTTCGAGTATGCGGGCGCATCGACGGCTGCGGATGATTACCGCACGATAGTGAATCAACTCATCATGGACAGGGATTCGTCATTGGGTGTGACGACTGGGGCGACCATGGAACCGGCAACGATGGCAGCGGCTGCGGTCACGGCGTGACGGAGGACGAAGGCATGAGCCAGGAACAAGGGGATTATCGAGCGACGGCTAGAAGTGTGTTGGACCGGGACGAAGTACAAGATGTACTTTCCGGGGCGTTCTACACACCGCCACCCGAGCAGCGTGGACATCGAGCCAAACCGGTGTCCAAGCCGGAAAAACCAGCCCATTACAAAGTGATTTGTATCTCGATGTACACCGAGGACCTGGGAAAACTCGACGAAATGGTGGATGAACTCAAAGCGCGCGGTTTGACCAAAGCCAATCGCAGCGCTCTGATTCGATATGCCCTTTCTCAAGTGGATTTGAATGCCGTTCCAAAAGGTCTCTAGTCTATCCAAAAATGGATACTCTTTCGATTGACGGAAAACGTATCGAGGCACGGACGTATCGCGAAACAATAGAAATCAGCGTTGTTTTTTCGTTTCCCACCAAAGCTCCTTCTCCTCTTTTCACTGACTTCCGTGGAGGGTAGGTAAGCCGTCGTGGATTGGTCGGCCCTTCTCGATCGTATCGGTATTTCCTCTCTTCCCAACGACCCTTGGCAGCGGCTCGTCGTCTTGCATCAGGCCATTCCACGTCATGTGCCTTTCGAAAATATCGCGATTTTGGAAGGCAAACCCATCGTGTTGACCACCGAGGCGATCTTCGAAAAGATCGTGATGCAACGACGGGGTGGGTATTGTTTCGAGATCAATGGCCTTTTGCTCCTGTTGCTCGAGTCGCTGGGTTATCAGGTGGACCGGCTGCTCGGCCGGGTTTGGTCTGGATCTGCCACCACTCCCGCCTTGACCCACATGGCGCTTCGCGTGACCGTGGACGGACAACAGTACCTGTGCGATGTCGGCTTTGGGGCAGCTACCTTGCGTGCGCCGCTACGTTGGCAGTTCTTTTCTCCCGAACAGCAGCAGCTCGATACCTACCGTCTCGAGCCAACCGACAATCACGAAGTTCAGCTTTCGGTGCTCAAAGAGCATGGCTGGAAACCCCTATATTCACTGCTGCCTTGTTGCGTTCGGGCTCAAGACTACATCCCAGCCAATCATTATACATCGACCCATCCGATGTCGTACTTCACCCAAGAGCCGGTAGCAGCGCTGGCGACCGAGCAAGGACGCGTTACCCTGAGACGTGACCGATTCGCGATACAACGAGGATCGCAAAGAATCGAAAAACAAATCAATGAAATCAATGAGTTAAAGCAAATTCTGGAAGAGCATTTCGGTCTGATGAACCTGGATTGGCATACCTTGCGCACACGTCTCCAAGGGATTTTCCCAGCGCGTTGAGCCCTGCTTCGATCACGACAGCACGTGTTGTCGTCAAAGGGTGTCGTCAACTTCGAGTCCACGAACAAATGCCTGCATGTCCTCTGGCAAAGGCGCTTCGAAAACGAGCCGATCGTCCGTCATGGGATGCATGAATGCCATCCGCCAGGCGTGCAAAGCATGGCGGGGCAATTCGAGTTGTAACCTGTCATCGTCTGTAAGCGTACCATCCGAGGATCGAGCGTGGAGTTCTTCACTGGGACCATAGATTTTGTCTCCGACCACGGGACATCCCAGCGAGGCGAGATGAACGCGGATCTGGTGTTGTCGTCCCGTTTCGAGATCGCAGCGAACGAGCGAGTATCGACGATCGCCACGGCGATAGCGTTTGATGATTCCGATGCGTGTGGCGGCTTTCAATCCGGTTCCGGGAGCAGCGACGCGCATCGTGCAGCGCAGACGCGATTCTGGGTTTCGTTCGAGAGGTAGTTCGATGCGCTGTTGAGGATAAGGAGGCGTATTCCACGTGATGGCCTGGTAGGACTTTTCCACGCCCAGGACGTTCCTGAACTGCTTTTTTAGCAGGCGATCGGCTTCTATGGTGCGAGCGAGAACCAGAACGCCGCTGGTGTCTCGATCGAGGCGATGCCCGAGTACGAGATGCTCGGAAGGGAAACGTTCGCCAAGCTTCTTGATGACGGTATTGCGGTAGTAACGAGCGGAGGGATGGACCGGCAGTCCAGCAGGTTTGTCGATGACAAGCAGGTGCTCGTCCTGAAACAAGATGGGAATGTCAAATGGTATTTCCGTCTCGTCCCAAGCCGGACGCCACAGAGCGATGTATTGCTCCGGAGCGAGGCGGGTATTGGGTTTGATCCGGGAGCCGTCGAGAAATCGAGCCGCGGCTCGCACGATGATCTTCGCGCGTGTGCGGCTCGTGTTTCGTAATTGCGTCGACAAAAAAACGTCGGCGCGCATACCCGCCAACTCTTTCGGAACCCGAAACACCGATAGGACAGCCTTGTCATCCACGTCGTCGGGACGCTCGATTTCGGGCCGTTCGTGAGGCGGTATGCGGGTCACGGTGCTCCTGCTCGTTTCTAGCACATCCGAGACTGGCAGAACGGGCTCCTGCTGTCACGCCCGATGGATGGACGCACCGATTGTCTCTCGCCAAATGAGGCAAGTCGAGTCTGTTGTACTTCGGGCTTTCGAATCATCCGAATGCGGATACTGAGACCGGATCCGGATGACCGATCTTGCAAGAGTCAATGGTCATCCGTGCATGGGGATGACCATGACGAATCATCGGAACACGTTGTGGCATGGGATGACAGGTGCTGGCTTCCACCATCGAAGCCAAAGGTCGTTCATGCCTCGACCGCACATAGGCTCGCGTTCGTGGGCATCATGATTCAAAAATGCCAGTGAGCAGCAAGACACCCATCATCGTGTCCCCAGTGGCGGTTAGCTGCCCCTTCCAATTCGAAAATAGGGTCCCGTCCATATCGAAACACTACGGCAGGGATAGCTGGGCCCAGCGAACTCCTAACTACATGTTTTCTATGAAGAGTTTTCCTGTTCGATGTGTCTAGCCGCTGCTCTCCAGTCGTTTTTGCTCGTCTTCGAACCCGAGGAAAACGGAACTCAGTCCACGGGGATGTTCAATACTGTCTCTTGATCGGCGGCTCGAAACGATCGTTGTGGCACAACCGCTTCGGCTGTCGTACAACCCCGCGCAGTCATGTTTGAGACGATCCTGAGCATCATCCACGTCTTTGCCTGTTTTTTTCTCATTCTCGTCGTGCTTTTGCAACAGGGCAAGGGTGGCGGTCTTGGTGCGGCTTTCGGTGCCTCGACGACTCGCCAAGTATTTGGTGGTCGTGGTGCTGGCAATCTACTCACGCGTTTGACCGCCGTGACAGCAGCAGTGTTCATGACCACGAGTGTCGTGTTGGCCTATATCGCCTCGAGTGGCGATCGAAGTTTGCGTGCGACGGAAGCGGAAGTGGAAAAGATGCCCTGATATACGGGCATGGGAATGAATGCGTGAACGACCGGATAGTACGCGTTTGGGCGGGGAAGGGGATGCTATTCGATCAACGTCGGGACAGGTTTGACAGACCCTGGGGTAGCAAAACAAGCTTGGCGTTCATGCTCGAGGCTTCGAGGGCTGCGGCGTCAACAGAGTATGGCGAAGCGAGTCAAGCACTGCCAGATGCATGGGTCGTGTTCCACAACACCCACCAATCATGCTGGCTCCACGATGAAACCAGGACTGCGCGGCGCTGCGGAATAAGTCGCGATCCAGGTCCTTGATTGTCCCTCCAAACGATCCGTCTGGGTCTGAGGCGTTGGGGTACAATCCCCAGGGAAGACCGCATGCGGATAGATAGGGGATGGCTTCATCGCAAGCCTGGAGGGAACAGCAATTGACGCTGACAAGTTGGATGGGAAGCAAAGCGAGTTGTGCAATGACGGAACGCAAGGGGGAGTGGTCAAAAAGCAAACCGTGGCGACGAGCCAGCAAAGAGGTGATGACGGGTAGCCCGGTACGGAGGGCGGCTTGGGTAGCGATGAGGGCTTCACGAGCCGTGGGCATGGATTCGACGAGCATCAGGTCGACGCCTGCACGAGCAAGGTGATTGGCGTGCGTTTCATGTTCACGTTCGAGAATTGCGTCATGGGGAGCCTTGGCAGGAGCATAACAATCCTCCAAAGGACCGATGGATCCGGCAACGAGCAATTTTTTCGATGTGCCGACGGTTGCCTGTCGCGCGATATGTACGGCCTTTTGCGTGATGGGCCAGGCGAGATCGGATAATCCGGATTTGGATAGTGTGAATCGACTGGTTCGAAAGGTACAGGCGGTAAGGATATCGGCCCCGGCGTGTACGTAGTCTTGGTGAACGGATAAAAGCAATTCCGGAACGTCGCGAGCGGCCAAAGCGGTCCACAACGGAAGCTTGGTTTGCAAACCGCGACGTTCGAGTTCGGTACCAGTGGCGCCATCGAGGAGCAACGGCTGTGCGAATAGGTCGTCTCGAGGCATGGGGAAGTCTCGGGTGGAGGGTGAAGGTGAGCGAGTTTGTCCAAGATGAAATCGCGAAGCGTCCGAACAATGGGCTCGTCTTGCTGTCTCACCCTTCCTCAATTCGATGGTGAAGTATACTGTTTTAGGGCATGGAAGGTGTCGCCCCTCCGGGCTATCGAACATGAAAATCTTTTATAAGATTTCCGCGATTCTTCTTGTCGCATTTCTCTTCCCTCTTCTTCTGTTGGGGATGACCGGCTATTTGTCGGTGCGTGAAATCGGGGATCGAACGACCGAAACCACGACGGAGGTATTGCTTCGGACAGAGAGAATGCATTTGCAGAAACGCGCTTCCGCGGAAGCGCTGGAGTTAGATAATCTTTGCAGCTCTTTCGAGAATGGAGTGAAGCATCTTCGCTCTCATTATCAAGTGCTGCATAGGCACCGGGAGCGTTATGACGTCGACAAGCTTCCGCGTGCCTATACCGGGGTCGATACGGCCGGGCTAGCGGGTTTTGGCTACGTACACCCTGTGTATGGTGCCTATGCGGATTTCGATGGGAAAATACCGGGAGCACCTTGGGTGCCGCGTCCGGTGGTGAGGAAATTGAGACACGATCCAGCATTGCGCACGTCGATCGAAGCGTCGTTGGAATCGGTGATGCTGTTCGATATGCATCTCCAACTGGCGATTGAACTGCAGGAAATCTCGGCGGATCTGGCGTGGATCGTGCTCACCAATGGAGTTACGAACGTTCGGCCAGAGTACGATTACAATCGAATCATTGCGAAGAATCCCAGCATTTTGGACCTTGATGAGTCTACCGAGGACTACGTGCGGCTCGTCGACGCCGAGCACAATCCGGAACGGAAACTGCTGTGGATCGAACCGTACTTCGATCAGTTCAAAAACACATGGATGACCAGTTGCGTGGCGCCGCTTTACGATGGCGATCGCTTTCTCGGAAGCGTCGGCATGGACGTCTTGCTATCCGTGATCGCCAATCAATTCATTGCTGGTCAAGAGGCCGACGGATATGCGTTTCTGGTATCCAAAGCCGGAAAGGTTCTCGCGATTTCCAAAGATGGTATTGAGGATATCGCCTGGGATTCCGCGCATCGAAAAGCCTTGATGCAAACCTTCCTCAATGGGCGGGAGCTGCCATGGACCGAAGAGATGGTGGAATCTTACGGGAGCACGACGCTCGACAAAAGTCCCGAACATGACCTTCGAGAAATCGTAGGCGCGATGAAAAACGGACAAACCGATATCCGGAATATTCGTCTTTCTGGACAACAAAAACTCATCGCTTTTGCGCCGGTTCGTGCCACGGGATGGAGCCTTGCCATCGTGGTTCCCGAGCAAGCGGTGGCAAGCCGGGCCAATGAAGTCCAAACCGCTTTTTCCCAAGGGATTCAAACGACAGTCGTGCGTTATTCGATGACGTCGCTGGTGGTGCTTTTCGTGAGCATCGCGGTAGGGCTGATTCTTCATTATTACGCGGTGAGGCCGTTGAACCAATTGTCGCGGCGCGTGGAGGCGGTGCGCTGGGATAACCTGAGGTTGTCGAAAGACCCAAAACCGCGTGATGACGAGATAGGCCATCTGTATGCCAAGTTTCATGAAATGCTCGACGTGCTGCGGAGCGCAAGAAATGAAACGGTCGGCAAGGCGGAAGAAATCCAACGAATTAACGCTAAGTTGGAAATCGCTAACCAAGACCTGGCACGGGAGCTGGACGAACGCGTGCTCGTCGAACAGTCCTTGTCCAGAGAAAAAGAACTTCTCGCTGTCACCCTTCGAAGCATCGGAGATGGTGTGATTACGGCTGATAGACTCGGTCGGGTCGTTCTCATGAATCGACAGGCCGAGCAGCTCACGGGGTGGACCCAGGCGGAAGCGGAAGGACTGGCTCTCGATGAGGTGTTCGTCGTTCGAGACGAAAACGATCAACCCTGCAATGTCTTGGCGCGAACACTCCGAACGGATGAGCAGGAAATCGGGTCGTTCGAGGTCTTTTTGCAAGCGCGCGATGGTAGCAAACGGCTGATTTCCGATAGTGGAGCCCCGATCCGAGATCGAGACGGCGTGGAAGTGGGCGTGGTCATTGTGTTTCGCGACGTGAGCGTCCGAAAAAGATTAGAAGAAGAGATGATTCGATCGCAAAAGCTCGAGTCGGTGAAACTTCTTGCCGCAGGGATAGCCCATGACTTCAACAACTTGCTCACCGCGATTCTGGGCAATATATCGTTGTCGAAACGGGATCCCGCATTGTCGGACCGAACACGGGAGCGGTTACAGGACGCTGAGAAAGCGTCGGATCGCGCGCGCGGTTTGACCCAGCAACTTCTGACGTTTTCGAGTGGAGGGGCTCCCATTCGTGGTCCGGTGGATATGGCTCGACTCGTGGAAGAATCCGCCGCCTTCGCGCTCCGTGGTTCGAACGTCGCTCTGGAAACCTCTTTCGCACCGGACCTTCAGCCCGTATTCGCCGACCGAGGTCAAATCGCTCAAGTCATTCAAAACCTCGTGATCAACGCGTACCAAGCCATGCCCACGGGCGGAACCGTTCGAATTACCGTGGACAATACTATCGTCAAACCAGAGGATGCCCTTCCCCTGCAGCCGGGAGCTTACGTTCGCGTCTCTGTCAAAGATGATGGGATTGGGATCTCGCCCGAGAATCTCCGTGGGGTGTTTGAGCCTTTCTTCTCCACGAAATCTTATGGCAATGGCCTCGGTCTTGCCGTCTGCTTTTCGATCTTGAAAAGACATGGAGGTCATATCGTCATCGACTCCGAGCTCGGCGTGGGAACGGAGTGCCGGTTCTATGTGCCCGTGGCTACCGAAGCTCTGAAACCTAAACAGGGTGAAACGGCAACGCCGCCGCGGGGAACGGGCAGGATTCTGGTCATGGACGATGAGCCGATGATTCGCCAACTGGCCGAAAACATGCTGACATCATTGGGATACGAGGTGGAAACGGCGTGCGATGGAATCGATGCTCTTCAAAAAATCGAGCAACTAGCCGCGAAGGGAAAACCCTTTGATGCCGTCGTTTTGGACCTCACGGTGCAAGGCGGGGTGGGGGGACAGGAAATCATCAGCAAGCTGTCGGAACGGTATCCGACGCTGCCTGCCATCGTATCGAGTGGTTATTCCAACGATCCAGTCATGGCAGACTTCGCTTCCTACGGGTTTCGTGGCGCGATTCCCAAACCCTATAACCTTCGAGCCATGGCTGAGACACTCGCGATGGTCCTTTCCGCGAACGATGACAAGGTATCGTGACTGAACGCATAACGGAGTGATGTCGTGAGCCATACGAAGGGTCAGCAGCGACGAAAACGCAAGCTCTTCCACTGCACCCTATGCGAGAAATCCTTGCCCTTCTGTTTTGCTTGCGTCGATTGCCCCTTCCAGATTTGTCTCCCTTGCATGATGGAAAACGAATGGGGGATGTCTTGCAACAAGGTTACGTGGGAATGCCCTGATTGCGGGCGAATTAATATGCTGTAAATTCAATATGTTACTACTGAAGGGGGGATGACTTCTTCCCCGTGGGCTCGTCTGCGAAGGAGCCGCCAAAGCGCAAGCTTACGGGATACGGGTGGCTTTGGCCTCCCAAGTCCAGTGGCCCTTGTCGAGGCACCATCCACCTTCACTATCAGCGCCTCCCGTCGCGCGATCTCCCTGGAACGAGAGCGATATGTTGAACTGCTCGCATTGATCTTCCCCGGAAGAACACCAACGATTCGTGAAACCCAAACGCAGTGTGCAACTCGATTCCTCCAGAGTGCCGCGCGCTGTTTGCGTC
>ERZ795030.2617-NODE-2617-length-20934-cov-11.039322_pt1 | contig 20934 bp, 15 predicted proteins | sample MGYA00375122_ERZ795030 | MGnify/ENA primary metagenome ERZ795030 (study PRJEB30165, sample SAMN05720146) | activated sludge metagenome | isolation source: anaerobic digester from wastewater treatment plant | place: Japan | collected 2015-04-20 ... | reverse complement strand
TTGCGACGCTCCGGGCGTTTGCTGAGTCCGATAAATTTGTGGCCGCCATCTGCGCTGCCCCCACGGTGCTGGCGCAGGCCGGCGTGCTCAAAGGACGGCGCGCCACATGTTATCCCGCCTGCGCAGAAGCCCTGGGCAAAGCGTACGACGAAGCGCCGGTGATTGCCGACGGCCACATTATTACCAGCCAAGGGCCAGGCACAGCCATGCTCTTTGCACTGGTGCTGGTGCGGCACTTCGCCGACGAAGAGACCGCGCGCAAAGTCGCGGACGGACTGCTGGTGGCGTTTTAGTGCGGTAACAGTCTGAGCCGCATGAACCGGGCGGGTGCGTTGCTCACCGGCACGTCGTGCCGGACAGTCACTTGCCACCATGTATTGCTGTCCATGCGCGAGACTTCCGTGATGTTTGACGACCCCCAATTGCCCAGCGTCAGATCGGTGCAAGCGACCGGCAGGAAGGTCAGGTCGCCGACTTGCTTGCTTTCACGGAACGTCAGGGTGAGGTATCCGCCGGACAGGCCGCCGCCAGGCAGGCCGGCGGTGTCGGGATCCCAGGGGTCCATCGCCCAGGCATACTCGAAGAGGTTCACAATGCCGTCCCCGTCAGGATCGTCAAGCTCGTCTGCGACGCCGCCTTCCTGAATCTCTGATTCCGTGAACCAGCAGAGTTGCCAGGACGCGAACGAGCGTTCGGATAGAACCTCGACTTGGTCGATACACACGCCGTATCCGTATCGCGAGATGCCGCCGAAGGCAATTTGGAACAGGCGGCTCGTGGTCGGAAGCGTGATCAGTCGGCGCGTCCACGTCGGCGTCTCTTCATCGAAAACGTCCAAGAGCGTCCATTCCGTCTCCGAGACGCCCTTGTAATAGACGTGTAACTCATCGAGATCGTCTATCCATGCCGCCATATAGTGCCAGAAACTGAGATATGCCGCGCCGGGGGCGTCGCCCATATCCAGCAGCGGCGAGATCAGCCACGTTTCAACCTCATCGTACTCTTCGTGGCAAAAGCATGCGTAATACGATCCTTCGAATGCACTTTCAGGATGGTTGCCAGGCCCGTAATCATAGGCGGCCCATACGTAATCACCGCTCTGCATGACCTGCGTCCAGCCGGCGGGCATGTTGCCATCGTTTTCGAAACTTTCGGCAAACGGTAACGTCTGGGGGAATGAGACCGTAAGTGAGAAGAGGTTGGTGGATGCCATGCCATTGTTCCCGGTAGCCGAAATGACAAGTTCAACATTCGCCGCTTCGCCTGGGATCCCGCTCAGCACACCGTCGCTGCTAAAGGACAGGCCGTCCGGCAACACCCCGTCCACCAGAGTCCAGACATAGGGCGCGGTACCGCCCGTCGCCTCAAAGGCGTGCGAATAGGCGATTCCGACCGTGCCCGGTGGCAGATGCGTGGCGGTTGTGATCATTGGCGGCATGGGGCCCGACATGATGTCGATCTGGTCGATACACACGCCGTATCCGTATCGCGAGATGCCGCCGAAGGCAATTTGGAACAGGCGGCTCGTGGTCGGAAGCGTGATCAGTCGGCGCGTCCACGTCGGCGTCTCTTCATCGAAAACGTCCAAGAGCGTCCATTCCGTCTCCGAGACGCCCTTGTAATAGACGTGTAACTCATCGAGATCGTCTATCCATGCCGCCATATAGTGCCAGAAACTGAGATACGCTGCGTCGGGGTCGTCGCCCATATCCAGCAGCGGCGAGATCAGCCACGTTTCAACCTCATCGTACGCTTCGTGGAAAAAGCATGCGCAATACGATCCTTCGAACGCACTTTCAGGACGGCTGTTAGGTCCGCGATTACGGACGGTCCATTCGGAATCGCCGTTCTGTATGACCTGCGTCCAGCCGACGGGCATGCTGCCGCAGTTTTCGAACCTCTCTGTGAAGGGCAGGGAGGGCGGCGTCTGCACCGCAAGGCTGAATGTGGCGGACGCTGTGCCGTTGGCGGCATCTTTGACCTGCACGTCAAAGGAAGATGTCCCGGTGCCGGTCGGCGTGCCGCTGATCACGCCGCTGGAACTGAGCGAGAGCCCGGCGGGCAGTGCGCCGGCGGTCAGGCTCCAGATATAGGGCGGCTGTCCGCCGAAAGCTGTCAACGTTTGGCTGTAGGCCGCCGACAGCGCACCGTCCGGCAGCGGGCTGGCGGTCGTGATCATCAGTGCCGGCGGCTGAACCTTGAAGGTCATGACGTTTCCGCTGGTGCTGAAGGCGAACAGGTTGAGCCCGGAGCCGCTGCCGTCCCACCAACGGGCACTGGGCTGGGTTCCGTCGTTAAAGACGTTTTGATATTCGGCGGCGGGGTTGCTGCTGTGGAAGAGATCCCCGTCATCGCCACTGTTTACGTTGTTTTGGAAATCCCACCGACCGTCGGCCTGCATCAGCGTGCATTCGTAGTTTTCATGGGCCGTGTTGTAGTCGAGACTCTGGTTGTCACGGTCGCCTTGCTCGTCGATGTGCCAGACTGCGATGCCGGAGGCCGGCAACGAGGCGTCCCGTCCGGTTGCCTGACGGTTTTCAATCAGGTAGTACTCGGTCGGAACTCCGGGCTTGGCATACCGGTAGAACGTGTTGAATCCCGCGCCTGATGCGCTCAACGAGGCGGTCAGGTCGGAGGAGACGGTCAAATCGAGGGTGGTCGCCCAGCCCGAGGCTCGTTTCAGGTAGGCGCAGACCTGCACCGGATTGACGCCGTGACCGCCCGAATTCATCAGGCAGAAAATCCCTGCGCCGCCCTTGGAGTCCTTATCATAATCGTACAGATCCGGATAATCGCAGAGCATGTGACCGTTCTCGTGGCAGAAGGTTCCCAGTTTAAGCGAATTGCCGATGTTCGTGATCTGATAGTTCCAGACGGCGACGTCATCCGTCAACGACTGGGCACCGACGTTCCAGAGCGACCACGAGTGAGGCCAGAGCCCAAAACTCCACGCACCACTGTCTGCGCCGGCGAAAAAGACGTTGCAGGCGATTGCCCGGCCCGAGCCATCGACCGTCAGGTTTGCGAAAGCCGGCGCGATCTGGCTGGCGTAGTTTGACTGCGCTTTCAAAATCGTGATCGCGTCGCGGACCAAGAGGTTTCCTTGGTCGCCGCAATCTTTGCTTGTGTCGTTATAGTACGTCTTGGGCTGCGCCATACGAATGTAGGCGGTAACGATATTGGTATAAGTCAGCAGACCATTGGAGACGTCCTGAAAATATTTTTTAACCGACCCGTTGTTGCTGAATCCCGAGTAGGCGTCGCCGTTACAAAAGTCCACGATCTGGGCCTGCGACACCGTGGCGGGCGCATCACTGAAATCGATCAGCAGGCAGAGGCCAACCTTGGTGCCTGTCGTCGTGTGGGCAGGCGGTGCCATCGGCACACGTTCTCCTTCCGTCGCGCGCACTACGGTCTTGCGCTGCCGCCACCGCTCGCTGAGACGCACGGCGCTGTCCCAGCGCTCAAAACGTTCCCGCGCCTCGGCTCTCGTGCGCGCCGCGCTCTTGCGCAGGTGTTTGACAAGACCCAACGCCGCCGGGTCCGCCGATCCCACCTGCCAGGCCGTGGGAACCAGATCCGTCCCGTCGGCAGACAGAGTCGCGTAATAGTAGGCCTTGGACTCGGGCACATACGCCACCGTGTATCCGTCCAGCGTCTCGAAGACAGCATGGAACTCATCACCCTTGCCCCAGAGTTCGATGACCGTTCCGTTCGGTTGCGTGAAGGAAACCGTCCGCTCAAAAGGCGCCCCGGCCGCAATGATCACACATCCGAGGAGTGAGACGGCCGCCAGACCATGTGTCCACATGCATTTCATATTCATCTCTTGACTACCTTGTCCATAACGTGTCGAGCGAGGGTCCGTTTAGTACACAGGGACGCCTGCAACTTTCACCAGCATTTCACTTTATTTGGCAGACGTCAACGTTATTCCGTTTCCCCTTTTGTTTTTAAGTAGGCGCTCGTCCCAAAGTTGACGACACAGACCGGAAACCGTAACATGGCGTTATCGGGCGATAAACGGCGCAGAAAGGGCCGTGTTCGCGGCGGCGGCGTTCAATATGCGCAAGCTGATGAGGGGCTTCGCCCTTTTTGCGCCTTTTTCAGCATCGGCTGTTTTCGCTGGTCTCGGAGTTGTAAGGAAGCCTATGTCTCTATACCTTGTGCAGGGTGCGGTTTACGGTTTTGCGGCTGCGGTGCAGCCCGGCCCATTTCTGGCCTATCTGGTTTCTCTGACGTTGAGTAGAGGCTGGCGGCAGGCATTGCCTGCCGTGCTGGCACCGCTGCTGAGTGATGGACCGATCATCGTGCTGGTACTGATCGTACTGAGCCGCGTCCCGCCGTGGTGGATACAACTGTTGCGGTTCGCTGGCGGTTTCTTCATTCTCTATCTTGCTGCGGGGGCGTTGCGTTCCTGGCGGCACCCTGAGACGGTCGCGTTGGCGGACCATCCTGATCGGAAAGGCGTGTTCCGTGCCGTGCTCCTGAACCTGCTCAATCCATCCCCCTATGTGTACTGGGGTTTGGTGGGCGGGCCGTTGCTGCTGTCGGGGTGGCGCGAAACGCCTGTCAACGGGATAGGTTTTCTTGCGGGGTTTTACGGCACGATGGTGGCGAGCATGGCGGGGATCATCCTGCTGTGCGCGTACGCCGGGAGAAGGGACGAGCGGGTGAACCGGTTTCTGTCCGGCGTCTCGGGCATCGCGCTGGCCGGTTTCGGGCTGTATCAAATCGCGCTGGGGATTACGAATGGATGATGAAATCGCTACGGGCTCCGGAATCGTTGCCCATGATTGTGAGTATCGTCTCCGTTGCGTTCCTTTCGATGCTCTGGATCTGGAAGATGCTGGTGTCATCGGTCGGGTTGGTGCCGGCCAGATACTCCCCAGCATTCGAAAAACTGTCAAGACCCGCGTCGCCATCTGGATCGGTCAACCCATGGTCGAGCAACCAGATATATGGAACGCCGTTGGTCGTGGCCGAGATTGAGCCCCGGGCGGCGATCTCTTTGCGCGTCGTACCAGCCGTCGCCGTCAGAGTCGCCCGTCAGGTCGCCCGGGTAGGACACGGCGATCGCCACGTCGTCCAGATATGCGTCAGTCCAACCGCTGTTCTGCACAGCCGTCGCACGGTAATATGATGGGTTGGAGATCATGGTCAGGCCCTCACGCACCAGAACGCCGTCCACGAAAACCGCCACTTTACCCGCAGCATAGTTCTTGTATAGGGTGATGCGTGCGTATGCGTCGCTTGTGATCGGCGTCACGGCGTCGCCCGCGACGTTGTTGGAGCACGTCGCCCACGTCGCGGTGTCGGGGTTGTACACAACTGCGTACCCGCCAGAGTTCACATACAGCATCACGCTCGCGCTGGTGTCCACATCCGGTGCCGCATCACGTGCGCGAAAACGCACTAATTCTACGCTTGCATGAATCGCAACTTAACCGGCATAATGTCCACTCATTTCGGGCGGCTATCTCAGTTGGTTAGAGAGTCTGGTTTACACCCAGAATGTCGGGGGTTCGAGTCCCTCGCCGCCCACCAGTTTTTACCCCGTTTTTGTTGAAAAACCTCAATAAAAACGGGGTCTTTTTGTTTGTCAGGCATAACCCCTTTTTGGCTTGAAACAACCTGAAACAGGCTGATTTACAAGGGGCAGTTCCACAAACAAACACACAAACAAAAAACAGCGTTTCATCCACGCCCGCTTATGGTTTATGCGTTTTTCGGCTTTTTCCATGCTTCCCCTCGCGTCTGTCATGTTTGTGTAATCGGAAACACAAACAAAAAACAACCCGCCCGTTCGGTCTACCTTACGCGCGCGCGCAAGGGTCAGATTCCTGCAAGTGGGCGAATGTCGCTTGCCATTGTGACATTATACTTTGACGCTTGTCAACCAGCCAGCCATAGGAGGTTTTGCACACTTCCTTTGTCCGGTCGCGTCGCGCCGGGCAAGCGGGTCATGCGGTCTGGATTCTTGCAAGCCCTGTCTGCCTGATATTCTTTCGGCGCGTCGGGATGACTGACCGCATAGAGCAAGACTTCCATTTGCTTATCCCACGCCGCGCGGTCTGGCGCGTCAATCTGGATTAAACCGTGGATTGACTTCCCGCCGGAATAGGTCAACGCCCGCAGGGGTAAAACCTTGGCGTTGATAACGCCCTGCCAAAAAGCGCACTGGTCGGGAATAGGCAAGGCGTCAAACTCAACCAAGGCGTAACGGAAGGCTTCCACGCAGGCGGTACACCTGAATGACGGCTTGCCCTCTTTGGTCAATCCCTGCCGTCCTGTCAACGGGTTGCCGATCATCAACGGCGCGGCTTTCCCGCCCGCCCGTATAAACTCCGTCCACTCGGCACACGTCCGGACGGTCGCGCCGATCTTGCCCCGGTCGTATTGGTCGCCGATGAAAAGAAACTCGTCCGGCTTGTAGAGCGTTTCGAGAAACAACGCCGTTTGTTCTTCGGGGTCGGTCGGCACCGGCACGGGTGACAAGGCCGCGCCGGTTCCCCGTGCTATCATGCGCCTGACGAATGACACGGCACCGGCTCCCAACGGCGGGGGCTTCGGCGGGGGCGGTTCCCATGTCCGGCAAGCGTCCGGTCTGCTTGCCAACGGTTGAACGTCCATCCTTGCCTTGCGTAGCGCGTGGCGCACTTCGGAGACGGTCAGCGGCGGGTTGCCGGATGCGTCCCTGATTTCTTGCTCAATCTGGCAATCGGGCAATCCGGCCAGAACCCCAAGGTTGCATATTCCCAGCAGTGAAGCGTTGCGCTGTCCCTTCATTCCTGCCAGCCCTGCCAGCCGGTTACGATAGGCCGTCAAGACTCTGGATTGTGCTGCCGTGTCGATCATGGTTTTTTCGTCTCGGTTTCGCGTCCCCTCAAGTTGTGCCGTCCATACCCCCTAAAGGGGGTATATGGCAAGACTGGCAAAACTGGGGGGTGTTTTGCGGGTTGTCTTTCGGCACAACTGGCAAGACTTGGCAAAACTCAATAAAAGCGGGGGTTTACTCCGGCAAAACTCCCTTGTTGCTTTTTGTCGCTCGCATTTGTGCGTCAAAGTCCCTTGCAGCGGCTTCGGTTTCGGCTCTGGTGCCGACAAAAACACAAGCCTTCCAGTCGGCTTGAACCATCGAAAGACCGAACGCGCCGGGATTGTCTTTCAGGCAATCAAAGGCCTTTCGCCCCCGTGTGCGTCCGCAAAGCTGTTCGGCGAGTTTCCGAACGTCGGAAAGCTTAAGCGGCTTGACGCGCAGCTTGTCAGCCAACTGCCGCGCGTCCTGTTCGGGGTCATAGGATTGCCTGCCGCCGCCCTTGCCCTGTGTCGCCGCTTCAATCTCTTCTGGGGTCGCGCCCCGCCAGAAAATGCGCTTGTCGCTGTGGGCAAAGAACCGAGAGAGAGTTTTGTTGCCTTCTCCGTCACGCCAATCAAGCCGCCTGCCGCGCTTCCCTGCCACAAGCCGGAACACGCCGGGGACGTTCTCAACCGGCATCAAAGCAAGCATGGCTCTTGCCCAGTTGACCAGCTCCGCGCCGCCCGCGCCAATGTAGGCCGCGAAGCCGTCCGTGCCCCAGCCGTCCCTGTCTTTGGCGGACGGCGGCTTGTTGGTGTGATGCACAAACAGCACTCCGGCGCGCGCGGGTTTTATCAACGGGTCAAGCCAAGTTCGCAGGAATTGGGACAATTCGGCGTTGCGTGAAATGTCCCCCCCGAAATAACTTTGGAAGGGGTTGACAACCAACAAATCAACCTCCGGCCGTTCCTGCAAAAGCCCATTGATAAACTCGATAAAGCTCTCCCCGACTCTGCCGGTTGCGTCGGCAAGAATGATGCTCTTGCAAGCCTCCTGTGTTTCCGTGGGGTCAATCCCGCTCTCGGCAAGTCCGTCTGTGATCTGGTTTCGGAAGTCCGCCATTTCTTCGGCGTCATCCTCGGCTTGGATTATGGCGATTTTCAACGGCCTGACCGGTTCAATGCCGAAAGCCGCCCGACCTGTTGACCAAAGCAAAGCCGCCTGAATTGTCAGCACCGATTTTCCGGTTCCCGACGTGGACACAAGGAACGCCCCGCCCCCCTTGCGCAGCCAGCCGTTGCGGAAAAGCGCGGCGGGGTTTTCATCTTCCGGCAACGGGTCGGGAAGGTCGGCAAGTGTCATGTACTTGGCCGCGCCGCCTTCCGTGTCCGGCTTTGTCTCGCAGTCGGCTTTGAGAGTCGCCAGCGCGTCATGTGCGGGCTGTTCCGAGAAAAGCGGGCTCGTGACATAGGGCACTAAATCCCCGGTCGCCACGCGCCGCTCTTCATCCTCGCGCCGCTCCCAAGGCCGGGGCGTTCTTTTCAAGTCCGCTTGCATTGGGCGTCTCTTTCCTGTTTGAAGCGCATGACTTCATCAATGTTAAAGTACACGCCCCTTACACCCGAGATTTTGGCCAAAGGACGCAGCTTGCCGGAACGGACGTAGTGCCTCACCGCCTCCGTGCTGCACCCGATCAGCAAGGAAGCCATATAGACCGTCTGGGGCTGTTCGCCGCTCAACAAAACGACAAGCCAGCATGTCAAACGGAACGGACATTCTACCGGCACCAGCATCTTGCATTTAGGCCGGTCTTTGTATCGTTGGCAATGATACGGTTCGCCCCGTTTAACTTCCTCCGCTTCAGGGGGCGGGCCATAAGGTCTCGGGTCTGTCGGTCTGTTCATTTCGCGATTCATGCCGTCGCTCCCTTCGTTGCAAAGTCCGTGACCGCTTGCGACGGGACGCGCTTGCTTCCGCCGGGTCGTAGTTCGACGGTCGGGAGCTGCCCTGATCTAACCAGCCGCCAAACGGTTGTACGTGAAACGCCCAACGCTTCCGCCGCTTGCTGTATTGATAAAAGCCGTCTGTCTGGAAGGGTCGCTTGTGTTTTGGCCTCTCCGTTAAACACTGCTCCGACTTTCTCCAGTTCGCCCGGCGTTGCGGCCAGTACCCGCATAATCAATTTTTCTTTGTCCATGTGTCACCTCGTTTTTATGCAAGCGCACCATGCGCCCGCTCGGTGACACCTTCAACCCTGAAACGGAATACTTCCGGAATAAAACAACGTTCCTTTCCGCGTTTCCCATCAGGAACAAACAGAAACCCCGTCCGGTATTGTCCGTAACGGGGTTGAACATTGTGCAGTCTTTTTGTGTCGCGCCTCTTGACAAGCTATCCGGCACTTTTCCGGCGTTTGCGGTTGTATTTCGGAATCAACCCGTTTTTACGGGCACTCTCTTTGCAAGCGTGAAAGTCTTTGACGGTCTTAATACACTCGGGCAAATCCGTTTTGTGTTTCTCGAAACAATCGACTTCGCGGCCTCCCGTTCCCTGTGTGTTGCGCCTTTGCCGCCATGCTTGCCAAATCTCGGCAACTTTTTCTTGTGCCTGTTGCGGCCACTCTGTACGGCGCCTACGCCCCGGCCTTGCCTTGACGGGGTTCGCCATCTCTGTTGACTGTTGCGGCTCGCCGTTGGGGATTGCCCTATCAGACTCCCACAACCCCAAGGCCGTCTCAAAAATGCGTCGGAGTGGCTCCACTTCTCCCCCGTGGCTCGCCCGGTCTGGCTCCCGTTCTGTCTCTTCGCCCATTATCAACGCCACCCTGCTTGCCATTGCGAGGATGATTTCGCTTCTGTAGTCAAGCCCAAGGCGCGGGATTATTGGTTTCAGGCATGACCCGACACCAAAAACGTCCCTTTCTATCGCCCAATCGGTAAGGCAAACAAGCGTTGCCGTTGAAGCGTCGCGGCAACCTTTCAAAACCGCCGTGCGCGTGTTGTCGGTGTCTGACCCCAGCCAACGCAACACGGCCGCTTTAACGTCTTCAAAATGGGCTTCCGTATGATCGTAGAAGCTCTTTACGGTTTCCCACACAAGCGGGTCAGATAGACGTAGGGGGCTGCGTGAATAGTCTTCGCTTACGATCTTCTTGGCCAGCGTAACGAGTTCATCCGGCGTTCGCTCGGTAGCTTGGGACTCCGGCACGTTTTCAGCCGGGGGGCGTGGCAAAGGTTTTCCGTCCATGGGCAGTCACTCCAAAGTCAAGAAAGTGTGGCGGGAGGGGTCGTTGACTGGACGACCGTTCGGGGATCAGCCTATCCCGCCGACGCAAGATTGCTTGCGCAATCGGATGATACAGGGTTGGCTCCGAAAAGTCAAACCGGCGTTGCCGGTTTCTGGCGCTTGCCCTTTTCCGCTTGCCGCCTATTCTCTTTCTTGTGACGGTCTACGATCTTCTGGATTGATGCTTTCGCCCGTTTCTCTGCCGCCGCTAGATTCTTTTCCTGATTTTCGTTCAGCACTGTTGACCTCCGTTGTGAGTTCGTCTTTCGTCCATTGTACGCCAGTTCACCGTATCCGGCAAACGCGGGGTAGCTTGGGACTCCGGCGAAAAATCGACCGGGGGGCGTGGTAAAGGTTTCCGGCGTTTCGGGTTCCGTTTTTCGTGCCGTCCGTCCGCGCCGGTCTCCCCGCGCGCGGGTTGGGGCATTGTCAACGGTTGGCAATGCCTGACGTGTGTCTGCCGTGGCAACGGTTGCCACGTCTACCCCCCCGCGCCCCCACACTGGCCAGAAAAAGCAGGGGACGCGCCGGACAATATCGAACGCGCCCCCTGCCAGTCATGCGGGCTTCCCCGTGTTATCGCGTCACGGCGAAACCTGCCGCGTTGAACCGCTCTTCAAGTTCGCCCGCCAATTCGGGACGGTCGTAGAACGCTTCCACAATTTCACCTGCCAGCGTTACCGCCGCGCCCCCGCCGTCCTTGTGCTGCAAGTGCGCCACCGCCTCATCTGCTGACAAGTACAGCATGAACAAGTCAGCCGGTGTGATGTCGCGCCCCGCCCAATCGGAATAGATACGGGCAAGCTCTTTCAGGTTGTCGAACGCCGCGCCGCCTATGTTGACCGTCACGCCGTCCGGTTTGCCGGTTACTGTGATCCCGTTGCAGGCGTCATCCGCCTGTGTTACTGTGTTTCTCATGCGTTGCCCCCTCCTGTGGGGTGTTCGCTAGGGGTGCCGTCCGGGGCTTATCCGGTCGGCACCCCGCTTTGTTTCGTTACGTCCGTTCCGGCACCTTACCGGAAGCGGGAAGCTGTTCCGCTCTCTGTTGGATGATGTCGCCTGCCTTTTCGATGATCTTGGATAGCTCGCTGTCGGTCAGCCTGTCCAGAACGGCCAGAATCGCGCCTAAATCGCTCTGTGTCGCGTCCGTGGCTTCCCTCTCGGGGATGATTGGCATATAGACCATCCGAGGCATACTTGCCAATCTGGAAGCCCTTTCTTCCCTTGTCGCGGCCAAGAAGTCTTCGGCGGGATGTTTCTTGTAGGTCGGTTTCGGTGTTCCTGAAGCAGTTGACATAATCGTTTACGCTCCCTTGGCTATACGGAAAGCCGTCTCGGTCATTTCAGAAGTTTGGCAAGTTGCCGCCGGTCAGCAGGCGACAAGGCTTTCAGTTGCTCGGCAAGGTCGGCAACCGTCCCGCCCGTGCCGATCTGACGGGACGCCGCGCCGCCGCTAAGCCGCAAGCCCGCGTTGCGCATGGCCTGTTTGGTGTGCTCTCTGGTCGGGTTGTAGTAGTGGTCTCTGGCAGTCTTTGCCGTCGTATGGCCGGTACATTTTACCACCGTCTCAAAATCCACCCCCTCACCAAGAGCTATCACAACGAATGTTCCCCGTAGGTTGTGCCAGCCCCAAACAGAAGCCGCATATTGCCCGATTGTCCGGGGTTTCCTTGTACCGGCAATCAGCGTTTTTAGGTCGCGTCCGCTCTTTTTGGTTGTACCCTTTGTACCGATCAAACCGCGTCGCAGACGTAGCCCAGTCAGCCGCTCGGCTTCTCGCAGGTCTTCGGATATTTGCGGCCTTTGTCTTCCGGTCGCTTTTTCGATGTCTCGATAACTCTCTCCCCGTGCGTAACGGGTTAGCGTGTCCATGATGCGGTCGCGCTTGGAAGCGGCAAATCCCGCGCCCCTGACGGCTTCGGCCACCTCTGGGAATACCTCGGCAAGGTCGGCACTCTCCGGCGCGTCCTGATGCGCTTTAAGCGCGTTTTTCGGGGTATCCGCAAAAGCCCGCGCAAACAAGGCCTTGCCTCGGTAGTAAATCCCGTCAGGGTTGGGTAGTTCCAAGTACTGGGCGCGGCGTTTTTCTATTTTCCACCGCCTGGCTTCCTTTTTGTCTTTTGGTTTGTCTTCCTCTCGCCAGTCTTCGGGATTGAAATTCGGATTTTTTTTGCCTGTCATCATCCGCGCCGCGTCCGGCCAGACATAAACCGCGTCCGGCTCGCGTTCTGCAAGCGCAATCTCCAAGACCTCGCGCAACCTGTCGAATATAGGAATCTCGACTTCAACGCCAGTTTTTGAAGTGGCGACTTTCACCCAACCCTCGCGCAAATCAACGCTTGCCCACTGCAACAGGCAAACGTCACCGATACGCATACCGGTACACGCCGCACAAACGGTCAATGCGTAAAGCGTCGGGTCGGGTCGGGCAGTCTCGTAAAGCCGTTCGAGTTGCGCATCGGTCAACGCCTTTCGCCCTGCCGTGCCGCCATCATCCGCCTTCCGCGCCTTGCGCTTCCGTATGGTCTTGCTGAATGGGTTTTCCGCTCCAACCGGCAACAGGCGGGTAAACGCTGCACGTATGACCGTTGTCATGTCCTTGACGGTCTTGTGGGTGTGGGTCTTGCGCATCCCGTTTAGAAACGTCTTGATGTGTTCCGATTTCACCTCGTAAAGGTATTCACACGGTACCGCTTCGGCAAACCGCTCGAAAACGGAATCACACCACTCCAAATGTTTTTCGGAAGGTTTGTCGCCTTCGCGGTCAATACCGCGCCACAACTGCGGGAGGTCCGCCAGTTTCGCATATTCCACCTTGGCCCCTGTGCGGGATTCAATCAGTTTGGCGGTGAGTTCGTCGGCTCTGCCTTTGCTTCGTGCGTCAGATTGGAAAGCTTCGAGTTCCTTTTCTGCCCGCCCTCGGCTTGCCTCAAAAATGGCGTTGCCGGTTTCCCGCAAACTGCCGGGATAGTGTTTGACCGGTAGCCGCTCGGTCAATGCGACAACGCGCCGCTTGCCGGTGCTGTCTACAAAAGAACCGTACCAGTTCCCGATCAATTTACCGTCACGTCCGCGCCTGATTTCAAGTGCCATGTTGCGCTCCCTTCTGCTGTTTGAAACAGTGGGGCACATTTTGCGACAAAACGCACTTGATTTCAAGTGTAAAACACAAACAAACGCAAAAACACAATTTCAATTATCAATAAAATGTCGATTTTATTGGGGTATTTTGAGTTAGAGAGTCTGGTTTACACCCAGAATGTCGGGGGTTCGAGTCCCTCGCCGCCCACCAGTTTTCAGCGACCTACAGCTTTTGCAACTCGCGGCGGCGTTTGGGCGGCACCCCCAGCAGATCGGCAACCAACGTTGTTCCGTCGGGATTGGTCTCCAACACTTCGCGTAGCAGACGGAAGAGCAGTTTCTTTTCCACGACCGTCAGGATATCGAAGTTGTCGGAGTAGGCACGGATCGCGAGAGCGCAGCCGTCAAAGCGCTTGCGCGCCGCGCGGTCGGCCTTGTCGGTCGGTTCGCCGTCGTACGGATAGACGCCGTCGGCGTGCCACTGCTGCACGAGTTCGGCGGTCAACTCCTCGCGACGTTCGCGGAAATGACGGCGCAGGATATCGCGCGCGGCGTCCAGAAACGCCACGGTCTCCGGGTGCATCTCGTCCAGCACCAGCAGATTTTCACTGTGCAAGGCGGCGAACCGCGGGCTTATCAGATAGGCGGTGAAGTTGAAGCCGCTGCCCGGACGCACCGCCGCGTCGGTTTCGTGAAGCGCAAAGCCGTCGCTATCGCAAAAGACCACCTTGCCGCGCCCCTGCTTGGTCTTCCACTCAATGATTTGAAGGTCGGCCTTGGTACCCTCCGAGGATTTCAGATGGTAGAGGCGGCTGGCTTGCTGCACGATCACAGGGCTGACCAGCAATCCCTGAAAGTAGATGCGCACGTTGGGGTAAGCCTTGAGATAGAGCGCGAAATGCGAGGCGAGCTGCTGCACCACCCAGACGGTGTCGAGCAACGAGCCCCTGCCCTGCCGAATGTCCGTAATCATTACCTCTGTGCCTGTGGCCGGTCCGGGCGATGCCGCCGTAGCCAGCGTGAACAGGCTGGGATCATGGGCCGAGCCTGCCAGCACGAATGAACGCAGACCGCCGTCAATCTCCAGCGTGGTCCGCCACTCGACCCGATTGCCGAGTGCGAACGCCTTGAAGCGTCCCCTGCCCTTGTTGCCGTGCAGCACGCGCCCCGAAAGCGGCGTCCGGTTCGCATCGCGTTTCCACGAGCCGCCGAGATTGCCGAAATGCTGGTCCGCCTCCAGTACGTTGATGCCCTGGCCATCGTCCGCCACCCGAATCGCATCGATGCCGCCCAACGCGTTTTGGATGACATCCACCTTCACGTCAAAGGCGTCGGCATCGAGCGCGTTCCAGATAAGCTCGGCCAACGCCTGAATCGGGGAGGCCGTACATAACGAGGTGATATGGTCTTTCTGCGCCTGAACATGAATGTTTTTCACAAACACGGCTCCTTCTCTAAGGCACTGGTTTCGGTTAACTGTAACGAATATGGGCACGGATGCCCAGCCGTTTTGTTAACCAAGCCGTGTTTGGGGCCAAAGCGCAAGTTTGGGAAACCGGAAGCTTAGCCTTTTTTCAGATCATCTCGGTGTGCCCAGACCTTCTCAAACGCCTTGACGTATTGCGCGTTCACCTCTTCCGCATCACCGTAGAAAAGCGGCAGCATGAGATGGTTGGCGTTCACAAAGTCCCCGCCGGGCATGTTGTCCGGAATCACAGGCGCGTGGTGCCACCACTTGGCTTCCGCGTAGATCTTCATTTTGTGCTGCAGCGGATAGTCCCAGAACCCCACGTCAACACCCTCGGCCCTCAGCGCATTGACCAAAGCCGCACGCGAAAAACCCAGCGTCTTGAAGTCTACAAACAACATGTTGCCGCAGTAGTAAACGCGCTGCTGGTCGGAACGGCAGCGCGGCTCCGTGATTCCCGGCAGTTGGGTCAACCGGTCGTTGAGCGCACGGACGTTTTTCATGACCGTCGCATTGGTCGCGTCCAGTTCCTTCAGTTGCATGCGCACCAACGCCGCCGCCAAAGGATGCATCCGGTATTTTTGACCGTAGCCTGTGCCCGCGTAAGCGTGAACGGGGCTCTCCTTCGGAAACGTCCCCGGATCTTCATAATGACCGAAAGCTGCGGCGCGCTCGAAGTACTCGCGCGTCTTGTACATGCCCACGCCCCCTTCGATCGCCGGCAACGGCTTGCTCGCCTGCAGGCTGAAGGCAGCCATGTCGCCCCATGTGCCGATCTTCTTGCCTTGCATCGACGCACCGTGCGCGTGCGAGGCGTCTTCGAGCGTGACGAGACCCTTTTCCTTGGCCCATCCGAAAATCGCATCCATCTCGCACGGCAGTCCCCAAGAGTGCATGACCTCCACCGCCACCGTGCGCGGCGTGAGCTTCCGCTTCGCGTCTTCCAAATCGAAGCAGGCGGTCTTCGGATCGATGTCGACGAAGATCGGCACCAGGTTCGAGAAGCGCAACGCAAGACACGCCGAGAAGAACGTGTAGCTCGGCACCATCACTTCGCTCCCCGGCGGCACGTCGAGGGACAACGCGAAATACATGCTTGTCAGCGCACTCGACCCGTTCATGTGGGCCTTCACGAACGGTGCTCCCGTATACGCCGCCCACTCCTTCTCGAACTGCTTGTTTTCCGAGTAAGTAATGCCTTGCTCAATCATTTCGTGCAGGCGCTTTTTCTCCGCTTCACCGTACCGCGGCCAGCGCTTGAGTTCGGCGACGCGCTTCGACGATACGGTCACGCTTTTCGTACCGCCCGCACTGGCCAGCGCCTCCTGTGCGCTGGATGCGGCTTGGGCATGAGCCCCGGACGGAGCTTGTGACAGCGCCGCGCCGACTGCGGTCGCGCCCGCCGCCCGGATGAATCCACGCCGCCCCATTTCGCCTGCGGCTCCCGTCTGACGACTTGCTGCATTTGTCCTTTTCATCGCATCCTCCTTTTTGTTTCAGCGCCCGAGCGTTCCGCTCATCACCTGGCGAACCGCATCCATCAAAACCTTCTCGACTTGAGGGGCCGTACGGGACGCAGGGCCTGTCTCATAGCCGCCTTCGCCATACGCCCGCTCAGTGCCGATGTATCCCGGCCCGTAATCACCGTAAGCGGCCATGGCCACAAAACCGCCCGGACGCATCGACTGAGCGCCGAGCTGGTATTCGACGAACAGCTCGCCGGGCATGTGAACGACGCGGGCTTCGCCCAGCCAAAGACAGGAAATCGGGATCTTGGCCCCATCCGCCATGCGGCGTGAAAACGTCAGCATGCGCGCAGCCGCAATCCGCTCCCGCACAGATCGAGCCGCGTCCGACAGGCACGCGGCCAGCTCGGGCTCCCCGTCCCCGTCGCGCACCGGCAGAGTGACAGGAACGACCTTCCATGCGACATCCCGCGCGCGGAGCGGAACCTTCCGCTGGCTCTCCCAAGCGAGCCGCATGCCCTCCGCGAGTCTTCCAGCCAGAACGGGCCTGTTCTCTGGCGAGCCGTCGTTGTACTTGCCGGCCGCCACATTGCCGCCCGCCCCGCAGAAGTGAATGTGCGGAACACCCGGCAGAGCCTGCTCACGCAACGCGCGGGCCTCTCCGACAAACTCCCAGTTCACACCGCCCTTCCCATAAAAGCTGTGCGGATGAGAGGCGTAATAAGTGAGCACGGCGATGGGCTTGTCCTCGTGCCAGAGCGCGACCAGCCACACCAGCGGATCGATCACACCCTCGGGCGCGGCGATCAGTTTGGGATCACGGCAGGAGCCCCACCGCATCGCCACGACGCGCTTTCCGTCTGCATCAAGGATGCGCCGGTTCGACGCCACCCGCTCGACCCGCCCCGTCCCCAGCCCGATCTGTGTGATGGTCTGCGCAGTGGGAAGCGCCGCGCGAACGGCCTCGACGATGCGCCCGAGAGCCAGGCGGTCCGCCTCGGGATTCGACATGCGCCCGCCCAGCCCCCGCTCGGCCAGCAGACGCTCCGCTGCGAAGTCGCTTCCAGGCGCGTCGTGGGGATGGAGCGCGTGTACCGCCACGCGTTCCGGGAGCGTACCCGTCGCCTGAGCGATGTCTTTCCGAAATGCGTCATAGCTCTCATTTCCGATACCGACCCAGTCCAGCGCGCAAAGCACAATCGGCTGGCCCGCCCCCAGCAAAACCACGCCCCGCGCCGTCAGAGGCGTCACGATTTCTTGGGCCGGCATGACCAGCCCGTTGCACAGCGGTGAGCCAAGCGGAGACGTGATGTCCGCTTGAAAACACGCGACCCTGAGCAGCCCCTCATCCGGGGCGGCCGCCGCAGAAAGCGAAGATGCTATCGATAATCCGACAATCGCAGCTCGTAGAGTTCTGTGCATACGTCCTCCTTGCTTGGTCCCGTAAAAATCTCTGCGTTAAAAACTTTCAACGTTCAACTTTCCGCGGACGGGGACGCCCGCGCCTGGCTGCGCACACGCAAAACACGCGCTTGACTCGTGCGTCCTTGTCACTTGCCTATGACTTACATCAAAGTTATCCTCATTTACATTCCCGTGCGAAGCGCGGGCGGCGGGCTAACCGACTGCCAAACTCGGTGGTAGCGCTCACCAGCGGTAATAGCGATACGGATCGTCACCGGCTTCGGGTGTATCAAGGTAGTAGCTCTTCAGCCACTCCTGCTCCTCGACTTTTGTGAAGCGTTCCGCGAGCGGCGCGTTCAGCGCGGCACCCAGATTCGCCAGCAGCCGCGCGGCCATGGCGTTCGCGCGCCGCTTGCTGGTGCGCAGATACGGCTTGGCCTGCTCATCAATCAACCACGGCGGCACCTGCCAGAGCACCACGCGCCCCTTGCCGTGCCGGATCACACGCAACGCGCGGCTCGACGTGTCTTTCTCGCTCTCCGGCACCACCAGCGCATCGAACGTGATGCGCCCGTGCCACGCCCAATCGGCGTTGCAGAGTCCGTCCAACTCGGGCGGCCGCTGTTCAATCCGTGTGAATGCGGCGTTCGTCCGCACCGTCGTCACCGGTGCCGGGCACCACGCCTTCAGGGCGTCGTCCGCCAAGCCTAGGCACACGACGTTCAGGCCGCCTTCGATCGCCCTGAAGAGGTCCGGGGGCGGTGCGGATGCGCCGGGGCCGACCACAAGCAGACGGCGCCCCACGCCGGCCACCCCACCCCGGACTACGCCGAGTTGCTGTGCGAGCCGTTCGGCCTCGGTGCCCAGTACGACCGTCTCGCGGCAAGCCGTTGCCTGTGCGCGGTCCAGATACTCCAGCAGATTGACAACCAGCCGATCCGCTACCGGATCGTCCTCGGTTCGCCCGGTCACATCCAACTGACAGAAGATCGCGCGCCCGCGTCCCTGCACATGCTCCAGCAGCGCTGCGTATTGCAGATCGAACTCACCGTCCAGCAACGCACGCCAATCGCCTCGCGCCGGTTTTTCAATCAGTACTGACGCCACCGTGCCGCGGTTGCCGCAGCGCCAGACTCGCGTGTTGGTGAACCCGCACCACGTACCGTGCGGATCATGCGTCTCCGCGGTGGGCAATCCGGTCAGGTACGGCGTCACCAGCGTGCCGGAGCCGCTCCAATCGCGGAATGCGGCCTCGTCCAGTCCGCGCGTCACGGGATGTTCGGCACGCGGGAAGAGGCAACGCGCACCGCGTTCGGTAATGCGGAAACCGAGTCCGCGCTCCAACGTCTCTGCGCGCTGTTCAAAGACCAGTACCCGCAAACCCTCGTTCAGGCGCGTCATCCAAGGTACAGCCGAGCCGTCCAGCGCTTCGCGTCCAATCACGACCAGCGCGTTGGTCGCAGGCGCGTGCGTGCCGTCGAACGGCACGTAGCGTACGCCCAGCCGATCAAAGAGGCGCGCCGTCAGACCGTGCGGGTCCATCAGGTGAACCGGCGCGGTCAGGCGCGGCGGCTGTGTCGGTGCCACGGCATGCAACGCGATTTCATCGACCTGCGTCATGCCGTCCGCGAACTCGAAGATCGCGGTCAGTCGCAGACGCTCGCCGTCCCGGATACGTTTCGGGAAATCAAACGTCACCGGAATAACGGCTTGCCCCCCGACGGCGACCCGCGCATCTCCCTGCCGCTCCATCAGATTCTCGCCCTTGCGCCAGAGCCGCCAAGTCCAAGCCACGTTCTGCTCGCGGCGGCGGTCGTTGAGCATCACCAAGCTTTTACACACCTTCGCACCTGGTGTGAAGAGGTGATCCTTGGCGGTCAGGTCCTCTTCCGGTCCCGCGATGAACCCGCAATCCGGTTGGTTCCAGCGCAGAAAAGCCACGCCCACTTCGCTTGGCAGAAAGGCGTCGCGCGGTCCGAGATCCTGAATGTATTGCGAGCCGGACTGAATGCGGTCCGGCACGATGCCGGGGCATTTGAGCCCTTTGAGCGGCGTCTCTGCGGCGACCTCGGCAGTCGGTGCGATGCGCCGCCAAAAAGTGCCCTGATCCCACGGCAACATGGCCGACACGCCCCGGACGCGGTGGCTGCGCCAGTTGTCGTTGGCGAACAGCGTCTGCACGGCATGGTAATTCTGCGGAAGTGACCGTAGCGGCTGATTGAGGGTACTCCAGCGGAACGGCTTGCCCGTAGCCCACAGCCGTTCTTCGTGATCCAACGCATGAATCGCGGCATCGTTATCAAGATAGGCGTCGTCCCCCCAAAATTGCGCTGCGAACTCAGCGGTCCACAGACTCTGAAAGGCCTCGCAGCGCCAGATGAATTGCGGTCCGCGATAACTCGACCAACTCGAAATGTGCGGCAGTCCCCACTCCACGAAAAAGAGCGGCTTGACCCCGTGCGCGGACCAATGCTCGGTCCAGTCGCTGCGTTCCTGCACCGGTGCCCAATTCAGATAGCAGTTCACGGTGTGCATGTCACCGAGGTTGCCGGATTGGTGGTGGTAAACCGGACGTGTGGTGTCCAGTGACTTGACGATGGTCTCGGTGATGCGGGCCTGTTTGCGGTTGCGCGCCCACCAAACGTTTCTGGACGTCTCATCCTCCGGAATCTCGTAGAGACCATCGATCTTCTGCGGGTTCTGGTCACCGTAATAGCCGGTGCAGTTGTGATTCATCGCGTAGAAGATGACCGACGGATGGTTGCGCGCGCGCCGGATCAACCAAGCGGTCTGCGCACGGTAGCGCTCAGCCATATCGGGCTTGTCCAGCCGGTAACCGAAATCTTTGAGGTGCGGCAGCGAGAAGGCCAGCAGCATACCGGTCTCATCGCACGCCTCGAGCAGGCCGTCCAGATAGCTAACCGCCCCCGGCCTGAAATCGTAGTTGCCGGCGATGATAGCGTTGAAGCCGTACTCGAACATCCGGCGGCACATCTCAAGCGCTGCCGAACGGCTGGCTTTGTCGGCCGCACTGACGGAGGTCGTGTTATGCAACGCGCGCAGGTGGATCGGCGTGCCATTGAGCAAGAAGTCACGGCCCTCAATGCGGATCTCGCGGAAACCGAAATACGTCGGCGTCAGGACATCCACCACCGCACCGGCCTTGTCCAACAGGGAAAGCGTCGCCGTGTAGCGGTGTTGCGGCGCGTCGGTATCCCAGAGTTTGGCGTCGGGCCACGCCGCGCTGAAGCGCAGCACACCGGCTGCGTCGGGTGCGAGTGCGTCTGACTCAAAACGCTGCACGACCGCCGCGCCGCCGCGCTCGCTGACCTCGGCTCGCAGTCGCCACGGTCCTGCGTCCAGACCGGCGGTTTCGGTCGCGAAGGTCACACGCCGCTCACGCACCGAGGTGATGACATGCACATCTTCAA
>ERZ795030.2616-NODE-2616-length-20944-cov-7.930346_pt1 | contig 20944 bp, 19 predicted proteins | sample MGYA00375122_ERZ795030 | MGnify/ENA primary metagenome ERZ795030 (study PRJEB30165, sample SAMN05720146) | activated sludge metagenome | isolation source: anaerobic digester from wastewater treatment plant | place: Japan | collected 2015-04-20 ... | reverse complement strand
GGGGCCGCTTCGAACGTTCACCGAGACGTTGCAGTTGACGATGGTGCCGCTCTGCTGTCCGTCCGCACGCGCGAAACTTACCGGGAAGCAGGTCAGGAGCAGCATCGCGGCGAGCAGCATGGAAAGCGTCGTTCTGATCTTGCGCATGGTTTCTCCTTTGAGCCGAAAACGGCTTTTCGCCGCGCCGGTTGCATATCTATGACTTTCAGTATATAGAAATCATTTATGCGTTATCAAATGTAACATCTGGCACAAAATCAAGGAAACGTCAGAAAAACAGGCTCCCGCCCGAAAGCGGAAGCCCGTTTGATCCGATCGATTGTCAATCTTCAATTGTCTATTGCCGCGTCAGCCCTGCGCCGCCTCCTCCTCGAACATGGCGCAGCCGGGGCTGGGCTGGAACTGCCGAAGCCAGGCGATCATGTTCTTCGTGCGCCGGAAAAGCTCGAGCGCGTTCTGCTCGCCCACGAAGCGGTTCATGATGTTCTTGTAGGAGAAGGGATAGTCGCTCATGTAATAGAACATCGCGTCGATGAGAAAATCCTCGCATTCGTCGCGGCGCGCGTCGACGTCCCGCCGCTCTCCGAGGAAGGGGAACTCCTCGTTCGCGAGCAGCTTGCTGAACAGAAAGTTGATGTTGTGGGTCTTTGGCGCTTCGCTGTTGTGGTAGAAGACATACATGCCCTTGAGCTGGCGCTCCACGGCCTGCTGGCACAGGTATGCCACATAAACCCAGCGCCCGCCTGCGGCGAGCACGTTGACGGTCTCGAGGTCGTAGTCCGAAAGCATCAGCCAATAGCGGTATTTCTCCAGTTTTTTCATGCGAAATTCCTTCCTGTTTTGTCGTAAGTGACGGCGCCCGTTTACTCGCGTCCGCCTTGGGCGCTTTCCGAAGGGAACAGCGGCAGCTCCACGCCGTAAAGGTCGATCTCCTCGACGATGCCGCAGGGGCTGGCGAGCTCCTCGGAGCTGAACGCCTGCACCTGCACGTCGTACTCGCTCGAGGCGCAGATGCGCGCGAGGCTGCGGTATTCCTCGAGCAGCACGGGGTCCTTTTCCCCCCGGAAGAACACGGCCAGATCCACGTCGCTCCCCTCGGTGTTGGTGCCCTTGGCGTAGGAGCCGTAGAGCACCATATGCTCCGCGCCGGGCAGACGCGAAATGGGGCGCGCCAGCCGCGTAAGGAGCCCGAGTACGGCGGGGTCCAGGCTTTCCCAGTCACTGCGCATGCGTTCGATCCATGATCCTTTTCGTCCTTTGCGGGGTGAAAATGCAGCCCCGGCACCTTTAAGGCGAGTTCTTCCGATTTTTGGGCATAAAAAATAGCCGGTAAACCCAGCTGCCTTCAATCGCCCAGCCAAAACAGGCTGGTCAAGACCCGGCAACTGGCTGCCATAGGCTCGCGCCCTTAGGCCCTTTAGCTTTGCGTCGCCCGTTTTCGCGGGCTTTGCCACATCGTGGGATAGATTTCTATCCAGTCACATGTTACCATCGTTATGGAAAAATGTCAATCGATTTGTAACCAGAGGGCATATTTTATTTTGTTTCACGCAACGCGCCGCGCGGCGGCTGTGAAATTACGGAAGGGGAGAGAATTTAGCAGGAACGGCATGGAACGGGCCGATATGGCCTTCCGGCAGGGAACGCCTTCGGACACCAGGCTGCGGCGGCCGGATTCGGCCCCTGCAAAATCCCCGCCCGCGGCGGCGCTCTTGATTGTCAATTTTCAATTGTCAATGATCCTTCGCCCTCACTCCTCCTCCGCGACGGGCGCGAGGCGGTAGCTCAATATGAACGCGGGATTGCTGTATTTTTTATAGAAGGACTTCTTCACGCGCTCGAGCGGGACGCGCCCGGTCTCGAAGCTGACCGCGGGCAGAAGCACGGCGTACTGCGTGGGGCTGTAGCGCGCGACGGTGTCGCCGCGGCGCAGGTTCTCCTTGAGGGAGGCGAGCAGCAGCTTCATGAGCTTGTCGAGCAGCAGCGGTTCGACCGGCGTTTCGTCCACGGCGCTGACGGTCAAAAGCGCGATGAACATCGTCGTCCCCAGGCGCGCGAGGTTTCGCATGTTGAGATGATAAATGTCGCGCAGGATTACGTAATCGCACACGAAAGCGCCCTCCTCGCCCGGGATTATGGCGAGCAGGTCCCCGCGGATGGATTCTATGCTCTGCTTCGAGTCGTTGTCCACGCTGATGAGCTTTTTATAGAATTCGAGCATGCCCTCGGAGGGCTTCGCCCCGGGCTGGCCGAGCTGGAGCTCCGTGGCGTGGTTGTACTGTGCGAGCGCTTCGTTGTTGTGGCCGATCTTGAGCAGCGCGTTCATCAATTCGAGGTTGAGCGCGGAGTCGAACGCGTCCACGTCGAGCGCCATGCGGCACATCTGGGCGATTTCATCCCACAGCTCGAGCGGCTTTAAGAGCTCCACATAGTGCTGCACCGCGCGAAGGTACAGGTTGTGCAGCGCGACGCTGCGCGCGGCGACCCAGGCCTCCGTCTCCGCGCCGGGCAAAAGCTCGCCCGCGTACAGGCTCATGATACTGCCCATCGTCTCGCGGGTCCCGGCGGCGAACGCCGGCGTTTCGAGCATCTCGCCGCACAGGTCCTCGAAGACGTACATGTCGATTTCACAGTCGAGCGCGGAGTTCCAGCGGTAGCCGCCGCGATCCGTCACGATGCACTCCGCGAGCAGCGGCGTGTAACCCGCGAGCGTCGAGCGTAGGCGGCTCACGAGGGTCTTGAGCGCGCTCTCGGGGTTCGCGCTGTTCTCTCCCGGCCAGAGGACGTCGAAAAGATCCTTCATGAGTATGGTCTTATCCCGGTTGAGCAGCAGGTATTCGAGCAGCATGATGCGTTTTTTCGAGCTGCCGAGGTTCTTGATGACCTCGTTGCCGTCCGCGATGATCTCGAACCTGCCGAGCATGAACACCCTGATCGCTTTCATAATTCCCTCCGCCGCGCCGCACCGTAAAGTTATATTTCCCAAGATGGTTACATTGCCACAATGTAACTATAATGGAATCCTCGCGCGTTTGCAAGCCCCGCGCGCTATTATTTGCCTGAAAAAACGCTCCTATGAACGCCGAAAGCATGATTCGGGCCAAAATCGTTCCGATTCCTGCAAACACGGCGCATCCGCGGCGTTTTTTCGGCGCGCGCGGTGTGGTATAATAGCCGTATGAAAAAGCTCGTCCACATACTGATACTCGCGCTGGCGGCGCTGCGCCTGTGCGCCTGCGCTCCGCGCGGGCCGGAGCCTACCGTCGTCGACGTCTCGCCCGCGCCGGAATTGAGTGCCGCGGCCCCGTCCGCTTCGCCGGGCCCCGGGAAAAGCGCCGTTCCCGGCGGGGAATACTGGGTGCTCTTTCTCAACGTGGGCAGGGCGGACGCCGCGCTCGTCTGCGCGAACGGGCAATACTGGCTCGTTGACACCGGCGAGAAGGACGGCGCGGGGGCGCTGCTCGAAACGCTCGCGGCGCTTGGCGTGACGCGGCTCGAGGGGATCTTCCTCACGCACACGCACTCGGACCACGCGGGCGGGGCGAAGCCGATCGCCGCGGCCATGCCCGTTTCGATGTTCTACCGCGCCGAGATCACGACCCTGACCAAGAAAGGCAAGGACAAGCTCTCCGACATCGCCGCCGACGCGGGCGTGCCCGAAACCAAGCTCCGCGCGGGCGACACGCTCGACCTCAACGGGGCGGACGTCACGGTGCTCGGCCCCGTCGTCTACAACAACGACGACGACAACGACAATTCGCTCGTGTTCCGGCTCGAGGCCAACGGGCACACGGTGCTGTTCACGGGGGATATGCAATTTACGGAGGAAAACACGCTCATGGACATCGATCTTTCCTGCAACGTGCTCAAGGTCGGCAACCACGGCAACCCGGACGCGACGGGCGACGCTTTCGCCGCGGCGGCGGACCCGGACATCGCCGTCATCAGCACAAACACGCGCGAGGATGCGGATTCCGCCAACCCGCGCGTCAAGGCGGCGCTTTCCGGCGCCACGATCTATGTAACCGAAATCTTTACCGTAGGCGTCAAAATCGATCTCTCGGGGGACGGGATAGAGGTGAGCGACCCCGGCTTCGACCCCGTCAGGGAGGCGCGGGGCCTGTATTCCTCGTTCACGGGCCGGCTCGTCAACCGCGCGCACGCGCTCGGCGCGGACTATGCGCCGGACGGCCTCGCGCGCATCGCGGATTACGATATCCCGGCGCTCACGCTTAAAAACGACGATATGCTCGGCTACGCCCAGGCCGTGGAGGCGCTGCGGGATATGATGGCCGCGGCGCGGGAGACGGGCGTTTCGGGCTTCTATCTCGTGAGCGTCTATCGCACCTACTCCGAACAGCAGACGCTCTGGGACAGGAAGGTCGCCGCGAACGCGAGCTACGGCAGCGATCCGTCGGTCGCCATCGTCACGGCTTACCCCGGCGCGAGCGAGCACCAGACCGGGCTTGCCTTCGACATCAGCGCCGCGGACGCCAGGGCGCTTTCCGCGAGCTTTGCAAGCACGCCGCAGGGCATGTGGCTCTACGCGAACGCGTGGCGTTTCGGTTTCATACTGCGCTATCCCGAGGATGCGCTCTCGCAGAGCGAAACGGGCATCGTGTTCGAGCCGTGGCATTTCCGCTATGTGGGAAAGCCGCTCGCGGCCTATCTGTTCCGCACCGGCGCAACTCTCGAAAGATTCTATGCCGAATTTTTGCCGAAGGCCGCGGGCTGATTCGAAAAAACCTCCGAAATCCCTAAATAATATCTTTTTATTAAAGTTTATTATTTACTTGAATTGCGCGCGCTCTGGGCATATAATTGAATATAAGCGCGATTTGCCCGTCGCTGCGGACAAGGAGGAGTTGGAATGAAAAGACCGTTCGGTTTGATGATGGCCTGCGCCGTCTGCGCCCTGCTTTTGGCGGGCTGCGCGCGGGAGGCGCCGTATTTCTCTCTCGACCCGGCTTATGCCGACGCGTGGGTCGCCGACAGCTTCGTTTGCGTGCGCAACGGGGAGGTGGAGAGTTTTCGCGTCTGCGCGGAGTACGAGGGGCGGCTCGTCGCGCTCAAGTATTCGCAGGATACGGCGAGCGTAGAGTACGACGTCGATTGTACTCCGTGCAAGGTGAACTGCGGCGAATTCGAAGCTTTCGCGAAAAAGGCGATCGAGCAGTTCGGGCAAAGCTATAAGAACGAGCCTTATATGCTCGGCGTTTTCGGCCCGATGTGGGATGCGATAGACCCGGCCCAGAACCTGAATCAGGATTTCTACGTCTATGATCTCAACGCTGGGGAGTTCGTGTTCGCGAGCGATTGGACGAAGGGCTACGAGGGATATTCGGGCTACGCCTACCTCCGGGGTTCCGACAACGCGCCCGGAAGCTCGACGACGTTCTTCCTTTGCCGCTGATTTGCATTTTCAATGAATATTTAAAAATAATATATTCTTTTTGCCCAAAGGGGTTGACATCCATCCCCGAAAGGTTTATATTATGCACTAAATTGTGTGACTTGGCTGTGATATGCGGGTCGGAAGGGAGCCGGTAAAACATGGAACGCATCGCCGAAAAACTGCGCGCCGACGGCTTTGTTTCCGCCTGCGCTCTCGCGTCCCTCACGGTGGCCGCGCTCGTCGGCGCGCTCTCTCTTGCGGTGCTTGTAGGCATCATTATTAGCGTTGTCGTTATTATTATTCGCGACAGGCTGGGGACCGCGGGAGCATAGCATTGATTCGGTGCTCAAAGGCGGTTCCCGAAGAGGGAGCCGCTTTTAATTTAAGCTTTATGGAGGAACCTATGAAAAAAGCAATCGCATTGGTACTGGTCGCCTGCATGGCGGCATCCATGTTCGCGGGCTGCGGCATGGTCTCGTCGCTGCTTCCGGGCGGCGCCGGCGACAAGGCGACCGACAACCCCGCCGCCGGGGCGACGGCAACGCCCGCGGGCACGGAAACGTCCGCTGGTACGCAAACGGATAACCCCGCCTCTACAGGCACCATCAAGGTGGGCATACTCGGCCCCCACACGGGCGAGTACGCGGTCTACGGCCTCGCGGTCAAGAACGGCGCGACGCTCTACATCGACAAGGTCAACGCCGAGGGCGGCATAAACGGCAAGCAGATCGAGATCGTCGCCTACGACAACAAGGGCGACTCCGCCGAGGCTGTGACCGCCTTCACCAAAATGGTGGACGAGGGCATCACCGCGCTCATCGGCGACGTGCTCACCGGCAACACCATCGCGGTCGTCGGCGAAGCGTATCCCATCGGCCTGCCCATGATCACGGCCTCGGCCACGGCGGCCGCGGTCACCTACAACGCGGACACGGGCACCGTTTACAGCAACGTGTTCCGCACCTGCTTCATAGACCCGTTCCAGGGCGAGAAGATGGCGCAGTACGCGGCCGATGTGCTCGGCGCGAAATCCGCCGCCGTCATATGCGAAACGGGCAACGATTATTCCGAGGGCCTGGCGGACGCCTTCCGCGAGAAGTGCGCCGCGCTCGGCGTGAACGTCGTGGCCAGCGAGGGCTACTCCAAGGGCGACGTGGACTTCAAGAGCCAGCTCACCAACATCGCGGCCGCCGCGCCCGACGTGGTGTTCTGCCCCAACTATTATGAGGACGACGGCCTCATCGTGACCCAGGCGCGCGAAATCGGCCTCGCGGTGCCGTTCCTCGGCGGCGACGGCTGGGCGGGCGTCAAGGATTACGCCTCGGCCGAGGACCTCGAGGGCTGCCTGTACTGCTCCGCCTACGCGCCCGGCTCGAGCGACGCCGTCAAGGCGTTCGAGGCGGACTACACGGCCAAGTACGGCGCGGACTCGCTCAACATGTTCGCCGCCACGAGCTACGACGCCGCCATGGTGCTGGTCGCCGCGCTCAAAAAGGCGGAGGAAACCGGCGAACAGCCCGGCAGCGAAGCCTACATGCAGGCCGTCATCGCCGGCATCGCCAGCGAAGGCCCCAGCGTCGCGGGCGTCACGTCCGCCGCGGGCTACACCTTCGACGCGTACAACAACCCCATGAAGGACGCCGTCATCATGACCGTCACAGGCGGCGAGGAAGTCTTCAAGCAGATGTATTAAGCCTCAAAAGGAGCCGGAATCAAGTCAGGGGGCTCCGGCCCCCTGGCAATCCCCGGTTCGCGGAGCGCCGCGCCCGGACGGGAATCCTCCCGCCCGGGTATCGCAATGAAAAATCGCGGGGATCGTAAAAGGGGCTTCCCCGGTCCCCGCGTATCGTTTCCGAAAGGAAAAAGAAAAATGTCCCTGTTAGAAACCATTTTCCGGCAGATACTCAACGGGCTGCAGTCCGGGTCGATCTACGCGCTCGTGGCGCTCGGTTACAGCATGGTGTACGGCATCATCACGCTGCTCAACTTCGCCCACGGGGATATCATCATGGTCGGCGCGTACCTCGCGTGGCTCGCGATGGCGCGCCTTGCGCTCAACCCGATCTTCGCGGTGCTCGTCGCCGTGCTCGGCTGCACGATACTCGGCATGGCCATAGAGAAGGTCGCCTACAAGCCGCTTCGCGGCTCCCCGCGCATCTCGCTTTTGATCACGGCCATCGGCGTTTCGTATTTTCTCGAGAACGCCGCGCAGATGATCTTCGGCGCGAGCTCGCAGTCCATACCCGCCATCATCAAGCTGCGCGCCATCACGCTCGGCGGCGTGCAGATCCCCGGTACCGCGCTCGTCACGCTTTTGACCGCGGGCGCTTCCATGGCGGTGCTGACGATACTCGTGAACCACACGCGCATGGGGCGCGCGATGCGCGCCGTCAGCGAGGACACGGGCGCGGCGCAGCTCATGGGCGTCAACATTTCGACCACGATCTCCTTCACCTTCGCGCTCGGCTCGGCGCTCGCGGGCATAGGCAGCGTTTTGTATAGCTGCGCCTACCCGCAGGCGAACCCGACCATGGGCGCGATGCTCGGCCTCAAGGCATTCGTCGCGGCGGTGCTCGGGGGCATAGGCTCTCTGCCGGGCGCCATGGTCGGCGGCTTCGCCATAGGCCTCGCGGAGGCGTTCGTGTCCGCCGTGGGGCTTTCCGCGTGGAAGGACGGCGTCGTGTTCGCGATTCTGATCGTCGTGCTGCTCGTAAGGCCCACGGGCCTTCTGGGCAAACCCATGCACGAGAAGGTGTGAGGCGCTATGAAAACGAAACGCAACCGGATTCCGACCCTCCTCGGCTACGCGATCAACCTCGCGCTTTTCGCCGCGTTCCTCATACTCGGGGACGGGCTCATACAAAGCGGCGCGATCTCGAAATATTACTCCAAGGTCGTCATGCTCATCGGCATCAACGTGATACTCGCGGTGTCGCTCAACGTCGCCACGGGGTATCTGGGCCAGCTTCCGCTCGGCCACGCGGGCTTCATGGCCGTGGGCGCGTACGCGAGCGCCATCTTCATGACGAGGACGGCTTTGCCCGCTTCCCCCGCGTTCCCGATCGGCATACTCATCGGCGGCGCGGTCGCGGCGGCCTTCGGCATCATCATAGGCATCCCCGCGCTCAGGCTTCGCGGCGACTACCTCGCCATCATCACGCTCGGCTTCGGCGAGATCATACGCGTGGTCTTATTGAACATCGACGACGTGCTGGGCTTCACGCTCACCAACGGCGCTGCGGGCCTGCAGAATATCCCCAAGGCCACGACCTTCCTCAACACGTTCGTCTGCGTGGGGCTCACGTGCTTTCTGATCCACACCATGATGAAGTCCCGCCACGGCAGGGCGATACTCGCGCTTCGGGACAACGAGATCGCCGCGGACAGCTGCGGCATCAACGCGACGTATTACAAAACCCTCGGCTTCACGGCCTCCGCATTCTTCGCGGGCGTCGCGGGCGCGCTCTACGCGGGCTACATAGGCATACTGAACCCCGGCGGCTTCGGCTTCATGAAATCCATAGAGATACTCGTGATGGTCGTGCTCGGCGGCATGGGCTCCATGGTGGGCTCCGTGCTCTCGGCCACCGTGCTCACCGCCGTGCCGGAGCTGCTGCGCGCGTTCGCGGGATACCGCATGATCGTGTACGCGCTGCTGCTGATCGTCGTGATGATATTCAAGCCCTCCGGGCTCATGGGAACATACGACTTTTCGCTCAGCCGCCTGCTCGGGAAGCTTTTTTACGGCTCTTCACGCAAGAAACAGGGGAAGGCGGGTGACGCGCGATGAACAGGCTCGTGCCGCTTCCAAGCCGCAGCCTGATCCCCGAGCGGGATCTCGACAAGCTGCCGATACTCGAGACGAGGCACCTGGGCATAGACTTCGGCGGGCTCAACGCGGTGGACGACTTCACCATCGCCGTGGGCAGGACGGAGATCTGCGGCCTCATAGGCCCCAACGGAGCGGGCAAGACTACGATATTCAACCTTTTGACCAACGTCTACCGCCCCACGCGCGGCACCATACTCGTGGACGGCTACGACACGCTGGGCATGAGCACCCATCAGGTCAACAAGCTCGGCGTGGCGCGCACGTTCCAGAACATACGCCTGTTTCGCGACATGACGGTCGAGGAAAACGTGCTCGTCGGCCTGCACAACTCCATGAAATACGGCGTCGCAGAGAGCCTGTTCCGCTTCCCCTCGTACTGGAAGCAGGAAAAGCGGGCGCGCGAAAAGGCGCTGGAGCTGCTCTCGCTGTTCGACATGCAGGACATGGCCTCCTTCCAGGCGGGCAGCCTCCCTTACGGCGCGCAGAGAAGGCTCGAGATGGTGCGCGCGCTCGCGACCGAGCCCGGCATACTTTTGCTCGACGAGCCGGCCGCGGGCATGAACCCCTCGGAAACCGCGGAACTCATGCAGAACATCAAAAAGGTGCGCGACACCTTCAACATCGCAGTCATGCTCATCGAGCACGACATGAGTCTCGTCATGGGCATCTGCGAGGGCATCGCGGTGCTCAACTACGGCAAGATCATCGCCAAGGGCACGCCGGACGAGATCAAATCCAACCAGGCCGTCATAGAGGCGTATCTGGGCAGACAGGAGGAAGGCACATGAGCGCGCTTTTGCAGGTCGACAGCATCGAGGTGTTTTACGGCCGCATCCGCGCGGTCAAGGGCGTATCCTTCGAGGTGCGCGAGGGGGAGATCGTTTCCCTCATCGGCGCGAACGGCGCGGGCAAATCCACGATACTCAAGACCGTATCCGGCCTGATCCGCCCGAAAACGGGCAAAATCGAGTTCCTCGGCCAGGACATCACCAAAGCCGAACCGCACGCCATCGTGCGCCGCGGCATCGCGCACGTGCCCGAGGGAAGGCGGGTGTTCGCGCGCATGAGCGTGATGGAGAACATCGAGATGGGCGCCTACGTCCACGGCAAAGCCGCCGAGGAGGAGCTCGAGAACGCCTTCGCGCGCTTCCCGCGCCTCAGGGAGAGGCGGCGTCAGCTCGCGGGCACGCTCTCGGGCGGCGAGCAGCAGATGCTCGCCATGGCGCGCGCGCTGATGAGTAAACCCGCGCTCATGATGATGGACGAACCCTCGATGGGCCTCTCGCCCATACTCGTGGAGCAGATTTTCGATATCATATCCGAGCTTCGCGCCGCGGGCACGACGATCCTTCTCGTCGAGCAGAACGCCAACAAGGCGCTTCGCATCACCGACCGCACCTACGTGCTTGAAACCGGCCGCGTGACGCTTTCCGGCGAGAGCCGCACGCTTCTCGAGAGCGACGAGGTCAAGCGGGCGTACTTGGGCGGGAAAGGGTAGGGGCGATTGACAATTAATTGACAATGGACAATTGATAATCAAATGAATTTCAAACGGCCTTCGCTTTAACAGGCGGAGGCCGGGTTTGTTTGGAATCGTCGGTGACGGTTCTCGGCGGTTTCCGGCAGGTCATCTTCCGTAAAGCGGCAGCGCCTGCCTTTGACTTTCATCACCCTCCGGCACCCGAAAACCGTCCCCGGCGAGGAACAGAGGTTTGTTCTCTCAACGGGGGACGGTTTTGCGCGCGTGAGGGTGAGCAGAGCAAAGGACGAAGGTGCCGCTTCGCCGGAACAGGGATGCCGGAAAAAACGCAAAACCGTCCCCGGCGCATAAAACGCCACCGCGGGCGGGGAACTCTTTTTTCTTCGGACAGCGGTGACGGTTCTCGGCGGTTTCCGGCAGGTCATCTTCCGTAAAGCGGCAGCGCCTGCCTTTGACTTTCATCACCCTCCGGCACCGAAAACCGTCCCCGCGCTCCTAAAAATCCCGCCCGCGGCGGCGTTTTTGATTGTCAATTGTCAATTGTCAATTGTCATTTGCCCCCGCTCCCGCTTCCCAGCGCTCTCAAAACCTCCGCGTAAACCAGCCCTGCGCGCATGAGGCTCTCGAGGGAGATCCGCTCGTCCTCCATATGCGCGCTCGAGAGCTCGCCGGGAAAGACCGGACCGAAGCACACGCAGTTTCGCATCGCCGCGGCGTACGAGGCGCCCTCCGCAACCTCGAAGCCGCCCGGATAACCGAAGGAACGGTAGACCGCGAGCATCTGCTGGAGGAAGGGCTGGCGCGGGTTGACCATCATGGGCGGCGTATACTCCGAAACGGAAAACGTATAGCCGTATTCGTCCGCGCGGCGCGCGAAGGCGTCTTCGAGCCGCGCCCTGCCGGTGCCGTAACGCAGGCGGATGTTGACGTTGAGCATGATCCCCTCGTCCGTTTTTCGCAGCACCGTGGGGCACGCGACCGTGCGGCCGACGAAAATCCCTTCGTATGTGTCGCCCCCGTCGCCGAGGCCGAGGGGCGAGGCGAATTCATCCGGGAACATGTCCGCAATGAATCTGCCAAAGCAAAAGCCTTCGTCCGCCGCGGCGCGCGCGAGCTTCAGGAGCGCGTTGTCGCCCTCCCGCGGCACGCTCGAGTGGGCGGCGACGCCGGCGAAAACCCGTTCTTCCCTTCCTCTGCGCTTGAATGCCGCTTTGCTCGGCACGCTGTTGGGGCTTTGGCCGGAATGCGCCCGCTCGATTTCATCGAGCAGGCCCGTCTCGGGGAAAATGAGCCGCATGTCGCAGTAGCCCTTCTCGATGTTGAAGATCGGGAAGTCCCCGTCCGGCGAAAAGCCGAAATCCGGCATGCCGAATTCGGCGGCGTAGTGCGCCATATCCGTCCACGATCTCTCCTCCGAGGTGCCCACGATCAGCCGGAGCTTTCGCCCGAGCGGGACGCCCAGCTCCATAAACGTCCGCAGTACGTACAGGCAGACGATCGCGGGCCCCTTGTCGTCGGCGACGCCGCGCCCGTGCAGGAAGCCGTCGCCGGTAAGGTGGAGCGCAAACGGGTCGAAGGGCCAGCGCGCAGGGTCACCGGCGTCCACGACGTCCACATGCACGAGCACGCCCACGGTTTCCTCGCCTTCGCCGATCTCGGCGTAGCCCGCGTCCATCTTCGAGGTATAGCCCGATTTCATGCCCCAGGCCTCCGCCTTCTCTATGACGAAGCGCAGCGCAGCGCGCGTCGCCCCGATGTCGTCCGTGCGGCTTTTGACGGAGACGAGCGCTGAGAGGTCGCAAAGCATGTCCTCGCGGTGCGCGTCGAGCCTTTCCTTGAGCGCTTCCCTTGACGCGGCGGTCATCTACGCCCCCTTTACGAAATGGCAGGCCACGCTGTGGCCGGGTTCGGCCTCGACGAGCTCCGGGCATTCGGCGCGGCAGATTTCCTGCGCCGTCGGGCAGCGCGAGGCGAATTTGCAGCCCGGGATGAAGCTCGCCGCCGAGGGGATGTCGCCCGCAAGCAGGTTGCGCTTTCCCGCGCGCTCCACGCCCGGCACGGGCATGATGCCGACGAGCGCCCTCGTGTAGGGATGCAGCCCGCGGCGTATGATGACGTCGGCGTTGCCTGTTTCCATGATCCTGCCGAGGTACATGATGGCGATGCGGTCGGAGATCAGCCACGCGAGCGAGAGGTCGTGCGTGATGAAGAGGTACGCAATGCCGCGCTCGTCCCTTTGCTTGAGCATGAGCTTGACGATGCCCGTGCGAATCGACGCGTCGAGCATGGACACGGGCTCGTCCGCGACGACGAAGGCGGGATCGAGTATCAGGGAGCTCGCGAGCGCGGCGCGCTGCCTCTGCCCGCCCGAAAGCTCGTAGGGGTAGCGGTAGAGGAAATCCTCCGGCGGCTGCAACCCCGCGGCCGCGAGGGCCTGCTTCACGCGCTCCTCGCGCTGCGCCGCGGTGTCGACCAGGCCGTTCACGTCGAGCGGCTCGGCCACGATGTCCACGACATACTCCCGCGGGTTCAGGCTCTGGTAGGGGTCCTGGTAGATCATCTGCGCTTTTTTGCGGAATTCGTGCAGCTCGCTGTTCTTGCGGCTCACGGGCTCGCCCTCAAAGCGCACCTCGCCCGCGGTCGCGCCGACGAGGCGCAGTATCGCCTTGCCCGTCGTAGTCTTGCCCGAACCGGACTCGCCCACGAGCGAGAGGATCTCCCCACGGCCGATGTCGAAACTGACGCCGTCCACGGCGCGCACGGTTTTCTGCGGGCTGAACAGGCCGCCGCGCACCTCGAAGTGGACCTTGAGGTCTTTGACCGATACCAAAGGCGCGCTCATGATTTCACCTCCGCAAGATGGCAGGCGACGCTGTGCGTCGCCGAGAGCCGCCGCGTTTGAGGCTCGATTTCACGGCAAGCGGCGCGGGCCTCGAGGCAGCGCGGGTGGAAGCGGCAGCCGCGCGGCGGGTCGATCAGATTGGGCGGGAAGCCGTCTATGCCCTCGGGCACGACCTTCTCCCCGCCGATGCGCGGGAAGCACGATATGAGCCGCCGCGTATAGGGGTGCGCCGCGCGGTCGAAGACATCGCGCACCGTGCCCGTTTCGACGATCTTGCCCGCGTACATGACGGCGATCCTGTCGCACGTTTCGCCCAGGATGGAAAGGTCGTGCGTGATGAGTATGAGGCCCATGCGCCGCTCGCGGCGAAGGCGCTCGAGAAGGTCGAGTATCTGCGCCTGTATCATGACGTCGAGCGCGGTCGTGGGCTCGTCGCCTATGACGAGCTTCGCGCCGCAGGCGAGCGCCATGGCGATCATCGCCCTCTGCTTCATGCCGCCCGAGAACTCGTGCGGGTAGCGCGAGAGCCGGTCGCGCGGGATTTCGACGAGCTCGAGCAGGTCGCCCGCGCGGTTCATGGCGGCTTTCCTGTCCGCGCCCTCGTGCAGCTCTATGGCCTCTGCGATCTGGAAGCCCACGCGCTTGACCGGGTTCATGGCGTTCATCGCGCCCTGGAAGATGATCGAAACGTCCTTCCAGCGATGCGCGCGTATCTCGTCGTCGGAAAGCCTGGCGTAGTCTATGCCCTCGACGAAGATCTCCCCGCCCGCGATGTAGCCCTCCCTGGGAAGCATGCGGCAGATGGAGAGCGCGCTCGTGGTCTTGCCGCAGCCGGATTCGCCCACGATCCCGAGCGCCTCGCCGTAGTCGAGGCCGAAGTCCACGCCGTCCACGGCGCGCAGCGCGCCTTTGCCCATGCGAAAATACGCCCTGAGGCCCTTTACATCGAGGAGCTTTGTTTGCGCTTCCACGCCGCTCACCTCTCCTTCAGCCTAGGGTTTAGAATCTCGTCGAACGCGTAGCTCATCAGCGTCAGCCCCAGCACCACGAGCACCACGCATACGCCCGCGGGCAGGAAATACCACCACGCGCCCTTGGCGACGGCGCTCGTGGCGTTCGCGTAGTAGAGTATCATGCCCCAGCTCGGCCGGCTCGTATCGCCAAGGCCCAGAAAGCTCAGCGTCGTTTCCGTGCTGATGGCCGCGGCGGCGCTGAGCACCGTGTTGGCGAACACGACGGGAAACACGTTGGGCAGAATGTGCTTTATCATGATGTGGCCGCTTTTCGCGCCGATGGAGACCGTGCGCTCGACGTAAGCCATCTCCTTGACGGAGAGCGTTTGCGCCCGCACGAGCCGCGCGCTGCCCGCCCACCCCGTGAGGCCGATGACGAGTATGATGTTGACGAGGCTCGAGCCGAGTATGGCCGCGAGCACCATGCAAAGCGGCAGCCACGGGATGCAGAGCATGAAGTCGGTCAGGCGCATGAGCAGCACGTCGATCCACTTGCCGAAGTAACCGGAAACCACGCCCACGACCGTGCCTATGACCATCGAGATGGCCGTCGCCACCGCGCCCACGAGCATGGACACCCCCGCGCCCGCGACGAGGAAGCCGAACAGGTCGCGCCCGAGGTGATCCGTGCCGAGCCAGTGCGCGGCGCTCGGGGGAAGCCAGCGCTCCGCGCCCGTCTGGCCCGTGACGCCGAGGTCGAATCGGACCACGCTCTGCCCGATGAGCGCGACGAGCGCGAATACGAGCACAATGACAGAGCCGGCGAACGCGGTCTTGTTGCGATAGACCCGGCTAAGGAATTCCCGGCCGCGCATACGGCGCATCTGGGCGCGCACAGAGCGGCCGCGGCCCTTTCCGAACAGATAGGCGATAAAGTCCCTCATGCCGCGCCTCCTAATTCTTGATGCGCGGGTCGATCAGCCCGTAGACGACGTCGGCGACGAAATTCGCGAGTATTGTCGACACGGTCGTGAACAGGAAGATACCCTGCAGGAGCGTATAGTCGCGGTTGTCTATGGCCGTATAGGTGAGCATGCCCAATCCCGGCCAGGCGAACATGGTCTCGAGCTGCACCGCGCCCGCGATCACGAAGCCGAGGTTCATGAACACGAGCGTCACCATGGGCAGCATGGCGTTGGGCATGGCGTGGCGGCGGAGCACGTATCCCTCGCGGAAACCCTTGGCGCGCGCGGTGGTGATGTAGTCCTCGCTGAGCACGTCCATCATGGTGCTGCGCATGGTCACGCAGTATTCGCCCGTCATGCCCAGGCTCATGCAAACGATGGGCAGCGCCATGTGGTGGGATACGTCGCGGACGTACGTCCAGGTCGAGGAGAAGATCCTGCCCGTCGTGTACATGCCCATGGAGGGGAACCAGCCGAGCTTGGTGCAGAACACGAGGATCAGCATCATGCACAGCCAGAACGTCGGCATCGAGTAGATGACGAGCGAAAACGAGAGCAGCCCCGTGTCGACGGCCCTGCCGCGCTTCCACGCGGCGACGACGCCGAAAAGCGTGCCCAGCGCGACGGCGATGATCTCGGAGATGCCCAAGAGCATCACCGTGGGCATCAGCCGCGAGGCGATGACGCTCCACACGCTTTTGCTGTATGTATACGAAACGCCCAGGTCGAAGCGCGCGAGCTTGCCGAAATAGCCCGTGAACTGCTGCCAGAGCGTGCCGTCGAGCCCGTAGTAGGCGGCGAGGTTTTTGAGCGCCTCCTCGCTGACCTTGGTCGTGCGCTCGAGGCGCGTGATGATGTCGCCCGGCAGCAGCCGAAAGAGCACGAAGTTGAACACCAGCACGCAGAAGATGGTCACAAGCATGTAGAACAGCTTGTTGAGTATCCGTCGCGCCTGCATAAATCCCACCTTCAATCGGAGTTTTTGAATATCAGGCATGGCGGGCAACCGCCCGCCATGCCGCAAAAGCCGATTCTCTTGTCAATCCCCCGCGACGGGCTGCAGGTGCATGAGCTGATAATAAATGCTCGTGTAGTCCCACAGCAAGCCGTATTCGCTGCCCCGCGGCAGCTGCGAATAGCCCTGCCACTTGGCGCTGTTGACGGGCTGTATATAATAGAAGTAACCGAGCACCGCCATGGGGCAGTCCTCATAGACCATCTCCTGCATGCGCTTGACGAGGGAACGGCGCTCCGCCTCGTCCTTGGCGTAGAGCTGCTCGTTGTAGAGCGCGTCGTACTCGCCGCTGGCGTAGCCCGTTTCGTTGTAGCCGTTCTCCGCGTAGGCCCAGTACCCGTCCTCCCAGATGAACAGCGAGAGCGCGAAGGACGGGTCTACGTACGCGCCCCACTCGACGACGTACATGTCGTAGTCGAGCGCCGCGGTGCTGTCCCAGAGCGTCGTCTGCTCGTAACCCTGCACGCCGAGCTCGATGCCGGCCAGGGCGCATTCGGTCTTGATCATGGTGCAGGCGTCCTGGTCCTCGGTGTTGTTCGAGTCGTACCACAGGCGGAATACCAGCCCCTCGCCGTTTGCGTTATAGCGCGGCGCGCCCGCTTCCCTGTCCGCATCGGAGTAGGCGGCGCCCGAGGCGTTGAACGTAAAGCCCGCGCCCTCGAGCAGGGCGACGGCACGCTCGACGTTGTCCTCGGCGTCGCTGTCGCGGTAATTCGCGTAATCGGCGGCGAGGTTCTCGTAATATTTGCTGTTGGCGCTGAGCGGCGAGCCGCCCGCAGCGCCGAGGCCGCCGTAGGCGAGCTCGAGTATGCGGCCGCGCTCGGCGCAATAGTCGATGGCCTGGCGCACCTCTTTCACCTGCAGGGCCTGGTTTGCCGTGGAGCCCGCGTCGGGCGAATTGAGGTTGAAGGAAATGCCCGTGAAGCCGTAGATCATGCTCAGGCTGTGGTCGAAGCGCCCGTCGCTCTTGAGGGCGTCGAGCGCGCTGGCGGTCATGTACTCGCAGGCGTCGAGCTCGCCGTTCTGAAGCGCGGTCAGCGGCTCGGACACGTGGTAGACGTACACGAGCGCGTCTATGCCGCTTTTACCGTTCCAGTAGCCGTCGTTTCGCACGAGCGTGCAGGCGGTCTCGTCCGCGCCGTGCCACTTGAACGGGCCGGAGCCCGTCATGTTCTCGGCCGTGAGATCGAGCTGCAGCTTGTCGTAAACCGTTTCGTCGTCGGGCGAGAGCCAGTTCCCCGCGTCGTCCGTGAAACACTGCTTCCAGACGTGCTCGGGCAGTATCGGGCAGTACGCGAGGTATTCGAGTATGTAGGGATAATCGGCCTCGACCGTAAAGCTGAGCGTGGTGTCGTTTGCGACCTCGATCGAATCCGGATCGAGGAAGAGCAGGTCGTAGGAATGCGAAGCCGACCAGTAGTAGGTCGTGTAGAGCGTGAAGGCGACGTCGCCGGCCGTGAGCGCCTCGCCGTCCTGCCACTTCACGCCGTCCCGTATGGTCATGGTGTAGACGCAGCTTCCGTCGTCGTTGAGCGCGGTTTCATACGCGGCGCAGAGGCTTCCCGAGAGCTCGTAGTCCGCGCCGCGCGCGAAGAGCGAGTCGTAGATGGAGTTGTTCACATAGTAGGAGATGGTATGCGTTCCCAGATACGGGTTGAGCGAATCCGGCTCCTCGCCGAAGCCGAACCGGAAGTAAGCCGTGTCGTCCTCGTTCCCCCCGCACGCCGCGAGAGGCACGGCCAATGCGAGCGCAAGCAGCAGCGCGATGATTCTTTTTGCCGGTTTCATCTTTTCCATCCTTTCAATATGACGATTGGAGGTGTTGATCGCTTCCGGCTGTATTGTATACCAAAGGACAAAAAAATGCTACATCGAATCCGGGCCGTTCATACGACCCCGCTCTCGAGTACGACGAGCTTCTTTTCGTCGGCGTCGAGCCGCGCGCGCGCGCCCATGGGGATGGTCGCCGTGTCCTCGGTGTGACCCAGAGGCAGCCCGTAGAGCACGGGCACGCCGAGATCCGCGAAGTAATAATTGAACACATCCTCGATGTCCGTGTCGCTGTAATAGCCCGGGTCGAAGATACGCGGGTCGCAGTTGTTGCACTCGCCTATGACGATGCCCGCGAGGTCGGCGAGCTTGCCCGCGTTTCGAAGGTGCGAGAGGCAGTGGTCCATGACCCACGGCTCGGAATCGACCTCCTCGAGGAAGAGGATTTTGCCCCGCGTGTCGATCTCGTAGGGCGTGCCGAGCGTGGCGCACACGAGCGTGAGGTTGCCGCCGACAAGCTCGCCCTCGCAGGCGCCGGGCGCGATGGAATAGAGCCACTTGCGCTTGTCCGCAAGCTCGATTTCACCGAGCGGCTCCGGCGTGCTGATGGCCTTGAAGAACTGCTTTCTCGTGTATTCGGTGAGGTCCTCGGTCGTAAAGCGCGTCATGCCCGGTCCGTGGAAGGTCATGACGCCCGCCCTGCGGTAGATGGCCAGATGGATGGAGGTGATGTCGGAGAAGCCCGTGAAGATCTTGGGGTTCGCGCGTATGGCCTCGTAGTCGATTTTGCCGAGTATCTGCGCGCTGCCGTAGCCGCCCTGCGTGACGAACACGGCGTCCACCGCGTCGTTATAGAACATATCGTTGAAATCCCTGACGCGGTGCTCCTCGCTCGCCGCGAAGAAGCCCTTGGTCTCGTTGACGTGCCTGCCCAGCAGCACGTTGAAGCCCATCGACTCGAGCATCTCCTGCGCCCTGAGCACGTCGCTCCTGTGGAAGGAGGCGCTCGCGGGCGATATGATGCCTATGGTGTCTCCTTTGCTCAGCTTTTTCGCCTTGATCATGACGTCGCCCTCCTTCGTCCGTTTCATTCGGATATGTCCGGCCTTATCCCCAATAAGCAAAACGCGATCAACCCGTCGCGAAACGCGGCGAATTATGGCAAGCCCAAGACGATCATAACCTGTTCCGCGTCCCCGGGGGATTCCGCGAAAAATCGCTTTTCGAAGATTTGTTGGGCAGAAATTTCAGTTCCGCGCGAGCGCGCGCGGCGGCTTTGCCGTGAAAATTCGGTTCGCCCGACAGCGGTAAGCGCCTCCGGCCGGTATATATTATAGCATTATACATATGCCGGAGTCAACAAATGCGACGCAGGGCGGCTTTTTCAATGCATAATCGGCGGCGCTCGCGCATAAAAACTCATCGGCGCGGTTTGCGTCGAGATATTGTGCAGCGGCCGCGATATGGTATAATTACAGAAACAGACTCACGTTTTCAAATCGAATAAGGGGGGTATCGTCATAAACATGAAACGCGCCATAAGCATTTGCATGGTGTTAGCGCTGCTCGCCGCTTTGGGCGCGCCTTCGGCCGCGTCCGGTTACACGGGGGCGGACGTGCGGGCCATGCTCGAAACGATCGGCGCCTGCGTCGCGCAGACGGACGGCATACTGTCCTCCGCGCGGGCGCTCATCGACTGGCAGCTCGAGGACTCCGCGGCGGAGCTCGAGGCTTACCGGGAAGCGCTGCGCAACGGCGAGGAGTATGAGTCCGAGGACAACTACGACGAGGTCCGCGCCAAGGCGGACGAACTCGACGCCTCCATCAGCAGCGTTGTGGCGCTGCGGGCCCAGGTGGACGCGCTGCGCGTGACGGGACTCGAAAGCGTGGACGAAACCGTCGCCGCCGCCAAAACGTATTTCGCGTGGCTCGAGGACGCGCTGCGCGATTTGATGAGCATTTTCGACTTCTACTTCGCGGAGTATGAGGCGGCCGAGGGCCTCGCAGCGTACGACATCGAGCAGTATTCCGACATGTCGGAAGCCATCGCCGAGCTTTACTACGTCATACAGGATATGACCGACGCGATGGAAGTCATAGACTGCCCCGCGTTCATGCAGGAATGCTTCGACAAGTACATCCGCGCGACGCGCAAGTACCTGGCCGTGCTCGAAACCATGTACACCGCCATCCAGATCGAGGACGTGCTGCGCAGCGCCTCCGCGAACTATCTGCTCGGCAGGATGCAGATCGAGGTCGGCTATTGCGAGATCGAGCTGACGGAGCTGTTCAACCTCCAGTACGAAAAGGTGCGCAACCGCCTGGACGGCAACATCGGCACGCTCAAGTCGGAACTGGACGCCAACTGCCAGGCGCTGCTCGGCGCGCTGTAAGGGAGGAACGAGTATGGCGAAATTTTGCGTAAACTGCGGCTCCCCGATCAGGGAGGGCGAAGCCTTCTGTCCCTCGTGCGGCAACGCCGCCGACGCGGGGCGCGTTCCCGCGGGCGGGGCCGCGCAGGCGCCCGCCGCGCAGCCCGTTTTTCCGTCCCAGCCCGCCGCGCCGCAAGCAGGCGCATATCAGGCGCCGCCGCAGGGCCCGGCGTATCGGGCCCCCGCCGCGCCGCAAGCAGGCGCGTATCAGGCGCCGCCGCAGGGCCCGGCGTATCGGGCCCCCGCCGCGCCGCAAGCAG